>OHKE01000238.1_pt1 | contig 20594 bp, 16 predicted proteins | sample 1568731 | NCBI WGS metagenome assembly OHKE01 (sample SAMEA3879588, study PRJEB24766) | human gut metagenome | biome: human-associated habitat; feature: feces | place: USA | collected 1985/1987 | reverse complement strand
ACGATGCGCGGCTCGCAGGGCATTTCAACCCACGCTCCCCGCACGGGGAGCGACGGTATCGTGATGCCACAAGGACGGACGAGAGCGGATTTCAACCCACGCTCCCCGCACGGGGAGCGACCCGCGGAGGGGACGAACGAGGCGGCGTAATGGCATTTCAACCCACGCTCCCCGCACGGGGAGCGACAACGTTTGCCCTGCAAAACCGCGCGCTTTTTGTGCATTTCAACCCACGCTCCCCGCACGGGGAGCGACCAGAGCCGCCAGCCGCCGCCAGAGCCGCCAGCAATTTCAACCCACGCTCCCCGCACGGGGAGCGACCGGACGGCGACGCACAAGCGCCGCCGCGAAAGATTTCAACCCACGCTCCCCGCACGGGGAGCGACCCGGGCACGCCCGGCGGAACGGAGGAACAAAAGTATTTCAACCCACGCTCCCCGCACGGGGAGCGACGCCGCCGCGTCCAGCGCTTGCCATTCCGACAAAATTTCAACCCACGCTCCCCGCACGGGGAGCGACAGGCGAAACGCGGCGAAAGCCGCGGCCGGCACGCATTTCAACCCACGCTCCCCGCACGGGGAGCGACGGTATCTTAAGCTCACCGACGGACGAGAGGCGGATTTCAACCCACGCTCCCCGCACGGGGAGCGACCGTTGTTAGACGGAAGCGGTCAACACTGCCGGCAGATTTCAACCCACGCTCCCCGCACGGGGAGCGACCTGCACAGCACCCGGACTCCCCCGCGCGGGGACATTTCAACCCACGCTCCCCGCACGGGGAGCGACTTGCGCAGCGCCTTCATGGTCGTGTCGCTGGTGATATTTCAACCCACGCTCCCCGCACGGGGAGCGACGGATCAGCTTGCCGTCCACGCGCTCGGACGCGAGGATTTCAACCCACGCTCCCCGCACGGGGAGCGACGATTATAGCCGTTCCATTGCGACGACGCTTTACCAATTTCAACCCACGCTCCCCGCACGGGGAGCGACTGCGTTCGGGCTGGACGCAATCCGCGCAGGTTCTGATTTCAACCCACGCTCCCCGCACGGGGAGCGACCGAATCCGCGCTGATGGCGCTGGTTGAGCGGCTGATTTCAACCCACGCTCCCCGCACGGGGAGCGACTCGCCCAGTGTGGAGATAATCCACTTTTTGCCCCATTTCAACCCACGCTCCCCGCACGGGGAGCGACGGGAGCCGATAGGCTTCCAAATCAAACAGAGAGGATTTCAACCCACGCTCCCCGCACGGGGAGCGACATCAGCTTGCCGTCCACGCGCTCGGACGCGAGGATTTCAACCCACGCTCCCCGCACGGGGAGCGACATGACGGGATTTCAAGATTCGCGCCGCCGAACGACATTTCAACCCACGCTCCCCGCACGGGGAGCGACTTTACCGACACCCGGACGTGCGCCGATGTAGATTAGATTTCAACCCACGCTCCCCGCACGGGGAGCGACCCGGCATTGCAAAGGCTTATGGCGAGCAATGGGCGGATTTCAACCCACGCTCCCCGCACGGGGAGCGACCGGGATGTACCAAACGCCCGCGTGGCGGAAGGAATTTCAACCCACGCTCCCCGCACGGGGAGCGACGCGGAAAGAACGCAAAAAACTTGCGAAAAATCTTATTTCAACCCACGCTCCCCGCACGGGGAGCGACTGCGGGATGCCCGCCGACGATGACAACACCGTCAGATTTCAACCCACGCTCCCCGCACGGGGAGCGACTTGCTGGCGACTTTTCTTCCGGAAACAAGAATCTGATTTCAACCCACGCTCCCCGCACGGGGAGCGACACGGGTAATCAGCCGGTGCGTCCTCTGTTTCCGGATTTCAACCCACGCTCCCCGCACGGGGAGCGACAAAAATGGGCGCGGGAACAAATGTTCGTGCGACTCATTTCAACCCACGCTCCCCGCACGGGGAGCGACAGCGCAAAGTAACAATTCTGTCGATCAGAATCATAGGCTTTGCACAAAAAGTATACCACAAAACAGTCCTTTTGAGAATCAGCTTAGCCGAAAATGCGGTAATTTTGCCGGAAAAACCGCGAAATCCGGTGCGAACCTCCCTGCAAAAGGCTGGAGGCTTGCGCTTCGCACGGGCGATTCGCGCGGCGCGCCCTTACAGCATCAGCAGCCCTTCCGGGGCGTAGCTCGTCTTCACGCCAATGTGCTCAATCCGGCTTTCGTAGTGATTGCCGAGGTTGTAAAAGCGCAAACTGTCCTTTTCCGGGTCAATCAGCTGCCGAAGTTCCGCCTGAAGCAGCTTGTACTGTGCGGCATCCAAAGAGCACTCAAATACGGAATTCTGCACGCGCTGACCGTGGACGACGCAGCGCTTGGCAACTTGCCGCAAGCGGCGTTTGCCGTCTGCATCGACGGTGGAAACATCGTAGGTGATTAGAACCAGCATCGGGAACGCCTCGCTTTCGGGTTATTTCCAGAGGAATGGGGGATAACCGTCTGTGTCGCCGCGGAGGGTGCGCGCAAGCAGCAGTGCCTGTACATAGGGAACAAGCCCCCACATGATTTTTTCTTTCAGGAACGGGTGGGTGATTTCTTCGCGTTTGCGGTTTTGCCACGCGGTCAAGAACTGCTTGCGCCCGGCATCGTTCAAGAAGACGGCGCCGCTTTCCTGCCGGTCGAAGTGCTTGTCCTGCAGCACACGGTTGTTCACCAGCGTGATGCAGAGGCGATCTGCCATCGGGGCACGCAGTTCTTCCATCAGGTCAAGGGCGAGCGACGTGCGCCCCGGACGGTCGCGGTGCATGAAGCCGACGTAGGCATCCAGCCCTACGCTTTCCAGCGCGGCAGCGCAGTCGTTGGCGAGCAGCACATAGGCGAAGGAAAGCAGGGCGTTCATGTTGTCCTGCGGCGGGCGGCGATTGCGGCCGTTCAGCAAGAAATCCGCCTTTTGAGTCAGTATCATTTCGTCGAATACCGAAAAATAATCGGCGGATGCGTCGCCTTCCAGCCCGCGCAGCACATCTAAATCAACCGCTGATTCAATTTGCGGCAGCTTGGCATCTAACGCAGCGGAAACATCCTTGAGTGCCTGCACATTCACGCGCAAGGCGTGGTCACGGATGGTACGCTCCAGCACCCAGCGCTGATTGTATACCTTGCCGAAGATGAAATTCCGTGCAATCAGGCAGCTGGCGGATAGGCTGTCGGCGCGCCGATACTGCTCGCGGCGCAGCAGAACATTGCCGCGCTCGCTGCCGCAGACGCGCGCTAAAAATCGCCCGCGCGGTGTCAGAAACGTCAGCCCAATACCGCGCTCTGCGCAAGCACCCATGAGTGCTGGACTTGCGCCTTTGTAGGAGAAAGTCAGAATGCCCTCCAGCATCAGCAGGGGATACTGCGCGCGCTTTTCCTCGCCCACATGGACGACGATATTCTCGTTTTCCAGCGACAAGTACGCGTCTTCCGTCGTCACGAACAGCGTATTCAGCATCTTTCTCATGGCGAATCCTCCGCAATACGGGCGTGCATGTAGGCGCGGACGCTGCCAGTTCGGCTGAGCCGCGGAACGCATACATCCTTGAGCGAGCAGGCATTGCAGCCCTTGTGCGCCCGAACGGATGGCGTATGTCCGCGCGCCTGATTCTCCAGCAGTTCTGCAAGAAGCGATAGCGTCCGCGCACGGAGGGATTCATCCAGCGCGACCCGCGTCCGCCGGCGGGGTTCGCCATAAAACAAGCTGCCCTCCGGGATGGCACAGCAGAGCATCTCCTCCAAGCAGAGCGCCTGTGCGCACAGCTGCACCTCGTCGGCATCCTGCGTTTTGTCTGACCCTTTTTTGTATTCTACCGGGTACGGCAGCCACAGCCCTTCGCGTCCGTGCAGCGCAACACCGTCGGGACTGCGGTGGAACTCCACCACGTCGCTGACGCCGTGCAGGTGCAGGCGGGCGGATTCCAGCCGCAGTCCGCGCAGAATCAGCGTATCGCCGCGCAATTCCGCTTCCGGGCCGTGATGCGCCGTTTGATGGAACACTTGCCCCTCCGCCGTGTGCGCATTTTCTGCCCACTGCTGCTCCAGAAAAATCAATCCCCATTGGCGGCGGCAGTAGGCGTAATGCTGCAAGGCGGAGAGGGTCGCGTCCTGCTGCGTCACCCCTTCACTTCGCAGGTGACGCCGTCCGGCAGATTCGCGTCATCCACCGTCCATTCGTAGTCCGTAAAGCTGCGCGGAACCGTCACGTCCGCCTTACGCGCTACACGCACGCGTTCAAACAGCTTCCACGCGGGGGCGTTGCCCAGTTCCTTCTCGTGGCGGAAAATGATGAGCTTGCGCACTGCCATCATGCCGCGCGCGGCGGAGTGGTCGTTTTCAAACATGTTGAGGATGGCATCCCACAGCAGGGCGAGGTCTTCTTCGCTGAATCCCGTGGTCTTGCGCGCCAGATTTGCGGATACGAACCCTTCCACGCGGTACAGCCCGTAGGGGACGATGTACTTGCGCCCCATTTCGGTGCCCTTCTTCTCCGCGTCCTTTTCCGTCGTGATGGCGACGCGGGTGATGGTCACTTCCTGCGGCACAATGGGGTCAACGCTGCGGGCAAAGCCCAGCTGCACCGGCCCGCGCACCTGACCGCAGTTCAGCGACGCCTTGACAAACGTCGTCATCACCGCGCCGAACGTCCGGATGTCGTAGTAGTGGCTGCACATATAATCGCGCAGCTTGCGGTCAATCTCCGGGTCATTCGACTTCAGTTTCTTTTTGAGGTCGTCCTCCTTGATGTCGCCGTAGCCGCAGGCCTCCAGCCCTTCACGGTCGCAGCGATTCAGCGGAACGCCATCCTGAATATAGATGCCGTAATGCGGGTCGCCCTCCTTGACGGTCGCCACATAGTCGCGAATCTTGCGCTTCAGGCACACGTCCGTCACCAGCCCAAGACCCGTTTCCGGGTCGGTGCGGGGCATGTTGCCGGCATCGGGGTCACCGTTGGGATTGCCGTTCTGCACGTCGAACAGTACCACGAAATCATAGCGATTGCGAATCACATCAGACATTGCTGTTTTCCTCCTTTTTTGTGAAGAACTTCTGCTTCTGGTGATAGTAGCCCAGCTGGAAAATACCCTGATCCTGCAGGTTCAGGCGCGCAGGGTAGCTGTCAGTCAAGCGCCCGCACAGTTCCGTCATCTGCTTGTCGTAATAAATGAAATAGCCGGTATCAAGTTTCTTCAGGTGACTCTGCGCCAGCTTCAGCAGCGTCGGGAAAACGATGCTGGGCGTTGCGCAGGCAGCGTTGAAGTAACGATCCATGATGGTAGCGTTGATGCCGGGATTTGCCTTCTGCTGGAGGCTTTCCAGCACCGCAAAGAGACGACCCAGCACATACGGTGCGTAATTCGTCTGTTCGTTGAGTTGCACGTCGATGACCTCCTTGTACTGTGGATTGCTGCCGTTTTTCAGCAGCCATGCTTTGAGAATTGCCGCCTTGCCGCGGCTGACACTGTGCTCCGCATGGATGCGCAGCTCTGTTTGCGTCAGCAGCGAAACAGGGTAAGGCGTATCGCCAAGAATGGCGCGGAGCAAATCGCCCACCAGATGCGACGGCGGCAGCTTGTCCCTGCTGTTGGGATTCGCTGTTTCCTTGAGCAGCGAATAGGCGGAAAGTGTTTCACGCGTGTCATAGGATGGGCGAATGATGTTCAAACGCTCCTGATGACGCGCCAAATTCGCGGCAAAATCGCCAAACGTCCCTTGCAGGAAGAAACGAACCGACAGGCGGGACGCATTCGGCGACAGCCCCAGAATGTAGAAGGGTGTACGGGAATCCAGCGGAACATTCTCCCACTGAAGACCATGCCCAAGGCGGATGGCTTTCATGATGCCGTCCAGCGTATTCTGCGTCATGTCTTCGTTTGTCCCCAGCAGAGCGGCAAAGCAGTCGCTGTAAGCGGATTGCGCCGTTTCTGCCCAGTAAACGAGGGTGGCAGATCCCAGCAGACTGTGGTAATTCTTCTCGCGCAGCATGTAATTGAGGGCTTCACCGTAGGCAAAGGCGGCGTGATTTCCGACGGGGGCGTTCAAGCCCTGCCCCTTATTCCGCCCATAGGATTCAAAAGCGAGGGCATTGAAGGAAACCAGCGACGCGCCGGAGGACTGTGCGCCGACAACGCCCTTGATGCTTGGATGCAGCATGGCAATGGTGTCCTCGTCGCCTGTAACCAGACAGCGGCCTTGTACCGCATCGCTCTTGCCGCCGGCAACGCTCGCCTCCCACGCTGCACGAATTTCCGACACTTCGTGCGCCATTTCGGGTTTGCCTGAGGCGCCCATCATGCAGAAAACGAGATTGCCGCCCTTGCACAGGTCATCGAAATGCTCCTGCAGGGCAGGGGACTGCGCTGCCTTTTCAGGCTGCCAAGTGTCAAAAAAGCGGAGAATTGCCTGCGCCATCGGGCAGGATACGCCGTCCAGCAGCGCATGATGCTTCTGGGCACTGGTTTGGAAACAGGCTTCCGCCTCTTTGACGGGGTTTTTGCCTGTGCCGTTGTACGGCTCATTTGTGATGCCCAGCAGGTACTTGGCATTGTCGCAGAGAAAGCAGGCTGCCCTGCCGCTGGTGCGCTTGACGGGCGTTGGCAGAAAGTCCTGCACCGGAAGCAGCTTGCCCTTATCGTTTGCCGCGCCGAGCATTTCTACCGACGACACCTGCCCGTCAGCAGTCAGACACAAGCCCCACTGCACCTTGACGGCGGACCAGCCGGGACGCTTCAACGTGCCCTGTGCGGCGAGCGAATCGTAGCACCGCACGAGCGATTGCAGAATCATTTCACCACCTCACAGTCTGTCAAGTCAATCACGCCATGCACCATCTGCGCCCGGAAGAACATCGGCTGGATGTTTTCCAAATCAGAATAGTCCATATCAAAAATCATATAGCCCAAATCCCGCGTTTCGTCGATGGTGGGGATGTCGCCGCCCTCCCAGAGCCGGAAATGCGCCGTACATTCTCGACAGCCAAGATACGGCTGCATGTACGCTTGACCGCTGCGAAGACGCCGCTTCACGATGTCCTGAAACTTGCCGGGATTGTCCGACGGATTGGCCTTGTCGGTCATCTCGAAGTGAGCTTCAATGACGTAGTGCACGTTTCGCAGCATGGTGGTAGCGCGCTGCTGAATATCGGCGTTTCGGTCGATGTAGGAGCGCTTCTTGCCGTTGGCTTCGGTCAGCACGTTGCTGGCGGAAATCTTAGATGCCACTTCGTTGCGGAGAATGTTCGTGAAGCGGATGGGCTTGCAGACGTAGATTTTATCCACATGCCATTTTAGGCCTGGATGGTAGTATACACTTTCTACCATTCCGCGGGCGGCGCTGGGCGTGGGAACGTCATAGCTGACACGCTCAACCTTCATTTCAGGCCGGGTGAAGCAAGCGTACTCGCCCCACACCTCCATTTTGATGGACATTGGTTCACCTCCTCATTCTTACTTCTCAATCAACACTTGCCGATGTGGGCAAGTGACAGTTCGCAAGGGGACGAATGGGTGTATCGTCAGCAACTCACTTCCTTTCGTTTGACAAGAACAGTATAGCACGGCACAGCGTATATGTCAAGAAGAAAATTCACTAAACTAGAAAATAATTTTTGGATTGAACAGAACTATCAATCATGGTTTGACACGCCAGCGAAAAGATGATAAAATGCCAAAGTCGGATGGAAACGGCGGGCAATTCGCTGCTTCTATCTGTGGGTTGAAATACTAAGCTAGACAATCGTCTAACGGGGCGGGCGGTGAGCGCAATGCTTGCCGCCCGTTTCAGTTTTCCTTCATTATATATGTCAGGCGAATAGCCCCAGTCCGCTCGTGCAGCTGACCTGCAAGCCGCATTCCGGCGTGTACAATTTGATGTCGCTCAGAATGCCGCAGTGCGCATCGGCAATTTCCGTGACGCCGCCGATGCTGCACAACGCCTGATACTCGCGGCGGTAGATACTCACGCCGCAGCGCCCCAGGCGGCGGAAAAGCTCACGCGAATAGTGCCCATCACGCAGGGCTTTGATGTCCTCGCTGTTTTCAGGTGTCGGAATGTACACCGTTACCGTATCTGTGTCGATAAAGCGGAAATGCTCGGCGGTTTCGCGGAAAGCAAATCTTGCTTCGGATGACAGCGTTTTGCTGGTATCCAGTAAATCATTTTCGGACGAAACGGGTCGTGAACGCTGCTGATTTTCGCCGCGCTTGAAGAGCAAATCGCAAAAATACGCATGGATGGCTTTGCGGCTGCCGATGTCCTCAGCATACAGGCGCAGCACTGTGCGGCAGCTTTCAATGTTTGGGCGCATGATGGGTGGAACCGCGTGTTCGGTCTGGTAGATGTGGACGATGCTGTCCTGCGCCGCTTCCTTTCCCTCGCGATTGCAACGTCCGGCGGCTTGCAGAATGCTGTCCAGTCCGGCTAATTCGCGGTATACGGTCGGAAAATCCACGTCAACGCCCGCTTCAATCAGGCTGGTGGAGATGACGCGGCAGCACTGTTTCTTGTCTAAGCGTTCGCGAATTGTGGCAATGGTGCGTTCACGGTCGATGGCGTTCATCAGCGTGGAGAGATGGAAACGCCCCTCTTCCGGCAGGGCTTCGTACAGGCTGCGCGCCTGTTTGCGGGAATTGACGATGCACAGCACGGCATTTTCCTGACGAATCCGCGCGGCTAATTCCTCGTCCGAAAGCGTCCCGTCCTGCTGGAAGGTGACGCGGCGAAGGCTGCTGAACAGCGCATCCGGGTCAGGGACAAGCTCTTGAATGCGGGTGCCCGCGGTGAAGCCGCTGAAAATGGACAGCAATTCGGGCTGCGTCGCGGTACAGAGAACGGCGGTGACGCCGTAATGCTGCACCAGCTGGTCGATTACCGAGACGCAGGGGCGCATCAGCGAAATCGGCAGGGTTTGCGCCTCGTCGAAAATCACCACGCTGTTGGCGACGTTGTGGAGTTTGCGGCAGCGGCCGGGCTTGGCGGCGTAGAAGGATTCAAAGAACTGCACGGCGGTCGTGACGATGACGGGGGCATCCCAGTTTTCGCAGGCAAGGCGCTTGCGGAGGGCAGCGGGCGTTTCGGCATCCGTATCGGGCAAATCCACCTGACTGTGATGCTCCACCACGTTCTCATCGCCCAGAATATCCCGAAAGACCTTCGCATTTTGGTCGATGATGCTGGTGTAGGGGATGACGTAGATGATGCGCTTCATCCCATGCTTCACTGCGTGGCTGAGCGCAAAGGCAAGCGACGAAACCGTTTTGCCGCCGCCTGTGGGGACGGTCAGGCTGTACAAGCCCTGCGGATCTTCGCTGCCGCGTAGACAGCGCCGCAGCACCTCGTTGCGCAGGCAGCAGAGGTCGGACTTGGGCTCTTCCAGCCATTTGGCAACGTGCGCTTGCAGCTTTTCCAGCAGCGCGGGCATGGATTCGCCGACGCCGCGCGGCTTTTCTTCCTTGCTGAGCGCACGCTCCGTGTCCAGAAAATCAGCATCCACCAGACAGGAGAACAGCATCCGGATGTACATAGCAGTCAGGCGCACATCATTCCGCGGAAGCCACGACGGTGTGAGCTGAACGCCTGTTGGCAAAGAAATCTCACTGCGCCACGCGGAGGGATCGTCGCCGCCGGTCAGCTTTTTGTTCAGCCGTGCGCACAATGTGCCATCATCGAGGCTGAGACGGGTTCCCAAGTCGGGCAGACCGCCGTGATGCCCCGCAATGGCAAACGCCGCGTGCATATCGTCCAAATCTGCCGCCGCCTTCGCACCTGCCGTGCTGTGGTCCACCTTGGCAGTGTGTTCCGGGTCACGCTGGCGGCGCTGCCCGTTGGGGCTGTACTTGCCGATATCGTGCAGCAAGGCTGTTCTTTCGGCGTGAGAACTCGCTCCAAAAGAAGCAGCAAATTTCGCAGAACGCGTCGCTGTGCCTTCCAAATGCTCCTTGAGCGGCTGATAGCTGCCGTCCTCGCGGAGGTGGGTGACGTATTCCATACAGAAAGCCCTCCCGATATAATCAATTTGTGTGTATCTAATGTTAATAATAGTATAGCACTATAATAACCTGCTGTCAAGAAAAATAAAACTATCGAGCAGTTTTTGTCAAACACTTCCGGGGGAAAACAATGCGTAAAAGCAGAACGATTTGTGCGCTGCTGCCCTTGCAATGCCGCCGCCAAAATGGTATGATGGAAATGAACAAAAAAATACAGAAAAGGAGTCTTCCACATGGCAAAGAAAACGAAAACCCAGCCGAAAGCGCGTAAAACAATCACCTCCAATAATCTCGCTGATTTATCAAAACTCGTTCAAGCACTTGAAATAGACGATGAGAATCCGGAAAATCAGCAAAAGCCATCGGCGCTTGACAAAAAAATCATCTACAATGAGTTCCAGAATTCAACGTACACGCTGGTGTCGCCGATGGCGTACCTCATTGGCATCGACAAAGAAAACTTTGGCGAAGAAAATGCAAGACCATTTCTGCTGAAAAGCTACGAAGAGCTGGATGCGCACAAAGAGGCGCGCATTATTCGCAATCTGTGCCGCATTCGCACGGCGATGGAACGCAATTATCCAGCCATTGTGAATGAATTTCGCATGAGCTTCCGCAATATCGGCAGCATACCGAATCTCATTCCATCAGAAGCGGTGGCGCAGCTGGAACAGGACGGCGTCAGAATTTACAAAGCAAAGCCGGATATTGACGAATACATTATCAGCATCAATTGTGAAATCAGCAACCGAATCAATCAAGTGGCGCGCTTTTTCCCGGAATGGGTGAAGTGGGACTATGTGAAACCCATTTTCCTGATGCCGAACGGGACGAAAAAAGATGGTATCAAAAAAGCAGGGGAATATTACAAAAGCGACAACCGACGCTACCCGTTCCACTGCTGGATTAACTGGGATGCCGTTTCCACAAGCCCGGAGAGCAAGGGCAACATCCTCTATAATGATGAAAAATTCGTAACGATTCTCTATGAGCGCCACGAAGACCGCTTTGAAAACCTGTCGCTGGTGCGCGATGCGGGCAACCACACGATGCGCAACCTGGGCAGGCTGCTGGAGCAGTGCAAAAAATGCCTGATTGCGGTGGACTGCGAAAATTCGGATGCCGTGAAGCTCGCGGCGGCGCTGAGCAGCCTCCCGACCGAGCAGCTGGGCAAAATATCCAAGGTGATTCTGTTTGACAGCGAGTATACAACGGCACAATGGAAAACGCTGGTTGACCGCACGCTCTCTACGGCGGTGGATGAAAAAGCGAACCTTGAGCTGGAACATATTAAGGTCGAGCGGCTGAACCAGAACAAATCGCAGTGCGATATGGCGCTGGCGGTGCGGACAAGCCGCGAAGTGTATACCTCCGGCGTGGATGCGGTCATCCTTGTTTCATCGGACAGCGACTACTGGGCGATGATCCACCAGCTGGACAGCGTCCGCTTCCTTGTTATGCTGGAGAAGGGCAAAACGGGCATGGCCATCATGGACACCTTGGCGCGGCATGAAATCCCGTTCTGCTTCATTGACGACTTCTGCACGGCGGCGTCGTACAACATCAAAACCAGCACGCTGATCAATGCAATTCAGGAGCAAATCAATCAGCAGCTGGCGGGAGAAAGCACGAAACCATTCAACGTTCGCGAGATGATGGAGACGGCGCTGCAAAACTCGTGGATTATGATGACGGACAAGGAGAAGGCAGCGTTTTACAAGCGATACTTGCTGTGCATGAAATTGAATGTCAGCCCGGATGGCGCGGTCAGCATCACGCTGGGATAAAGGGCAGCGCCTCTGAACGGTGGAGCGAAGGAGAACTTTGCTTGATGACTTGCCATTTCTGAACCTGCATGCGCCCTTTTAAACAGCATCGGCACAGCACCAAGTTTTCATTTGGCGCTGTGCCGATGATTTTGTATGATGCTATTTCCGAATTGGTTCATCACGGAATCGACAAAGAAGGAAATATGCGTATTTATCCTCTTTTTCCTTATCCCTTGATATTCCTCACGCTGCCCCTTTCCACAAGGTGCACCGGCAAAATAACCTTCTTCTGCGCAATCTCTTCCTTCCGCAGCTGTGCCAAAATCATCTCCGTTGCCAAAGTGCCTTTCTTCTCCGAATCCTGATGAATCGTCGTCAGCCCCGGAATCGCCAGCTGCGAAATATAATGATCATCAAAGCCCACAATCGACTTATCGCGCGGCACACTTACCCCGCACTCATGCAGCCCGGACATGATGCCCGCCGCCAGAATATCCGCCGAGGCGAAAATCCCCGTGATTTCGGGACGTGTGCTGAGTTGATGCCCCAGCTTCTTGCCCTCCTGCACGGAAATTTCCTGCGTAAAGACAAGCGCCGGGTCGTACGGCACGCCGTATTCCGCCAAGGCGCGGCGATAGCCCTGCAGACGCAGTTCGATAACGCCCGCGGGGGAAATCGGCGGCGACGCGAACGCAATCACGCGGTGGCCGTTCTCCAGCAGGTGCTTCGTGGCGAGGTAGCCGCCTTTTTCATCCTCCAAGCCGACGCAGCAGATGTTCGGGTCGTCCACATAGCTGTCGATGAGGACGACGGGAATGCCCAGCTTTGCTACGGCATCGAAGAACGAATCCTGAAACAGCCCCGTCATAATCAGCCCGGAGAGCCGCCAACTGTGAATCAGCCCCTCCAGCGCGGCGACGCTTTCGGCGGAGCGCAGCATCAGGTAGTAGCCGGCTTCGCGGGTGCGCTGCTCGACGCTGGCGGCGACGCTGCTCATGAAGGGGTCGCTGACGGTGCTGCCGGTGGTGCGCGGCGTGATGTAAGTGACCATGGCGATGATGGCGGACTGGTCGTTCGCCAGCGAGCGCGCGGACATGCTGGGAACGTAGTGCTCGCGCTCGATAATCTCCCAGATTTTTGCAACCTTCTTTTCGGAAACGCGGCTTTTGCGGTTATGCACCACGTTGGAAACGGTTGTAATGCTTACGCCTGCTTCGGCGGCAATGTCTTTGAGTGTGACCATGCGATGCTCCATATTTCATGCAGTGTTTTAGGCGTGGTAATCTGCGCGGATCAAAGAGAACGGACGAAGTCCGCAAAGTCCGTGCGCATCATAAAAAGTATACCAGTCTTTGAAGTTGTTCGCAAGCGGTTTCTGGAAAAAAACCGTAAAAGAAGGGGGAGACAGCCGAAACTGTCCCCCCTTTTTGAACGTTTTGGAATTATTCCAGTTCAGCCAGATAGTCCTTAATCGGCAGGTCGCCGGGCTTGCCGGTTTCCGGTGCGGTCAGACCAGCCTGAATGGTTTCGGAGCTGGTGGCGTCGATGGGCGCAACGGCTTCAGAGAAGGTGATTTCGTCCAGGTAGATGACGCACTTGGCGAACGCGCGGATGTGCAGGGCGTTGGTCATGCCCGGGAAGCCGGACGCTTCAAGGTCGATGATGAGATCCTGCCATTCGGTGGTGATGACCGGGTGCGTGCCGTCCGCCAGCACAAGGTCAGAGAAGCGCGCCGCGTAGAACTTGGCGTCTTCCGGATGCCAGTCCATGATGAGCTTGTTCTCTTCGCCGCCTTCCGCGCCCTTGATGCGGATGGTCAGGTATTTGCAGTAGGAGACGCCGTCCAGACCCCACATGTCAATGGCTTCGCCCCAGTTCGCCATCCAGTCGGCGGCATGGGCGTAGTAGTCGTCTTCGCTGTCGTAGTCTTCCGGGTCATACGCCTTGGGGCGCATGTCGAGCTTCAACGCGCCGTCCTCATTCTTTGCGCGCAGGTTCGCCCAGTTGTCCCACCAGAGGTGCACGCCGTTGGGCGCAAGCTCTGGTTTGGCATTCGGGTCACGGTCGTCAAAGTTGTCCCACAGGTAGGTTTCGCCTTCAGCAAACGCAACGGCTGCCATCGCGAACACCATCGTCAGGGAAAGCAGGAAAGCAAGGAACTTCTTCATGGGGATACCTCCTTTATGATGTTGACGGGTGGATAGGTTTAACGCTCAACCTATCGTTGACATGATTATAACATACCATTTGCCACATGTCAAGAGGGGAAAAGAGGCTTTTTCTGAAAATTTTTATCTTCAGGCACATTGCACATTTCCAAATTTCCTGCTATAATCATGGCATGGGTTTAGCGCTTAACTAAATGCGGACAATTTCCACACGCTGGAAACGCCGCAGCGAACAAGGAGGACATGAACGATGAAGAGAACCACCCCCATCCTGATGCTTGTGCTGATGCTTCTGCTGACCGCGTGGATGATGCCCGCGACTGCCGAAGAGAATCCGACGCTGCTGACCCTCTACGAAGGCCCGAAGACGATGACGACCTCCGCGACGGCGAAAGTTACCGCGAACGGCAACGCCCTGTTCGTCTATGACGTGATGGTCAACCACGAACACATCTGGAACGCCAACACCCAGCCGACGACCACGCCTATGACCTATTTTGACTTCGAGGGCAAAGTGCGCATCGAGGTTGAAATGCCCGGTCTGCCGGACAAAGTGGAGAGCGCCGCCGTCATTCCGCAGGCGTGGAGGATTACGCCCGAAGTCAAGGACGGCAAAGTTTCCTTCATGATTACGGAGCCGGGGCAGTACACCGTTGTCTTCAACGATAACGTCAACAAGGCGCTGCACATCTTCGCCAATCCGCTGGAAACGGACGTCCCTGATCCCGACGACCCGAACGTCTACTATATTCCCTCCGGCGAGTGGGTCATGGACGCCATCGCGCTGGAAGACGGGCAGACGCTCTATATCTCCGGCGGCGCGGTGCTGCATTCCATTATCTCCGTCAATAACGCCAAGAACGTCCGCATCTGCGGGCGCGGCATCATCGACGGCAGCGACTACGACGCGTGGAATCAGCCCGGCTCGTATGCGCGCGTCCCGATTGATCTCAATCACGCAAAGAATGTCACCATCGACGGCATTATCGTCGCCAATTCCAACTGCTGGAACGTTAATTCTTACTCCTCCAAGCATGTGGAAATCAACAACGTCAAGGTCATTTCCGGTCGTCAAAATGGCGACGGCTTCACCTTCCAGTCCTGCACGGATCACACCGTGACGAACAGCTTCGCCCGCACATGGGACGACAGCCTTGTCATCAAGAACTACTCCGGCTCCACCAAGGGCATCACCTTCCGCAACATGCAGGTGTGGACGGACCTCGCCCAGTCCATGGAAATCGGCTACGAAACCGACAAGGGTTGGACGCTTGACCCCGAAATCAGCGATGTGCTGTTTGAGAACATCACTGTGCTGTATAACTTCCACAAGCCCGTTATCAGCATCCATAACAGCGACGATGCGTATGTGCACGCCATCGTCTACCGCAATATCGTCGTCGAAAACGCCTTCATGCAGGGTGATAACGGCAATAATAAGGAATTGATTGAGATGACGCTGCAAAATTCGGCGTGGTCGACGGTCAAGGATGAGTTTGGGTCGATTGATGATGTGCTGATTGATGGTCTGACGGTGCTTCGGACGCTGGATGGGAAAGTGCCGGCGTCGAGATTGTCGGGGTATGGGGAGGATAATCGGATTACGAATGTGACCTTGCGGAATGTGACGATTCTGGGGGAGAAGATGACGAATTTGAAGCAGATGAAGCTGCGGTATGATGATTATTGTGAGGGAATAGTGGTGGAGTAAGAAAAAAAGGATAAACACGCGGAAGAATTAAGGGAGTGAGACCAACTCAATCGCGCGGAGGGGTCAAGGGGGGATCCCCCTTGCGGAGTCCAGAGGCAGCGCCTCTGGTAGGGTTTGGGGCAACGCCCCAACCGTTCCATGTCCGACCAATCCCAAAGGACAAGTCAACAAGGCGCAGGCAGCGAAGCGTCCCTGCCAGTAACTTTGCGCGTCCTCAGACGCGCCCCCAACTTGCTCTTTCGACCACTTGCACATTGTCGCGCCAAATGGGCGCGACCGACCACCCGCATCACCACACCCACCATCATTATAGAAAGGAAATTTCGCTCATGAAAATGCGTTCTGTCGTATCCGCCATACTCGCCCTGTCGCTGGCGTGCCTGCCCCTTCTGACGCAGGCGGAAGAAGAAATTCCCACCATCGTGACCGTTGTCCCCGCGCCCGACCAGACCAAGGCGGAGCGTCCGGCGTGCTTCCCTGACCCTGCTGACCAGTACATCGCCCTCCCCGAAACGGAGAATTTCGCGCTCAATAAGGAAGTCATTTCCGGCGCGCATACCGACGTGTACGTCAGCCGAAACGTCAACGACGGCAAAACCGATACCTACTGGGAAAGCAAAGGATTCCCGGCGGAAATGCTCATCGTGCTGGGCGAGACGCATACCATCTCGACCGTCGCGGTCTGCCTGAATCCATCCGCCATCTGGGAGGCGCGCATTCAGGAAATCACCGTTCTGGTCAGCAAGGATGGCGAAAACTTTACCGAAGTTGCACCCGCCACGCAGTACCAATTCGACCCTGCGACGGGCAATCGTATCCGCATTGATTTCGATAGTGTGGAAGCCAGTTTTGTCAAGGTTGTGTTCACAATGAATTCCGCATCCCGCACCGACGGCGCGCAGGCAGCGGAAATTTGCGTTTACTGATAGGAGAAAATCACGATGCAATATCAAGGCATTATCTTCGATTTGGATGGCGTTCTCTGCTCGACCGACGAGTACCACTACCGCGCGTGGAAGGCGCTCGCGGATCGGCTCGGCATCCCCTTTGACCGCGAACGCAACGGCCTTTTGCGCGGGGTCAGCCGCATGGACAGCTTGAACATCATCCTCGAAAAAAGCGACAAGGCGTACTCGCAGGATGAGAAAAACGCGATGGCGGAGGAGAAAAACACGCGCTATCGGCAGTTGCTGAACCAAATGTCACCCGCTGATTTGTCCGGCGACGTGAAGCGCACGCTGGATACCCTGCGCGCACGCGGCTTGAAGCTGGCGATCGGCTCGTCGAGCAAGAACACGCCGTTCATTCTGGAGCGAATGGGGCTGGATGGGTTTTTCGACGCGGTGGCGGATGGAAACTGCATCACGCACTCGAAGCCGAATCCGGAGGTGTTTTTGAAGGCGGCGGAGATGCTGGGCTTGAAGCCGGAGCAGTGCGTGGTGGTGGAGGATGCCCATGCAGGGGTGGAAGCTGCCAAAGCGGGCGGGTTTGCCTGCGCTGCCATGGGGGATGCCAAGGAGGATGCGCGCGCAACGTATCATCTGGGGAAATTGTCGGATTTGCTGGAGTATGTAGGGTAAAAAAGCAATTAGGCAGGAGACGACTTCAGCCGACTTCGCTTTCCCCAAGGGGGAAGGTGCCGGCCGCAGTCGGCGGATGAGGTCGTTCCCACGAAGCAAATTGCGCAGAACCGAAATTTCCGCACCCCAAAACCTGCAATCCGTAGCAGGAAAAGCGCAGTGCAGCCGCGAATTTCCCTCCATGAATACCGCATGGAGGGAAGTTTTGAACATGAGGAGGAATACACGGATGAATACGGTGATTGAGCGGACAGGGTTTGACCCGGCACAGGACGCGGATAACGGCAACCGCTTCCTGACGGGCAATGGGTATATGGGCGTTCGCGGGACGATTGGCGAAGCGGGCGTACAGCAGATGACCGCCGTCAACCTCGCGGGCATCCACCACCAAAAAGGGCAAGGCTGGGAAGAGCCGCTGAATGCCCCGAACCCACTGTATGTCGCCGTGAAAGGCGTGTCGCTGCCGGAAAATGCCGATCGGCTTACATCGCACCGCCTCGCGCTCGATATTGCCGATGGTGTGTTCACCCGCGAAAGCACGTTCAAGGCGGATGCGGGCGAAATCACCATCCGGCAGGAACGGTTCTGCGCGATGGAGCGGGTGCATTTGCTCGCACAGCGCGTGACCATCACGGCGACACATGACAGCATCGTCACCATCGCGTTCGGCGTGGACGAAAACGTCTGGGACATCCACGGCCCGCATTATGAGACGCTGACGCTGACAGAATCGGACGGCGTCGTCGCCCTGACCGGCGAAACGGATGATCACCAGCGCGTCTGCACGGCGCTCCGGTGCAGCTGCACGGACGGCAAAATCACGCACGGCGGCGTTCGGACGGCGCAAATCGCGCTTCGGGCGGGTCAGCCGTGGCAGCTGGATGAGGTCGCCGCGGTGTACACCACCAGCGACGGTGACGAACCGGAAGCATCCGCCATTGAAGCGGCAGAAAATGCCCCGGCGTATGATGCTTTGCGCGAAGAACAGCGTGCGGCGTGGGTGGCGCTCTGGCAGAAAGCGTGGGTGACGATTGAAGGCGACGAGCGCGCGGAGTTTGCGGTCAATTACTCGATGTACCACTTGATGAGCATCGCGCCGCGGCATCGGGCGGCGCTGTCGGTGGCGGCGCGCGGGCTGTCCGGGCAGACGTATAAGGGTGCGATTTTCTGGGATACGGAGATGTTCATGCTGGATTTCTATCTGGCGTGTATGCCGGAGGTGGCGCGGCACTGCCTGGAATACCGCGTGCAGACACTGCCGGGTGCGCTGGACAAGGCGAAATCCTACGGTTATGCGGGCGCGTTCTATGCGTGGGAGAGCGTCGAGGGCGGCAAGGACGCTTGCACGGACTACAATGTCACCGACGTGTTCACGGGGCGACCGATGCGCACGTTCTTCCGCGATACGCAGGTGCACATCAGCGCCGCCGTCGTGTATGGACTGCGGAAATATACGCAGTACACGGGGGATGATTCGCTGCTGCAAAGCGGCGGCGCGCGCGTCGTGCTGGAATGCGCAAGGTTCTATATGAGCCTGATTTCCAAGCGCATCCTCAGCGACACCTATGATTTGCTGGATGTGATGGGCCCGGACGAGTACCACGAGCATGTGAAAAACAACGCCTACACCAACGAAATGGCGCGGATGACGCTGAATTACGCGGTGGAGGTCTGCCGGAAGTACCTGCCGGAGACGGACGCGGCGGAGCTCATGCACTTTGCGGATGCCGCGAAGCACTTGAAGCATCAAACGCCTGACCCGAAAACCGGGCTGATTGAGCAGTTCGACGGTTACTTCAAGCTGGAAAACGTACTCGTGCCGGAGGTGCGCAGCCGCCTGATTGACCCGCGCGAATACTGGGGCGGCGCGTATGGCGTGGCGGCGCAGACGCAGGTCATCAAGCAGGCGGACGTGATTGCCCTGCTGTACATGCTGGGGCAGTACCCGGCGGACATCATCGCCGCGAATTATGATTACTATGAGCCGCGAACCGAGCATGGCAGCAGTCTGTCCGCGTGCATGTATGCCCTGTGCGCGTGCGCAATCGGGCGTCCGGCGGCAGCGTATCCGCTGTTTCTGAAATCCGCCGAGGCGGATATTGTCGGCGGCGGCAAGCAGTGGGCGGGGCTGGTGTACATTGGCGGCACGCACCCGGCGGCGGCGGGCGGCGCGTATATGGTGCTGCTCTATGGCTTCTTGGGGCTGCGGTTTGAGAACGGCAAGCCGACGCTGCATCCGCGCCTGCCGGAGGGATGGAAGAAGGTGCAGCTGCAAGTGCATTGGCAGGGCAAAGACTGGCTGCTGACGGCGGAAGAAGGGCAGCAGGCATGACAATCGCCCACTATCACCTGCCCGGTCTGTTCGAGTTTTATGAACTGTATTGTCGATTTTTGCCGCTCTACCGAAACCATCCGGAATATTTCTATGATTGGTGCGACATCGGCTCGATTTACGGCGCACCGGCGGATTGCCTGTGGGGCGGCGGGCGCGTCGGGTCGGGGGAGGCGAGCGCGCGGGATGTGCTGGCGCTGATGCGTGATTACGGCATTTCGCCGCGCCTGACATTCAGCAACTCCCTCCTGCGCGCGGAGCATCTGCGTGATGCGCGCTGCAATGCGCTCTGCCAGATGCTGAACGACGGCGGGAATGGCGGCGTGATTCTCCATTCGGATTTGCTTCTGCGCTATTTGCAGAAAACGTATCCGAACTTGTATTTCGTGTCCTCAACGACGAAGGTGCTGACATCGTTTCCCGACTTCCAGACGGAACTGGAACGAGCGGAATTCCGCTATGTCGTGCCGGATTTCCGCCTGAATCACGCGCTGGATAAACTGAATGCCCTGCCGCAGGGTCAAAAGGACAAGGTGGAGTTCCTCTGCAACGAGTGCTGCTATTTCGGCTGCCGCGACCGCCGCGCGTGCTACGAAGCCGTCAGCCGGAAGAACCTCGGCGAAGGCGGTGACGAGCACCGCTGCCACGCACCGGACGCAGCGGGCGGCTACCGATTCTCCCAGGCAATGGAAAATCCGGGCTTTATCGGGGTGACGGATATTCAGCGGACGTACCTGCCGATGGGCTTTGAGAACTTCAAGATTGAGGGGCGCGAGTTAGGCAGCGCGCTGGTGCTGGAATTTCTGCTGTACTACCTGACGAAGCCGGAATGCCAGCTGAAAGTGCGGGAGGAAATCTATCTGGATAACATGCTGGACTTGTTCTGATTGCAATCAAAAACAGCCTGCGGAATTCGTCCACAGGCTGTTTTGATACTTTTTTGGTTCTTCACGGAAAGTTGAGGGCAAACAAGGACTTAGACGAAGTACCAAAAAGCTGCACGCGGAAGGAGCATGAAAGCGCGACCAACTCAATCGCGCGG
>OHKE01000217.1_pt1 | contig 22088 bp, 16 predicted proteins | sample 1568731 | NCBI WGS metagenome assembly OHKE01 (sample SAMEA3879588, study PRJEB24766) | human gut metagenome | biome: human-associated habitat; feature: feces | place: USA | collected 1985/1987 | reverse complement strand
CGTTTACAGTGTGGACTACCAGGGTATCTAATCCTGTTTGCTCCCCACACTTTCGCGCCTCAGCGTCAGTTACAGTCCAGTTAGTCGCCTTCGCCACTGGTGTTCCTCCCAATCTCTACGCATTTCACCGCTACACTGGGAATTCCACTAACCTCTCCTGCACTCAAGCCCGACAGTATCCAAAGCAATTCCCACCTTAAAAGCAGGACTTTCACTCCAGACTTACCGAGCCGCCTACGCGCCCTTTACGCCCAATTATTCCGGACAACGCTTGCCCCCTACGTATTACCGCGGCTGCTGGCACGTAGTTAGCCGGGGCTTCTTAGTCAGGTACCGTCATTTTCTTCCCTGCTGATAGAGCTTTACATACCGAAATACTTCTTCGCTCACGCGGCGTCGCTGCATCAGGGTTTCCCCCATTGTGCAATATTCCCCACTGCTGCCTCCCGTAGGAGTTTGGGCCGTGTCTCAGTCCCAATGTGGCCGATCACCCTCTCAGGTCGGCTACCGATCGTCGGCTTGGTGGGCCGTCACCTCACCAACTACCTAATCGGACGCGAGCCCACCCCAAACCGATAATTCTTTTACCCCAGAACCATGTGATCCCGTGGTCTTATGCGGTATTAGTACACCTTTCGGTGTGTTATTCCCCTGTCTGGGAAAGGTTGCTCACGCGTTACTCACCCGTCCGCCGCTAAAACAGCTCGTAGCAAGCTACTCACTGTCTCCGCTCGACTTGCATGTGTTAGGCACGCCGCCAGCGTTCGTCCTGAGCCAGGATCAAACTCTTTCGTTTAATCCTTTATTCCTCAATCAGGTTTCCCCGACCAAGTTTCACTCATTCGGAATTACTGTCTTGTTTGCGTTGTTATTGTTCTGTATCGTTTTCAAGGTTCGTACCGGTCTCGCAAGCAGCTTTTCAGCGGCTCGCGCAACCAGCTTTGTCAGTATACTACTTTTTCGCCCGCCCGTCAAGGGGTTTTTTGAAGGTTTTTGCGGTTTTTTGCGTTCTTTTGGGATTTCCGAACGATAAGCACGTTCAGTCGGCATCATCGTTCGCCATTTAGCGAACCTTCGTCGCTGTTTCCTTTTAGTTTATTCGTCCGCATCATCCGCCGCCATCTTACTGCCTGTTTTCACCGCCAGCGCATCAAAAAAGCCCCTTCCCGATTGAGGAAGGAGCTTTTTTATGTAATCTGGAAATTACACAGTCGCCTTGGCGAGCTGCTTGGCCAGACGAGCCTTCTTACGATTGGCAGCATTCTTGTGCATAACGCCCTTCGACGCAGCCTTATCAATCGCGGAGGTGGTCACAACCAGCTGTGCATTCGCAGTCTGGGGATCAGCAGCAATCGCGGCCTCCAGCTTCTTGACAGAAGTGCGGACAGCGCTCTTGATCATACGGTTGCGCAGATTCTTCTTTTCGCTCACCTTGACGCGCTTCTTAGCGGACTTAATATTCGGCAACTTCGTTCACCTCCCGGTTCATACTGTTAATCGGCGGTTCACACCGCTCAATCTTAGGGTTCGAGTACGGCAGAAAACCGTGCGAAAACCAGCGCTGTTTATTGTAGCATGGTTTCCTGAAAAAATCAAGGCTTTTCAGAAAAAAATCTCTGTTTCTCGCACATTTTCTGCGGAAAGGCGGCGCATCCCGCATTTCGTTTGCTGCGGAACACGCCGTTTCTTCCATTATTATTTCATTTTCATCGCGCGCATGGCATTGAGAATCGCCAGCATTGCCACGCCGACATCCGCAAAGACCGCCAGCCACATGTTCGCAAAGCCGCAGATACCCAGCACCATCACCAGCAGTTTCACTGCAAGAGCAAAAATGATATTTTGATGCACAATCCGCATCGTCCGGCGCGCGTGGCGGACACCCTGCGCAATCTTCGCCGGATCGTCGTCCATCAGCACAATATCCGCCGCCTCGATTGCGGCATCCGCGCCGACGCCGCCCATCGCAATGCCGATGTCCGCACGGCGCAGCACAGGCGCATCGTTGATACCATCGCCCGTGAACGCCACGGTGTGGCCGTCGCCCAACAAGCCTTCGAGCGCGCTTACTTTGTCCTCCGGCAGCAGTTCCGCGCGGTAGTCGGTCAGGCCGACCTTCTTGGCGATGTCCGCCGCGACTTCCTGGCGGTCGCCGGTCAGCATGACCAGCCGCTTCACGCCCGCGGACTTCAAGGCTTCCATCGCGGATGCGCTGTTTTCCTTGATGACGTCGCTGATGACGAGCGCGCCGAGGTACTGCCCGCCGCGCGCGACATGCACCACCGTGCCGATTTCCGCCGGCTCAGCCGCCTTGACGCCGATGGACTCCATTAGGCGCGCGTTGCCCGCGTACACCTGCTGGCCGTCCACCTTCGCCTGTACGCCGTGGCCCGCCGCTTCAGAGGCATCGCTGACGCGGTTCATGTCCACCGCGCGGCCCAGCGCTTCCTTAATTGAAATCGCAATTGGGTGATCGCTGAACGCCTCGACATGAGCCGCAACGTCGAGCAGTTCGTCTTTCGTGACGTCTTTTGCCGGATGCACGCCCGTGACGGAGAACGTCCCTTTCGTCAGCGTACCCGTCTTGTCGAACACGACCGTATCCAGCCCCGCGAGGGTTTCCAGATACGTCGCGCCCTTGATGAGGATGCCCTTCTTCGACGCGCCGCCGATGCCGGAGAAGAACGTCAGCGGCACGGAGATAACCAGCGCACACGGGCAGGAGATAACAAGGAAGGTCAGGGCGGTGTAAATCCACTTCGTCCAGTTGCCGTCAAACAGGCTCGGAATAATTGCCAGCGCCAGCGCGAAGAAGCATACGGCGGGCGTGTAAATCCGGCTGAACTTGGTGATGAAGCGTTCCGTCTTTGCCTTCGCGTCGCCGGAGGATTCGACCAGCGTCAGAATCTTCGCGACGGTGGATTCGCCGTAACCGACCGTGACCTTGACTTTCATCACGCCGGAGAGGTTGACGCAGCCGCTGAGGACTTGGTCGCCCTCCTTCACGTCACGCGGGAGCGATTCGCCGGTCAGCGCCGTGGTATTCAGGCTCGAATTGCCCTCGATGACCACGCCATCCAGCGGAATCTTCTCACCGGGCTTGACGAGGATGATGTCGCCCACTCGCACCTGTTCGGGGCTGACGCGGCGGCTGTCGTTGCCGTCCACCAGATTCGCATAGTCCGGACGAATGTCCATCAGCTTCGTGATGGATTCGCGGCTCTTGTCAACCGCCTTATCCTGGAAGTATTCGCCGATTTGGTACAGTACCATGACCGCGACGCCTTCCGCATATTCCGCGACGCACATTGCGCCGACGGACGCAACCGTCATCAGGAAGTTCTCGTCGAACACTTCGCCATGGCGGATGTTGCAGATGGCGCGCCACAGCACGTCGTAGCCCGCGACCAGATACGCCGCGATGAACACGACAATCGTCGCCCAGTGCGTTTCGCCCAGATTCGTCTTGCTGACCAGCCCCAGCGCCAGCAGCGCGACCGCAGTCGCAACGCGAATCATCAGCTTCTTGCCCTTGTTCGCGCCGCCGTGTTCGTGACCATGCTCATGCGAATGCTCGCGATGCTCGTGTTCGTCATGGTCATTATCATCATGATGATGATGCTCGTGACCGCAGCCGCATTCGCTGTCGTGATGATGGTGATGCTCATGCTCGTCTTCATCATCGTCCTCGTGATGATGCCCGCCGCACGGGCAGACCGTTCCGGACGGCTGTTCCGCTTCATCGAAGAAAATCTCCGCGTCGGGTTCGATTTCCTTCATCTTCGCGTATGCCGCCTTGCGAACCTCCTCGAAGCGGTCGTCTGCCGCTTCCAGTGTGATTTTCTTCTGCACATAATTCACCGACACACTCACCACACCCGGCAGCTTTTGCAGTGCGCGTTCCACCTTTGCCGCGCAGTTCGGGCAGTCAATGTCGATTTTCCACGTTTTCTTCATGGTTTCCGACGACCTTTCCGCTATTTATTCCGAATCACGCTGTTCGCCGGACGGCATTGTCCAGAGAACAAACATGTGAGCATTCGTTCATATGTGATAATACTCCTCTTCATGCCCATTGTCAAGAGGAAAAAGAAAATATTTTCCCCGAAAACGTGGAAAAGCGGCACCTGCTTTGCACAGATGCCGCTCTTGAGGAATTACTACTATTATATAAGCTGATTACACCTTGAAGTTGACCGCCTGATCGCCCTGTTCGCTCTTGCCGAAGACGTAGTCGTTGCCCGGCAGCACCGCGTTCAGCAGGATGCCGACCAGAGACGCCACCGCCAGACCAGACAGGCTGACGGTCACCTGACCAACGGTGAACACAATCGCGCCCGCCTTGGAGAAGTGGATGCCCAGCGCAAGGGACATAATCATCGCCGCGATGATGACGTTGCGGCTCTTCGCGAAGTCCACCTGATTTTCAACCACGTTGCGCACACCGACCGCGGAAATCATGCCGTAGAGAATCAGCGACACGCCGCCGATGGTCGCCGCGGGCATGCAGTGAATCAGCTCCGCAAACTTCGGGCAGAAGGAGAAGATGGCCGCCAGCACTGCTGCCATGCGGACAACCGCCGGGTTGTAGACGCGGGTCAGCGCCAGCACGCCAGTGTTCTCGCCGTAAGTGGTGTTCGCCGGAGCGCCGAAGAGCGCCGCCATCGTCGTCGCCAGACCGTCGCCCAGCAGAGAACGGTGCAGACCCGGATCTTCGATGAAGTTCTTGCCGACCGTCGAGGAGATGGCGGACATATCGCCAATGTGCTCCATCATCGTCGCCAGCGCAATCGGGGCAACGGTGATGATGCAATTCAGCAGCAGCGTGCCGTCACAGCCGCCAAAGAGGGAGAACGCGGTATCCTTCCACTGGAAGGGCAGACCCAGCCAAGCCGCTTCCTTGACAGGGGTGAAGTCCACCTGACCCGTCACCGCCGCAACGGCGTAAGAACCGACCACGCCCAGCAGAATCGGGATAATCTTGAACATGCCCTTGCCCCAGATGTTGAACGCCACCACGATGACCACCGCCAGAATCGCGATGAGCCAGTTATTGGCGCAGTTGTTGATGGCGGAGTTCGCCAGAATCATGCCGATGCAGATGATGATGGGGCCGGTGACAATCGGCGGGAAGAAGCGCATGACCTTCTGCGCGCCGAAGATCTTGAACAGACCTGCGACAACGACGTAAATCAGACCCGCGACCGCCACGCCCACGCCAGCGTAGGGAATCCAGTTCATCGTGCCGTCCGCGAACTGCGGCATTGCCTTCACCGCCGCATAGCCGCCGAGGAACGCGAAGCTCGAACCGAGGAACGCAGGGACTTTGCCGCCCGTGATGAGGTGGAACAACAGCGTGCCCAGACCCGCAAAGAGCAGGGTTGCGCTGACAGACAGGCCTGTCAAGGTCGGCACAAGCACAGTTGCGCCGAACATGGCGAACATGTGCTGGAAACCCAGCAGAGTGAACTTCGCCGGGGAAAGTTTCTGATTGGTCATGTGATTCCGTCCTTCCTCCATATATGCTGTTGTCAACCGCTTTCAAATGAAGGCGATTATTGCAAATCCGCTTGTGCGGAGTACAATCAAATTATCGGATACCCACGTTCCCTCAATAAACACACGGAAGCTGTATGCAAATGCGACCAACTCAATCGCGAAAATGGGAGTCCAGAGGGTCGAAGACCCTTTGGCAGGGTCAAGAGGCAGCGCCCCTTGGGTTCCCCCAATAAACACGCGGAAGCTGTATGCAAATGCGACCAACTGAATCGCGCGAAAGGGTCAAGGGAGGAACTCCCTTGCAGGGTCAAGGGGCAGCGCCCCTTGGGTCACCTATTCATCCGCCCGTCGTAGAGGGCAACGCCGTCGCCGCCGTCGATTTCTTCCATTTGAACGCCGATCTGCTCGTTGTTCGAGGTCGGGACGTTCTTGCCGACGAAGTCCGCGCGGATGGGCAGCTCGCGATGACCGCGGTCAATCAGCACCGCCAGGCAGATGCGCGCGGCACGGCCTTGGTCAAGAATCGCATCCATGGCGGCGCGAACCGTGCGTCCCGTGTGCAGCACGTCGTCCACCAGCACAACCACCTTGCCCGTCACATCCACCGGTAGGTGCTTTTCCTGCACCTCGACGTTCAGCTGCGCCGGATCGCGGTCGTCGCGGTACATGGCGATATCCACTTCGCCCACCGGAATGCGCACATGCTCGTACTTCTCGATGATGTCCGACAAGCGCTGCGCCAGCGGCACCCCGCGGCGGCGGATGCCCACCAGCACCACGTTTTCCAGCGGCATCAGCTGCTCCATCATCTCGTGCGCCATGCGCGTCAGGGCGCGGTTCATCGCGTCGCCCGCCATCAGCTGGGCTTTCGGAATGCCTGCCTGCATGTTCATCATCGTCGGAATCCTCCTCTTTTTCCCTCTGCTGATTTTCCCCGCGTGCTTTGGGGCAAATCAGCGGCATTTTGCCAAAAAGAAAGCGCCTTTCCCGTCGGATGCCGCAGGAAAAGGCGCAATGTTTCGCATATTCAGTCTGACCGCGCGGTCGGGCGCAGGCAGCTCTGGTTCTGTCGGTTCGCTGCGTGCCTTTCCAGCCTCTCGTGCTGGGATTAAAGGATTGCTTTGAGTACCGCGGGACAGTATAGCACACTTTGCCGTGCTTGTAAAGCGGAAATCTCGCACTTTCCATCACTTTTCCGCAAAAAATACGTTTTCTCTGTTTGCTGATGATGTCAGCTTTCGTTCATGCGCCATGATTTCCCGTGTCAAGCTGCGCAGGAGCGTAATTTGCCCTCTTGCATTAAGGCGTTGCTGCCCGAAGAAACCGTTTCCCCCGCCGAAATGGTGGAGATTCTGAAGAAGTAATCCCATTTCGCCCAAAAGGCGGGCAAAAAATCCCGCTCCCAAAAGGCGCGAAAGCTGAAAAAGTCCCCGGCAAAGCCTTGACAAAGCGAAGAAAATCCGATATACTGTAAAGGCTGTATTGTAGCACCCCGGCGGATGTCTGTCCTCCGGTTACGAAATTTGATTTGTAAGGAGTGTTGAACATGTTCCGTACCTACCAGCCCAAGAAGCGTCAGCGCAGCAAAGTGCACGGCTTCCGCGCGCGTATGGCCACCAAGAACGGTCGCCGCGTGCTCTCCGCCCGTCGTCGTCGCGGCCGCAAGTCCCTGACCGTCTGATTGAGAGAATTTTCTTTCAGGCTTATTCAGAGACGCTGAATGTGCCAGACGCCACAGGACAGCAGGATTGTCCAATGACAATCCGCGCTCCATTCGTGGATGAAGCGCGCCCGATGTACCCGCGAGGTACGCTTCCGGGCGCGCTTTTCCTTTACTTCGGGTTCATGCTATTTCCGGATTCACCTGCGCCATCTGCCTGCGCATTCGCGTCCAGAAATAGCATCATACGCCCATCATTCAATCGAGAACAGAGGACTGTAACCCAATGGAAAGACGCTATCGGCTGCAAAAAAACAAGGCGTTCCAATATGTCTACCACCGTGGACGGAGCGCCGCTTGTCGGGATTTGGTCATGCTCGTCGCCAAAGGTCGGGGCATGAAGGTCGGCTTTTCCGTCAGCAAGAGGGTTGGCAACGCTGTGACCCGCAATAAGGTCAAGCGCCGCCTGCGCGAATGCTTCCGGCCCTATCTGGGGGATGTGAAAAGCGGCCTGTACGTCGTCGTCGCCAGACCCTCAGCCGCTGCTGCCAGCTTTTCCTCGCTGCAGAAGGACGTGCGCTACCTGCTGAAAAAGCACGGTGCTCTTCCAACACAGCCGAAAAGCCCAGATGCGCCATGAAACGCGCCTTGCTCTGGGGGATTCAGTTCTACCGCAGCGCCATCAGCCCCTATAAGGGCGGCCCGCGCTGCCGCTATACGCCCACTTGCAGCCAGTACGCGCAAACCGCCATCGAGCGCTACGGGGCTGTCAAGGGTGCGCGGCTGGCGGCATGGCGCGTCCTGCGCTGCAATCCGTTCTCCAAAGGCGGCTATGATCCTGTGCCCGAAGACCCCTGTACCACATTAAGAAAGGAATGAACTCATGGGCATCAACGAATTTCTGAAGACCATACTGGAATGGATTTACAGCTTCGTGGGCAACTATGGCTGGGCGGTCGTGCTGTTCACGCTGCTGGTGCGTCTGATTGTCATGCCGTTCGACTACAAGAGCCGTGTCGGGATGCGCAAAATGCAGAAGATTGCCCCCATGCAGGCAAAACTCCAGAAGAAGTACGAAAAAGACCCGGACAAGATGAACAAAAAGCTGCAGGAGCTCTACCGCGAGCAGCGCGTCAATCCCCTTTCCTCCTGCCTGCCGATGCTGATCAGCCTCCCGATCCTCTTCGCGATGTTCACCGCCATGAGGATGGTCGCCAACGAGCATCTGGCGCAGCAGGCGTTCGACATCATCGCTTCGGGCAATCCGGCGCTGGATTCGTGGCTGTGGGTCAAGAACGTGTGGATGCCGGACTCCCCCTTCGCGGCGGCCTGGCCGAATCTTGATTCTCTGCGTCAAATCGCCACAAACGAATGGCTTGCCGTGTTCAACAAGCTGCCGCAGGAGACGCTCGCTCTGCTGGCGGATAAGGGTCTTGCGCTGACGGCTGAATCCTTTGCCGGCGATGCGCTGAACACAACGATTCAGACCATCTACACTACCATGGAGCAGCTGCCCGCTTATATGGAGCACGTCAAGTATTACAGCGACTTGGCCATTCCGCTGTTCAACATCCACATTTTCGTGAACTACAACGGCTATTTCATTCTGCCGATTCTCGCCGCCGGCGGTCAGTTCCTGATGACAAAGCTCACCGGCACGGCGCAGACCCCCGCCGCGGATGACGCGCAGGCCCAGCAGGCGCAGAACAGCATGAAGTTCATGAACTACTTCTTCCCCATCTTCACGCTGATTCTGTGCTTCAACTACAACGCGATTTTTGCCCTCTACTGGGTCGCCTCGAACGTGATTGCCATCGTGCAGACCAAGGGCATCAACATGTATCTTGACCGCAAGGAAGCCCTCGAAGCCGCCAACCCCAACAAGAATACCGGTTCGCTGAAGTAATACCTGTTCGTTGAAGTGATAGGAGAGCAATCATGAAAACCTACGAAGCTACTGGCAAAAACTACGAAGAGGCCCTGCAGAACGGCTTGAACGCCCTGCATGCCACCATTTCCGATGTCACCGTGGAAACGCTGGAAGAAGGCAGCAAGGGACTGTTCGGGCTCTTCGGCTCAAAGCCCTGCAAGCTCCGCCTGACGCTCCATGAGGTGGAAGAGGAAGTCGAAGAAGACGATCCGCTGGCGGATTTGCTGTCCTCCGTGAAGGTGGAAGCACCCAAGCCCGCTGCCCAGCCGAAGCCGCAGCCCAAGCCGGTGCAGCCGAAGCCCCAGCCCAAGCCGCAGCCGAAGCCCGCACAGCCCAAGCCCGTGCAGGAAAAGCCCGCCGAGGTGAAGGTCGAAGCCCCGGTGGAAGCACCCGCTGTGGAAGCTGCTCCCGCTGTGACGAATGCCGCCCCTGCTGCTGATGCCGCCGAGCGTCCCGCGCCCGTGCAGCGCAAGCGCAGCGACCGCCCGAAGAAGGACAAGCCGCGTCAGCCCAAGGCGGAGGGCGAATCCGCCCCGAAGCCGGAGCGCAAGCCCCTTCCCCCGAAGGCTCCCGCTGCCCCGCTGGAAAAGCCCGTCGTCACCATGATTCCCGACGAGCAGATTGACCCCGCCTCCCCCGTCGGTCAGGCGCAGAGCTTCCTCAAGGAGCTGACCCACCTGATGGGCGTGGACGTGACCGTCGCGATGGGCACGGACGCGGAGAACAACATCTTCGCGCAGATGACGGGCGACACGCTGGGCATCCTGATTGGCCGCCGCGGCGAGACGCTTGACGCCCTCCAGTACCTGACGAGCCTGCGCATCAACAAGGGTCAGGATCACTACACCCGCGTCACGCTGGACACGGAGAACTACCGCGCCAAGCGCGAAGACACGCTGATTCGTCTGGCGAACCGCATGGCGAACCGCGCCGTCAAGACGGGTCGCAAGGTTTCTCTGGAGCCCATGAACCCCTACGAGCGCCGCGTGATTCACTCCGCGCTCCAGCCCAACGAGCTGGTGGACACCCACTCCGAGGGCGAAGAACCCAAGCGCCACATCGTCATCACCCTGCGGAAGTAATTCCTACGGACTGTCCTGCAAAACGGGACAGTCCTTTTCTTTGCCCGCCGCACCCGAAAATTTTCCTCCGCAGCGCAAAACCGCTTGCAAAACTGCCTATTTTATGCTATACTATTTTGTGCTTGCCGGAATGGCGGAATGGCAGACGCGACGGACTCAAAATCCGTTGGCAGCGATGTCGTGTGGGTTCAAGTCCCACTTCCGGCACGACATGAAGAATCCGAATCTGACTTTCCAATTGGAAGCGGGTTCGGATTTTTTCTTTCCTTTCCATCTGGAAATACAGTCATCATCAGGAGGTCAATATGCTGACGCTGTATGAGCCAAAATACGAGGACTTGTGGTTTCGGCAAATGATGCTGGCGGATGAAGATACCATGTCTTACAATCACGCATGGGGCGGGACAATTCCCTTTGGGGAAGATAAATGGCGTGGCTGGTACGATTGCTGGATTGCTGACCCTGACGGCAAGCGGTATTACAGGTATCTCAAAAACGAAGATGGTCAGTTTGTTGGCGAAATTGCCTATCACTATGATGCCGAAATGCAGCAGGAAATAGCCAACGTCATGATTTATGCGAAATACAGAAGAAGAGGCTATGGCGGCGAAGCATTGGATTTGCTGTGTTCCGCGGCGAAAAGCAACGGCGTTTCCGTTCTGTACGATGATATTGCCATCGACAATCCGGCTGTCAGCCTTTTTCTGAAACACGGATTTGTGGAAGAATCCCGAACAGAAGAGATAATTCTCCTCAAAAAGGAACTGTGATTGGGTGTGTGCTTCCAGTCGCTCCATACAAAAGAGCCTTGCAGCGTGTGATGCTCCTGCAAGGCTCTTTTTGTTTTTTTGGGGGATTTTCCGCTTACTTCCCCCTATGTTCCTCTTTCCATCGCAAAATCTCTTCCAGCCGCTGCTTGTACCGCCCCTCGTTCCCCTGCTCCGTCGGCTGATAGTAGCGCTTCCCCTGCAGCGAATCCGGCAGGCACGTCATCGCGGACAGCTTCTCCTGCGTGTCGTGCGCGTACACATAGCCCTTGCCATAGCCGAGGTTCTTCATCAAGCTGGTTTCCGCATTCCGGATTTGCAGCGGAACAGGCTCTGCGATTTGCTCCTGCGCATCCTTTTTCGCCGTCTCATACGCCACATACAGCGCGTTCGATTTCGGCGCCATCGCCATGTACACCACCGCCTGCGTCAGATGCACCGTGCATTCCGGCATCCCCAGAAAGTGACACGCCTGATACGCCGCGACCGCCGTTTCCAGCGCGCGCGAATCCGCCAGCCCGATGTCCTCGCTCGCGAACCGAACAACGCGCCGCGCGATATACAGCGGGTCTTCGCCGCCTTCCAGCATCCGTGCCAGCCAATAGACCGCCGCGTCCGGGTCGGAATTGCGCATCGACTTATGCAGTGCGCTGATGAGGTCATAGTGCCCGTCGCCCTTCTTGTCGTAGAGCAGCGACCGCCGCGACGTACACTGCGCGACCGTCTCCGGGGTCACATGCGCCTGACCGTTCTCATCCAAATCGGCATTGAGGATGACCATTTCCAGCGTCGATAGGGCGGTTCGCGCGTCGCCGTTGGCGAAAACCGCGATTGCGCGCAGCAAATCCTCCGCCATGTCGATTTTCTGCCCGCCGAAGCCGCGTTCGTCCTGCAAAGCGCGGTGGAGCAGCCCCAGCACGTTCTCCTCCGTCAGCGCGTGCAGCACGAACACGCGGCAGCGCGACAGCAAGGCACTGTTGACCTCAAAGGACGGGTTTTCGGTCGTCGCGCCGATGAGGATAATGCTCCCCTTCTCGACGTAGGGCAGGAATGCGTCCTGCTGTGCCTTATTGAAGCGGTGGATTTCGTCCACGAACACAATCGTGCGGATGCCAAAATGCCGGTCGCTTTCCGCCTGCTCCATCACCTGCCGGATTTCCTTGATGCCGCTGGTGACGGCGGAGAAGTTGATGAAATGGCTCTTCGTTTGATGGGCGATAATCTGCGCCAGCGTGGTTTTCCCCACGCCTGGCGGCCCCCAGAAAATCATGGAGGACACCAAATCGCCCTCAATCATGCGGCGCAGGACTTTGCCCTTGCCGATCAAGTGCTCCTGTCCGGCAAATTCGTCGAGGTTCTGCGGGCGAAGGCGTTCCGCCAGCGGCGCAGGGGGATTCGCGGCGGTCAGGAAGGTTTCCTGCGGCATTACTCATCACTTTCCTTTTGGGTTTTCTGTGTTGATTTCTCTTTTGCAGCGGTGTTACCTTAAATTTTATTGTTGCAGAGGGTTTCGCCTCTGCGGAGGCGACAAGGGGGCTTTGCGGTCGCCCCCTTGACCCCTTCGCAGCACACTCCCATGTTTCTTGGTTATTTATGTTGCAGGGAGATTCGCACGCAGCGCGACTGATGCGCTCATTCGCCCCGTTTCGGCAGCAGAATCCAAACTTTCGGCATCAGCAGCACCAGCACGAACAGTACCTTGCAGAGCAATCCATAGGCGCCGCTTGCCTGCGCAATCGCGGGAACGCCCAGAATCGGCAGAAAGGCAAGCGCGAACAACACATCCCAGACAATTCCTGCAAGTTTCAGATTACCGTCATAGCCCGTGCGGAATTTCAGTATCGTCAGCACGGCAAAGGCAAGCAGCAGCACGCAGACGGGAATGCAGTACAGCGCGTCTGCATAGACCACGCCGTGTTCCGTGCTGAAATCCATGAAAATCAGAGCCGCCGCAGAGACGCAGAAGCACAGCAAGCCCACAATCGTCATCATCAGCTTATCAAGTGTTTTCATGTTTTTCTCCCTTCTTCTGCTTTTTCAGCATCGTCTCGATATTCTCATTGAGCTTTCCCAGCACCTTCACCGCTTCGGACAGCATCGCGTATTCGCCAAGCGTCGGGTCAACCAGCAGCAGCACGTCCGGGGCGGTGGTCGAGGGCATCAGGCGCTTGTCCGTCATCGCCATCGCGGGGATAAACGCCGCCTGATCGGGCATGTACTCCGCGTTCAGCTTCATCACGAGGAAGCCGCCGCGCTTGTAGGTCACCAGCGACACGCCAAGCTGATTCGCCAGCACGCGCACCTGCGCCACGTCCAGCAGCGTCTCCACCACCGGCGGCACTTCGCCGAAGCGGTCAAGTAGCTCGTCGGTGATGTCCTCGCGGTCTGCCTGCGTCGTCAGGCTTGCAATCCGCTTGTACATCTCCATCCGCTGCCGGTCGTCGTGTACATAGTCGTCCGGCAGATACGCATCCACCTTGATGTCCACGCGCGTTTCGAGGTGCGGCTTCGCGGGCGGCAGACCTTCCTGCTCCGCGCGCGCCTCCTGAAGCGTTTCCTCCATCAGCTTGCAGTACATATCGTAGCCGACAGTCGCCAAATGCCCATGCTGTTCCGGCCCCAGAATATTGCCCGCGCCGCGGATTTCGAGATCGCGCATGGCGATACGGAAGCCCGCGCCGAACTCCGTGAACTCCCTGATGGCTTCGAGGCGCTTCTCCGCCGTCTCGGACAAGCTGCGTTCCGGGCGGATGGTGAAGTACGCATACGCCTGCCGGTTGCTCCGCCCGACGCGCCCGCGCAGCTGATAAAGCTGGCTCAGCCCGAAACGATCCGCGTCAAAGACAATCAGCGTATTCGCCGTCGGCACGTCCAAGCCGCTTTCGATGATGGTCGTGCAGAGCAGCACGTCGTAGCTGCCGCCGTAGAAGTCCATCATCACGTCCTCCAAGCCGTGTTCGCGCATCTGCCCGTGCGCCACGCCGATGCGCGCTTCCGGCACAAGCTGCTTCAAGCGTTCATAGAACGCGCCGATGGTCTGCACGGAGTTATAGAGGAAGTACACCTGTCCCCCGCGCGACACCTCGCGCAGAATCGCGTCGCGAATCACGCCGTCGTTGTAGTCAATCACGCGCGTCTGCACCGGCAGGCGTTCCTCCGGCGGCGTTTCCAGCACAGACATATCGCGGATGCCGACCATCGACATGTGCAGCGTGCGCGGAATCGGCGTAGCGGAGAGCGTCAGCACGTCCACCTGATGCTTCATGTTCTTGATGATTTCCTTATGCTGCACGCCAAATCGCTGCTCCTCGTCCACAATCAGCAGACCGAGGTTCTTGAACTGCACGTCTTTGCCCAGAATGCGGTGCGTACCGACAAGGATGTCGATTTCGCCCTCCTTCACGCGGCGCAGAACGTCCTTGGTTTCCTTCGCCGTGCGGAAGCGGCTCAGCACGTCCACCTTGACCGGGAAGCCCTTGAAGCGCTTCAAGACCGTGTTGTAGTGCTGCTGCGCCAGAATCGTCGTCGGCGCCAGAATCGCAACCTGCTTGGAGTCCATCAGCGCCTTGAACGCCGCGCGCAGGCTGACCTCCGTCTTGCCGTAGCCCACGTCGCCGCACAGCAGCCTGTCCATGTTGCGCGGCGATTCCATGTCCGCCGTAATTTCCTTCACGCTCTGCTCTTGATCCGGGGTCAGCTCGTAGGGGAACATGTCCTCAAACTCGCGCTGCCACGGCGTATCCGCGCTGAACGCAAAGCCCGTCTCCTGCGACCGCCGCGCGTAGAGTTTCACGAGGTCAAACGCCATCTTCTTCAGACCCTCTTTGACCTTCGCCTTCTGCTTCTGCCAGTCGCCGCCGCCGAGCTTGTTCAGCTTCGGGGGATTCGCCGGATTGCCGATGTAGCGCTGCACACGGCTGAGCGCCTCAATCGGCACATAGAGCTTGTCGTTCCCCTGATACTGGATTTGCAGATAATCCCGCCGCGTGCCGCCGTTTTTCATCTGCGCCGTGCCGAGATAAATGCCGACGCCATGTTCCTCATGCACCACAAAGTCGCCGGGCTTAAGGTCAGTGAACGCGGCAATCTTTTCACCCGCCGCCTGCCGCTTCTTCGCCTTGCGGTAGCCCGTACCGTACACGTCCGTGTCGCTGACGACAATCAGGCGCGCTTCCTCCCAGATGAAGCCGTGCGTCAGCGTGCCGGGCAGCACCTGCACACATTCTTCCGGCAGTTTGTCGATTTTCTCCGCGAACGACGCGGCGACATCGTGTTCTTCCAGCGCCGCCGCCAGACGCTGACCGCGCGCCACGCCGCCGCACAGCACCGCCACGCGGTAGCCCTCGCGCAGCCAGCCGTCACAATCCTCCGCCAGCGGGCGAATCTGCGATGAATACCCTGCCACGCGCTGCACGCCAAGATCAGCGGCATCCTTGACCGCCACGCCAGCCATGCCCTCCAGAAACTCCGTCACCGCGACCGTCGCGTACCCCTGCACATGCCGCAGCAGCGTGTCCCAGTCCATCAGCAGGGTTTCCTGCTCCTTGACGGCTTCGTCGCGGCTCATCGCGCCTTCGAGATCCTCCGCGAAGCCCGCTCGGCGTTCTTCCGCGCGCTTTCTGAGCAGATTCGGGTCGCTCAGCACGACGATTTCCGGCTCGAACCAGTCCAGCACCGTGTAAGTATCGTCCGTCAGCACGGTCAGCCACGCCCGAATGCGCTTGAACGGCAGCCCCTCCGCCAGCATGTCCGCGTCCGCCATCAGTTGGGCGCGGCGGCGTTCCAGTTCCGCCTTGCGCGCGGCAGTCTGCTGCTTTTCGCGAATCTTCGGGGTGATGTTCTTATCGAAAAAGTCCGGCGCGTCCGCGTCATCCTCCGGCAGCGGCGGCAAATCCGAAAAGAGCGTCGAGCTCGCGGGCGTCAGGTCGCCCCCCTGCCGCTCGATGGCGTCCCGCATCCGCCGCGCTGCCTTTTCCGCCTCCGCCGATGGAAGCAATACCTCCGTCGCGGGCGTGAGCGTGCATTTCTCCACCGAATCGAGGCTGCGCTGGCTGATACAGTCAAATTCGCGGATGGAGTCCACCTCGTCGTCGAAGAACTCAATGCGCAAACTCTGGCTGCACGCCGGCGGGTACACGTCGATGATGCCGCCGCGCAGGGCACACTGCCCCTTGCCCTCCACCATGCTGACGCGCTCGTAGCCCATGGCGGTCAGGCGGCGGATGAGGTCATTCAGGTCGATTCGGTCGCCGGGAGCAAGGCGAATCGTCTCTTCGCGGAAGCGGTCGGCGCTGCCCATGCGCTGCAAGGCGGCGTCCATGCTCGTGCAGAGCAGGCGGATATCCCCCTCCTGCGCCCTTGCCAGTGCTTCCAGCCGCCGCCACGCGCTTTCGTGGCTCGACGCGCCGCGCGTAAGGTCAATTTCGCCGCCCGGCAGACACGCCACGTCCGATTCCAGCAGCTGCTGACCGTCCTCGGCGTCGTGCGCCGCCTTGAGGTCGTTGCCGGAAATCAGCAGCACCTTTTTGCCCGTATCGGCGCAGAGTTTTGACGCGATATACGCCGCCATTGTGTCCGGCAGCCCCGTCACGGCGATGGGCTGTTTGCTTTCCGCTGCTTTCAGCAGCTTGTCATACGCTTTCGACGCAATGCCGGATAATAATGCCTGATTCATATGCGCTCCTTGGGATGAGTCGTGGTACGAAAAATACGCCTGTGCTTACACGGTCTTATTGTATTCCTGCATGGCATGGTCAATACCGTTTTTAACCCAGTCCTCCACGCAGTCCGCCGCGCGCTCGAACGCCTGCTGCATGGCGATTTGCTCTTCGCGGATGGTGTACTTGCTCAATACCCAGTCCGCCAAGTCCCAGCCATCGGGCTTTGCGCCCACGCCGACCCGCACGCGCGGGAAATTCTGCCCCGGCGTATGGGCGATGATGGAGCGCATTCCGTTATGCGTCCCGGCACTGCCGGATTTGCGGACGCGCAGGCGGCTGGCGGGCAAATCAATGTCATCATAAATGATAAGCAGATTTTCCAGCGGCACTTTATACCAATTGAGCAGTTCGCTGACGCACTCGCCGGACAGGTTCATGAACGTCTGCGGGGCGCAGAGAACGACACGCTTGCCGTCCACATTCGTTTCGGTCAGCAGCCCCTTGCACTTGCTCTTGTTCAGTGTCACGCCCCACTTGCGGCAGAGCATTTCCAGCGTATCGAACCCCGCGTTATGGCGGGTATGGGCGTACTGCGTGCCCGGATTTCCCAGCCCCACGACAATCAGCGTTTCCTTTTCCATGGTGATTCCTCCAAAACAGGTCTTGGCGGAGAGGATATACACCCCCTCCGCTGACATCATATGCCCCCAGAGGCTCTGCCTCTGCAAGGGAGTTCCTCCCTTGACCCTTTCGCGCGATTCAGTTGGCGACATCTGCATAATGTTCTCGCGTGTTTATGCAGGGATTTTGCTTTACTTTTTCAGTCTCTCCACTTCTTCCCGCACCATATCCTTCGTGCAGAAATTCAGCGGGGAGAAGCGCCCGTCCAGCGCCTTTTCCAGCTTCGCAATCGCCGCTGCCTTGTCGCCCGCTTCCAAATCATAGCGCGACAGGAACCACAGCGTGTCAATCTGCGAATCCTTCTCCGCGTGCGCCTTCTCGAACCATTCCTTTGCCTTGTCCTTCTCGCCCGTCACGCGGTAATACGCCTGACCCAAGTTGTCCAGGCACACCGGGTCTTCGTCGTCATAGTCCACCGACTCCTGAATGAAGGCGAACATTTTGTCGATGCCCTCCTGCCATTCGCGGTCAATGTCCTCCTGCGTTTTGACCTTCGGCGGCTCTTCCGCTGCTTCGGTGGATGCTTCCGTGTCGGGCATTTCCAGCGCTTCGGCGGCTTTCTCCGGTACAGCTTCCGCAACCGGCTTTGCGCCCGAATACTTCTCGACGTACATGTATCCCAGCGTCTGATAGGTCAGACCAATCGGCGCGCGGTTGTGCTGCTTTTCCAGCAGGTGAATCGCCTTGTCCAGCTCGCCCTTCTTCATCAGGCACGCCGCATAATCCACAAAAAGCTGACTCTTCTGGTCGGGCGTGAGGTCAGGGCACTTCTGCGCCTTGATGAGCAGGGGCATCGCCTTGTCGTAGCTGCCCTCGCGAATCAGCAGAATCGCATAGCCCAGCATCGGGCGCGCGGACATCAGCCCCCTGTCGATAGCTTCCTCATAGAGCTTCTTTGCCTGTTCCAGATCGCCTTTTCCGTGCGCGCGCATGGCCTGCTGCGCCTTGATGGTCGCCATGAATCCCATTGTCGTTTCTCCTTCAGCGGTTTTTGGCTGCCTTCTTTTTCAGGCGGTCATACCGATATTGTAGCGCATTTTGCTCCTCTTGTACAGAGGGCGGATCGAATAATGACGGCTCGGCGGACAGCGCCATCGCCCGCCGCGTCATGTCCAGCGCGGACTCGTAGTCCCGCTCGTAATGCTCGTAGTGCTTCGCCAGCTCGATGTAGGGCTTCGTTCCGCCCTCGTGCCGCGCAATCATTCCCAGCCAGACCTTTACCGCCTCGTCTCGCTCGCCGCCCCGGCGGTAGCTCTGCGCAAGACGCTCCTGCCCCTGCGCATGAAGATTGCCGCTCGTCAGCTGATAGCACTTCCGCGCTTCCGGCACATGCTGAAAGCGTTCCAGCGCCACGCCCATTGAGAACACATCCTCGTCGTGCCGCACGTTTTCCGGTGCGCGGTACATTTCCACCATCGCCGTCAGCAGCACGCAGAGGCTCGCCACGTCCTGCGCATTGTGTTCCAGCACGTCCGTCAGCAGGTCAAAATTTCCCGTCTTGAGGTAGTCGAAGAAGCGCTGCGGCACCTGCGCGCCCGGCAAATCATCGAAGCGTGGAATGCCCAGCACCGCTTCTTCCAGCTTGCCCAGATTGCACCGCTGCAGGCGCAGTTTGAAAACCCGCCGCGCCATGTGCAACAGGTCAATGTGCGGCTTGTCAAGGCACGAATCATCCATGCGGTTCATCAGGAAGCGATCGCGCAGCAGCGGCACGTCGAATGTCCGTCCGTTGAAGGTGCAGATCGCGTCGTAGCCCATCAGCGTATCCGCAATGGATTGCAGCAGAAACTTTTCCTCCGGATAATCGCGCATCACCAGCTGATGAATCTGGAATCCCGAATCCGTCAGGCAGCCCATGCCGACCTCGAACGCGACAGTCCCTGCGCCCATGAACCCGGTGGTTTCGGTGTCCAGATAGAAGATGTTCCGCGGGTCGAGGTCGTCCGGCAGCGTTTCCTGCGTCATCAGGCGAAGGGCGGACAGGTCAAGGTCAAACGCGCCGGGAAATTCGGATAACTCGCGCATTTCCCGCCCGTGGTAGCAGTCCGTGAACTGCTTTTCCAGCGCTTTCGGGGGTGATTTCGGCTTTTCAATCGCCTTGAGCTTGTCTCGCAGATTCATTTCGTCAGCGCCTCCAAGAGGGCGATGGCGGTCGCTTTGCCGTCCTCGCCGATTTCGCCCACCGGCCCGACGCACCCCGGACAGCCCTGACGGCACGCGCAGTCCCGCACAACTTGCAGCGCCTGCTCCAGCAGGAGCTTCCGCATCGCATACGCCTTCTGCGCCAGCCCGATGCCGCCGGGGATGTTGTCGTACAGCAGCAGCGTCGGCTTGTCCGTCAGCGGGCTTTTCACCTGATAGACGATTGCAATGTCCTGCGGCGCGCACATCAGCGACAGCGGCGCAACAATCCGCAGCAGATTCGCCACACCCATCATGCCGTTTTTCAGCGTGTCGCTCTCGAACCGTGCCGCCAGCGTATCCGGCAGCGTCCACCACATGGCGGTTGTGTGCATTTCCGTCTCCGGCAGCCGCACATGCCCGAACCCCAGGGTTTCGTGCGTATCGAGCCTAATCTTCTTGAACATCGTCACCAAGGTCGATACGCGGATTTCGCCCAGCGCCGTCAGCCCGCCGTCCTGCTCTTCCTCTTTTTCCTTGTCCAGCAGGGAGAGCGTCACGTTCAAGTTCGCGTCGGTGTAGTACCCCACGTCCACGCGGCGGATGAACGCTTTGCAGGCGTCGAAATCCAGCTTTTCCACCTGATACTGCTGCGCCTCGTGCATGTAAATCGCGTTTTCGTGCAGCAGCATCGGCACGGTGTAGCGGTCCATTTCGCCGATGACGCGGTGGTTCGCCGGATCGGTCGTGTCGATGATGACGAAATTCTCCTCCGCCCGCGCCGACCGCAGGGAAATCTCGCTCGCCGGAAAATCCTCCGCCGACCAGTGATACCGCCCGCCGACGTGCCGCAGGATCCCCGCCTCATCGAGGTATTCCAGCAGTTCCGGCGCTCCGGGCGCATTCCCCAAGCCCTCGCCGTCCTCAAACGGCAGCTCAAACGCCGCGCACTTGAAGTGGTTGAGCAGAATATACAAATTATCCGGATTCAGCAGCGCGTTCTCCGGCGAGCGCTTCATCAGATAATCCGGGTGGGACACGATGTACTGGTCAAGCGCCGCCGAGGACGCAACGTAGAACACGATGGACGTTCCCTTGCGCCGCCCAGCGCGCCCCGCCTGCTGCCATGCACTCGCGATTGTTCCCGGATAGCCGCACAGCACGCACGCATCCAGCGCGCCGATGTCGATGCCCAGCTCCAGCGCGTTCGTGGACACCACCGCGTCCACCCGTCCCGCGCGAAGTCCGCGTTCAATCTCTCGCCGCTCTGTCGGCAGATACCCGCCGCGATAGCCGCGCACCCGTCCGGCGTTCCCCAGCGGGTCGCGCACCATGTCCTTCAGGTACTTCGTCAGCACCTCAACCGCCAGCCGCGACCGCGCGAACGTAATCGCCTGAATCCCATTCTGCAGCAGCAGCCCCGCAATCCGCCGCGTCTCCTGCAAAACGCCCTTGCGGATGCCCAGCTGCCGATTGACCACCGGCGGATTGTAGAACACGAAGTGCCGCACGCCCATCGGCGCGCCGTTATCATCCACCAGGCTGACCTCGCGCCCCGTCAGCGTTTCCGCCAGTTCCTTCGGGTTCGCAATCGTCGCGCTGCACAGGATGAACTGCGGATGACTGCCGTAGAAATCGCACAAGCGCAGCAGCCGCCGCAGCACGTTCGCCAGATTCGACCCAAACACGCCGCGATAGGTATGAATTTCATCAATCACGATATACCGCAGGTTTTCAAACAGCTTGACCCACTTCGTGTGGTGCGGCAGAATCCCGCTGTGCAGCATATCCGGGTTCGTCACGACGATATGCCCCGCCTGCCGAACCGCCTTTCGCGCCGCCCCGGGCGTATCGCCGTCATAGGTATACGTCTTGATATCAACGCCCATCGCCTCAATCAGCTCATACAGTTCGCTGACCTGATCAGCAGACAGCGCTTTCGTCGGGAAGAGATACAATGCCCGTGCGTCATCGTTCTGCAAAATGGCAGACAGCACCGGCAGGTTATAGCACATCGTTTTGCCGGAGGCCGTCGGCGTGACAACCACAACATCCCGCCCTGCCAGCACCTCGCGGATTGCGTGCGCCTGATGGCGATACAGCTGATGCACCCCGCGTTTTTCCAGCACAGGTAGCAGCCGCGGATCAAGAGAATCCGGGAACGGCTCATACACCGCCGGACGCGCCGGAAGGACATCCCAACGGACAACATTTTGCATAAACATAGGGTCACTGCGGAGGGATTCCGCCAGCTGGTCAACATTCATAGGAAGCACCTCCCGACAAGGATTGCATTTCCCCCTCATGATAGCAGATTTCTGTTCGCTTGTAAAGGCGAACAGGGGGAGGGAGAATAGGGGAAAAGAAAAAAGGATAAACACGCGGAAGAATTATGGTAGTGAAGTCAACTCAATCGCGCGGAGGGGTCAAGGGGCAATTGCCCCTTGCAGGGTGCAGGGACAGCGTCCCTGCTGGGGCTTGGGGCAACGCCCCAACTGTTACACCGTTAAACCTACTCAAAGAGAAAAGTCAAGCATGGCACCTTGGTCGCAGGCAGCGAAGCGTCCCTGCGCACAAACTCCCGCTCCCGCAGGAGCGGAATCCCCCATCCGCGAAAAAAGTCAACTATGGTAGTGTGCGCTGCGAAGGGGTCAAGGGGGCGACCGCAGACTTCGTCTGTTTCCATTG
>OHKE01000204.1_pt1 | contig 22964 bp, 20 predicted proteins | sample 1568731 | NCBI WGS metagenome assembly OHKE01 (sample SAMEA3879588, study PRJEB24766) | human gut metagenome | biome: human-associated habitat; feature: feces | place: USA | collected 1985/1987 | reverse complement strand
GTACTTCATAAAACACCCCAAAAGTTATGTCCAACTTTTGGGGTGCAGTTCAAAAGGCTCTCCTTTTTGCATTCAGGCAATACTCCGTCCCGATATTCGTTTCCCCCGAATTCGGAGACGGGCACGCCGCGTGTCCTGCCAACCCGCATTCCGGACTGTTCGATCCCGCCGGATTCCCCGCCCCGGGTCAGTGCGGCGGCGCGGCCGGCGGATCGGGATGGCGGGGCGGCACGGAGTAGGAACGCAGCACGAGCCCCACGCCGACGAAGATCACCAGCGCGAAAACCACCGTATCGGCATGCAGCTTGTCCAGCCCCATCCCGACCGAAATGGCGATCGCCAGCACAGGCTGCAGGTAGGTATAGATGCTCGACACCGTGGCCGGCACACTCTTGAGCGCATAATTCAGCATCAGGTTCGGCAGGTAGGTCGGCACCGTCAGCACGAAGAGCGTCGGGAAAAGCGCATGGCCGGCTATGGCGGCATAGTCGGTGTGGATGATCTCCTTTAGCCCGAAGGGCAGCGCAACGACGGCCGCCACGCAATATACCCAGCGCAGCACGGTGGTGATGCGGTACCTGGCAACCAGGGCTTTGAACCAGACCATGTACAGCGCCGTGGCGCAGGCGCACAGCATGATCATCACGTTGCCCCAGACATGCGAATGCTGGTGCGACGACGAGGCGCCCGTCAGCACCACCGCCACGGCGCCCGCCATGCCGAGCAGCAGCCCCGCGACCTTGAGCTCCGTGAAGCGATCCATGCCCAGCAATACGGAGAGCAGCAGCACCAGCAGCGGGACGATGGTGTCGATGATCGATCCGTCGATGGGCGAAGTCATCGAAAGTCCGTACATGATGAATACCTTGCGCAGCACGCCGATCAGCAGCGCGGCGCCGATCAGCTTGCGGATGTCGGCGCGCGCGACCCGTTCGGCCTTCTGCCACAGCAGCGGCACGAGCGAAAAAAGCGCCGTGACGACCAGCGACCCCGCCACCATGGCCATCGGGTGGACATAGTGCGGCAATACGATGTTGTAAAACGGGTAGTCCATGGCCCATACGATATTGCATATCAGCAGGGCGATGTGGGGCTTGAATCTGCTCATTCCGTCTCGGAGTTTACCCTGCGGGAAACAAAAACAGTGCCTTTCCGTTCGGAAGGGCACTGCCGTTATAGCGGTGGCGGCCATTTCTCACCACCCGTCGCGCGGCACCTCGAACGAACCGGGCGACGCTCCCGGCAGCTCTTTCCCCCGGTAATAGACTTTCCATGCGTCTTTCCCGTATCCTTCCCCGAGTTCTTCGAACGTCTGTGCCGAGGCGCCCTTCACCGCTCCGCCCCTGTAAAATACCTTCCAGGCATCCTTTCCGTATCCGTTCCCGAGGCTCTCGAAGGTCATCGCCGACGCCCCGTCCACCTTCCGGCCGCGGTAATACACCGTCCAGCTGTCCTTCGAGTAACCGCCGCCCAGCCTTTCGCCCGACAACGCGCTCCCGTCATACCGCTCCCCGTAGTGGTAGGTATGCCAGTTGTCTTTCCCCATCCCGTTCCCGAGGCTCTCGAACGACGAGGCCGACGCCCCGTCCACCTTCCGGCCGCGGTAGAACACCGTCCAGTCGTCCTTACCGTACCCGCCGCCGAGATCCGTGAACGACGATGCCGAAGCGCCCTTCACCTTCCTGCCCTCGTAATACACCGTCCAGTTATCCTTCGAGTAAGCCCCGTGCCGCCTCTCCCGGTTGGGCTGCGACGCCCGAACCTCCTCGGAGGCAGGATTCCCCAGGCAGTGCGGGACACCCGCAAACACCGAAAACAGCGAAAACAGGGATAATATCAGCTTTTTCATAAGGCGCGGTATCCGTTCATGATTATATTTAGTTCCTGATTATATTTTACGATTCGGCCCGAAATATACGGAGTTATCGCCACGCGTCCAAGAAATCGGCGGCAAACTTTCCCGGAGTGGGGCGAAAAGCCCTGTCCTCCGCCTCAACCCGCCGCAGTCCTTCACCGCTCCCGGCCTATCCTTCGCCCAAGTCTACCCGCCCCCCGCCCCGCAATCCTTTTCCCAACCGCGACCAACTGCCCCTCCTTCCCCCGCGCCCACAAACGCGCCCACAAAAAAAGAACCGCAGGCGTAACGCCTGCGGTTCTTTCGATATATCGGCGGACGGCTGCACCGTCCCTCCGTACGGGGATTACTCCTCGGCCTTCTCTTCCTTGGCAGCCTTCTTGGCGTTCTTCGCCTCGGCAGCCTCCATGGCGCTCTTCAGCGCGGCCAGACCTGCGATGTCGCCCAGCGTCGTCTTCTCGACCGAAGCGTTGATCTTCTTCACGGTCGACTTCGTAGCATCGGCGGCGGCACGCTTCTCAGCCTTCTCGGCTGCCACTTCGGCACGCTTGGCCTCCTCGTACGTACGCAGGTGCGAAAGGGTGATACGCTTGGTAGCCTTCGAGAACTCGAGCACCTTGAAGTCGAGCTTGTCGCCCACCTTCGGCGTCGTGCCGTCCTCTTTGGTGAGCTGGCGTGCGGGGCAGAAGCCCTCCACGTTCTCGCCCAGTGCGACAACTGCGCCCTTGTCGGTCATCTCGGTGATCGTACCCTCGTGGATGCTGTCTACCGAGAACTGGTTCTCGAACTCGTTCCAGGGGTTCTCCTCGAGCTGCTTGTGGCCCAGCGACAGACGGCGGTTCTCCTTGTCGATCTCGAGCACCACGACGTCGATATCAGCGCCCACCGACGTGAATTCGCCGGGGTGCTTTACCTTCTTCGTCCAGCTCAGGTCGGAAATGTGGATCAGGCCGTCGATACCCTCCTCGATCTCGACGAAGATACCGAAGTTGGTAAAGTTGCGCACCTTGGCCGTGCACTTCGTGCCGACGGGATACTTGGTTTCGATATTTTCCCAGGGATCGGGCGTAAGCTGCTTGATGCCCAGCGACATCTTGCGCTCCTCGCGGTCGAGCGTCAGGATGACGGCCTCGACTTCGTCGCCGACCTTCATGAACTCCTGCGCCGAACGCAGGTGCTGGCTCCACGACATCTCCGACACGTGGATCAGTCCCTCAACACCGGGGGCGATCTCCACGAATGCACCGTAGTCGGCCATCACGACCACGCGGCCCTTGACCTTGTCGCCGACCTTGAGGTTCTGGTCGAGCGCCTCCCACGGATGCGGGGTGAGCTGCTTCAGGCCCAGTGCGATACGCTTCTTGGCGTCGTCGAAATCGAGGATGACGACCTGGATCTTCTGGTCGAGCGCCACGATCTCTTCGGGGTGGTTCACGCGGCCCCACGAGAGGTCGGTGATATGGATCAGGCCGTCCACACCGCCCAGGTCGACGAATACGCCGTACGAGGTGATGTTCTTGACGGTACCCTCGAGGATCTGGCCCTTCTCGAGTTTCGACATGATAACCTGCTTCTGCGCTTCGAGTTCGGCCTCGATGAGCGCCTTGTGCGAAACGACCACGTTGCGGAACTCCTGGTTGATTTTCACCACCTTGAACTCCATGGTCTTGTCCACGTATACGTCGTAGTCGCGGATGGGCTTCACGTCGATCTGCGAACCGGGCAGGAACGCCTCGATGCCGAATACGTCGACGATCATACCGCCCTTGGTGCGGCACTTGATGTAACCCTTGATGATTTCGTCCTTTTCGAGGGCCTCGTTCACACGATCCCACGATTTGAGCTGACGTGCCTTCTTGTGCGAAAGAACCAGCTGTCCGCCCTTGTCCTCGGCCGACTCGACATAGACCTCGATCTTATCGCCGACCTTCAGGTCGGGGTTGTAGCGGAACTCGGAAACGGGAATGACACCCTCGCTCTTGTAGCCGATGTTCACGAGAACCTCGCGCTTGGTAATGCCCGTAACGGTACCTTCCACGACCTCGCCGACGTTGACGTTCGAAAGCGTCTTGTCGTAAGCCTCTGCGATCTCCTCCTTGGGATGGTCATAGACCCCCAGGTCGTTCTCATACGCGTTCCAGTCGAAATTCTCGTTCGTGACTACATTTTTCGTTTCTTCCATGATGGAAATTCTTTTTGCGATACAATCGCTCGTTAAATGATTAATAATTAAACTCGTAGCTCCCGCCTACGCGCCTTATGCGCATACGTGAGGGCTACAAAGGTAACGGTTTTTTGCGAATCTGCAAAAAATCAGGCGGTTATTTGCGTCCCGCGGAAGCCTCCGGGCGTCGTCCGCGGCGCCTATTTGCGCACCACCCGCTGCCGCGGGGTGTTGTCGATCTTCAGCGGGCTGTCGTCCCTGAGCTCTTCGAGCAGGATGTCGGCCACCTTCTCGTCGGTGATTTCCCCGCCGGTATATTCCATATCCTTGTAATTCCGGTAGATATAGTCGCTCACGGCGACCTTGTACTTCCGCCCCTCGCGCAGCTTCGGGAACTGCACGTCGAGGGCGTTGTCCGCCGCATCGGTGACGATCATATAGGGCGTGGTCGAAATCAGGTCGATGCGGTGCGCCTCCTTGGCGTTCACCGGGTCGTTGTACTTCGACACGATCATGCGGCGCATCTGGGCGGGCGTCATCTCCATCCGGGCCACCAGCGTCCCGAACGGCTCCAGTCCGTATACCTTCGCCGCGCTCACCCCGCCCGCGGGGATCGAATCGAGGCGCACGCCGCCGATGTGGTAGAAACCGACGTCGGCATCGGCCTCGTCGGCGACCGCCGCGGCCATCCAGTTGGCAAGTCCCCACTTGTCGGCGGCATTGCCAAAACGCCCGACGGGTTTGTTCAGCTCCGGGTCGGCATAGTAAGCCTCGACCTGCTTCTGGTAGAGGATATCGGGTTCGTAATCGGCCAGCGGGACGATCCGGTAATCAACCCCAGACACCTTATGCCCCTTCATCCGTACGGTCGTCACGCCGATGTTCCGCAGGTCTTTGCCCGTCTGCGTCAGCAGCGTGCCGCCGATGAGCGTATCGACCTCTTCGTGCGTATGCCCGCCGATCACCACGTCGTACTGCGACTGCCCCTTGGCGAGCAGTTCCGCATCGCGGTCGTCGCCCATGTGCGACACGAGTACCAGCACGTCGCACTCGGGCCGCAGCTCCGCGGCATATTTCAGGGCCATCGCCTGCGGGTCGGGAAACTCCAGCCCCGCGAAACTCGATTCATTGCCCGCCGGATGCCCCGGCCCCTCGTAGTTGGTCACCACGCCGACGAACCCGATCCGGATCCCGTCCCGGTCGATGACCGTATAGGGCGGCAACTGCGGGAAGGTGCAGGTGTCGCTCACCACGTTGGCGCAGACCACCTCGAAGTCCATGCTGTCGATCATCCGCCCCAGGAACGCCTGCCCGTGGTCGAATTCATGGTTGCCCAGCGTCGCCACGTCAAACCCCAGTTCGTTCATCAGGGCGATCATCGGCATACCGGGCGTCGGCGCCATGTCCACATAGGCATTCCCCGTCCAGCGGTCGCCGGCATCGACCAGCACCACCAGTTGGGCCGTATCGCGGCACGCCTCGACGGCCGACGCCAGCCGCGGGAAGTTCTGTATCTTTGCGTGCATGTCGTTCGTCGACAGCAATACGAGCGTCCTTTCGCGGGGGGCGCAGGCCGCGGCGAGCGCCGCAACGGCGACCAGCCCCATCCTCAGTATTCCTTTCATAACACAGGTTTTAGTTTGTCAAAGTTATAAATTATTCATATCTTTACATGTTTTCAAGCCTGAAAATCTTATGACAAATATCATCGAAATCATATGCGAAAACCTCGGCGGCACGGTCGAGGTGCCGATGGGCACCCCGCTTTCCGAGGTCGCAAAGCGGGTCGCGCCGGGGCCCTACCCGTTCCTTGCCGCCCTGGTCAACAACCGCATCAAGGAACTGTATTACAAAATATATACCCCGGTGACCGTCCGTTTCGTGGACATCACCTCCTTCGCCGGCATCCGCGTCTACCAGCGCACGTCGTGGTTCATCCTGCAGAAAGCCGCCCGCGACCTCTTTCCGGGCAAGACGCTCCACATCCGCCATTCGATGGGGCAGAACGGCTTTTACTGCGAGATCGAGGGCATCGACGAATTCACGCCCGGGCTGGCCGAGGCACTCGAAGGGCGCATGCGCGACCTGGTGGCGCAAGACCTGCCGATCAGCCGCATGAAGATCCTCACGAGCGAAGTCCGCGCCCGCTATGCGGCCCAGGGCCTCACCGACAAGATCGCCCTGCTGGACACCCGCCCGCGGCTTTACAGCGACCTCTATACGCTCGGCGACACCGACGGTTATTTCTACGGCGCGCTGGCGCCCTCGACGGGGTTCGTCGACCTGTTCGGCATCGAACCCTACTACAACGGGTTCTACCTCGCCCTGCCGCTGCGCACGGCGCCCGACCGGCTCAACACCAACGTCGAACAGGAAAAGATGTTCGGCATCTTCCAGGAATACCAGTCCTGGGTGCGGATCATGGGCGTGCCCACCGTGGGCGCCGTCAACTCCAAGGTGCTCGCGGGCGACGCGGGCGGCATGATCAAACTGGCCGAAGCGTTCCACGAACGCAAGTTCGCATGGGTCGCCGACACGATCTACGACGCCAACATCTCGCGCGGCGTACGCATGGTGCTCATCTCGGGCCCCTCGTCGAGCGGCAAGACCACCTCGGCCAAACGGCTGGGCATCCAGCTCGGGGTACTGGGGCTGCAGCCGGTGCTGATCTCGCTCGACGACTATTTCGTCGACCGCGAAAAGACCCCGCGCGACGCCGACGGCGATTACGACTACGAGGCGCTCGAAGCCATCGACCTCGACCTGTTCAACGACCACCTCTGCCGCCTGATGCGCGGCGAAAGCGTCGACATCCCGCGCTACGACTTCATCACGGGTCGCCGCACGTGGCACAACAACCCGCTGACGCTCGACGAGCGTTCGATCCTGATCGTCGAGGGCATCCACGGGCTCAACCCGCGCCTCACCCCGAGCGTCCCCGAAGCGCAGAAATTCCGCATCTACATCTCATGCTTCACGTCGGTGGCGATGGACAACCTCTCGCGCATCGCCACGACCGACAACCGCCTGCTGCGCCGCCTCACGCGCGACTATACGCAACGCGGCGCAGATGCCGTGGCGACGCTTTCGCGCTGGGGCTCCGTCCGCCGCGGCGAGGAGAAGCACATCTTCCCCTACCAGGAAAACGCCGACGTCATGCTCAACTCGTCGCTTTTCTACGAAATCTCGGTGTTGCGCCCCTATGCCGAAAAGATCCTCCGCGAGGTTCCCGACACGGTACCCGAGTACGACGAGGCGCGGCGCATGCTGAAGTTCCTGAAAAACTTCACCCCCATCCCGCCCGACGAGATCCCGCCCACGTCGATCATCCGGGAGTTCATCGGCGGCAGCAGTTTCAAGTACTGACCCCGGAAAGCCCCGCCGGGCTCCCCGCCCCGCACCCCGCCGATGTCGGGACACCGCCCGGCGGGGTGCGGCGCCGCAGGCCGCATGCGGCGGAAAATATAAGCCCGGCAGGCGCTTGCGGTCTTCGTAAAAATAGTATTTTTGCATGGGAATTACGCGCCGCCCGGCGCATCCGACGACAATAACCAATTGATGATAACTATGTTCGACAAGTTTTCCGAACGCCACATCGGCGTCAGCAACGAAAAAGACCTCAAAGCCATGCTCGAAGTGATCGGCGCAAAGTCGGTCGACGAACTGATCTCGCAGGTCATTCCCCAGTCCATCCGGCTCAAGAAGCCGCTCGCACTGCCGGCCGAAGGGATGAGCGAATACGAATTCGCCGCCCACATCCGCTCGCTGGCCGACCGCAACCGTTGCCTCAGATCGTTCATCGGCATGGGCTACTACCCCTGTGCCGTCCCGGCCGCCATCGTGCGCAACGTCTTCGAGAACCCCGCCTGGTACACCTCCTACACGCCCTACCAGGCCGAGATCTCGCAGGGCCGCCTCGAGGCGCTGCTGAACTTCCAGACCGCCGTGATCTCGCTCACGGGCATGGAGATCGGCAACTGCTCGCTCCTGGACGAGGGCACGGCCGCCGCCGAAGCCATGCTGATGATGTTCGCGCTGCGCTCGCGCGAAGCGGTCAGGGAAGGTCGCAACCAGCTCTTCGTCGACCGCAACATCTTCCCGCAGACGCTCGACGTGCTGCTCACGCGCAGCGAACCGTTCGGCATCGAACTGATCGTCGACGAATACGACGAATACAGCTTCACGGGCAAGGAGTTCGGCGCCATCGTCCAGTACCCGGCCGCCAACGGCGCCGTGCGCGACTATACGGACTTCACGGCCGCGGCACATGCCAAGGGCGTGCTGGTCACGGCTGCCGCCGACCTGCTTTCGCTGGCGCTGCTCAAATCCCCCGGCGAGTGGGGTGCCGACATCGCCGTCGGCTCGACGCAACGCCTGGGCACCCCGATGGGCTTCGGCGGCCCCGGCGCAGGCTACATGGCCACGCGCGAGGCCTACAAGCGCAACATGCCCGGCCGCATCATCGGCGTCTCGGTCGACCGCCTCGGCAACAAGGCGCTGCGCATGGCGCTCCAGATGCGCGAACAGCACATCAAGCGCGAACGCGCCACGTCGAACATTTGCACCGCCTCGGCGCTGATGGCCTCGATGGCAGGCTTCTACTGCGTCTACAACGGCCCCGAGGGGCTGAAACGCGCTGCCGACACGGCCCACCTGGCCGCCGCAACGGTCGCCGACGCACTCCAGGCGATGGATTACAAACTCGCCGCCGCAGACTTCTTCGACACGCTCGAAGTCTCGGCCGAAGCCGCCGTCGTGCAGTCGCTGGCACTCGAAAGCGGCATCAACTTCTACTACCCCACCGAAGGCTCCGTGCGCATGTCGTTCGACGAGGTGACCACCCCCGAAGAGGTCGCCGAGGTAATACGCATCTTCGCCGCCGCCAAAGGCAGGAAAGCCAAGGCCGTAAAGCCCGTCACCGAAAGCCGCGTGCCGGCCGCCCTGCGCCGCCGCACGGCCTACCTCTCGGAGGCGGTCTTCAACACCTACCGTTCGGAAAGCGACCTGATGCGCTACATCAAGAAGCTCGAACTGAGGGACATCTCGCTCGCCAATTCGATGATCTCTTTAGGTTCGTGCACCATGAAGCTCAACGCCGCGGCGCTCATGCAGCCGCTCTCGCTGGCGGGCTTCCAGATGATGCACCCCTTCGCCCCGGCCGACCAGGCCGAAGGTTACATGCAGTTAATCACGGAGTTGGAAAACGACCTGGCGACGATCACGGGCTTCGCGGCCTGCTCCCTGCAACCCAATTCGGGCGCTGCGGGCGAATACGCCGGGCTGATGGTGATCCGCGCCTACCACCAGAGCCGCGGACAGGGCTACCGCAACGTGGTGCTGATCCCGGCCTCGGCCCACGGCACCAACCCCGCGTCGGCCGCCATGGCCGGCATGAAGATCGTCACGGTAGCCTGTGACGACAAGGGCAACATCGACGTCGAAGACCTCAAGGCCAAGGCCGGGGAATACAGTTCGGAGCTGTGCGGGCTGATGGTCACCTACCCCTCGACGCACGGCGTGTTCGAGAGCCGCATCCGCGAGATCGTGGACGCCGTGCACGACGCAGGCGGGCAGGTCTACATGGACGGCGCCAACATGAACGCGCAGGTGGGGCTGACCAACCCCGGCTACATCGGCGCCGACGTCTGCCACCTCAACCTGCACAAGACCTTCGCCATGCCCCACGGCGGCGGCGGCCCGGGCGTAGGCCCGATCTGCGTCGCCGAGCACCTCAGGGCATTCCTCCCCTCGCATCCGGTTATGCCGACGGGCGGCGACGAGGGCATCACGGCCGTGGCGTCGGCCCCCTGGGGCTCCGCCATGCTGCTGCCCATAACCTACGGTTATATCAAGATGCTGGGTGGAAACGGGCTGCGCCGCGCCACCGAAATGGCGATCGTCAATGCCAACTACATGTCCTCGGCGCTGGCACCGGAATACCGCACCTATTATTCGGGCGAGACCGGCCGCGTGGGACACGAGATGATCCTCGACCTGACCTCTTTCAAGAAGGACTACAACATCGACTGCGGCGACATCGCCCACCGCCTGATGGACTACGGGTTCCATGCCCCGACGCTCTCGTTCCCCGTGCATGAGACGCTGATGGTCGAGCCGACCGAATCGGAACCCAAGGCCGAGATGGATCGCTTCATCGAAGCGCTGGTGAGCATCAAGCGCGAATGCGAAGCTGCCGCGGGGCAGGCCGACAACGTGGTCGCCAACGCGCCGCACACCGCCGTCGAGATCGCCGGCGAATGGACGCATCCCTACACCCGCGCCGAGGCGGCATTCCCGCTCGCATGGGTGCGCGAAGCCAAGTTCTTCCCCTACGTAACCAAGATCGACAACGGCTACGGCGACCGCAACCTCTGCTGCCGCAACTGCGAATAGGCTGTCCCGAACCGGCTACTACGTACCAAAAACGCGGGCACGCACGCCGGCACCGTAAGCATCGCGGCACGTATCCGGCCCCGGCATTTCACCCGGACAGACCCGACGAAACGGGCCGAAAGCAACAGAAGCGGAAAATAATTTTTTTTTGCACGATTTTAGCATAATAGGGAGATAAGCTTCCATAAAACCAGATAAATTCCGCAGTAATTGCAAATCCGGAACTTAATTTCTATCTTTGCCAATCAATTACATGCAATAAATCCTAATCAGATTACAATGAAAGTAGAACAGAACAAAATGGTCGGCGTGGACTACAAGCTCACTGTCGACGGACAAATCGCAGACCAGTCGCGCCCGGGACAGCCGCTCGAATTCATCTTCGGGACAGGCATGCTGCTTCCCAAATTCGAGGAGGCAATCCTGGGCAAGGAGATCGGCGAGGCCGTCTCGTTCACCCTCGAGCCCAAGGACGGCTACGGCGAGCTGATCGCCGATGCCGTGGTAGACCTGCCGAAAAATATATTCATGGTCGACGGCAAACTGGCCGAAGACATCCTCTTCGTGGGTTCGCAGGTGCCGATGAGCGACAACCAGGGCAACCGCATGATGGGTATCGTCAAGGAGGTCGGCGACGAAACCGTGAAGATGGACTTCAACCACCCGATGGCGGGCAAGACGCTCAATTTCGACGTCGAGGTCGTATCAGTGCGCGACGTAACGCCCGAAGACTTGCAGGGCGGCTGTTCATGCGGCGACTGCGGGGATGACTGCGGCGGCGGGTGCGACCATGGGGACGGCCACTGCGACTGCCATTAACGAACACGAAGCGGGACTGGAAAGCCCCGCTTTTTTAAACCCGGATACCGTATTACTGTATTATGCGGCCCTGGCCCAACTTGCCACGGTGGCCGACAGCGGTACTTTTCACGACCTGCCGGGACTGGAGGTGAAAGACGCGGATTCCACAGGCGCCGCAGGCAGCAGGGAACCTTCGCCCAGGCCGGGAGGCGGCTCCGCTTTCGCCGCCCCACCCTGCAAACCGGAATCTTCGGTTCCAACCCCGGCAACAAGACAACCAATAAACCGTGTTCACGCTGCGACAATACCTCACGACACTGGCCGACACCCACGGATTGACGAAAACCCTGGGCGGCATGGAGGTATGCCGTGACAGCCGGGGCCGCATGTGCTACACCGTAGGCAACAGCGCCATCGTCTTCCGTGTCCGCCACGAAGGGCATATCCGCTCGCTGCGGTGCTACATGCATCCGCCGCGCCACCTGGCGGAGATTTACGGCGAACGGCTGCTGCCGCAGGAGCTGTACCTCTACGACTCGCCCCGGAGCGGGGTTTGGGTCGACGTCGTACTGGGCGACTGGATCGAAGGCGCGACGCTCCACGAAGCCGTCGCAGAGGCGGCCGCGGCAGAAGACGCAACACGGTTGGGGCAACTGGCCGCGGCGTTCGACCGCCTGGCCGCAAGGCTTACGTCGGACGACTGGGCACACGGAGACCTCAAACCCGAAAATATCGTCGTGGATTCCTCGGGGCGGCTGCACCTGATCGACCTCGATGCCATGTACCTGCCCGCATTCGCCGGGGAGGCGAGCCCCGAACTGGGTACCGCGGCCTTCCAACACCCGGCACGGACGATCCGCGACTTCAATGCCTCGCTCGACGACTACCCCGCGGCGCTGATCTCGACGGCCCTTCATGCGCTGGCGCTCGACCCCACCTTGTACGTACGCTACCCCGATGCCGACGGGCTGCTCTTCTCCCCGCAGCAGATCCGCACCGACGAGGCGCTCCGCGAGGCCATCGCGCTTTTCGAACGCGAAGGGCTGGCCGTGCAGTACCGCATCGCACGGTTGCTGTATGCACCCACGCCCCGTTTGTTCGGGCTGCCGGAGTTGCTGGCATGGGCCGCACGCACTGGCGGGCCCCCGTGCGGCGGGAGAGAAGGCGAAGAGACAACCGGGAATACGGGCGGGGACAAAAGCGGGGACACGGACGGCGGCGCAGAGAGGTATCCAGCCGGAAATACAGGGTGCGGCGCGGACAAGCACACAGGCGGAGGCACAAGAGGTATAACCGGGAATACAGGGTACGGCAGGGACAAGCACACAGACGGGGACACAAGCGGCGGAGAGTTGTTTGCGGGCAAAGACGGAGACGTACGGAACGACGGCGGCGCAGTTTCGCCGGAGCTGTTCGTCGGGAACGGCCTGTGGGGTTACAGGACACCGGAGCGGATCGTCATACCGCCGCTCTACGACTGCGGATTCGACTTTACCGAAGGGCTTGCCGCCGTCAGGGTGGGCCAGGCTTGGCACTACATCGACATCGAAGGGCGCACCCGGATACGATGTGCGGGGTACGAAGCCGTAAAACCCTTCCGCAACGGCCGTGCGGAGGTCATCCGTGACGGCAGGCGGCTGGAAATCGACCGCGCAGGGCGCGAGTTTGAAATTTAGCCGCAATTCGTTATATTTGCATCTGCTAAATACGATTGTGATGCCCCAATTCAGAAATATGACACCGGCGGAAATCGCCGCGGTCGAGTCGCTCGGCTCCTCGGCCGAAGCGTGGTCGCAGGTCTCGGTCGCCGACGATTTCACCCCCTTCCAGTTGCTGCAAAGCCACCTGGAAGGCAAGGTCGTGGTCGGCTCCGGAGCGCGCATCATCCGCTCACGGGTGTGCAACTACCACATCGGCGAAGGGGCGCTCGTCGAAGGGGTCACGGCACTCGAATGCCGCCGCAGGAGCACGTTCGGGAACGGCGTGGGCGTGGCGACGATGAACGAATGCGGCGGGCGCACGGTGAAGATCTACGACCGCCTTTCGGCACAGGCAGCCTACCTGATGGCCGTCTACCGTCACCGCCCGCAGACCATGGCGGCCCTGGAAAAGATGGTCGACGACTATGCCGAAGCCCGCGCCTCGCAGACGGGGAGCGTCGGCAAAGGCAGCCGCATCGTCGGCGCCAGGTTCATCCGCGAAGTCCGCATCGGCGACAACGTCACCGTAGACGGCTGTTCGATACTGGAAAACGGCACGGTCTGCGACGGCGCGCACATCGGCGTGGACGTCAAGGCCTACGACTTCATCGCCGCGGAAAACGCCCGGATCGACAACGGCTCGATCGTCGAACGCTGTTTCGTGGGCGAAAGCTGCCGGCTGGACAAGGCCTTCACGGCGGCCGAATCGCTGTTCTTCGCCAACTCGCACTGCGAGAACGGCGAGGCCGCCTCGATCTTCGCGGGGCCCTACACCGTCTCGCACCACAAGTCGTCGCTGCTCATCGCGGGCATGTTCTCGTTTTTCAACGCGGGCAGCGGCTCGAACCAGAGCAACCACCTGTTCAAGAGCGGCGCCGTGCACCAGGCGGTGCACCTCAGGGGCTGCAAGTTCGCCAGCGGCGCCTACATCATGTCCCCAGCGCTGGAAGGGGCTTTCACGATGATCATGGGGCACCACTCGTTCCACCACGACACGTCGGCCTTCCCCTACTCCTACCTGGTCGAAAAGGAGGGGCGTTCGGTGCTCATGCCCGGGGCGAACCTCACCAGCTACGGCGCCGTGCGCGACATCGAGAAATGGCCTGCACGCGACCGCCGCACCATACGGCGCGACGTCATCAACTTCGAAGAATACAACCCTTATATCACCTCGGGAATGCTCAGGGCCGTGGATACGCTCCACGCGATCGCAGAGGAAGACCCCGACGCCCCGACGTACGTCCACCAGAAGGCGATCATCCGCGCGGCGGCCCTCAAACGGGGCATCGGACTCTACAACCGTTTCATCGTGGCGGCGCTGGGCGCGATGCTCGACCGGGGGGAATCGGCGGAACGCTACGACGGCAGCGGCCGCTGGCTCGACATCGCCGGACAGTATATCACCAAACGCGAAGTCGAGGCCATCCTCGACGCCATAGACCACGGCGAACTGGCCTCGCCCGAAGAGGTGGACAACCGGTTCAGGGTCTTTTCCGTCCACTACGACGACTACGCCCACAGCTGGGCCGAAGGGGTCTACGCATCGCTGCTGGGACACATCCCGACCGTGGCGGAGATAGAAGAGGCCATCGCGGCGGGGCGCAACGCCCGCGCGACGATGCGCCGTACGACCGACGCCGACCGCGACCGCGACTGCTCGCTCGACATGGCGGTCAGCTACGGCCTCGACAGCGACGACGAAGGGGAAGTACGCGACGACTACTACTCCGTCCGGGGACTTAAATAGACGCAACATGTATACACAGAGCATCACACGCAACCACCGCACGGCATTCATCCTGGCCATAGACGGCTCGGGGTCGATGGCCGAAAGCATCCTCTTCCGGGGACGCTGCATGACCAAGGCCGAAGCGGTTGCAACCATCACCAACGACCTGCTGTTCGAGCTCGTCGAACGGGCACGCCGCAGCGACGGCGTACGCGACTATTACGACATCGCCGTGGTCGGCTATTCGGGCGACGACGAGGTACGCTCGCTGCTGCCCGGAGGCGAGGATCTGGTGCCTGTCAGCGCCCTGGCGGCACAGGAGATGCCGGTGCACACGGAGGTGATCGAACACCGGCTTCCCGACGGCAGCATCGCCCTACGGGAGATTCCCGCACCGGCGTGGATCAAGCCCCTGTCGGCCGGGCAGACGCCGATGTGCGAGGCACTGCGCCGCGTGAGGGACATAGCCGCCAGCTGGACTTCCCGCACGGCCAACGCCGAAAGTTTCCCTCCCGTGGTCTTCAATATCACCGACGGCGAGGCCACGGACTGCGACAACGAGGAGCTACGTGCGGTCTGCGACCAGATCAAGGCGCTGGGCACCGTCGACGGCAACGTCCTGCTGATCAACATCCATATCGCTGCCGGGGATACCGAACGGCCGGTATTCTTCCCCGAGGCGCACGAAGCCCGGTATACGAACCGGTATGCCTCGCTGCTCTACGACTGTTCGAGCGAAATGCCCGCGGTCTTCAACGAGGCCATCCGCGAAGCCAAGGGCCCGGGTGCGATCCCGCCCTTCCGCGGCATGAGCTACAACGCCTCGGCGGCCCAGCTGGTCGCCATGCTCAACATAGGTTCCATCAGCGTCAAAACCGAATAGAGATGATAGTGACCCTGCAACATTTCTCCCGGGCACTGCTGACGCCCGACCTGTCGCTGGCGATGCTTGCCGACGCCCGCCCCGTTACGGAACCCAACGGCATGCCGCGCCTGGTGCGCACGACGCGTTTCGCCGAGGCTGAAGTCGAATGGCGGGGCGAGCGGTGGCTCGTCGCCATGCCCCTCAACCCGTCGGCCATGCCCCGGATCGAACGCACGGTCTCGGCGCTGCGCAAACTCAACACCGGCTACCTGGCCGAATGCCGCATACTGCCGGGCGAAATGCGCTGGCACGACGCGGCGGGCACGGAACGGCACACGGATCTGGTATTGCAGCACCTGCCCGCCGGAAGGGAGTTCGCCGAAGCGCTGCTTGCCGAGGACAAAACGACGCTGCTCGCGGCGCTCGACGCCTTGCAGGCGGCGCTCGGGGAGCTGGAATTCACGCACAACAACCTCAAGGAAGCGAACCTCCGCTGGCACCGGGGACGGTTCGTCCCGATACGCTATTACGATGCCCGAATCGGAGCAGCGGAGCCCGGCACGGCTGACAGGGAGGCATTCGACGTCCTCCGGCACAGGATCGCCGAGGCACCCGTGCCCCGCCAGACGGCCAACGACGTCACGGTGCCCTACAACCCGCTGCGCAGTCTGACCGGACACCGGTGGACGAGCCACGTATTCGAAGGGCTGGTGTGCGTGGAGGACGACAACGGGTTCGGGTTCGTGGATACGGACAACAACCCGGTGATCCCGGCGCAGTTCGTCTGGGCGGGCGATTTCCGCGAAGGCCGCGCCGAGGTACAGACGCAGACGGGGATGGGGCTGATCGACCGCCGGGGCTGTTACGTCATACCTCCCGAATACGAAATCGTCGACTACGACCCCGCCGCCAGCGTGGTGCATGTGCGCAACAACGGGCACTGGGCGCTGTTCGACTACCTGGGACGCCGCCTCACGGAGTTCCGGACGGAAGTCCCGGAGCCCTGCGGGCCTGAAATTTGCAGGTGACAACGGCAATATTAGATATTTCGCCGTTATCGGCGCCTTCCGGCTGCATTGGCAAACCCGGCCCGGAGGGGCGCTGCCCGGCACAACCGGAAAAGGCGACCGGCGGGACTTCGGAGCATATAATCACGATAACAAATACAAAAAATTACAAGTCATGGAAGAAACGATCAAATGCCTGATTATCGGCAGCGGCCCCGCAGGATACACGGCCGCCATCTATACGTCGCGTGCAAACCTCCAGCCCGTGCTCTACGAGGGCATCGAACCGGGCGGGCAGCTCACGACGACGACCGACGTGGAGAATTTCCCGGGCTACCCCGACGGGGTCAGCGGCCAGCAGATGATGGCCGACATGCGGCGTCAGGCCGAGCGCTTCGGCACCGAGATCCGCACGGGCACAGCCACCCGCGTAGACCTCGCGTCGCGGCCGTTCCACGTGGTGATCGACGGCGAGAAGGAGATCAGGGCCGAAAGCCTGATCATTGCCACGGGCGCCTCGGCCAGATACCTGGGGCTCCCCTCGGAGACGAAATTCCGCGGCATGGGCGTGAGTGCCTGCGCCACCTGCGACGGCTTCTTCTACCGTAAAAAGGACGTGGCCGTGGTCGGCGGCGGCGACACCGCCTGCGAGGAGGCCACCTACCTCGCCTCGATCTGCCGCAAGGTCTACATGATCGTGCGCAAACCCCACCTGCGCGCCTCGAAGGCGATGCAGCAGCGCGTGTTCAGCACCCCCAACATCGAGGTGATATTCAACCACAACACCGCCGAGGTACTGGGCGACGAGTCGGGCGTGACGGGCGCACTGCTGCGCTGCAACGACGGCAAGGAGGTGAAGATCGACATCTCGGGCTTCTTCCTGGCCATCGGACACCATCCCAACACGGAGTTGTTCCGCGACCAGTTGCAGCTCGACGCCGAAGGCTACATCAAGGTCGAACCGGGCACGTCGATAACCAACATCGAAGGCGTCTTCGCCGCGGGCGACGTCCGCGACCCGCACTACCGGCAGGCCGTCACGGCGGCCGCTTCGGGCTGCATCGCGGCCATCGACTGCGAGCGTTTCCTGTTAAGCCGGGCCAACTAAAAACGCATGAGTTTCAGCGTCACCATACTGGGGTCTTCCTCCGCGAAGCCCACCCTGAGCCGGCATCCGTCGGCGCAGGTGGTCAACGTGCACGAGCAGTACTACCTGGTCGATGCGGGCGAAGGGGTACAGCAACAGTTGATCCGTTACGGCATCAACCCGCTCAGGCTACGTGCCGTGTTCATCTCGCACCTGCACGGCGACCATGTATTCGGGCTGTTCCCGCTGATCTCGACGCTGGCGCTCTACGGCCGCAAGACCCCGCTGCGGGTATTCGCCCCGGCACCGATGGGCGAGATTCTGGCCTGCCACCTCAAATATTTCGACAGCGAACTGCCCTACCCGGTCGTATGGACGGAGGTCGACACGACCAAGCATGCGCTGCTGATGGAAAACCGTACGCTGGAGGTGTGGAGCATACCGCTGCGCCACCGCGTGCCGACGGCGGGGTTCCTTTTCCGCGAAAAGGAGCCGGCGCTGAACGTCGACAAGTTCAAGATTACGAAATACGGGCTTTCGGTCGCACAGATCACCGCCGCAAAGCGGGGCGAGGACGTCACGCTCTCCACGGGGGAGGTGATCCCCAACGGGGAACTGACCTACCGTCCCTACGCCCCTCGGTCGTACGCTTACTTGTCGGACACCAACTTTTCGGCCAAGGCCGCAGCACTGGCAGCAGGCGCCGACCTGATGTACCACGAGGCGACCTACGCCGCAGCGGAGCAGAAGGCGGCGCGGGAGCGCGGGCACTCGACGACGACCGACGCGGCCAAGGCTGCCCTGAAAGCCGGGGCGAAACGGCTGGTGATCGGGCATTACTCGTCGCGCTACAAGGATGAAAACATGCTGGTCGAAGAGGCCCGTGCGATCTTCCCCGAAACCTACCCCGCCACCGAAGGGATGACGTTCACCTTAGAAAAACAACGATGACAAAAGCCGACATACAACTCGTCCGCGCGCTGGCCGACAAACGCGGGCGCACGGAGCACGGACTGTTCGTCGCCGAAGGGGAGAAACTCATCGGCGAGCTGCGTACGTCGCACCTCGGGGTACGCAAGATATTCGCCCTGGAAGGGCTGTTTTCAGGGCCGGAAGTCGAGGTCGTCGGCACGAAGGAGATGGAGCGGCTGTCGCTGCTGAAAACAGCCTCCAACTCGCTGGCGCTGGTCGAAATACCGCATTACGGACTGGATATGCGGGCTCTCGCGGGACGGCTGACGCTGGCGCTCGACGACGTGCAGAACCCGGGCAATCTGGGCACGATCGTCCGGCTGGCCGACTGGTTCGGCATCACGGACATCGTCTGCTCGGAGGCCTCGGCCGACTGTTTCAACCCCAAGGTCGTGCAGGCCACGATGGGCGCCATACTCCGCGTGAGGGTGCACTACACCGACCTGGGAGGGTTCCTGCGCCAAGCCGCGGACGCCGGGCTGCCGGTGTGCGGGACTTTCCTGGAGGGGGAGAACATCTACGGGGCGTCGCTCCCGGAGGCAGGGATCGTCGTCATGGGCAACGAGGGGCGCGGCATTTCGGACGCCGCGGCCGCGACCGTCACCCGCAAATTGTTCATCCCGCCTTACCCGGCCGGCCGGCGGGGTTCGGAATCGCTCAACGTGGCGATGGCGACGGGGATCGTCTGCGCCGAATTCCGGCGGCAGGCAAGCACGACGGGCACGGGACAGGCGTAAAGGAGCAAAAAACAGAAGGAAGGAGCCGCAAACAGACAAGGGCAATTCCCGTCATAACGCAGACGACGGGAAAAACCTGAAATCGACGGGTGGGGCCGCGGACAGACAGGCGGCACCGCTATTTACCGGGTACCGACCGTCTGCCGCAACTCCAAACCGGGCATAAGCGGGACGACATCGACGAGTTCGAGGGAGAGCACCATATCGAGGGTGCCCTCCTTGTATTTCCGGAAATGGGGCGTCGTGATATGGCTTTCATAGGCCGCACGGTCGGCATAAATCTCCAGAATCGTCACCTGTCCGGGCGCCTCCTTCGCCGCGACAGCATAGAGCGCCAACACGCCGGGTTCGAGACGCAGCGAAGCCTCGATCTCCTCCTGTAAAAAAGCGTTGTAGCCGGCCAGGCGCGCCGGATCGACCGTGATTTTCGACAGCCGCACCAACTGCTGCCCCGCAACCGGGGCCTCCGGCCCTTTCGGGGGTTCCTGCGCTTTGGCGGCGGAAAATGCAAGCAGGCCCGACAAAAGCATGAACAAACCTTTTTTCATCATTGCATTTCAATTATTATCGGGTTAACAAGAGCCGCCCGTCCCGGTTACGGGAGGGCAAAGCAGGACACCGGAAACCATACCACGCATTCGACATCTCACACCGGGTCGGCACACCGTTCACGCAGCCCGGCAACAATGCGGCGCACCGATTCCAGGGCTTCGGCACACCGCTCGGGCGGCAGAAGGCGCGCCGCATCGAGCCGTTCGATGCTCCGCAGGAGGCACTCCACGGCATAGCGCATTTCGTCCAGCTCGATCCCCGAGGCGGCAGCAAGGTCGGTAGCAGCCAGCCGTGTCACCGCGGAACGGGCGCAGAGGTCGAAATCCGCGACCAGGGCATTGCATCTGCGGCGGTCGTAGGGCGGAATCCAAAGGGTCTCGAACATCAGCCGGAAAACCGCGGCGACCAGGATCGGGTTGTTTTTCCGTGTAATTTTTTTTGCGCAAGGTTCCATCTTTCAGAGCTGTTGCTCGGAAAAAAGCGCGGGCAAAGATACCGAATCCACCATCGAGGTATTGGACGACCTGTAACGTAGAATGCGGCCAATGCCCACGCCGAAAAACAGCGAGAGCATCAACCTTTGTTCCTTACGCTACACGAAAGTGTCCAATTTCCGATGGTAAGAAAAAAGCCGATGCGCCTTTATCCGAATATGTCGGCAACCCTAACAGGCTGCATAAGACAAAGGTAGGAAAAATAAGCCCATCCGCAAAACATTCCGGGCCGCAGGAATGCAAAATTTCATTTAAATTCGATCCGGCGCATTGCCAATTCTGAATAATATGTATCTTTGTAAGTTGAAATATATGTATCTATGTCTGAATGCAAACTCAAAATAGGCATCACGCAGGGAGATCCGAACGGCATCGGCTGGGAGGTGATCCTCAAGGCCCTTTCCGACCCGCGCATGACGGAGTTCTTCACGCCCGTCGTCTACGGTTCGCCCGCGGCGGCGGCCTATTACCGAAATACGCTGGGCGACACCGAACCGGTGGCGTTCAACACCGTGCCCGCGGCACGCGACACCCGCCGCGGCAAGGCCAACCTGGTCGTATGCGGGGAGGCCGGGCAGCCGGAGCCGGGCAAGGCTTCGCCCCAGGCCGGACGCGCTGCGGTCGAAGCGCTGCGCACGGCGACGCAGGATTTGAAAGAGGGGACGCTCGACGCCATCGTCACGGCGCCCTTCAACAAGGAGAGCGTGCAGGGCGACGATTTCAGCTACACGGGCCACACCGAATTCTTCGGGGCGGAACTGGGCGGGGAGCCGATGATGATCCTATGCAGCGACGTGCTGCGCGTAGGACTGGTCACCAAGCACATCCCCGTGTCGGAGATCAGCCGCAGCATTTCCAGGGAGAAGATCGTGCACGACCTCCATACGCTGCGCCGCTCGCTCATCGAGGATTTCGGCATCGTCGAGCCGCGCATCGCCGTGATGGCGCTCAACCCCCACGCCGGGGACGGCGGGCTGCTCGGAAACGAGGAACAGGAGATCATCCGCCCGGCCATCGTCGAGGCATTCAGGCAGGGCGTGCTGGCATTCGGCCCCTTTGCGGCCGACGGGCTGTTCGCCGGGGGCGGATACGCCAAGTACGACGGCATCCTGGCCATGTACCACGACCAGGGGCTGGCGCCGTTCAAGACGCTCTCGCCCGACGGCGTGAACTTCACGGCGGGGCTCGCCAAGGTACGCACGTCGCCCGACCACGGCACGGCCTACGACATCGCGGGGCAGGACAAGGCCGATGCGCAGTCGATGAGGTCGGCGATCTACGCCGCCATCGACATCGTGGAGCACCGCCGCGCCTGGACGGAATGGAGCCGCAACCCGTTGCAGCGCGCCGAGCGCGAGAAAGGCGGACGCGACATCTCGGTCAAAGACCTGCCGCAGACCGAACGGGAGGATTAGTTATGACGCCGCAGAAAAAGATCCGCGTCGGGGCCGGGTTCGTGGCCATATGGGTATTGCTCGGAGGAGCATGGCTCTGCGATTACTTTTTCGGCGACACGGAGTTCTGGAAGCTGGCATCCGGGGAACTGACCGTACTGCTGGGTATCGGCGCCGGGACGGCGATGATCCGGGAAGGGCGCCGCGGACAGGAGGCTGTAAACGCTGCGGGCAAAGATGCGGGATCCGGGAAACAGGCGGCCGAAGAAACACGAACCGGAGAGACACAGACCGGGAACACGGCGGCCAAAGACGCGGGGATTGCAGGGCCGGCGGTCGGAGAAACACAGGCCGGAGAAACACAGGCCGGAAACACGACGGGCAAAGGCACGGCAGCACGCACAGCGCGGCAGCCGGAAGAGAAAAAACGATAAACACCGGGCAACCCGGAAGCGTATTCCGTCTCGTAATTGTGGAAGCGCCGAAGGCCCCGAAAACTTAACTTTATAAATTTTTTATGATCAAAATCACTTTTCCCGACGGTTCGGTGAGGGAGTTCGCCAAAGGGACGACTGCCTTCCAAATCGCAGAGAGCATCAGCCCTCGTTTAGCTGCTGACTCCCTGGCGGCCTCGGTAAACGGCGCAACCGTGGACATGATGCGCCCGATCGAGGAGGACGCCTCGGTCAAATTCTACAAATGGGAGGACGAAGAGGGCAAGCACGCCTTCTGGCACACCTCGTCCCACCTGCTGGCCGAAGCCCTCGAGGCACTCTACCCGGGCATCAAGTTCGGTATCGGCCCGGCCATCGAAAACGGCTTCTACTACGACGTCGATTCGCCGACGCCGATCACCGAGGCCGACCTGCCCAAAATCGAGCAGAAGATGCAGGAGCTTTCCCGCAACAAGGAGCAGCTCATCCGCCGCGAAGTCCCCAAGACCGAAGCACTCAAGACCTTCACCGAGAAGGGCGACCAGTACAAGGTAGAACTGATTACGGACTTGCAGGACGGCACCATCTCATTCTATACCAACGGTGCGTTCACCGACCTCTGCCGGGGGCCGCACATCCCCAACACGGGCTACATCAAGGCCCTGAAACTGACTTCGGTAGCCGGGGCATACTGGCGCGGCAACGAGAAGAACAAGATGCTGACCCGCATCTACGGCATCTCGTTCCCCAAGAAGTCGATGCTCGACGAATACCTCGTGA
>OHKE01000197.1_pt1 | contig 23729 bp, 19 predicted proteins | sample 1568731 | NCBI WGS metagenome assembly OHKE01 (sample SAMEA3879588, study PRJEB24766) | human gut metagenome | biome: human-associated habitat; feature: feces | place: USA | collected 1985/1987 | reverse complement strand
CCCCCGCGCCGTATCGCCCTCTCATCTCCCCTTCGCCCGCAACACGCCCCCCTGTTGCCGCGCCATATCTTCCCGCGCCCTTCCCACGCCTCCCATTCCCACCCCCTTGCTCCGGCAAACTTCCCCCGCCCCTCCGTCTGAACCGCGCGTTAACCCGGCATTAACCCTCTCCGTGCTATCATGATGGCAAATCTGTTTTTTGAAAGGATGACAAAAATGGCAAAACCCGTTAAAAAGAAACCCGCTGCCCCCAAGGCACCCAAAGCAGCGTTGAAAAAAGCGCCGAAAAAAGCCCCCGCGCGCCCTGCCCCAATTCCGGCGGCAGCCCACTCACACGCCGCAACCTCGATTTCGGCGGCGGAAACCGCGGCCGAAAGCGAGACTTTAGCAGCAGCCCAGCTGCCCCCCGAAGGCTCGTCCGACGCGCTTTCCCCGGCTGCCGGCAATACCGCGCCCGTCCCGGCGTCCAGAGCCCCGGTGCGCGAAAAAATCAAAAAGCTTCCCGCCGCAGCCAAAGCCGCGCCGAAAAAAATCGTCGAACGCACGTTGGAGGCAACGCTGAAAACCGTGGAAAAAGCCGCCGAGACCGAAGCGCAGAAAGCTGCCAGAAAAGCCCTCAAAGCAACGGCAAAAGCGCGTAAGGCGCTAAAAGCGATGACCAAGGCCAAAAAGGCTGCCCGCCGGGCGGAAGCGGAAGCCGCCGCGCTTAACGGCGCATTCCCGAAAACTGCAAATGCAGCCCCCGCTGCGGATGCCGCCACAGCTCCCGCCGATACAATGTCTGCCCGTGTCAAAAAGCTGCCCGTCGGCGCCAAAGCCGCCGCAGCCGGCATCAGGCAGGCCACCACTACCGCCGCCAAAAAGGCCGCCCGCGAAATCAAACAGAAACTGAAACAGATTCTCCACTCCGCGGAAGAAGAGGTCTTCTATTACGAACGCCGCCAGATAATCCTGCTTACGGTGGTTTACGCCGCCATTGCCTGCCTGGTTTGGGTTCTGACCCGCTGTATGCTTTGTGCCGGACTGTTCACAAGCTGGGCGCTGGTCGTCTTTATGACTGTAGTCATGGCGCTGTCGCTCGCGGCTCTCGCCTCGGTCGTCTTCGTGCTGATATTCCCGCAGAAGCTGGCCGTCGTAACCAACGAAGGGATAAAAATCGACCACAACGCTTTCCTGAAATGGAGCGACGTCGCGCTGGCCGAAGAAAAATATACCGGCTGGCTGACCCGCCGCCCGATAATCGCCCTGCATCTCGTTCCCGGCGCCGAATACCGCCTGACATTTATGCAGCACCTGTGCCGGCATAACGTGTTCACGCCGTTTTCCATCCCGCTTTACGCGATGGTTCCGGAAGACGCCGCCAAAATACGTACGCTCGTTAAACGCTACGCGGAATATAAGGACAGCCGGGACTAGCCTTGACCGGGCTTAATCCCCGCCTTTTCGCCGCCGATGCGGCAATGCCGGAACGCCCTCGCGCCCCGGCATTTTTTATGCGCGGCAAATACCGCTTCCCGCCGCACGCCGCCATACCCGTGCCGCTGGCACCGCTCACAACCTCTCCGCCACAAAAAAGACAAAAAGGACAAAAAAAGCTTGCATTTAGCAAAACTTTGCGATATACCTTTTCCATAAAGAAAACAATTATGTCGAACAATTAATCTAAAATTTTTATGAAAAGAATAGCATTAGGCGTCTTCTCTCAAGAAAACGCAACAGAAAACATGTTGGAATATGTCAGACGCAATCATGAGCTTGAAGCTATGGAGCAATGGCGGATACTCAAGCGCCCCGGCGCAAAGAAAATCCTCCTCGAATATGTCAGGCACGGCGGCTTGCTCTGCTACGGCGTCGAGTACATCATCTTTCGCCTCTGGCCCAAATCCGACACGGCGGAAATTATGCTGGAATACGCCAAAAACGGCATACTGCCCGACGTAAAGTTTCTCCCCCGGCTGTTTAAGCTGCCTGACGCAAAAGAGATTTTTCTTGAATTCGTCAAACACAACCCGGACGGTCTCCGGGAAAAAGTCCAGCTCCAAATCCTCAACCGGCCTTACGCTGACGAGATAATGCTGGAATCCGTCAAACGCGGCGGATGGCTCTGCTATGATGCCCAAGTCAGAATATTCGACCAGCCCGATGCAGGGAAAATCTTCCTTGAATATGTCAGACACAGGCATGAACTTTGCTACGGCGCTCAAGTCAGAATCTTTGACTTGCCCGACGCGGGAAAAATTTTTCTGGAATATGTCAAGCTTGGAAAGCCTCTCTGCTTTGATATCCAGCTTCAGATTTTCCAGCTGCCCAATGCAGGGGACATCTTTCTTGAACACGCCAGACACGGATGGTCGTTTTATGACGAACCCCTGAACCGGCTCTTTAGGCTGCCCGGCGCAGGAAAGATTATATTTATGTACGTCAGACAAAGAAAGATAGACGGCGTAAAAGAGATAGTCAGAGCTTTCAGACGGCGTGCGTAAGAAACGTCTTTAAACCGAAAAGCGGCTGTTCCTTTATGGAGCAACCGCTTTTTTTATGCCAGCAACACAGCACGGCCATGCGTCCTCCAGCCGCCGCCCCCGCCGCAGCCGCCGCCCCCGCCGCAGCCGTCGCCGCCCACACGCCCGTTGTGCAGCACTGCCCGTGGCGCCGCCATACCCGTGCGCTGCTCTAGTCGCCCTCTTCGCCCGTATCGCTGATACTGCCCGTATCGCTGATACTGCCCGTGGCGCTGACACTGCCCGTGGCGCCGGCATCGGCAATCCCTTTAACCACGCGTTCCAGCACGCCCTGCATTTTGGAAATCACGATGCCGTAGTTGGTAACCTTAACGCCCTGCCGTGCGCATTCGTTAATCCGCCGCCGCACTTCCGCGCGGTTCAGCATACAGCCGCCGCAGTGCACCACCAGCGCGTAATCTTCCAGATTATCGGGAAAATCCGCGCCCTGCGTCCACTCGAACTTCAGTTCCCTGCCGGTATATTTCTTCATCCAGTTCGGAATTTTGACCCGCCCGATATCGTCGCAGGTAACATGGTGCGAACACCCTTCCGCAATCAGCACCCTGTCGCCGTCTTTGAGCGTGTCAATCGCTGCCGCGCCTGCCAGCTGCGCCGCGAAATCGCCTTTATAGCGCGCAAACAGGGTCGAAAACGTCGTCAGCCTGATGTCTTCCGGCACCGCCGCCGCCACTTCCCTGACCGCCTGGCTGTCGGTAATGACCAGCGCCGGTTTTGCCGCCAGCCCCCGCAGCATATCCGTAACTTCGCTTTCCTTAACCGTCAGCGCCATCGCTCCGGCATCCAGCACTTCGCGCAAAACCTGCACCTGCGGCAGTATCAGCCGCCCTTTCGGCGCCGCCAGGTCAATCGGCACCACCAGCATCACCAGGTCTTTCGGCTTAATCAGGTCCACTGCCAGCGGCGGCTCGTGCGCCAGCGGTTCCAGCACCTCGGCCATGCGCCGTTTCAACGCGTCGATGCCCTCGCCGGTCTTTGCCGAAACTGCCACCCCGTCATAAAGCTGCATCACCGCCCGGTCAAATTTGCCAAGCTGCCGCTCGTCGCAGAAATTAAAAACCGGAATAAACGGAATGCGCTTCTCCGCCAGTTTGGAAAGCTGTGTTTCGTTTTCTTTCGTAAGGCCGTCCCTGCCGATAACCAACAGTACCATATCCGCGCGGCGCAGGATTTTCTTTGCCGCCTGCACGCGCTGCCGCCCGAGCTCGCCTTCGTCGTCCAGCCCCGCCGTGTCATAAAAGCTGACCGGCCCGACCGGTATCAGCTCATACGCTTTCGCCACCGCGTCGGTCGTCGTCCCCGGTTCGTCGGAAACAATCGACACCTCCTGCCCGACGATGCGGTTCAAAAGCGTCGACTTTCCCGCGTTGCGGTTGCCGATAATCGCCACCGTCAGCCGCATCCCCGCCGGTACGTTTGTATTCAGTTCTGTTCCCATAGTCGTCGTCCTTTCGTTAAAATTGTTTTCTCGCCGCCAGTTGCCTGCGCACCGTCATCTCCAGCCTCGGGAGCCTGTGCACTGTCATCTCCATCTCCGGCCCCGGGTGCCTGTGCACCGTCATCTCCATCTCCGGCCCCGGGTGCCTGTGCACCGTCATCTCCGGCCCCGGGTGCCTTCCGGCCCGTCCCGGCTTCCGCTTTTTTCATTCCCGCCAGCCGGCCAGCGCCTTGTCAAAATCCACCCGGTCCAGCCGCTCCGGCAGCACCATGCCGTTCTTATGCCGGTCTGTAAACAGGACTGTGAGCGGCGCATAAAACTTCCCGTATGCGGCAAACCACGGCCAGGCCGCCCCCGGAACATTCATTTCCCCGGCATTAATCCGCACCACGCGCAGCCCCGCCTTCTGCAGCTCCCGTAACGCCAGACGGTTATATACCGACAACGGCGAATACGGCGCTTCAATGCTCACCAGTACCGGCACCGCCACGCTGCCCTTCTCAGCCATACCGACGTCCGTCTCGCTGTTCTCAGCCATACCGACGCCCGTCTCGCTGTTCTCAGCCACACCGATGCCTTTCTCGCCCTTCTCAGCCATGCCGACGTCCGTCTCGCTGTTCTCAGCCATGCCGATGCCTTTCTCGCCCTTCTCTGCCACGCCGACGTCCGTCCCGGTACCCGCCCCCGCTCCGGCCAGCGCCAATCCGCCTGCCGCCAGCAGATACCACACGGCCGCCGCAAACAGCCAATGCCGCTGCACCCGGTTAAACAGCTCCAAGCTTCTCTTTTCCGAACGCGTATGCTTAATTGTTTCTGCCACTGCCTGCGGAAAAGCATACCACAACACAAACAGCAGTACCAGCCCGGCCGTCAGCCCCAGCGCCGCCGCACCGCCGAAACAACCGGCCGTCAGCCAAAGCAGCCCCGCCGCGTATACGCCGGTATAAAAAGCATTAAACCGCCGCAGCACCGGCACCCGCAGCCATGCCGCAGCTCTCTGCCCCCGCAGCTCCGCCGCTGTCAGCACTGCCAGCGGCAGCACCATAATTCCAAGCCAGATGCACCCCAGCCCCGCCGTCAGCTCCGCCCATGCCGGCGCCAGCCAGACGCCGCCCGCCGCCTGTACCAAACTTCCCGCCGTGCCTCTCAAAAATTCCGCACCCGCGGCAAAACTCCCCTCCGCCGCGCCGCCCGCAAACAGCCCGCTCAGCGCCTCCGCTTTCAGCACCGTCGGAAACGCCGCCGCCAGCAGAACCGTAAACAGCCCGGCCAGCCAGCCGCGCCTGAATATTTTTTTCAACGGACGGAACAAAGCAAAATCCATATATCCGAGCGCTTCCGCCCACAGCGGCAAAATCACCGCCGCCGCTCCCGCCGCCAGCCACGGGTTATAATACAGCGCGCCGAAATATGCCCCCCGGTATCCGATGCCCAGCAGTGCCAGTCCCAGCGCTGCCCCCGCCGCATACCGGCAGAAAATCCGCCGCCGTTCCGCCCTCTCCCGCAGCTGCCTTGCCAACCGCAGGAACAAGCCGAAAATTCCCGGCATCAGGTTCAGCAGCAGCCCGTAGGCAAACAAAGTGCCCCCTGTTGCCCGTACCGCTGGCACTGCCCGGGGTACGACCGTCATTTCAGTAACCGTCCCCGGCGCCTTACGCCCCCGGATACCGTCTCCCGCCGCTGTCTCCGTTGCTCGTGGTGCGACCACTGCCCCTGTTGCCTGTGCCGCTGGCACCACTTCCCCTGTTGCCTGTGCCGCTGGCACCGCTGCCACTGTCATAACCGTCCGCAGCACCTCGCTGTCATCAAACGACGCGCTGAGCGCAACCTCCTGCAACGGCAGCTCCGTATCCCTCCCGGTGCCGTCCGCAACGCTGCCGCCCGCAACAGCAGCCTCTGCCGCGCCGTATCCCGCATTTTCTCCGCTGCCCGACCGTGCGTCAAATGCGCTGCGCCCCTTTTCTCCCGCCTTTTCTCCCGCCCGTTTTCCTGCCCGCACGTCAAATGTAACGCGGGCATAGCCGTCGCCAAGCTCGTAACGGGGATTGACAAAATTCGTCCCGGCCGCGTCTTCCGCCATTGCCGCCATATTGCTCACCCTGCGCGACAGGGCAAACGTCGCCGTCAGCGTTCCCTTTTCCCGGTCATAAACCAGCTTCTCCGCCCGCGCGTGCCGGCTCTCTGCCGGCGGCAGATGCGCAAACCCCTGCGTAACGTAGTTGTAATGTATGGAATCTTCCGCTTTGTCCGAAGCCCGGAGCGTCAGCCCGTGATGCGTCGCCGCCGCCTGACAGGTTCCGTCCGCCGTGCAGAGTTTGAAATGCAAATCCCCGGCAATATGCATCGCCTTCCCCGTATCCGCCCGCGTAAACTCCAGCGGAAAACGGATATGCCCGGTAAGCACGCGCCTGGCCACCCCGCCCTTTTCCACGCCGTTCGCCAGCGGCGCATACATGCGGAAAGATTTGATGTTGCGGCTGCCCATATTGCCCGTGCCGCCGGTACTGCCGATGTTGCCCGCGCCGCTGATACCGCCCGTGCCACTGATACCGCCCGTGGCGCTGCCACCGCTGCCGCCGTCCTCGCGCAGCACAAAAGCCGCCCGGTTTTCCGGATTAAGCAAATCGCCGCTGACATACATCCCGTCCGGCACATAGATTTCCGCCACGCCGCGGATGGTTTCCTTATCGCCCGGACGCGCCGTATCCAGCAGCAGCCTCGCCTTAACGCCGCCGCCGGCTTCCACCGGCTTTTCGCCCGCACCGTCGCTGTATGAAGGCATCTTCCGCAGCGCGCGCCAGAACCCGCCGAAATCCAGCTCCAGCAGTGCCAGCACCATTTCGTCGGTATTCAGGTCTTCCGGCGAGATATAGTTCTTGTCGCGCCGCCGCACCGGCTCGCCCAATGCGCCGGGATCATATTCCAGATACTTGTACGGACGGTACCGCACCTGATATTCCCCCGCCGCCGACTGCTTGCGCAGGTCTGTCTCTTCCGGCGCAAATTCTCCGTCCTCTGCCACAATCGGCGCATCTTTCGGCAAAATGCCCGCCGCCTTGATATTATGTTTCAGCCGTGCCACCGCATAGTCGTATTTGCGCTTCCAGCTGACGAAAAAGCGGATTCCGCTTTCCAGCGTTTTCAGCGTTCCTTCGCCCGCCGTCGGATATACCCGGCTCAAAAACCCGGTTAAATCGCCGTCAAGCGCCTCCCCTGCAAAAACCTTGTCGACAATAAACGGCAGCAGCGCCAGTTTGGCCAGTTCGTTGTCGCTCCGGATAATCGGCTCCGGCGTTTCGCCCTCACTGCCCGTATCGCCGCCGCCCGCATCGCCGCTGCCAATATCGCCCCCGCTTGCCGCCGCGGTCAGGTCGCGCACCCGGTAGACAATGCTCTCGCCGCCTGCCGCAGCAGCCGTCCCCGGAAGCGTATCCCGAACCGCCAACACCGCAGCAGAAGCCGTCTCCGCCGACACCGCCGCACCGCCGTTTTCCGGCGCTGCCGTATCTCCCGCCGTCGCCCCGGCAGCCCAGGCTGCCCCGTACATCAGCTTGAAAACCAGCGCCGCGCACCCTATATAACAAACAAACCTTTTCATAAAATTTTACTGTTGATTTAAAAACAATATTAAGCTATGAAAAGATATTATATCAGACCAGCCAAAAAGCAACAAACTTTTTTACGAAAGACACATATTACGATGAAGGACAGAAAGAGACGGTTTGAAATACTGGAAGAATTGGACGATTTTGATGAATCTTTTATGTTTGAGGAATGGGGGCAGCGGCCGGCACCGAAATCCAAATCCCGCCGCAAAGCGCCCGCAGCCGAAAACCGCCGCCGCGGAAGTTTTGGCGGGCAACGCACTGCCGACGGCTCCCGCCTGAGCGCAAAAAACAACGGAACCGGTACCAACAGCCCCCGTCCGAACGCCAGGAGCAACAACGCCGGCACCAACAACTCCCGCCTGAGCGCCAGGAACAACAACGCCGGCACTCAAAACCGTTTTGCCGCCAAATCCGGCGGACAACGCGTCGCCGACGACAGCACCCTGACCGGCAAATGCCTCGTTTACATCGGCTCCGGCAAGAACGACCTGTATAAAGAGTCGGTTATCTATATTACTGACAGTTCGCCCGAAAGCGTCAAAGGAATAATGATAAACAAGCTCCTCTTCGGCTCGGCTGTTGTTGAATGCCGCAACCATGAAGACGGCGGCGAAAAAGACGTGCGCGGCGTTTACGAAGACCTCTATCAGGGCGGCCCGGTCAACCCCGCCAACGGCTTTGTGCTGTTTCCGAGCGACGGGTATTTTTACAGCGACCCGCACGCCCGCGTTCAGGGCGAAATCGCGATTTCCAGTTCGTTCGGCGTCCTTCAGGATATCCTCGACGGCGAAGGCCCCGATAAAAAGATTATCGCCATGGGGCATTGCGTCTGGAAACGCGGCGAGTTGGAATGGGAGATTTTCAACAACGAATGGCTGATTGTCCCCGGCGACCCCAAGCTGATTTTCGACACCCGCTTTGAAGACCGCTGGGAACAGGCGAAAAAGGCCAGCGGCATCAACCTCGGCGGCTATATCCCGCATATCGGGCTGGCGTAATAAAACGCCGGCTTTTTTTATTCCCGCCGGCGCGTCCTCGTCAGCCCGTAGCCGGACTTGCTTTAATATCCGTATGTCTGGTAATTGTTGTAATACCCGCGCGGTGCCTGATGATAGCGGTTGCGGTACGGAACCTGCCGCGGCGCCGTCTCCTGCGTGCGGTACGGAACCTGCCGCGGCGCCACCCTCTGCTGCGGCATGGTTCTCCGCCCCGCTGCCTCAAGCCCCGGAAAATCCGGAATGCCGCCGTTGCCGTATTTATAAAAGTTCAGCATCTCGCGTTTGTTGATATTTCCGGCGTCAATCGTCGCTTCCGGCACGCCCCACAAAATGGAAATCGGCCAAAACAACAGATTAACCATACCATAAACCCAATGCGAAGAGTCAGCGGCATTTCCGCTCGCCAGATAAAAATTGCCGCCGCCCGGGAGCACGTTAAGCAGTCCCGCCGCCAGCGGACTTGCCGGCTGCTGCCAGCCGCCGGGCGCGCGGTCAACCGTTATCCCGCGGTATTCCAAAGCCGAAAGTTCCTGTTTTTCCTGAAAAGTAAGAGAAGTGCAGCTGCCCAAACATATCCCCGCAGCCGCCAAAGCAAAAATAATTCTGTTCATATCCAGCGTCCATATTCATTTAGCCCATAATAAAAACGGCCGCTTCACAAAGAAGTGGCCAGGGTATTAGCAAGCATACAAGTAGAAATGCTGTCCCTTATTCGGCTGACCATAACTGGCCGGCCTTATTCGAAACTACCCCGGCCATAACAAATATGACACATACAGGAATCTAACTTGCCAAAAGAACCTGTATTGGGGATTTATAACTACGGTGCACAGAAAATTCAACCGTTCCGCCGAATCTTTCGCACCAAGACCTTGCCGTGCCATAGCGCGCGCAGGGTTATGTGTTATATCTCGGTGCTATCCATGCACCGCTACTTGTAGAGGGCTGCTAAACCCCCGCCGGCGGTATCCCGCCTGCTAGATGTCGCCAAAGCGACACCTGTATCTTTTTTACTATATTGTTTTTTAGATTGCAAGCTTTTTTTATTCCCGCCTGCACACCTCTCTCATCTGCCCCCTCGCTGCCCCCTCGCTGCCCGCTCCGCCACATTACCGCCCCGGTACACCTCTGCCCCCTGCCGTCCCTCGCTGCCCGCTCCGCCCCTCGCTGCCGTCCCGCCCCCTCTCCTTAAAAAAACATTGACAAAAAGACAAACCCCGCCTATGCTCGCGCCAATTCCAGTATTATAATCTCAATTATTAACGCTAATTTTTTTAATTTATGAATTTGTCAACTATTCAGATTCCGTATTACTTTACGGATCAGCGGCACAGCGGATACGCCGATGCCGTCATGGCGGGAAAAGTCAGCTCCGCCAATTTCGTTTTTGTTTCGGACGTGGAAGACATTGCGCCGATTTTGCCGGAAGAGCCGGACTTGCGTCTCGGTTCGCCCGAACATTTTCTCGGCGCGTTTATGGCTGCTCTGGCCAAGCCGGAAAATCTGAAAGCCCTCCCGCACATCATTGCCTTTTGGCAGGACAGGCGGCTGGCGCCTCTCTCGCTTCTGGCCGAGGCTTATTTGGGCGTCGGGCTGCAAAAATACGCCCGGGATGCCCAAGTGCCGCAACAGCGCACGCTGTACCGTCAGGCCGTTGCCAGACTCAAACGCGAGATAGCCAAAAACGCCTCTCCGGTAACGCCGCAGGCGCTCGAGCTTCTCTGCTTCTGGCCGGATATCGCCGCGCAAAAGCTGGGGCTCCTTGTCGAAGGCGCTGACTACAGCCCTGTGCTGGCCAAGCTCGGTTTCACCGGCACGGCGCGCAACATTGCCGCCTTTCTGCTGAAAAACGGTTTTGCCCGCAATCTCCGCGCGATTACCGGTTATCTGCTGCCTCTTCTTGAAACGCTGCAGGAAACCGCCGGAAAAGCGCCGCAGGGTATCGCCGGAAAAACATCGCCGGGTGCCGCCGGAAAAACATCGCCGGAAACCGCCGGAAAAGCGCCGCGGGGTACCGCCCATAACACGCCGCAGCCGGAAAAGCTCACCTTGGGCGCCGCAGCCGAAATTGCGCTTGCCAACGGCGTTTCCGAACTGGTGCGCCGCCGGGAAAATCTCGACAGCTCCGATTACCGCGATTTGTCCCGGTGCCTGCACAGGATTCGCCCCGGAGTTGCCCTCAACATTTTCCTGAAGCTTATCGGCGCCGACTTGGTTACGGAAACCCGGCATGTCATGGAAATGCGGACAAACCGCGAAATCGTCGTTCATTCGCCCGACACGGTCTTCAGCGACATCCGCCGTCTGGCGGAAAAACGGCAGGACCCGCAAATGAACCTCAAAATCGCCGCCGCGTTGTACGACGTTGCGCTGCCGCGGGAAAATTACGAACTGCCGCAGCTGGCCGCCGTCCTGCTTGCACAGCCGCAGAAACGCCCCGAAGACTGGAACGCGCTGCTTGGCTTTGCCCGCCATGTCCTTCAGGATTGCAACGCGTCCAGTCAACAGCTGTATCGCTGCCTGTGTGCCGTTGCGCTGAACAGCGGTGAATTTGCCGATATGGTGGAAGTTGCCGAATTCAAACACTGGGCCGTGGAAAAAGCCGGTCTTTGGCGCTGCGGATGGGATCCCGTACAAAACGTGTTCCGAAGCCGCGGCAGCTTCCGGGAAACGGACAGCACGGCGTTCGTCGTTTTTTATGCCGATTCGCCCCATTCTCTGGATTGGAAAAAATCGCTGCCCGCCCTGTTGCGCGACACGGATCTGAAACCGCAGGTCCGCCGGGAAGCGGTCGAAATCATCGCCGCCCGCCACTGCGGGGAAAAACCGGATTTTCTTCTGAAGGAAGATTTGGAAAAACTCGCCGAATGGGCGCCTGCCCTTCCCGAAGCCTGGCTCGAAACGCTGCCCTGACCGGCGCCGTTTTCACCCGCTGCTCTGGCCGGTGCCGTTTTCACCCGCTGCCCCGCTATCGCGGCAGCCCCCGTACCCGGCTGTTTCCGCAGCCCCGGCGCGCTTCTTTTTCCTGCCCCTCATCGGGCAGGATTTTTTTTATCCACCATGCAAAAAAACACTTGCATTTTCAAATTAACCTGATAAATATACTTCCGTTGCCGTTTTAGCTCAGTTGGTAGAGCAACGCATTCGTAATGCGTGGGTCGGTGGTTCAAGTCCACTAAACGGCACCATCTCCGAGGGCTTGGTTTTTCTTGATTTGCTTTGTTTTTCGTCAGGACTCACAAGCCCTCGCTTCTTTTCGTTTTGTACCATTATTTGCCGATTCGTTACGAAATTTTAGCACAAAATTAGCACAGTCATCTCCCCCGATTCCCTTTAACCAATAAAATCTGCGCCCTGTCATTTCGCACTTTTCGCAGCACCAACTCTTTTATCCCCTCATTAACCACGCACCGCAGCTTGAAATCGGGATAATCCTCCCGCAGCCCTTTCACGAAATCAATAAACTTCTCTCTCGGCGCATAGCTCACCATCGGGCATTTCCCCGGCTTAACGCACCCAATATATGCGTCGGCATGAACGATATAAATTTCCTTCAAATCACCCTCAAAAAATTATTGACTTTAAACAAAAGTTCTATTATTTGTATATATGGTTAAAGTTAAGCACACCTCCCTCATGGTGTGCTCTTTTTGTATCCCTCCGCCAACGCTGGCAAAACGGCCATTTCCGGATATGTCCGCCCCTAATACTTCGCCTTGTACATCTCCAGACACTTCGCCATATCCAAAAACGTCTTCATGTGCCGGTGGCACGTTATCGGCTCGCGCGGTGCCTCAATATAGACATATTCAGTCCTGGCGCAGCTGCAGAGTAACAGCATCAGCAGGCAAAGGGCTGTCCCAATCAAAACCGCCCTCTTTAGCCTGTGCGGCGCGCACCTTCTCCGCCGCTGCTGCTTTCTCAATCTCGCACAATCGCTTATCGGCGTCCAACGCCCTTTCATCTCGTTTCGCAATTTCCGCCTCCAAAAATGATGTTTTCCCAGACAGGGCGCTCTTTTCGCCCTGCAATGCCGCAATCTCCCTGCCCCGCTCGATATACAGGCTCACCGAGACATACAGCGCCAGCAGCAGCCCCGCCACGGCGTATGTTAAAAATTTGGTCATATCCGCCTCCGTTTTTTGTATCAATCCGTCCCTCTGCCGACGCTTCGGACTCCCTCTCCCGGTACCTGAGGCTGCCGTCCCGCCGGTGCAGCCTCAGCGTCCGACACGCCGCTTTACGCTTTCGTCGCCGTCTTAAACTCGTATCTGCCCGCCTCATCGGTCGCCCCGGTGGCAAATCCGGTCAGGCTCAGCGACGACGCCATGCCGAACGTATCCGCGTACCAGTCGTTTGAAGACGTCGTCAGCTTATATATGCCCATGTTCCAATAAACCAGCGTCTCCGTCCGCTTTCTGTACCCGACCACCGCCGACGTCAAATCTTCCGAGAGCGCCAGACAATATGCCCCGTCATCGGCAATTACGCCCTCTGCCGGCACCGCAATGCCGATATTCAGATTGTCAAACGCCTTTGCCGCCGCGTCCCATTTAAAGGCATACACCGCCGTATGGCTGCCCGCCGTCAGAAGTTTCGTATCGTTGTTGTACTGCACCGAGCACAGCTGCCCCGTCAAAGCCTGCAAATCCGTCTGCAAATCGTCGGCCTCTTCCAGCGCGTAATTTTCGCCGATTTTAAAAATCGCCAGTTCCGTCGGTTCATAATTGTTTTGCTTGGAGCCGCGGTTGCAGATGAAATAGTCCCCCGCCTCAAGCCCCGTCGCAAACATGACGGGATAATTGTCCTTAACAAGCGTGCTGTTTCCGGAGCCGATTTCCCGCGGCGTCCCGAAAAACTTGTCAAAATCATAAAATTTATAGTTTCCCTCCCCGTCGGCAACAAACATTTTCCCGTCCAGCATCAATGCGGAATAAAGATAGCCGCTAAACCCCGTTAACGGAAATTCGCCGAGCGAATTCGCCAGCGTAAAGCTCCCGGCCGCGACCCACTTCAGCACGTTTCCGCTCCCCAGATACAGGCCGGCGTAATTCGTGTATGCGTCTTTCGTAACCGCCGAAGAATAAAGCGCCGTTGTATTGCCCGCATAGTTGGAAGCATACGCTATAGCCTCCCCGCCGATAAAGCGGACAAAATTTCGCCCCGACGGCCCGGCGTTCAGGTCAGACGCCGTCCACGCCTTCGTTTCCGCATCGTAGGTAAACAGCTTGCGCCCCGTACCGCTCAGATTCACCACCCAGAAATTGTTGTCGGCGTCAAAAACCGGCGCATACTGCGTGCTGCTTCCGCCCGCATAATGCTGATACGCCGTATTCTCGTCCAGATTATGCCTGTTCAGCCAGGCCTTCGTCCCTCTGACAATCGCCGTTCCCGTATTGTTGACCGCAAAAACCGTTTCGCCGCCGTCTCCGCCTTGCAAAACCAAAGCATTCGTTGTTCCTTTCATTTTTCCTCCGTAATATTCGTCATAAAAACCATAAATTCCAAGAGCCTGCCCCGCCGCCCCGTCCCATGTCTCCCGCGGCTCCGTTTCGCCTCCCGTCAGCTCCGTCCCATGTCTCCCGCTGCCACGTCCCATGTTCCCCGCAGCTCCGTTTCGCCTCCCGTCAGCTCCGTCCCATGTTCCCCGCGGCTCCGTTTCGCCTCCCGTCAGCTCCGTCCCATGTCTCCCGCCGGCTCCGTTCCACCCCGCTGCCGCAGCGTCAGGCCGTTATCGTCCGTTGCTCCTCCAGCGGTTTCCAATAGTCCGTCCAGCCGCCCGTGCCGCCGGAAGTTTTCGTCCGCAGAACCGCCTGCGCCAAATCCATGTCGCCGTTGAACGACGATGTGCCGTCATTGGAAAGCCAAAAAGGCTCTCCGCTTTTGAACACGTCCGTCTCCGTCTGCACCGCCTGTGTCCATGCCGCAGCCTCCGGCAGCGTATCCGCCGTATAGGCGCCGTTGTCCTCCAGAACATACAACGTCGACGCATACGCCCCTTTTTCCGCATCGTATATCATCTGCGCCCACACCCAGTACGTCGTTCCCGCCGTTGCCGTGCCGCCGGTTTTCCGCGACCCGTCATAGATGCACCACGCCGCGCCGTAAAGCCCGAAAAAGGCGTTGGTTTCCGCGTTCCTGAAAACCGTATTGTATCCCGACGGCGTCTTCGGCGTTATCTTCGCAATAAATTCCACATCGCCGAAAAAGAATTCCGTTACCGGCAGCGTTTTATCGGCAACAAGCCACATCCCGTCCGCAAACGCCGCCGTATCGCCGCGAAACGTAACGCTGCCTTCAACGCTGAAATGCACAATCGGCCACGGATTTGTAACGTGCGATTCGATAACCTTGTGCCCGATCCACACTTTCCCGTCGACAGCCGCCGCCGTATCAAACGCCGTCGTTTCCGCTTCCGCGTCGCAAAAGCAGTTCCAGTCGGCCAAAGCCCCGGTATCTCCGTCCAACGCGCCCGGCAGGATTTCCGAATAAACCGTATACGCTTTCCAGTACGCCTTGCCGCCAACCGTGATAAGCGAATTATGCAGGTCAATCGTCCCCGTCCACGCATTGTTGCCGGAATCAAAGCCGAAACACAATTGCGCCGCAGTCGTGGAATACTGCACGGCCGCCGAAACAACGCGGATAAATTCCTCCCCGTTCGCCGTAACCGTATAGGCCGTCCCGTCCCAGCCGGCCTTGATGACATAATCCGTATCCGCCGCCAGCGCCTGTTCGGAAACGGCTCCGTCCGCAATGTCCCAGGCCGAAGTCGAACTCGCCAGATACAGCATAAGGCGCCCCGCCGCGTCCGTGCAAAGCTGCGGTGTCGCCCGGTTCGTCGAATAATTGCCGAAAATATAGCTCTGGTCGGCGAACGTTTCCGGCGTATGGATTTTCACGGTAATTTCCCAGGGATACGACTGGTTGTAAAACGCCGTGTAGATGTTGTTTGCGCTCGTAATGTTGCGCAAAACGCCGTCTTTGCCGATGTCCGGGCTTCCTCTCCGGCTGAAATTGTCATAAACCGTATTCGCGTTGCGCAGAAAATACCGCTTGCCCGCAGGCGCCGCCACGCCCCTGTAGCCGCCGTAAGCGCCCCCGTCCGGCAAAATCCCCGCCGAAACGGAAAGGACCGTGCCGTCCTGCGTAATCGTAACCCCGTCGTAGGGCTCCAGCGCAACGTTGTCGACCGTATTCGCCGTTACCGATTTCGCCACCGCCTTGTCCCAGTAGCGCGCCTTGGTTATCTTGTACCTGAACGGCATTCCCGCGTAAACCTTTTTGTCAAATGTCGTGTTATCTGTCGTGTTATCTGTCGTCATTCTGCTTCTCCTGTAAATTCAAACGTGTCCGGTGCCGGCGTTACATTGACCTTCAGCGAAAGTTCCGGCAGCGCGCCGTTAAACTCAACCCGGCCGCCGGCGGTGTTCCCGGTGGCAAATCCCGTTACAAAACTCTCGCCCGCCAAATCGACCGTCCTTTGCGCATAAAGCCTGCCGTCGCCGTTCGCCAGAACATAGCCGTACGCGTCGCCCCTGTATCCGCCGGCAGCGGAGCTGGGATTGGTATGCGACACCACCGAAAGCAGCGACAAATCGTCCGCAAACACCGGCTTGTATATGCCGTAGTCCGGATTGTTCTCCGCCAGTTCCGTCGCCGTTTTTATCGGCGTAAACAGCTTGCCTTCGCGGTCGGCCGCAAACAGGTAAATGCCGTCCGCCGTGCCGATGCTGAGCGTTTTGTTGTTCGGGTTATAGAGCCACCATGCGTTTGCCGACAGTGTTGCCAGATTCGCCGGCATATCCAGCGGCACCACCGCGTCGTTTTCGTCGACCGTAAACGTCTGCCACTGCACGCCGCCGCCGGTGTCCATGTTGGTTTCGGCGGACGGGCTGCAAAAGATGACCGCTCCCGGCCGCAGATCCGTCGCCATAACGGCAAAAACGCCGATATTGCCGCTCCACAACAGCACCGGGCTTGTCGGAACCGCCAGGTCGTACAAATAAGACGTCCCGGCGGAAACCCCCGGAAAAAGCAGCAGGCGCTTCGCTTCGGAATCGTAAATTCCCCGATAGGCGGTCTCAGCCAGCCCCGTAAACGTGTACAGGGTGCTGCCTGCCCTCTGCGCCTCATAGTCAAACTCCTGCAACACCGGCGCACTGCCCTGTTCCTTGTAAAGCCGCATTCCGCCGCCGAGATAAAAATTGCTTTCCTTGGCCGACAGATGCATCTCCCGCACCGTCAGGTCAAGGCGTGTGTTCGTCCCGCGCCCGCAGGCAAACATCTTGCCGTCGATAAAGCTGTAATTCGCCAAAATATCCCAGCTGACAAAGTGCCCCAGGCTCCCCCCGATGGCAAAAGCCCCGTTTTTGCAAAACGCCGGATAAATATGCCCCGTAGAATAACGGCTGTAAATCAGCATCGTCTTCCCGTAAAAGGCGGTGCTGGCACTGTACGTTTTTGAAGGCGTCTCCAAATGCTGCCTGCCCTCCTGCGTCCGCAGCCTGTTTGAGATATAAGCCTTTTCCCCGGCGCTCCAGCCGCTCTCTTCTCCGTTATAGGCATAGATAAGCGAAGTCCCTCCGCCGCGATAAACCAGCGCGTTCGTTGTTCCTTTCATGTTTCCTCCATAAAAAAAGGAGCCGGCCCCACTGCCGCCCCCATAAAAAAAGCAGGCTCATCCGTCCCGCATTCTCATAACCAAAACAGCCCGGCATCATTCAGCCAAACCGCATTCTTATAACAAAAACAGCCCGGCATCATTCAACCGGACCGCATTCTTATAACAAAAACAGCCCGGCGTTATTCAGCCGAACCGCATTCTCATAACAAAAACAGCCCGGCATCATTCAACCGGACCGCATTCTCATAACCAAAACAGCCCGGAAAACACCCGAGCCCGTCAGTATAATACAAAAGCCCGCCGCCTATGTCAATAGTTTCGCCCCCCTCTTGAAAAATATTTTTCCACGCCCCCGCCCGCCCCGCCACTCTCTGCCCCATTGCCCCTTTGCAAAAAAATACCCACCGGGTGAAAAAAAAAGCTTGATTATTTCAAAATTATATTATATCTCATTCTTGTTTTGCACGACAGTGCCTGAAAGGTGCCCGCCCGCAAAGGCGGAAAATGCAGAACCGCGACCGCCCCGTATTAGCGGCGGCAGAAGCGTAAATGAGCGCCCGCCCGGTACCCCGGAAGAAAGGCGTAAATGAGCGCCATCCCGGCTGACCGGGACAAAGGCGTAAAAAGCGCCCCGGCACCCCCGGAAAAAGGCGCAGGATGTGCGGCCATGGCGGAATTGGTAGACGCGTAACGTTGAGGTCGTTATGGGCTAAGCCCGTGGAAGTTCAAGTCTTCTTGGCCGCACCAGAATTTTCTGTATTGTATTATAAACGGGTATCCGCAGCTGTTGCGGTTTTTGAAAAGCGCCGGAGGGCGCAGGGAGGGGCGATGCTGAGAATTTATCGGACCGAAGAAGACGGCAGGCTCACAAAACTCAAAAAAAACAAGATTCTCCCCATGACCTGGTGCTCGCTCGTCAACCCGAACGAAGAAGAGCTGCTGCAGGTATCAACCGTTTTGCACGTTGACTACGACCTCCTTAGCAATTCGCTGGATGCCGACGAGCGCTCCCGCATTGAGCAGGAAAAAAATTCGCTGGCCATCATCATCAACCTGCCGCTTTTGGACGACGAGGGCAATTTTGACACTCTCCCCTGCGGCCTGGTCATCACCCCCAAAAACTTCATCACCATCTGCGCCCGCGACAACCGCGTTATGAATTCTTTTAACCGTTCGACCGCCAAAACGTTCGACACCCGCGACCGCGCGCGCTTTATGCTGAATATTCTGTACAAATGCACCCAGTTTTATTTAAAGTACCTGAACATCATCAACAAGCGCACCGACGAACTTGAATATGCCCTGCGCAAAACCACTTCCAACAAAGAGCTGTTCCAGCTGATGGAAATCCAGAAGTCGATGGTTTATTTCACCACTGCGCTGAAAGACAACCACCTCGTGCTCTTAAAACTGCTGCGCCTGATGCGCACCCCTGCCGTCGCCAAACTCGCCGGCTTCGGCAATGACGACGCCGACCTCCTCGACGACGTGATTATTGAAAACAAACAGGCGATAGAAATGGTGGATATGCACCGTTCCATTTTGGAAGGCATGATGGACGGCTTCGCCAGCATCATCAACAATAACGTTAACCTGGTGATGAAATTCCTCGCCGCTATCACGATTATCCTTTCTATCCCGACCATGCTCGCCTCGTTCTGGGGCATGAACGTCCCGGTGGCATTCGCCGGCGACCCCAACGGCTTCTGGCTCGTAATGGGCATCTCCGCCATAGCAACCGTCATGACGATTATCTATTTCCGCCGCAAGGGAATGTTCTGACCGGCTTCTCCTCCTCCCGGCATTGCCTGTACCGCTGGCACTTGCCTGTGCGGCAACTCCGCGGCGCTGCCCCCTCTGCCCTCCTACACATCCCTTCCACAGCCGCCCCGTACCCCTGCCCCCGCTGTACCGCCTGCACTCTGCGGCTGCTTTCCTACACTCTGCGGCGATAATACGGCACCAGTTCGTCCAACGCGCGGCACAACAGGTTCTTTATCTCATCGTTGAAATACAGCCGTTCCCGCGTGCTCGCCCCTTTCGGCGCCCGGATTTCCTTTTCTTCCAGCACGATTTTATACAGCACCGGCACAAACGGCGCCGACACCTTTTTCAGCGCCCGGCGGAAATTTTCCGCCCCGATGCCGGTCTGCCAGTCGTCCCAGCCGCTGCCGCCGTCGACTTTCGGCATTGCGTAATCGCGCACCTGCAGCTGTCCCTTCCCCCATTTCAGAAAATCCGCGTACAGCATCGTTCCCGCCAGCAGCCTGTCTTCCGCGCTGTAAAGCTGGCGGTATCCGTCCGCTATGTAATATTTTTTGCTGAGCCACCCCTGTTGAAAATACCTGCCCAGCAAACTCGGCTTTCCCGCCGCCTTCGCTTTATCTTCTGTCATCATCAGTGTCCTCCTTTCGCATAAACATAATCCAACACGCGGTCAAAATCCGCAAACAGGCCGTTTTCCACTGCCAGCCGGTATTTCCTCCCGCGCGAAAACGCCTTAAATTCCGCCTCGGAATACAGTTTTTTCAGCTCAACTTCCAACACATATTCCACCGCTTTGCAGTATGTCGGAAACAAATGGCGGCAGCGCCCGGCACGAATATCCTCTTCCATCAGATAGCTTTCCGGCGAAAGCGGCAGGCACGGCTTCTCCGCCTTTTTCGCCCGCGAATACAGATAGCTCCTGAACCGTGCCGGATTGGGCGCAAAGTTGGTATCCTCGCTCTTGCGGTAAGATTTGATTCCCGCCAGGATATCCCCTTGCGTGTATGGTTCCAGCATTTCCTCCCAGATTTCCGTTTCCAACGCCGACGGCCTGGCAAAATTCGGATATACCTGTTTGATGTTTAAGAAAAAATAGTCACTTTTCTGACTCATGAGTTCCCTCCGTTAATGAGTGTTTGTTTAAGTTCAAATGTCCGGTCATAAAGTTAGTCGCGCATTTCTCCCCCGCCGCCCGGTTCCTCGCCCGAAACGCTGCCCGGCGCCTCACCCGAAACGCTGCCATTTCCGCCGCAACCGCTCTCGTTGCCCGTACCGTTGACACTGCCCGTGCCGTTGGCACTGCCTGTACCGTTGGCACTGCCTGTACCGTTGACACTGCCTGTACCGTCGGCACCGTCCGCATCACGCAGCACCCGTTCCTCAAGCTCCGACCAATACCCCTCGTCATCAACAGCCGCAGCATCTTTTGCCGCCCGAAAGCCGTTCTTCGCCGCGCCGTATCCCGTATCTGCCCCGCCGGTAAAACCGCCCGCCCTGTAACCGCCTGCCGGGTTTCCCGCCGCATAACCTGCCGCCAAACCTGTTTCCGCCGCTTCGCTGCAGGCACGCCGGTGCCAGAGCCGCACCGTTGCCTTCCAGTTTTTGATTGCCGTCCGCCCGACGCACCAGCCGTGGGAGTCATAAAAATCAACAAACGTCGCCGCATCGACTTTCAGCCCCTCCGCCGAAACAAACGCCTGCACTTCCGCCGCCGACGGCCGTTGAAAAACCGGCAGCGAAATTTTCCGTTCCGAAAATAAATTATTTTTATTATTTAAAATATTATTTTCTTTTGCTTCTTTTCTTTTGCCGCAGCAATGCTGAAGCAGCGGTTGAACATTGTTCTGATGTCCGCTGCCGCCGCCTGCGGCAGAAAAAGCGCCGCCCGCCGCCGCCGTGCCGTTCCCCGAAACCGCAGTTTTTTTCGCAGCTTTTTCCGCAATATTTTCCGCAACTTCTTCCGCAACATCTTCCGCCGTATTTGCAACCGTCGCATTCTCTGCCGTTGCAAACAAATCCGGCATATCGTCCGCCGCCCCGTCATCACCGCTGCTGCCCGCGTTTCCGCACCCGTTAACATTCCGCCGCCGTGCCGCGCCGCCTTTGGCGCCGATGTCGCGCATACGCTGCCGTTTCGCAGCCATATCCTGTTGCAGCAGCATAATATAGCGGCTGATGTTTGCTACCGTTTCGTCGACGGCGGATAAAGGCGCCTCTGTAACCGCCCCGGCACCCATATCCGCAGCCCCGCCTGCCGTATTCTCCGTTCGGACAGCCCCGCCTGCCGTATTCTCCGTTCGGACAGCACCGCCTGCCGCATTCTCCGTTCCGACAGTACCGCCTGCCGCTCCCATCGCACAATCAAGCAGCATCTCCAGCAGCAGCCCCTTCTGTTCCCGGGTCAGCCCCGCAATAATATATTTGAGATTGGTATGAAAAATAATCTGATCCATTTGTTTCCCCGTTGCCACGAATTACCCCTCGCGCACAAGCCGGCCGCTCCCGGCAGCCTGCCCGCGCAATCCGCCGCCCGCGCCGAAACGCCGGCAGCCAGTCTCTCCGATAGTCCGATAAAAGTAGTCCAAATAGTCCGATAGTCCTGAAACGGCACCGCCGGTATTTTCCGCACACGGCGCCAAAGCTTCCGTCCCGAAACAGCGCTCAAACGCCCGTCCCGCACACGGCGCCAAAGCCTGCCCCTGCATCCGGCTCCCTGCACGCTCCGCACACTCCCGCGCGCGCCCTGCATACAGCCTGATATATAACCCTGTATATACTGCAAAAATTGGGCTTGACTTTTAGGCACTTTTAATATATGATAATTAATACATTGTCAATATTAAAAAACATACTTGGCAAAAAAAATTATTCTGATAGCGTAGCATAAAAAGGAGATATTACTATGGCAGATTTACAAACAATCCGCAAACGGCTGGAAAAGTATATCTTGGACAGCAACCACACCTTTCGCGAAGTATCGCTGAAAATCGGGCGCAAGGACTCATACATCCAGCAGTATGTCAAATACGGCTTTCCCAAGCGGCTGAACGAAGTCGACCGCAAAAAAGTCTGCCAGCTGTTAAACATCAGCGAAAAAGAATTGATTGACGACGAGCTTCTGCAAAGCGGCGCCGCCCTGCCCCCGCTCTTTGAAAACGACGACCTGACCGGTTCGGCGGCGGATTTTGTGGCGATAGACATCTGCGCCGCACGCCCCGGAACCGAGCTCCGCGACAACGTCGTCGGGCGTATGGTGCTGAATTTTGCGGAATTCGGCAGCTGGTGCGCGGGCAACCCGTTCAGCCTGCGTTTTATCCGCCTCGACGGCGACTATATGGAACCGACGCTCCCCAACGGCAGCCTTGTTATGTTCGATTCCGGCGTCTGCGATTACAGCGGCGACGGCATTTATGTTATCGAAACCGGGGGCGACGTCCAGATTAAACGCCTGCAAAAAACCGCCGCCGACACCTACGCGCTGAAAGTCGACAGCCCCCGCTATCAGGATTTGTACCACAAAAAGAACAAGGTGAAAATCCTCGGCCGCGCCGTCTTCTGCCTTTCCGGCCGTCCGCTGTAACCCGCCGCGCCCTTGCCGGCTGAGCCCGTTCCTTCCGCCCGGTAAAATCCGCACGCACACCGGACCGCCCGCCGCGCCCGTCCCGAGTTATCAACATCGTCCATATATTCGGCTATATAATCAGCGCTTTTCTGCCGCATTTTGCCCATCGGCGCCAATGCGAAAATATTGAAATCAATATACGAAACACCTATATATTATGAAAATTAATATACAGAAAAGGAAAGTATATGAATATCAAGCAGAAAATCGCCCGCCTGAAACAGCAAATCCGCCTGCGCGAAACCGCCGATGACGGTTATTACCTTTCGCGCCAATACAAGGAAGACGCCCGCGCCCTCTATGAGCTGGAAAGGCAGCTCCCGCCCGTCGGCGCGCCGCGGCAGCCGCCCCGGACTTAAATCCGCCTTGCTGCCCCGGACTTAAAAGCCCCGTTCGCACAATTCCCTCAGCCAGCTGCCCCGGACTTAAAACCGCACAGCCGTCCTTTTCCCCCTGTCTAAAACAGGCCATTGCCCTTGGGGTAAAGATATTGGCGCAGTCTTTCGCCATACTCCCCGCATCCCGCAGCCGAGCCGTGAAAATCCGTATCTATAATATATCCGTACCGGCTCACGACCACCTTAACCTGGCACGTTCCCTGCGCCACCTGTGTCCGATATCCCGACGTTGTGCCGTTGATAAACATTGTGCCGAACTGTAACGCCGTCATCGTCATATGCGTCGCTTCTTCATACGGCGACTGATAGGTGTAGGAAGTCGAATAATTCCAAACATAAACCGTCCGGTCGCGCAGACGCACCTCGTTGTCCGGATACCCCAGCACCGCAAATGCCGTCTGCACCGGCTGATTGCGCAGCGCCGCCAGCCCCTCCTCCATATATTTGAGCGTGCACCCGCTTAACAACAACATAAAAATCGCCATAATCCTTTTCATTGCCTTGCCCTCCGAATACAAAAAAACGGCTGCCTGACTATGAGGCAACCGGGAGTTTCACACCATGTTGTTAGAAGTGGTACCTATAACCTTTAAACCGAGATTTTGGACATACGTTATAAGCTCCCGGTCATATATGGATATAACAACAATCTCCGTGTTTTACAGAGCAATATCTATCACAATAATAACTAACAACACTGGGGTGAAAAACCCATACAAAAAATTATATATTAAATTACACAAAATGCAA
>OHKE01000190.1_pt1 | contig 24239 bp, 17 predicted proteins | sample 1568731 | NCBI WGS metagenome assembly OHKE01 (sample SAMEA3879588, study PRJEB24766) | human gut metagenome | biome: human-associated habitat; feature: feces | place: USA | collected 1985/1987 | reverse complement strand
ACGATGTTTTTCAATTGATATAGTTTAATCCCTTGCAAATCAGATTTGATGGCCGTTTTATGCTTGGCTCTATCAAAATTGGTTTTGACCCAGCTTTTCGGCAATTTTTTGCCCGGTGGGAGTGGTGGCCAGTCCGGCCTGTGAGGTCTCGCGCAGGCAGGCGGGCAGCTGGCAGCCGATCTCGTACATGGCGTCAATTATCTCGTCCGGGGGGATTACGCTTTGGATCCCCGCCAGCGCCATTTGGGCGGCCACCACCGCATTGGCGGCGCCGGCGGCGTTGCGCTTAATGCAGGGGGTCTCTACCAGTCCGGCTACCGGGTCGCACACCAGTCCCAGCATATTTTTCAGCGCCATAGCGGCGCCCTGGGCAATGGCGTCGTTGTCGCCCCCTGCCAAATATACCAGACCACCGGCGGCCATGGCGGCTGCAGAGCCGATCTCTGCCTGGCAGCCACCTTGGGCACCGCTGATGGAGGCGTTCTCGGCGATTACACTACCAATCCCGGCACTGACCAGCAGGGCACGCAGCAGTTCTTGGCGGGGCAGACCCTGTTGTTTCTGATAGGTGATGAGCACTGCCGGAATTACCCCGCAGCTGCCGGCAGTGGGGGCGGCTACAATGCGCTTCATACAGGCGTTGCTCTCTGCCACCTGCACCGCTGCGGCGATCACAGCGGACAGGTAGTCTCCCAACAGGGTATCGCCTTTTTGGTTATATTCCGCCAGCCGGGCGCCGTTTTGGCCGCCCATTTTGCCGGTGGTCACCGCTGCCGGGTCGTACTGGGTGATGGAGTCCTCCATGGCCTTTGCCATTTGGTCCATTTGGTCCAGCACGGCACTCTCCGGTAATTGGGTTTCCTTGGCCTGGGTGGTGAGCACTACCTGCCAAAAAGGGCACGCCCGATCCCGGCAGCGGCGCAGGATCTCGTCTATTGAATGGTACGGCATGGCGTTTCCTCCAAACTCAGATAACTGACTTTTTTAATACCCTCCAGGGCGCGAATGGCGGCAATGGTGGCAGCGGGTATCTCCTGGTCGCATTCGGCAATAAAGGCGGCCCGCTTGCCCCGCCCGGAGCGGTACAGGCGCATTTCCGCAATATTCACCTTTGCCTGTGCCAGTAAGGCGCTGATCTTGGCTACCATACCGGGCACATCGGTGTTGCTGACAATCAGGGTGGGGTAGTCGCCGCTTACGTTGGCCTCCAGCCCGTCGATCTCTGCAATATTGATGATGGAGCCGCCCAGGGACTGGCCGATCAGATCCAGCACCTTGCCGCTTTCGCCCACCAAGTGCAGCTGCACGGAGTTGGGGTGGGCGTTCTTTAGCTTGGCCTGCTCCAGCCGAAAGCGCATGCCCCGAGCCTTGGCAACGGCAAAAGCCCGGGGGATCCGGGCGTCGTCCGGGTGCATACCGCACAGCCCGGCGATCAGTGCCAGGGGCGTGCCGTGGCCGCTGCCGGTGAGCCAAAAGGAGCCGTACAGCCCCAGGGTGGCGTCCTTAACCGGCTCCCCCAGCAGTTGGCGGGAGATGTAGCCGATCCGCACCGCACCGGCGGTGTGAGAGCTGGAGGGCCCCACCATCACCGGGCCTAAAATCTCAAAAATATTCATACACTTCTCCTCCCTTGCGGAGTGGATAAAAAAACAGGCAACGGAGCCTTGTGCACCGTTGCCCTTTCTTATTATAGCCGTCTTTGCCCCAACAGGCAAGCGCTTTTTTTATTCCTCCGTGTGCTTACGCTTGGCGGCGGTCAGCACCAGCAGCGCAGCACCGCACAGCAGTGCGCCGGCAGTAGCGCCGGTGTGGCCGGTGGAGGGGGATTTGGCTGTGCTCTTTTTGGCGGCCTTGGCGGATTTTGTAGTGGTCTCTGTCTGTTTGGTGGTGGTTTCTTTTGCCGTGGTGGGCTGTGTGGGGACCACCGGGTCGGTGGGCGCTGCGGGGTCCGTAGGCTGTACCGGGTCGGTGGGACCTTCCGGGTTCGTTGGCGGCTGGGGATCAGTGGGGCCTTCCGGATCAGTGGGCGGCTCCGGCTCACCGGTCCCGGGCACGGTGAGGGTCACCGTTTGCAGGCTTTGGTTGTCGCCCAAGGGGCCGGGATCAAAGAGAAAACCGGCTTCTTCCAGTTGGGCGGCGGTGTAAAAGGCCTTGACCGTCAGGGTAACGATGGTGTCTGCCTTGGCGGGCGTCACGGCGCCGGTGGTGGGGTCGATCACTTCCGGGTGGTCACTGGTCCAGCCGGTAACAATGCCGTAGTAGCTGAAGTCGTCGTCGCCGGTGGGCAGGTTTACCGGTTCGGTCACCCGGTCGGCTGCGGTGTTGTCGCCCAGCAGGGTTTGCAGATCGGCAGCCTTTTTGGCAGCCGCGTCCAGGCGCTCCTGGCGGCTGTATGTATGCATGGGCACCAGCACGGTCACTTCGCTTTCCTTGGTGCTTTGCAGGCAGGTGAGGGTCACGGAGACGGTCAGCTCTGCGCCGGTCTCGTCAAAGTTCAGCATATCGTCGGTAACGGCGTCGTAGTGGATCTTGCCGTTCTTGTCGATTACGGTGTAGTCCTCGTCCCACTGGTCGTTCTCTACCTTGTCCACCGTTACGGTGATCGGGTAGTCGGACTTCACTTTTTTGGCCATGTATGCTTCAATGGCGCTCTGTACATTTACATCCTGATCGTCGGAGTCAATGTCTGCATAATGACCAAAGTCCGGGTCGCTGTGCACGCCGCTGTACTCGATCATCGCCAGTCCGTCGCCGGAGACGTTGAACAGGGCGTTGTCCGCCTGGGTCAGCAGCTTGTCTGCCGGGCTTTCCAGCTTAACGGTGATCACATAGTTGTTGTTTTTCAGCGCGGTGTCTGTGGCGTTAAAGGTCTTGCTGACGGGGGTGTAGCCCTCGGCGCTGACGGTGTAGCGGTACTGACCGAAGATGATGGTGTAGTACCCCTGTTCGTCCGGCAGGATCGGGTCGCCATAGGCGCCGGAAGCGCCGTTTTTGTACAGAGCCACCGTGGCGTTTTGCGGGGTGGTGTTGAACCGTACCTTGTATTGGGTGTAGGTCAGCTGTACCGGGATCCGACGGCTCTCGCCGGCAGCAACGGTAAAGCTGCCGCTGGCGGTCTGGCTGCCGCTTTGGTAGGTGGCAGTGTAGGTGTAGTCACCGGCGGGCAGCAGGTAGTCGTAGGTGTCGTAGCCGTACTCGTCCTCCTGGCAGGGCATGGTCTTGCCGTCCTTGTCCTGCACCTTTAGGGTGGCGGAGTCGGTGGTCTTGCCGGTGGCCAGGGTCACGGTAAAGGACACCTGGGTCGGGTCGTCCTGGGCTGCCGGGGTGTAGATGGCGCTGCCCAGGCAAAGCAGCAGGGCCAGCAGGCAGCAAAGGCTGCGGGTAATGTGTTTTTTCATTTTTCTCCTCCTTTTGCGGCACAAAAAAGCCGTGCCGATCTGGCGGCACGGATAGTATGGGTACGCAAAAAGAGCCTTAGAATGATCCCGTTCTAAAGCAAAACTGCACTTCCAACCTAAAGCACCGCAAACAACAGCTCGTGCGCGGCAGGTCTCCTGACTTATGCTTCATTCGCAAAAGCGGCCTTCTCACTCCCGGGGGAGCAATGGCTGCCGTTACCCAAACGGCGGTGCTTTCTTGTCGGCAAATACAGTAGAGGTTCGGGCTGCTCCGGATTCCCACCGGATTCCCTTTTCAGCCTTTGGCGGGGCGCGCAAAGGCACCAAACGCACGCTAAATTGTCTTTATGAGTATAGCATTTAGCGTGCGGCGTGTCAATATAAGTTCACCGGCGTTTTTCGATAGGTGGCAGTCCGGAGATCGGTAGAGTAGGTGGGGGTTGACAAGGCAGACGGCTTTTATGTAGACTATGTAAAGGTGTACCAAAACGAGAACGACCTGTCCGCCGTGCAGCCGGACAGTGACTTTATCGGCAGCTTTGATTTGGATGAAAAACGATATGCAAAAAGCGCCTTGCAGCAGCAGGGCGCTTTTTATTGCGTATAGGGATGTGCTTGTGATATAATGAGGATGAGAGGCGCTTCAATCGGTTTTGCAGAAGCAAAGAACGCGCATTCTCTCTGGAAGGGGAAACACAAAAAATGAAAGCTATACTGAAAAAATGCCTGTGCCTGCTGCTGACGGCAGGGCTGCTGGCCTCGCTGGCTGCCTGTGCCGGACAAACGGACACAGCGGTGGTAAAAGACCTGTTTGGCGATCTGCAAAAGGTCAGTTACAGCAGCACCTACACATCGCTGAGGGACAATAAGACCAACAAGACAGACAGCTGGCGGCAGGGTATGGTCTCCGGAAACGGACTGCAAGGGTTCGTCACCAGCGGCGACCCATACAGCGATACCTTTATTTTCCAAAATATGCACTTCCTGCTGCCGAACAAAAACGCCCGCACCTGCCCGGACACGGCAAATGAGCTGGAGACGGTGCGCCAGCAGATCATTAAAGGGCAGGATATTACAGACAACGCCAGTTATGACGATGTGTACCGGTATCACCCGGGCGGCCAATTACGGATGGCGCAGACCAAGGCGCATGCCAGGGATTATGTGCGCTATACTGATTACGCCACCGGCCAAGTGGGCGTGCGCTATACGGACAAGAACGGCACCTGGCTGCGCCGCTCTATCACCTCCATGGCGGACGGCGTGGTGATCACCCGGCTGGACCCGTCCACGACGGGTACGGCGCTGGACCTGACGCTCAGCTACGACGATCTGTCCACCCTGGCCAACTTTGGCAAAAGTGAAGAGGTGGACCTGCAATATAAAAAGGTCACGGCCCAGGACGGCAGCGCCCTGGGGCTGATCGCCCATTACCCGGATTATGAGAACAGCGAGCGCAAGACCGGCGGCTATGCCACTTTGACCTATGTGCTGCCGGTGGGCGGCACCCGGGAGCGGGTAACGCTGGACAAGCAGACCAAAGAGAGCCAGTTTGTTGGCGACAATACCGGGGTGCGCATTACCGGCGCTGCCGGACTGGTGCTGCTGACCGTTAGCGACTACACCCTGGAGATGGGCAAGCTATCGGACTTTGCCGGGCAGACGGAGTATCCGCTGCTGGCAGATCTGCGCGCGCAGCTGGAGAAGGTGGCCGCCCGGTACAGCACCGACGGTGCCTTTGATTATGACGCCGCGCTGGCGGCGCATTTAAAGGTGTACCGGCCCCAATTTGACGCGGTGACTTTGACCCTGAGTGATGAGAATATCCAGCCTAACGAGGCGCTGCTGAAAGCGCAAAAGGGCAAGAAAGAGATTAACGCGGCGCTGGCCCAGCGTACTTACTATGCCGGGCGGTACGCAGCCCTGTGTTGCGCCGGGTATTCTACCGGGCGGCTTTACGGTATGTGGACCGGGGAGTGGAACACCGGCTGGGGCAGCAAGTACACCATGGACGCCAATGTGAACCTGCAAACGGCGGCTCTGAATAGTTCCAATATGAGCCGCAGCCCTCAAGGCTATGTATACTTCCTGCTGCGCCAAATGCCGGATTGGGAGGAAAATGCCCGGGCCACCCACGGCTTTACAGACGCTATTCAGGCACCGGTGAATACGGACGGGGACAAGGCGGTGCTGACGGAGACCTGCTATCCCTACCCCTTCCGGTACTGGAACGCCGGGGCGTCCTGGATGCTGCGCCCGCTGTATGAGACCCTGCAAAGCTACGGCAATATTCAGATCCCCCTTAGCGACGAATTCAACTTGCAGGCGCTGCGCTCCGTTCTGTCTGCCACGGAAAAGGATCTGACCGATGCCCAGGTGGCAGCCATGGAGAGGCGGGGCTATCTGCGGCTGGAGGAGGATATTCTCTACCCGCTGCTGACCAAGGCCGCCAACTACTGGGCGCAGCTGCTGACCCCGGAATATTACACTTCGGCGGACGGCTCCATTCATTATGAAAAGGGAAAGACGGCGCTGGGCGAGGGCGAAAGTTACTGCATTGTGCCCAGCTATTCGCCGGAAAATAATCCGGATAATTACGCCAGCCCGTCAGACGCCAACTGCGCCATTGATATTGCTGCTTGCCGGGATAATATGGAAATGCTGCTTTCCGTGATGAACGATGTGGCTCCCGGCGCGGACCAAAGTCGGTGGAAGCAGTTGGAAACGAACCTGCCGCCTTATCTGTATGACGATACCGGAGCGCTGAAGGAATGGGCTACGACTGCTTTTGAGGAGAATAACGAGCACCGGCACCTGAGCCACCTGTACTGTGCCTGGCCGCTGATGGAGACCCGGGGCAATGCCCGGCTGACCGCTGCCTGCAAGCAGGCGGTAGAGAACCGGAAAAGCGAGAATGAGGCATCCCACGCCCTGGTGCACCGCAGCCTGATCGCTGCCCGGCTGCAAGATCGCGCTGCCTTGACGGACGCACTGGTGAATTTGATGAACCATAAGATCCGGTACAACTCCCTGATGACCAACCATGACTATGACCGGGGCAGCTGCTACTGTACGGACTTTGCCATCGGCTATTTGGGCATTGTGCACGAGGCGCTGGTGTACTCCAATGACGATGAGATCGAACTGCTGCCGGCGCTGCCGGAGAGCGGATTTGACAGGGGCACCCTCACCGGACTAAAGACCCGCAACCGGGCCACCGTTACCCGGCTGCAATGGGATCTGGCGGCTGGTACGGTGCAGGCGGTGCTCACCGCCGATGTGGACCGCACGCTGACCGTGCGCTGCGGCCAAACGGTACGCACTCTGCACTGCAAGGCCGGTGAGCCGGTGGAGGTGCAGTTCACTCTGGGGGATTGACACCGGGCGGTTGTTACTGCCAACACGACTCTGTAAATAGACAAAAACAAAAAGAGCACGCAGTTTGCACTGCGTGCTCTTTTTGTGTGTATCAAGTGTTTTGGCTGTCCGTCGCTGCCCGGCGGGCTTTCAGCTCCTGCTCCACCTGCGCCCGTTGGGCGGGGGTGTAGCGGATAAACAGCAGCGGGACAATATACAGCAGACTGGCAATGGCCGGGGTTAGAATCACCAGCGGCCAGATCCAGCGGTCAAAGGCGGCACTTTGGGTGCCCAGGTAGGTGGACGCCCCCTCAATGGGCTTGTAGTGCAGCAGGTGCAGTGCCAGGGTCGCTAGGCCGGCGGTAATGCCGCTGGAGATCTTTGTAAACGAGGTCTGCATGGAGAAGGTGATGCCTTCGGTGCGCTTGCCGGTCTTCCACTCCATATAGTCGATGCTGTCGCAGAAGATGGCGGTTTGGGCAATGGAGGCGGCACCCAGGGGAATACCGCCCAGGCCGATCACCGCCATGGCAAACCACAAATTCTTGCCCTCAAATCCAATAAAGTACGCGGCAATGCGCGCTAAAATATTGCAGGCCTGCATCACGATCAGAGCATTCACATAGCCGTGACACCATTTTTTGATCTTATCTGCCGCCAGCATACCTAAAAAGCCCGGCAGCCCGGTCATAATGTAGTAGATGGTGGACAGCCCCAGCGCGCCGATCAGGCTGTTCTCGCCCAAAAAGTCCGCGGCAATCTCGTACTTGAAGAAGTAGGTCACCAAATTGGCGCCAAAGCCCAGAGCGCCCAGCAGGTTGGCAAGGGTCACAAGCAGCAGCATTTTGTTCTTAAACAGCAAGGAAAAGCTCTCCCACAGGCTTTGCTGCTGCACCTCCTGCACCACATGGATCCGCTCCTGTGCCGCATAGCAGCGGTAGCTGAGCATGGAGCCGCCCAGCCCGAAAATCAGGGCAAACACCAGCGCCATCAGCGCCATACTTGCCCCGGTGGCATTGGCGATCATCTCCAGCGCCATGGGAATGACGGTGCTGAATGCGCTATATACGCAGGAGCCGATGGTGCGCGCCCATTGGACGAACCGGTCCCGCTCATTGGAATTGGGCGATACGGCGGCGGTAATGCCCCAGATGGACACATCCTGCACCGTGTAGGCCAGATCCCAACAAATATACATAATCACAAAGTAGCTGACCCGTAGCCACAACAGCTCTTCTTTGGTAGAGAACACCACAAACAGCAGCACGGTAAAGATTCCTACCGGCAGCGGGGTGTAGCGCAAAAACGGCCGCAGCTTTTCGCCGTTTTTGAAGGTGTGTTTATCAATAAAGGAGCCGACAATGGGATCGTTGACCCCGTCCCACACTTTCATTACGATCAGCAGCACGCTGACCACCAGTGCCGGGAACAGGGCAATATCCGTCATAAAATAAGTAAAGAATGACGCTCCGATTAGGGAATAGACCATATTTTGGCCGCTGAGGCCCACCAAAAAGCCGGTTTGTTCCCGGCGGCCGATATACTTCTTTTCTTCCATATTGCTTCCCCCTATATGTTCCGGTTGCGTTTTCGATTTTTGGCAACACGATCCTAAGATATAGAGTAGCCTATCCCGGGTAAAAAAGAAAGCCTTTTTTGCAACTTCCATTGCAGAAAAGGCTTTTTGTCTGTATTTATGCGACAATTTGGCGCGACTGCCGTTTAATCAGTGGCGGATCAGCCCCAGCACCAGGATGACGGCCACCAGTACCGGCAGCACATAGCACATATAGCCACGCATCCAGCGCTGCACTTTCAGTCCCTTGCCGGTGTTGGCCTCTTTGGTAAAGTTCTTCCAGCCCCAGCCGTAGCGGGAGGTGCAGAAGAAAATAAAGATGAGAGAGCCCAGCGGCAGCAGCAGATTGCTTACCACAAAGTCCTCCAGATCCAGCACGCCGGTGCCCGGACCCAAAGGCTGGAACTTGGAGAGCACATTGAACCCTAATACGCAGGGCATACTCAGCAAGAGCATGAGAATGCCGTTGAACAGGCAGGCTTTTTTGCGGCTCCAGCCGGACAGATCCATGGTGCAGGACACAATGTTTTCAAACACGCCCAGCACGGTGGAAAAGGCGGCAAAGCTCATAAACACAAAGAACAGGCTGCCCCACACGCGCCCCAGGGGCATGTGGTTAAAGATATTAGGCAGGGTAATGAAGATCAGGCTGGGACCGCTGTCCGGTTGCACACCGTAGGCAAAGCAGGCGGGGAAAATGATCAGTCCGGAGCACAGAGCCACCAGCGTGTCCAGCGCCGCCACCCGGGCAGACTCGCCCATCAGTGCGCGCTCCTTGCCGATATAGCTGCCAAAGATGGCCATAGCGCCGATGCCCAGACTCAGGGTAAAGAACGCCTGGTTCATGGCCCCGGCCACCACATTGCCGATGCCCACTTTCTTCATCCGCGCCAAATCCGGCACCAGGTAAAAGCGCAGCCCCTGGCTGCCCCCGGCGGTGCACACACTGTTGATCGCCAGCACCACCATAATGACCAGTAGTGCCACCATCATCCACTTGGTAATGCGCTCCAGCCCCTTTTGCAGACTAAAGGAGCACACCAAGAAGCCCAACACGACGATAATGCCCATAAACAGGGTCATGCGTAGCGGGTCGCCCAGCATTTGGCTGAATTGTGCCGCCACACCGTCGGTGTCGGCGCCTACGAACTGGCCGCCGGCGGTGCGGACAAAGTAGTCCAGCATCCACCCGGCCACGCTGGTGTAAAACATCATCAGAATATAGTTGCCGGCCATGGCCACATAGCCGTGCAGGTGCCACTTGCTGCCCTTCGGCTCCAACTGCTGGTACAGCCGAGCGGGGCTGCGCTGGCCGGCGCGACCCATGGCAAATTCCATGGTCATCACCGGTATGCCCAGGATCACTAAGAAAAACAGATAGATCAGTACAAAGGCACCGCCGCCGTATTGCCCCACCATGTATGGGAATTTCCACACATTGCCAATGCCGATGGCGCACCCGGCGCTCAGTAGAATAAAGCCCAGACGGCTGCCCAGTTGTTCGCGTTGTTCCATAATTTTCATTTTCGGCAGATGTCTGCCGCCCTCTCGTTGATTTGCCGTACCATTTTACACGATTATGCGTCCGTTTGCAAGAGGGTTTCTTCTACTGCCCGGCGCACGGTGCCCGGCAGGCGGGTGCGCTTTAGCGCCCGGCGCAGTTCGTCCTTAGTTTCGGCGATTTTGAACAAACGGTAGCACTCGGTTTTGTGCGCATTGCTGCCCTGCCAGCGGCAAAAGATGTTCAGCACCCGATCCTTGACCGATGCCGCCTTGCGGCAGGTAGCCCCTTGCAGGTGCAGTTGTGTCCCCACAGTAGGGTCATAGTCGGTAAGAATTACGGTAGCTTCGCCTGCGGCATTTTGGGTCACTTCCGCTTCTGCGCAGGTGAGGACGGACGGCTCCAGATCCTTGAATACCAAGGTTAGCTGTCGCTTTTTCGGCAGCACGGTGCAGTCGCCGGCGGTGGGCGCCACAGTCACCGTCAGCGCGTTGCCTTGCAGCTGCTGGGTGATTTGGGTCTCGGCCTTGTGGGTGTCAAAATCCGTTTGGCCGTTGTCCTCATATAAGGTAAAGTCGCCGTCCCCGGTATAGAGCCACAGGGTCAGCGCCGCCGGGTTGCCACAGGCGTTGCCCGGGTCGTCGCTTAGCGGTAGGATGGCTCCGGCCTTGGCCAGCACCGGCATTTCCGTCAATTCTCGGTGAAGGGTCAGGCGCAGGGGACCGGTGTAGACCGCTCCGGTGAACAGATCTGTCCACCGTCCCGGCGGGATCCAGGCGTCCACAGCGCCCATACCCAACTGCTTTTTTTGCGGAGAGGTGATGGGGTACACCAACAGCTGGCTGCCAAACAGGTAGCCGTTGCCGTAGGCTTTGTCGTAGGCTTCCTCCGTCTCCGGGTAGGCATAGTACAGTGGCTCACACAGGGCCAGTCCCTCCCGGTGGGTGCGAGCGTCCATTGTGTAGAGGTAGGGAATTAGCCGATGACGCAGGCGCAGCCAGTCCTTGGCAGCGGCGCACACATCCGGCCGATAGCGCCAAGGCTCTTTGCCCATCAGGTCGTTGGAGGTGGAGTGCAGCCGCAGAATGGGGCTGAATACCCCCAGTTGCAGCCAGCGCAGGTACAGCTCCTCGTTGCGCTCGCCCAGGTAGTGGCCGCCGATGTCGTGGCTCCACCAGGTGTAGCCCACATTGGCTGCCGTAGCTGTAAAGTAGGGCTGAAAGTGCAGCACCCGCCAGCTTTGGGCGGTGTCGCCGGAAAAGCCCAGGGGATAGCGGTGGGCACCCGGGCCGCTGTAGCGGGACAGGATCAGCGGCAGCCTGCCGTTCTCTGCGTTGTCCAGATAATGGTAGTGGTTCAGCGCCACCAGCGGGTCCAGCCTGGGCACATCGCTTTTTTTGCCCTGTTGCCAGTCCAACCACCAAAAGTCCACGCCTTCTTTTTCATAGGGCTTGTGGAGCACATCAAAGTAGGCGTTCCAAAAGGCGTCACTGCCGCACCGGAACGGAATATCCTGCTTGGTTTTCGGGTCCAGCCCCATCGCCTTAGCCATGGCCGGGTACGGATCTTCAAAGGCGCGCACCCCGTCCGCCGGGTGCAGGTTGACGGTGGTGTGCAGCCCCATTTGGTGCAGATCCTGCAAAAAGGCCTTGTAGTTCGGGAACAGTTCCGTATTCCAGGAATAGCCTGTCCAGCCGTCTTTGCCCTTATAGTGGGTGCCAAAGCGTTTGTTGGGGTCCGTCCAGTGCCAGTCCATATCCACGGTGGCTACCGTCAGCGGCACATTTTCCGCCGCAAAGCGCTTCATCAGCCCTAAGTATTCCTCCTGGGTGTAGGCGTGGTAGCGGCTCCACCACACGCCCAGGGCAAACCGGGGGATCAGGGGCACCGATCCGCTGATTTTATAAAAATCCTGTATCGCCGCCCGGTAGTCGTGGCCGTAGGCAAACACATATACATCTTTGCCCTTTCTCTTGCGGGGGCAGAAACGGCCGTCCGCATCCAACAAAAAGCTGCGGCTGTCGTCTAAGAGGCTCACCCCGTCCCGGGACACCAGGCCGTCCTGCAAAGGTACCGGCCCAAAGGTAGCGTCCAGGGTGCGGCAGGTGCCGTGCAGATTGCCGAAGTTCAGGCAGTCCGCCGTTTTGCCGTTTGAAAAAGTTACCGTCTGCGGCGTGCCGGTGCGGGCGTGGACGGTGAGGGTGATCTCCGGTGTGGTTAGAGTGATCGTTCCCCGGTGCAGTGTCGCCTTGCACGGTGGCACATCAAAGGCTCGAAACCACACGGCAGTGCTGGCTCGGTCTTCAAATGCGCCGTCGGGGCAGTGCTCCACCCGGATCAGTCGCGTGGTCAGTACCGTCAGCCGGCAGTGACCGAAAATAAAAATCTGCTTCTCTTTGGCCGTACCCGCCGTGCGGGCACGCAGTGCTTCTTTTAACATAAAAAATCCCCCTGTCTTTCAAGCCTATTGTACCATATTCAGCGCCTAAAGCAATACCCGATTGTCCCCGGTTGACTTGCCGGGGAAAAACAGGTACAATGAGAGGGAGAAAAAGCCAAAACCGTACAGGGGGGAAAAGTATGGGATTTTTGGAAAATACGCTGGGGGACAGTCCCATTGTGGCCGCTGTAAAGGACGAGCCGGGGTTGGAGCGGTGTCTGGACAGTCCGTGCCGGGTGGTATTTGTGCTGTTTGGAGATTTGAATTCCGTGCCGCGGATTGTGGCCGAGCTGAAGACAGCTGGCAAAACGGTATTTGTGCACGCAGACCTGATCGAAGGTCTGTCTGCCCGGGAGGCGGCAGTGGATTATCTGATTCACGCAGCCCGGCCGGATGGGATTATTTCTACCCGGCTGCCGCTGTTGCGCTTTGCCAAGGCCAAGGGTCTGCGCACCATTTTGCGCTTTTTTTTGATTGATTCCATTGCGATGGAAAATATAGCCAAAATGAAGAATGAGCGCTGTGTGGATTTGATCGAGGTGCTGCCCGGGCTTATGCCAAAGGTGATTCATCGGGTGGCTGCCACCTGTGGCAAGCCCATTATCGCCGGGGGATTGGTGACGGAAAAGGCCGATGTGGTCAACGCCCTGGAGGCGGGCGCACTGGCAGTGTCCTCCACCAATCCGGGGGTTTGGCAGATGTAAGATAATGCACAGATGTTCATTATCTTTTTTGCATATTGCCAGCGGCAATTCTTTGTGTTATACTAAAATTACTTTAAGTGCATAACAGCCGAGAGATTTGAGTAACGGTAAAAGCACGGAGCAGAGCGCTCCGTCTTTTTTCGTTGCTTATTTTTTTGCCTGTTTTGCAAGAATAAGGGGGATATACAAATGTATGATGTAGCGATCATCGGCGGCGGTATTGCCGGGTGTGCCTGTGCTTATCGGCTGGCGCGCTGCCGGGTGCGGGTCGTTCTGTTGGAGAAGGAGAACGACATCTGTATGGGTGCCACCCGCGCCAACAGCGCCATTATGCACGCCGGGTACGATCCGCACCCGGGTACGCTGATGGCCAAGCTGAATGTAAAAGGCAATGCCATGAGCCGGGAGATTTGCAAAAAGCTCCATGTGTCTTGGAAAGACACCGGCTCCCTGGTGGTGGCCTTGAACGATGAAGACATGGATACCTTGCAGGACCTGCTGGAGCGGGGGCGCGAGAACGGTGTGCCGGGGCTGGAGCTTTGGGACGCCGCGCAGGTGCGAGCCAAGGAGCCCAATGTAACGGAGACAGCCAAGGGTGCTTTGTGGGCGCCTACGGCAGCCATTGTTAATCCTTGGGAGTTTGGTTTGGCTATGGCCGAGGTGGCGGTGCAAAACGGTTGTGAACTGCGCCGTCGGTTCCCGGTGGAGAAGATTGAAAAGACAGCGGAGGGCTATGCCCTGTCTGACGGCAAAGACACGGTGGAGGCACGGTATGTGATCAACGCTGCCGGCGTGTACGCCGATCGGGTGAACAACCTGGTGGCGGCGCCGTCCTTTACCGTAGAGCCTACGGTAGGCGAGTATTACCTGCTGGATAAGTGCGAGGGCAACCGGGTGTCTACGGTGATTTTTCAGTGCCCGGGCAAAGAAGGCAAGGGCGTGCTGGTGGCGCCTACGGTGCACGGCAATTTGATCGTAGGGCCAAACGCGGTGGTGCGCCGGGATCCGGACGATACATCTGACACCGCAGCGGGCCTGGCTGAGGTGCGCCAAAAAGCGGTGCGCACGGTGCCCAGCGTGGATTTTCGCCAGAATATCCGCAACTTTGCCGGTATGCGGGCCAATTCCACCGTGGATGATTTTATTATTGATTTTGCGGCGGCGCATTTCCTGAATGTGGCGGGCATTCGCTCTCCCGGGCTGACTTCTGCGCCGGCCATTGCCGATTATGCGGCGGAGCTGCTGGCCGCAGACGGACTGGATCTGACGGAGAAAGACAGCTACATAGACAGCCGGGAGAAAGTGCATTTCAACCGATTGAGCGCTGCGGAACGCAAGGCGCTGATTGAGAAAAACCCTGCTTACGGGCGGGTGATCTGCCGATGTGAGACGGTGACGGAGGGCGAGATTTTAGATGCCATTCATTCGCCTATTCCGCCGGTATCCGTAGACGGCATTAAGCGCCGCACCGGCGCCGGTATGGGGCGCTGCCAGGGCGGCTTTTGCGGGCCGCGGGTGGTAGACCTGCTGGCGCGGGAGCTGGGTGTATCGCCGTTGACGATTTTGCAGGATCGGGACGGCAGCGAAATTCTGACTGCCTATACAAAAGGGGAGGTGCGTGCGTAATGTATGATCTGATCGTAATTGGCGGCGGACCTGCCGGTTTGGCAGCTGCCTATGCAGCCTGGAACAAAGGGCTGAAACACATTGCCATCTTAGAGCGGGACAAAGAGCTGGGCGGTATTCTCAACCAGTGTATCCATAACGGCTTTGGCCTGCATTACTTCAAAGAGCAGCTTACCGGTCCGGAGTACGCCTCTCGCTTTGCCGCCATGGTGGCGGACACCGGCGTGGAGGTATTCCTGGACACCATGGTGCTCCAGGTGACCCCGGAGAAGCAGGTGCACGCGGTAAGCAAGAAAGAGGGCTACCGGGTGCTGGAGGCCAAGAGCATTGTGCTGGCCATGGGGTGCAGAGAGCGAACCCGCGGCGCCATCTCCATTCCCGGCACGCGCCCGGCCGGCGTGCTCACTGCCGGTGCTGCCCAGCGGTATGTGAATATGGAGGGCTACATGGTGGGCAAGCGTGTGGTCATTCTCGGCTCCGGCGACATTGGGCTGATTATGGCTCGGCGTATGACCCTGGAGGGCGCCAAGGTGCTGGCCTGCGTAGAGGTAATGCCTTATTCCGGCGGGTTGCAGCGCAACATTGTGCAGTGCCTGGAGGATTTTGATATTCCGCTGTATCTGTCCCACACCATTACGGACATTCGGGGCAAAGCCCGGGTGGAGCAGGTGGTCGTGTCCCAGGTGGACGACCAGCGCCGTCCCATTCCCGGTACGGAGATGACCTTTGACTGCGACACGGTGCTGTTGTCCGTGGGGCTGATCCCGGAGAATGAATTGACCCGGGACGCCGGAATCGTTATGGATCCGCGCACCAACGGCGCGTTGGTGTATGAGAACCGGGAGACCTCGGTGCCCGGCATTTTTGCCTGCGGCAATGCGCTGCATGTGCATGATTTGGTAGACTTTGTGACCGCAGAGAGTATGGCTGCCGGCGCGGCGGCTGCGGATTATGTGCAGGCCGGCGAGCTGGATCGGGAGCGCACAGTGCAGGTGACCACCAATGCCCATATCGGCTATACGGTGCCCCAGCGTTTCCGTGCAGACAGTGACGGTGTGGAGTTCTACTTCCGGGTGCGGCGCGTGTTTAAGGAGAGCCGCATTCAGGTGACCTGCGGCGATCAGGTCATTGGGTCCTTTAAGCGGGAGCACATGGCTCCCGGCGAGATGGAGACCATTAAGATTCCTAAGGCGCTGCTGGCACGGATTGACGGCGACACCTTGCATATTGCAGCAGAGGAGGTACAGGCATGAAGGATTTGATTTGCATTATGTGCCCCAAGGGCTGCCACTTAAAGGTAGATGAGGAGCACGGTTATACGGTGACCGGCAATCGCTGTCCTCGGGGTGCGGAGTACGGTCACAATGAGCTGAAGAACCCCACCCGAGTAATCACCTCCACCGTGCGGCTGCGCAGCAAAAGCGCTTGCCGCCTGCCGGTAAAGACGGACGGCCAGATCCCCAAGTATATGATGAAGGAGGCCATGCGGCTTCTGGACAAAGTGGAGGTCACGGCGCCGGTGCATGTAGGCGATGTGGTGGTAGACAATATCTTCCGCACCGGGGTGCACTTTGTGGCCACCAAAACGGTAGAAGAATAAGCGTATTCCCTTGGCCCGCTTGCTCCGGTAAGCGGGCTGTTTTAATAGACAGGCGCTGCCGGGTGCCGTATAAATTTCCAAAGTTGAAAACCCTGTCGTTTTTTGGTAAAATAGGGACAGAAGCAGGTGTGCCGCTTGTGGCTGCCGGCGGATAAGGGGGATTTTTTATGAAGTTGAAAACAGTGGCATTAGGCGCCGCCGCAGCGGGCCTGGTTGCGGCAGAAGCGGTCAATCTGTATAAGCAGGTGATGGGTCGTGGGGATCGCCCCAAGCGCCCCATGACCCGCCTGATGGAGATGAAGGACAAGGACGATTACGCTATGGCGGACGCCTGGCGCCAAAAGTACACCGATTGGGTCAACACCCAGCCGGTGGAGAACTGCACCATCACCTCTGACCGGGGTGACCTGCTGCGGGGGTATTATCTGCCGCCGAAGGGTGACTCCAAGGTGATTGTGTTCGGTTCCCACGGATTCCATGCGGATCACACGGTGGACCCGCATACTTTTATTAAGCACTACCACGACCTGGGCTACGGCTTCTTTTGCTGCGACCATGTGGGCGCCGGTGCCTCCGGTGGCGAGTATGTGGGCTTTGATTACTATGAGAGCCAAGATATGCTCCGCTGGATCGAGTACCTGACTGCCCGCTTTGGGCAGGATATTACCGTGATACTCCACGGGGTGTCTATGGGCGCTGCTACCGTGTTGCAGCTGGCAGGCAGCCGCTGCCCGGATTGTGTTAAGCTGATTATTTCCGACTGCGCCTATACCAGTGCTAAGGACGAGTTTTCCTATGTGGCTCGGAATGCCGGGCTGCGCCACCCCCAGCCGGTGCTGTGGCTGTTAAATGAGATGAACAAGCGCCTGGCCGGGTTCGATTTGGAAAAGACAGATGTGCGCCAAAGCGTGCGAGAGGCCAAGGTGCCCATTCTCTTTATCCACGGTGCGCTGGACGACTTTGTACCCCCGGAGATGGTGTACGAACTCTATAACCTGTGTCCGGCGGATAAAAAGGAACTGAAAATTTTTGACAACGCCAAGCACGCCCAAAGTTGCCTGCTCAATGAGGAAGAATATCATCGGACCGTGGACGATTTTATCCGCCGACGGTTGCCCGTCACTATATAAAATAATATTCCGGGAGGAAATGTTGTGTCTGTAAAAAAAATAACCGTTACCGCGTTGGAGACGGCGCTGAAGGACATTATGCGCCAAACGCCCTTTGAGAAGATCACCGTGTCCGATATTACGAACCGGTGCCAGCTCAATCGTCAAACCTTTTATTATCATTTTGCAGACAAGTACGCCCTGCTGGGTCAGATTTATAAACAGGAGATTTTTGATCCCTTTACCGACGGTCTGACCTTTGAAAACTGGAATACCCATTTGTTGCAAATGTTTGAGACGATGGCGGCGGACGCGGCGCTTTATAAGAATGCGGTGCTCCACGCAGACGATGAGTTTCGTCGATTCTTGTTTCAGAGTGCAGCGACGCTGTTTCGGGACGCAGTGGCTAAGTTGAACTTGCGCTCCGGTTTGCAGGTCAGTGAGGAGGAGCAACACTTTATTGCGGACTTTTTTGCCTACGGCATTACAGGCACGGTGCTGGATTGGGTGCGCGGCGGAATGCGCAAGACCCCGGACCAGTTGGCGGCGCAGCTGCGTCACTTGGCTGCCGATTGCCAAAAGGTGGCGGTAGAGCGGGCCAGCGGTACGCTGTAACAATCGCATAAAACAGAAAGGACCCCGGCGGTGCAGCACCGTCGGGGCTTTGTTTATGCCGTAAAAAAGGAGCCTGCAATTGCTTACAGGCTCCTTGAAAGGGGTTTGAGGATTTATTTATTCAATACAGATTCCGGTCCATTTGCCATCATCTCTTTGATTTTATGACGATCACGGTAGGCACTCAGCAAGGTAGTTGCCAGGGTGAATACCACCATAATGGCCACCAGGATCAGTACATCCTTGGTAACGCTGCCGTTCCATGTGCCGGCCAGTGCTTCCTTAAACAGGCGCACGGAGTAGGTCATGGGCATGAACGGATACAGCTTCTGGAAGAAGGTGGGGCAGGTCTCGATGGGGAAGGTGCCTGCGCAGGAGGTCAGCTGCAAGATCAGCAGCAGTAGCGCAACGAACTTGCCTGCGTCGCCCAAGTGTACCAGGCAGAACTGAATGATCGAGATAAAGGTCAGCGATACCAAACAGCAAGACAGGTACAGCATACCTAAGTTGGCGACTTTAATGCCAAGCACGTGGTGGATTACGAATGCCAGCAGCACCGCCTGGAGCAGCCCCAGCAGCATGAACACGAATGCACGCAGTACCACATGGTCGCTGTCTTTAGACAGAATACGAATTTTCTTTTGATAATCCAGGTAGATACCGAAGAAGATCATCAAACCGCCGACCCACATAGACAGACTCATAAAGTAGGGGGCGAATGCGGAGCCGTAGTTGTCTACCGGCTGCACATGCTGGGTGTCGGTGGATACCGGCTCCTCACTGTAATCGGCCAAGCCGTCCAGGGCCTTCAGCTGGTTGTTGGTGGTGGTCAGGTTTTCCTCCACACCGTCCTTGGCGGTGTCTGTGCCGGCCTTTAATGCGGCGGCACCGGTGTTCAGCTTGGCAGCACCGTTTTCCAGTTGAGAGGCACCGCCGTTCAGCTGGTTGATCCCGCTTTGCAGCTGGGAGGCACCGTTTTGAATGGTCGTCGTCTTGGTGTTGATTTGGTCAGAACCGTCTGCCAGCTGGGCAGTGGCGATTTTCAGTGCCTTTACGCCTGCCAGCAGATCGCCTGCGCCGCCGTCCAGTGCGGTTACACCCTTGGCCAGGGTGCCGGAGGAGGACAGCAGTGTGTCGGTGCCGTCTGCCAACTGGCTTGCGCCGGTGGCTACGGCGGCTGCGCCTGCGTTCAGCGCATCATTGTTCTTTTCCAGGGTTTGCAGACCCTTTTGCAGTTTTGCAGTGCCGGTGTTTAGAGCCACAGCACCATCATCTAACATTTTGACACCGGCCTGTACCTGGCCGATACCCGCTTGCAGTTTGGCCATACTCTTGGCAGAGTCGGTCTCCAGCAGCTGCACGCCCTGCTTCATGGTGGCCAAACCGGTATTGATCTGGCTCTTGCCCTGCTTCAGTTTGGCAAGCTTCTCTCGATTCTCTGCAGTGTTGCACTGTTGCAGATACTGACCCACCTGCTGCTGCACAGCGGCGTTGCTAATGTAGGGATAAGCCCCGGTGAGCAGCTTTACGCTGGTCTCAAAGTTGGTGATCAGGCTGTCTACACCGGTGGTGTAGGCGCTCAGCTGGGTGGTCATCTGGTCCACGCCAGTCTCCAGCTTCTTCTCTGCGGCAGCCAGGTCGGTGGCGCCGTCTGCGGACTGGGTCTTCAGGTCGACCAAGCCGCTTTCCAGACCGGTAATGCCGGACTGGAGCTTGGCGATACCGTCCATCACATCGTCGCTGCCGGCAGAGGCGTTAGCCACGCCGTCGGTATATGCTTTCAGGTTGGTGCGCAGGGCAGCGGAACCGTCTGCCAACGCGGTGGCACCGTCGTTCAGCTCCTTTACGCCGCTTTTCAGGGCGGGTACATTGTCGTTTAACTGCTGGGTGCCGGCTTTCAAGGTGGCAGCGCCCTTTTGCAGCTTGGCGGCGCCGGTGTCTACCTGGGTGGCGCCGTCTGCCAGCTTGGCGGTACCGGCCTTAAATACAGACAGGCCGCTGACCAGGTCTTTGCTGCCCTTTGCCAGCTTTTCTGTGCCTACATTCAGGCTGATGGTGGCGGTGGACAGCTGCTGGGTGCCGCCTTTTACGGAACCGGCGCCGTCAGACAGCTGCTGTAAGCCGTCTTTCAGGATCTCCAGCGCGTCCGGCACGGAGTAAAGCTTATCTGTCAGGGTGGCGGTGATTTCCTTGTTTACTGCACCGTTGACGGTTTCTTTAATGGTGGGCATCATGCCGCTTTCCAAAATCTGGGAGGCTAAGTAGTTGCGCTTTTGGTTGGCAACATATTGGATTTGGGCGTGTTGCTTCTTGGTATTCTTGGAGGCCGTGGAGATGGAATCGGTCAAGTCTGCCGGAATCAGAACCTCGGCATAATACTTGTCGTTCATCAGACCGTCTTTTGCGTCTGCCTCACTGACAAAGTGGAAGTCCAGCGAGCCGTCTTCCTCTAAATTGTCACAAATCTCTTTACCTACATTGCGGTCTTTGCCGTTGATTTTAGCGCCGTTGTCCAGGTTGACCACCGCCACAGATACATCTTGCAAGCGGGAATACGGATCCCAGAACGCGCTCAAATAGAAGTAACTGTACATCAGCGGAATGATCAGCACGCCGATAATTACGGCGGCCTTGATGATGGTCTTTGCCATCGGCTTTTTTTGCTTCGTAGCCACAACTAAAACTCCTTTTCTATAAATTCTACACATAGTATATGACCGCGATAACGATTTGTAATTAGTTATTTATAACGAAATGTCTGAAAATTTGACAAGTGCCGTAAAATGTATAAAAACTATAAAAGCGCAAAAAACGGACAGCTGCCACGGCTGTCCGTTCTTTATATAAATATATATACCATATTATTCCGGGAAGTGCACAGTAATGGTTGTGCCTTGCCCCTCCACGCTGTCCAGCTCTACCGGTGCGTCGTGCACCTGGGCAATATGCTTGACGATGGCCAGCCCCAGCCCGGTCCCGCCGGTTTCTTTGCTGCGGCTTTTGTCCACTCGAAAGAAGCGTTCAAAGATACGCTCCCGGTACTTCTCCGGTATACCGATGCCGGTGTCGGCCACCTGTAAGGCGGTGCCGCCTTGCTCCGGGTGCAGGGTTACCGTAACACTGCCTTGGGGCTTGTTGTAGCGAATGGCGTTGTCGCACAGGTTGTAGAGCAGTTCCTCCAGTAGGCTTTTGTTGCCCTTAATGTAAATGGGCGCTTCCGGGGCCGCCAGGTGCAGGTCCACTGTTCGGCTTTGGGCGTTGATTTGCAGGGACTGCACGCAGTCCGATGCCAATTCCGTTAAATTCACTTCTTCAAAGAGGATCTCGCCGTCGTTCTCCTCCAGCTGGGACAGTTGAATAATATCCTCTGCCAAAGACACCAGCCGCAGCGCCTGCTTGCGAATGGTGTGGGCAAAGGGCTTTATGTCCTCCGGCCGAGCCATTCCGTTTTCGATTAGTTCAGCATAACCGGCAATGGAGGTCAGTGGGGTTTTCAGTTCGTGGGACACATTGGCGGTAAATTGCTTTTTTTGTTTTTCCAGCTGGCGCTTTTTTTCATTATTGGCCCGGATCTTCTCCACAAAGGGGCGCAGCTCTTTTTCGGTTTGTACCCGGTCCATGTGGTCGATGTGTTCGCCCAACTGTTCCAGCGGTTGAATAATTGCGCCGGTGATGGCGTAGCTGACCGGCACGGAAGCCCCCAGCACCGCCGCTAAAATGCCCAGTACATAGGGCAGCTCCTTGCGGATGATGGCGCCGGTCAAGGCACCGGTGTTGTCGTGTGCTACGGTCAGCGCCAGGGTGATGAGCACCACGGTGGCGATCACTGCCAGAGCGGTAAAGCAAAATACACGGAAAAAGACTTTCTTACGCATGATCAGTCACCGATCTTGTAGCCCACATTGCGAATGGTTTTAATGGCGTCCCCGGCGGTGCCCAGCTTTTTGCGCAGGGACTGGATATGTACATCCACCGTGCGGTTGCCGTGCTCAAAATCGTAGCCCCAAATTTTTTCCATCAGGGAGTCCCTGGTGAGCACAATGCCCCGGTTCTTCATCAGGTACTTGAGAATTTCGTATTCTTTATAGGTCAGCTCCACTTCGTTGCCGTCTACCTGCACGGTGTGTCGGCTCACGTCTATGCGAATGGTGCCGTAGTTCAGATCCTCTTTCTTCACCCGGTCGATGCGGCGCAGCAGCGCCTTTACCCGAGAGATCAGTTCCATCACCCCAAAGGGCTTGGTTATATAGTCGTCGGCGCCGGAGTCCAGCCCCTTAACTGCGTCGATCTCGCCGGTTTTGGCAGTCACCAGGATCACCGGCAGTTTGCTGTAAGCGGGGGTGGAGCGAATGGTCTCCAGCACTTTCAGTCCGTCTGTGCCCGGCAGCATAATGTCCAGCAGGATCAGATCCGGCAGGTGGCTCTCCATTTGGGCGAAGAAATCCCGGCTGTTCTCAAATCCCAGCGTTTCAAATCCGGCGCTCTTTAGCGCATAGCTTTCCAGCTCTCGAATACTGGCATCGTCTTCTACAATATAGATCTTTTGGCTCACACCGTCACCTCCTACTCCTTTTAGCATAGCAAAAATTCGCCGTTAGTGCAATGCGTATTTGCGCAAATAATCCTCAAAGCTTTTCATAAACCGGGCGTTCTCTTGGCTCTTTACGCTCTTTAAGTAGCGATGGGTCTGGTAGCTGCCCTGGCTCAGCTCAATAATGCACACAGCCAGATTGGAGCAGTGGTCCGCAATGCGCTCAAAGCTGTTGATGATGTCAAAGAACAGCATACCGTTTTCAATGGTGCATTCCCCGGCCTGCAAGCGCTTGGTGTGGCGGGCGCGCAGCTCTGCCTTTAAGTTGTCAATCACCTGCTCCAGCGGCTCAATGGTTTGGGCGGCAGCCACATCGTTCTCAATAAAGGCGTTGGTGGCCTTGGTGATGATCTCCTGCACGGCGCTGCTCATCACTTCCAGCTCCTTGGAGGCTTCCTTGGAGAAGTGGATCTTGTCCTCGTGCATGGTGCGCTTGGTTTTTAGAATATTCACTGCGTAGTCGCCGATTCGTTCAAAGTTGCCGATGGCGTGGGACAGCTTGCTCACCTGCATACTGTTCTCCAGGCTCAGCTGCATGCTGCTGATCTTGACCAGGTAGGTCTCCAGTTCGTCCTCAAAGGCATCCAGCGCCTTTTCATTTTGGCGAATCGCCTCGCTGTCTTTCTTATTGTAGACCCGGATGAAGCCCAGGGACAGCAGGGTGTTTTTCTGGGCCAGGCGGGCCATATCGTTGGTGCGCTCCCGGCACTTCTCAATGGCAAAGGATGGGGACATCAAAAAGCGCTCCTCTACCAGTGCGTCGTTGTCTGCGGCAGCGGGCTGCGTCTTGTCTGCCTTGTCCCGCACGATCAGGCAGGACAGCTTTTCCAGCTGCTTGCCAAAGGGGAACAGCAGCACAGTGCAAAATACATTGAATGCGGTGTGAATGGCGGCAATGTCTGCGCCGTTCACCGCTTTGTCCAAAAAGGCAAAGTGGAAGATGGCATTGGCACCGTAGAACAGCGCCATACCGCACACCACGCCGATGATGTTAAAGGTTAGGTGAATGACAGCGGTGCGCTTGGCGTTTTTGTTGGTGCCGATACTGGAGATCAGCGCCGTGATACAGGTGCCGATATTCTGCCCCAAAATAATGGGAAATGCGGCGCCCACGGAGATGGCACCGGTGGCGGACAGTGCTTGTAGAATACCCACGGAAGCGGAAGAACTTTGAATGATGGCGGTGAGGATCATACCCACCAGCACGCCCAGAATGGGATTAGAGAACATGGTGAATACGCCGGTAAAGGCCGGATCGCTCTCCAGCGGTGCCACAGCGCCGCTCATAGCCTCCATGCCGAACATCAGGGTAGAGAAGCCCAGGAGAATGGAACCCAGTTCCTTCTTCTTCTCGCTTTTGCAGAACATATAGAGTACAATGCCGATCAGCGCCAGTATCGGGGAGAAGGTGCTGGGTTTCAGCATGGTCAAGAATACATTGCTGCTCTCAATGCCGGTGAGCGACAGCAGCCAGGAGGTGATACAGGTGCCGATATTGGCGCCCATAATAATGCCTACCACTTGGTTCAGTGCCATAATGCCGGAATTTACAAAGCCCACGGCCATTACGGTCACGGCACTGGAGGACTGGATCACGGCGGTCACGCCGGTGCCCAGCAGAATTCCTCTGATCGGGGTGCTGCTGAGCTGATAGAGAATCAGCTCGAGCTTATTGCCCGCCACCCGTTTCAGTCCGTCGCCCATCAGGCTCATACCGAACAG
>OHKE01000169.1_pt1 | contig 25527 bp, 14 predicted proteins | sample 1568731 | NCBI WGS metagenome assembly OHKE01 (sample SAMEA3879588, study PRJEB24766) | human gut metagenome | biome: human-associated habitat; feature: feces | place: USA | collected 1985/1987 | reverse complement strand
GTGCGGCCACCGCCAGATAGCCATGTCCCTGCGCGCCGAGCAGGGAGCCGTCATAGCCGACAAGACCGTGCTGAAGATGATGCGCGAGATGGGCATAAGCTGCGGCATCCGCCGAGAGACCGACTACCACAGGTACAACTCGTACAAGGGGAAGGTCGGCAGGACGTTCGAGAACGTCATCGGGCGCGACTTCGGGGCCGACGGGCCCTGGGAGAAGATGGGCACCGACGTCACCGAGTTCAAGGTCGCCGGCTCCAAGGCGTACCTCGCTCCCGTGTACGACATGGCCAGCAAGGAGATCGTGGCCTGGGACGTGAGCCGCAGTCCGGACCTCGGGCAGCAGAAGCGCCTGCCCGCCATGCTCGCGGAGCGCCTGCCCGCCGGCGCGGAGCCGATCCTGCACTCGGACATGGGATGGCAGTACCAGCACCAATGGTGGAGGAAGGAGCTCGAACGCCCCGGCATCCGCCGGTCCATGAGCCGCAAGGGCAACTGCCTGGACAACGCGGCGGCCGAGCAGGTCTTCGGCCACTTGAAGGACGAGTTCTACCGCGGCCGTGTGTTCGACTCGTACGAACAGTTCAAACGCGAGCTGGACGCCTACATCATCCATTGGAACACCAGACGACGCCAGATACGACTCGAGGGACGCACCCCGGAGGAGTTCCGGAGCATGTCCCTCGCGGTCTGACCCTGTATCCCAATTAACAACGTCCAACAAACGGGGCGCAGTTCAATAACCGCCGGGGCCTTCACATAGATGGATGTATTCAGTTTGTCGCCAAAGAATCGTCAGACGCGTGCTCCATCATCGAATTCGTCGGTACGCGTTTCACGATGCCCTTTATGCTGCACGATGAGGCCAGCGGCGCCGACCAGCGCACACAAACCGAAAATCGAACCAAGAATCGAAGCCAACGCCGGAACGAACACGGAAGCGATAATGCCGATGACGCCGGCCACCAGCAATATCCAGAACACCAGTTTTGACAGTTTCACATGGCCGATTTCAGGATTCGGCGGCACGAAGTCGTCACCGCAACGGTCCATGACCCGATCCGTGTCAAGCCAGCTCGAACCAGTGAAATCGCGCGGCCCACGACCATTCGCCGGCGCATCATTGGTGAACGTGCCCTGATCCAAGTCATCGATGGACAGCAAAGCCTCTTTTTCCCGACGTTGCGCATGCTTCTCGAAACGTTTCGCACTACGCGAACGTTCCACGGCCTTCAAATCGTCAGCATGCGAATCCGCAAACTCGGCCCAAGCCGCATCCAAGTCGTCCATTGGAGAGCCGCCACCATGCGACGCGTCATTTGGGCGTTCTTCATCGTCATTGCTATTGTTGAGGTCAGTCATACTTATACTCTAATCGGGCGGAGGCCAATCCGCTGGGAGGATCGTGAAGAATGCTCTATTGGTTTTTCGTAAAAGGCTTGGGACCAATCGCCATCCACCGTTTGGGACCGACCGCGCAAGGACTTGAGAACATTCCGCACGAAGGTGGCGCCATCATCGCAGCCAACCATCTTGCCGTCATCGACGATGCGTTGCTGCCGTTGACCTGCCCGCGCATGATTCATTTCATGGGCAAGGCCGAATATTTCGAAGGCAAAGGCATCAAAGGCAAATTCAAGAAATGGTGGTTCACGTCAGTCGGCGTGTTCCCCGTGGACCGTTCCGGCGGTTCCAAATCACTTGGCGCACTGAACCACGCCCGTGAGATCATCGAGGACGGACATCTGTTCGGCATTCACATCGAAGGTACTCGCAGCCCCGATGGACGTCTTTACAAAGGACACACCGGCGCGGCGCGTCTGGCATTCGAAACCGGTTGCCCCATTATTCCGGCCGCCATCATCGGTTCGCGTGAACTGCAGAAGCCAGGACAGGTCATTCCGAACAAAGGCAAGTCCAAGGTGATTTACGGCAAGCCGATTGAAGTCGAGAAGAAATCCGCCGACCAGATTACCCACGATGATTTGCGTTCGCTTACCGACCGCGTGACCCGTGAGATCCAGAAGATGAGCGGACAGGAATACGTCGACGAATACGCGCAGAAGGTCAAGGCCGAGCTCAAAGCCCAGCAGGAGGCCGAAGCGCAGGCACAAGCCGAATCCGCTGCCAAGAAGGCATAAGTTTTCAGCGAGGTTCATTCCAAACCAATCAGGGGCGTCTGTTCCGAAGAATGTTTTCGGAACAGACACCCCTGATTTCTATTTTGTAATCAGGATAATCAGTCGAACAGCGACGAATACATTTTCAAGGTGACGGTATTCGGCGTGCCATCCTCCTGACGCAGTCGCACCTCGGTGCCTCCTACCGGATCCTGCGAAGCGACCTTCTTGTCTTGACTGGAGTCAAGTGTCAGTTGCGAGCTGATCTTCACACTGAATCCCAGCTTCTCCAATGCGGCTTTGGCAGCGGCGGCTTTCTGTCCGACATAATTCGGCAGCGTTACGGTTTCCGGTCCCTTCGACACCACCGCATTGACGCTATCGCCCCAGTGCAACTCGTCTCCGGTCTTCGCGGAAGCGGAAATCACCTGTCCTTGCGGAATCTTGTCATCGAATTGCTCGGTCCAGTTGACGGTGAGCTTGAGCGCATCAAGCGTCTGCTGCGCCTCATCCTTCGATTTGCCCACGACGTCCGGCATGGTAACCGGTTTCGGTCCTTGGGACAGCGTGACGGTAATCTTCGCGTTATGGGGCAGAGTCGCGCCGGGATCCACGCTTAAATCAAGCAACGCGCCCTGAGGTACGTCCATGGAATACGCGTCATCATTGGCCGGAGTCTGTTCGATGTTGTCGAAGCCGGCACGCTTCAACGCGTTGATCGGATCCTTGCCGTTCGCACTGGTGGCATCGAGAATGTCTGTGGGAACAGTGCCCTGCTTAATACCCTTGGACACTACCACCTTGACCTTCTGATGATGACGTTTGCTCACATGCGAACCGACATTCTCCGGGTCGGTGGAGATGACATTGCCAGCCTTGACGGAATCACTGAACGCCTCGGTCTCTTCGTACTCGATGTTGGAGAATTTCAGCAGTTCCTCATAGGCGTTCCATTTGATGTTGGAAATACGGCAGGGCTCCGAATCGGAACATGTGAGATCTGCCGGCTGAGGCATGGTCCAGTAGCTGCCCGGTCCTCGGAAATACCACCAGGCATAGCCTCCACCGCCTGCGCAGGCAAGCACGATGGCTGCTACGACGGCGATGATGACAGGTGCACGCTTGCCACTGCGTTTCGGCTGTCCACCACTGACCGGACCGTTCGAGGGGGAAGCTGGAACGTTGTTGGCGGGGACGTCGTTCTTTTCCAAAGCCAAGCGGGTGGTTGCCTCCGGATCTGCCTGCTGCGCCGGCATGACGGTGGTTTTGTTCGGGTTTTCCGGATTGAACTGTCGTGTACGATCGTCGTTCTGACGCACAGGCGGTGCTGGGGGAGCGGGCGGTAGCGGCATCTGCCGGGTGCCATCGCCGGGCATGGTGTCGGCGGCATCGTTTGCGGCCGGGGAAACGGCTGACAGACGGTATTGCCAGTCGTCGATGGTGAGGTTCGATTGCAACTGCTGCAATTCGTCGAATGCCACGGACGCATCCTGGGGACGGTCCTCGACCGCGCGCGCCGTAAGACGGGCGAGGAATGCGGCCACGCCTGCATTGATGCCCGGACAAGCGGTCGTGATATCCGGCACATCCTCATGCACGTGCTTGAACACCAGCGTCACCGGATTGTCCGCGGTGAACGGCACCTTGCCGGCCAGCATCTCCCAAGCCATGATGCCTACGGAATACAGGTCTCCCTGCGGCGTTGCCTGATTGTGCTGAATCATTTCTGGCGCCAGATAGGCGGCCGTGCCCAGCAGCATGCCGGTGGAGGACAGCGTGGCCTGCGACACCGCCTTGGCCAGGCCGAAATCGGTGATCTGCACATGTCCTCGGTCATTGAGCAGAATATTCTCCGGTTTGATATCGCGGTGCACCACGCCTGCGCGATGCGCCGAAGCCAAGCCGTCCAACGTCTCACCGACTATGCGTAGCGTCTCACGAACGCTGAACGTGACTTGCTGGTTCATTTCGTACCGCAGGTTCACGCCATGCACGTACTCCATGACAAGAAAATCCAGTCCATCGAACTCACCGGTGTCATACACCTGCACGATATGGGGATTGGCTATTGCTGCTGCGGAACGGGCCTCGCGATGGAAACGTTCCACGAACTGGTCGCGTTGTGGGCCCTGTGCCAGCTGCGTGTGCATGATCTTAATGGCGACGGTACGTCCCAGACGCTCGTCAACAGCTTGATACACCGTGGCCATGCCGCCATCGGCGATTCTGCTGACGACTCGGTACCGGCCTTCGATGACCTGGCCTTCGGGGGCATGCTGGGCTTCACTCATGGCTAATCGGTACGATTCCTTCTTCAAAAAACGTTTCGCGACAAAGATGTGTTCACTTGTAGTCTACAAGGAATGGTTTGCGGAAGATGCGATGAACACGGGTCTTTCACAGTGCGGCGGCATCAGCCCTGTTCCCGCACAATCGGTACGAAACGTGCGCATGCTTCGGTAAGCATGTCTTTGCGATCCTGCGGTAGTTCAAGCGTCTCGATGGCGGCCTTCGACTCGAGCCACAGACCGGCGATCCGTTCCTTGGAACGTGCGATGGCACCAGTGGACTCGAACAATGCGATGGCACGCCTAACATGTGCCTCGTCACGTGATTCGGCTTCCCACATGTCGATGAGTTCACGTCGTTCGACATCGCCGGCAGCCTCAATCGCATCGGCCAGCAACACCGTGCGTTTGCCTTCACGGATATCACCGCCCACCGGTTTGCCGGTATTGCGGCTCGACCCGATGACGTCCAGAAGATCATCCGCGAGCTGGAACGCCAAACCAAGAGGCAATCCAATCGCCAGTGCGAGCCTGCGCGCGTCCGCAGGGGCGAGGCCGGCGGCAAGCATACCGAATTCCAAAGGTGCGATAGTGGTATAACTGGCGGTCTTCCAACGGAAGACATTCAAAGAGGCCGACGCCAGCTCTTCAGGATCGTCTAACGTATTGAGTTCCACGGCCAAATCGAGTACTTGGCCGATTTCCACTTCACGGTGCATATTCAGGAAGGCCGACACCACGGAAGACCCGGAGCCAAGCCGGCAAGCCGCTTTATTGGCGATATCCACGCTCGCGGTGGCCAGCATATCACCCAACATGATGCCCAAACCATGGCCGATGGCATCACTATGGGTATCCGTGGCAAGCGCACGATGAGCGGACGGCTTGCCACGGCGCAGATCGGAATCGTCGATGATGTCGTCATGCACCAACGCGCCGGTCTGAAACACTTCGATCGCGCATGCCAGATCCAACACCGCATCCATATCACGTTCCGCCACATCCTGCGGCGCGAACGCACGGAACGCATCCAACGTCAGCAACGCCCGCAGACGTTTGCCGCCATCACTTGACGTGACCGCCTGCTGCGCCACCGCATCAGCGACGGCTTTGCAGGAATTCGCCACCGGATCGTCCGCATGCAGGAACGAAAAATCCCTTACCAGCGAGAGCGTGCGCGTTTCAATCTGTTCCAAATCGGAAGAGCTAGTCATGGGTCAAGGTTATCCACACACATTCGACAAGAGGAAAACATAATGATTGCAGCGGGTGAGACGGTGCCGGACGTTTCGTGACACGCCGAGCTTCACGTTCTCCGACCACAGGGGTCCCGAAACGCCTCATTGCATTGCCGGATGATGCATAGTTCCAACAAAGCGGCCTGCATCAAGCGACCGCTCCGATACGCCAAGGAGGACGAGACATGAAGACGATCGACGAGCCCATGCCGATATGCGAAGCCGAGATGGAACGGCTTGAAGACCAATTGGTGGAGGATTGCAAATCGCTGGGCATGGCGGAGAGCATACGCGATTTCCTGCAGGAGCCATTCTCGGAATGGATGGATGAGCTGGCCGATGAATCGTCGGGAGGTGACGATTCATCGCCAGAATGCAGACTGTCCAGAAACGGTGCGGGAGCACTTGCCATCGCCATGCAGCAGACCATGGCGGTGCGTGACGCGCTGCTGGTCTCCATCATCGTGGATGAACGACGTTCGTCACGTGACTTTCTCATGGGATTCATGGCCAATCCGACACTTCCCGGCAACACGCGTCATCTGGAGGAATCCCTCAACGGATCGTTCCGTGACGCATCAAGAAAACCCGACACGAAACGTTGCGACAACGGCGTCAACATGATGTTCGACATCATCGGGATGGTCCCCGAACGGTATCATGTGCAGCCATTGGCCATCATCAGTTATGTGCTGTGGTGGATGGGCGATGAGCGCGCCATGCTGTGCGCGATGCGTGCGCTCGCGTTGGATGAGAATTGTTCGCTCGCGGCGATCATCTGCTCCGCGGCGCATCGTCATATCGGACCGGTATGGGCCGAAGAGACATAGAGCAACACGCCGAAAGGAAGCGGTACTTGCGCATGGTGAGCTCAACACGCGGGAATAATCGTCCTTGCAAGATGGTTAACTCACATAGTTGACGATTTGCCCTTGCCAGAAGTGGGTCCATATGGTATACGCTTCCGGCGGGATCAATAGGAGGATAAGTTTGGCCACCAAGGAAACGACGGTAAATACGGAACAGACTGATCTGACCGAAAAGACCACCTCCGGAAAAAAGGCCTCCACGCGCAAGCCTGCTACCAAGAAGGGCGAGTCCTCAAAGACCGCTACGAAGACGTCGCGCAAGACGGCCGCGAAGAAGACCTCCGCCGCCAAGAAAAGCAAGAAAGCGGAAGAAGAAGAGAACCTGATCGAGCAGGACGCTCCTGAAGACGATCCCGTCGAGGATGCCGATCTTGATGATTTCGACGATGACCTTGATGACGTGGACGACGAAGGGGAGGATGACGACCTCGACGAGGACAATATCGACGAGGATGACGATTCCGAACTGGAAGACGATGACGAAGACAAGCGCAAAAAGCCGGAAGAGCCCAAGGAAAAAGGCGCTTTCGTGGTGCGTGACGATGATGACGATGACAATCTGACGCCGTCCGGCAATCCGAAGCGTCGTGTGATCGCAGCCGGCGCCACCGCAGATCCGGTCAAGGATTACCTGAAGCAGATCGGCCGAGTGAACCTGCTGAACGCCGAACAGGAAGTCGACCTGTCCGAACGCATCGAGGCCGGTCTGTACGCCCAACATCTGCTGGACACGGAATCCGACAAGATGGATTTCAAGCGCCGGCGTGAACTGAAGTGGGCCGCGAACGACGGCAAGCGCGCCAAGGACCATCTGCTGGAAGCCAACCTTCGACTCGTGGTCTCTCTTGCCAAGCGCTATACGGGCCGTGGCATGCTGTTCCTCGATTTGATTCAGGAAGGCAATCTTGGTCTGATTCGTGCCGTAGAGAAGTTCGACTGGAAGAAGGGCTTCAAGTTCTCCACGTACGCCACATGGTGGATTCGCCAGGCCATCACCCGTGCCATGGCTGATCAGGCCCGCACCATTCGTGTGCCTGTGCATATGGTGGAAGTCATCAACAAGCTGTCCCGCGTGCAGCGCCAGATGCTTCAGGACCTCGGCCGCGAACCTACGCCGGACGAACTGGCCCGTGAGCTCGACATGCCGGTCGAGAAGGTGCAGGAAGTGCAGAAGTACGGGCGTGAGCCGATTTCCCTGCACACGCCGCTGGGCGAGGATGGCGATTCCGAGTTCGGTGATCTGATTGAAGACACCGACGCCATCGCACCGTCCGATGCCGTCGCCTTCTCGCTGTTGCAGGAGCAGTTCAAGCAGGTGCTTGAAACGCTGTCTCCGCGTGAGGCTGGCGTCATCAAGATGCGCTACGGTTTGGAGGACGGCCAGCCGAAGACGCTGGATGATATCGGACGTGTGTATGGCGTGACGCGCGAACGTATCCGCCAAATCGAATCGAAGACCATGTCCAAGCTGCGCCATCCGTCCCGTTCGCAGACGCTGCGCGACTTCCTGGACCAGTGATAGTAATCAGACGCGAGTAAATGAAGTCGAGAAACCGGCATGAACGCAGGGTTTCTCGACTTCATGTCTTGTAAGGCGACAATTGAAAGGGAACATGGCTAAGGATAATTACGGTGCTGAGAGTCTTACCGTGCTCGAAGGCTTGGACGCGGTGCGCAAACGTCCGGGCATGTACATCGGCACGACCGACAGCCAGGGCCTGATGCACTGCCTGTGGGAGATCATCGACAATGCCGTCGATGAGGCTCTTGCGGGAGCCTGCAACCACATCATCGTGACCTTGCATGACGATGGTTCCGTTGAAGTGGCGGACAATGGCCGAGGCATTCCGGTGGACGTGGAGCCGAAAACCAAGCTCACCGGCGTGGAAGTGGTGCTGACCAAGCTGCATGCCGGCGCCAAATTCGGCAATTCCTCGTATGGCGCTTCCGGCGGTCTGCATGGTGTCGGCTCATCCGTGGTGAACGCATTGAGCTCCCGTCTCGACGTGGAAGTGGATCGTGACGGCAAAACCCACCACATGGCTTTCCATCAGGGCCACCCCGGAGTGTATTCCGACGTTGATCCGGAACACCCGTCTCCCGATTCGCCATTCAAGAAGACGCGCAAGAATCGTCCCACCGAACTTGAGATCATCGGCAAAGTCAGTCCGAAGACCACGGGTACCCGCATCCGCTATTGGGCGGATCCGGAGATTTTCAACGACACCGCTGAATTCAGCTATGACCAGCTCATCGACCGTGTACGGCAGACCAGTTTCCTGGTGCCAGGGCTGAAAATCACCGTCATCGACGAGAACATTCCCGAAACCGGCGACGAGTCCATTGACGAAATGCTGGAAGTCGATGACAATGTCATCGAACAGGTGACGGAAGAGAACACGTCCGCTGAAACGGATGATATCGGAACCTCTGCCGACATACTGCAGGAGGATTCAGCCGAAGCTGATGAATCAGCCGAATCGCAAGAAAACGATGCTGCCACGCAATCGCAGGAAACCGTTTCCCAACCCGTGCAGCCGAAATATCCGCATGCGCGTGTCGAAGAATTCTGCCATACCGGAGGCGTGAAGGATTTCGTCGACTTCCTGTCCAAAGGCGAAGCGGTCTCCGATATTTGGCGCATCGCCGGCGAGGACACGTATGTTGAAGAAACGCAGGCGGTCGGAGACGATGGTGAACTGCATGCGCAGAAGGTGACGCGTGATTGCGCAGTCGATATCGCCATGCGATGGACCAACGGCTACGACACCACCATGCGCAGCTTCGTCAACGTGGTGGAGACGCCCGGCGGCGGCATGCACGTGGACGGCTTCCTCCAAGGCATCACCAAGCAGGTGCGCAAGGCCATCGAGGACAACGCGCGCAAACTCAAGGTGAATCTCAAGGATTCCCATATGAAGGTGGAACGTGACGACATTCTCGCCGGTCTGGTGGCCGTCGTCACCGTCCGCATCGCCGAACCGCAGTTCCAAGGCCAGACCAAGGACGTGCTCGGCACCGCGCAAGTCAAGCCGATCGTCTCCAGAATGACCGATAAGCAGTTCGGTGAGATGATTACCGGCTCCAAACGCGGTTACAAGGAACAGTCCGGCCGCGTGCTGGAGAAAATCGTCGGCGAAATGCATGCCCGCGTGCAGGCGCGCAAGACCAAGGAAGTCACACGCCGTAAGAACGCGCTTGAATCCGCGTCCATGCCGCCGAAACTATCCGACTGCCAGCCCGGCAATGATGATGTAGCCGAACTGTTCATCGTCGAGGGTGATTCCGCGCTTGGTACCGCCAAGGCTGCACGCAATTCCGGGTTCCAGGCGTTGCTGCCGATTCGAGGCAAAATCCTCAACGTGCAGAAGGCATCGCTCGCGCAGATGCTGTCCAACAAGGAATGCGCAGCCATCATCCAGGTGGTCGGCGCAGGATCCGGCGCAAGCTTCGACATCGAACAGGCCCGATACAACAAGATCATCATGATGACCGATGCCGATGTCGACGGCGCGCACATCCGCATCCTGCTGCTGACGCTGTTCTACCGGTACATGCGGCCGCTTATCGAATACGGTCATGTGTATGCCGCCGTGCCGCCGCTGCATCGTATCGCGTTGACGGGTACGCATAAGGGCGAGTACATCTACACGTATTCCGATGATGAGTTGGCAGGCAAACTCGCCGAGCTTGATAAAAAGCACATCGGCTACAACGAGGACATCCAGCGTTACAAGGGTTTGGGTGAGATGGACGCCGACCAGCTGGCCGATACCACCATGGATCCGCGCACCCGCATGCTGCGCCGTATCCGCATGGAGGACGCCGAACAGGCCAGCCACATCTTCAGCCTGCTCATGGGTGATGACGTGCCGCCGCGCAAGGCGTTCATCGTGGAGAACGCCGACGATTTCGACCGTTCCAAGATCGACACCTGATATTGCATGGCGATTGCGATTGGCGGGTCTTGCGTTACGGCGGAGACCCGCTTTTCGTGTATGCACGATAATGCAAAAACGTCGGTCGATAGTGCAAGATACAAAATACCGTTTGGTAGGTAACTTTGGATAAAATAGCGGAGTATTTTCGTGATTTTATTGCCGCAAACATAAAACATACAAGGAGCTGACTGTGGCCAATCTGCTGCTCGCCGTGATTTACATCGCCTTCATCAGTCTGGGTCTGCCGGACGCGGTGCTCGGCGCCGCATGGCCGACGATGAGCGGCGACCTGCATGCGCCGATTTCCTGGGCGGGTGGCATTTCCATGACGATTTCCGCCGGCACCATCGTGTCCGCGCTGCTATCAGACCGCATGACCTTGCGGTTCGGTGCAGGCAAGGTCACGGCAGTGTCCGTTGCGTTGACGGCGTTCGCATTGTTCGGCTTCTCCATCTCGCCGAATTACTGGATGCTGCTGCTCTTCGCCATTCCGTACGGCTTGGGCGCGGGTGGCGTCGATGCGGCGCTCAACAACTATGTGGCAATCCACTACGAAAGCCGTCACATGAGCTGGCTGCACGCCATGTGGGGCTTGGGCACGCTGCTTGGCCCGTACATCATGGCAAGCGCATTGGGTGCCGGCCATGGCTGGGCGTGGGGCTACCGGACCATCTCCATTCTGCAGGTCGTGCTCACCGCGGTGCTGGTGCTGAGCCTGCCGGTGTGGAAGGCGCGTAAGACCGTCGAACCGCAGCGGACGAGTGAAGCCTCTTCCGTGCAATCCGCGCAGTCCGAGCAATCGGAAGGGGAAACAGCTGAACGGCGCAAGCCGCTTGGTATTCGCGGTGTGCTCGCCATCCGTGGCGCCCGCGAGATCCTCGTGATGTTCTTCTGCTATTGCGCGCTTGAATCGACCGCCATGTTGTGGGCCAGCAGCTATATGGCGCTTGGCAAGGGCGTCGACAAGACCACGGCGGCCATGTGGGGAAGCCTGTTTTGCATCGGCATCACCGTCGGACGTCTCGCCAGCGGTTTCCTGACCATGAAACTGAACGATCCGGCCATGATTCGTCTTGGCCAGGCGTTGGTGCTGACCGGCATCGTCATCATGCTTCTGCCGTTGCCGCACAATATCGGCACCATCGCGGGACTGATGGTCATCGGTTTGGGTTGCGCGCCGATTTATCCGTGCGTCATCCATTCCACTCCTGCTTATTTCGGCGAGGACAAATCGCAGGCCATCGTCGGCATGCAGATGGCTTGCGCCTATGTGGGGTCGATGTGCATGCCGCCGCTGTTCGGGCTGATTGCGCAGCATGTTTCGGTCAACCTGTTCCCGTTTTATCTGGTGGTGTTCCTGGCGCTGATGGTCGCCATGCATGAGACCTTGCGCCGCAAGTGCGGCGACCGTGCGGCCGCCTGACGACGCCATATGTGAGACGCTCGAATGTGTCAGCCGGGCGGTGTGCTCGAATGAGCCGACGACGGTGGATGACGAGCTTTCCGCCGGTTGTGGATGATGTCTGAAGGCGATGCCATAATCGAACGTATGTACGAATGCATGGACTTGTTCTCGGAGGCTACCAATGCCTGGTTCAAGCATGCGTTCAATGCTCCGACGGAGGCGCAACGTTTGGCATGGCCGGCCATCCGCTCCGGCGAGAACGTGTTGGTGGTGGCGCCCACCGGCTCCGGCAAGACATTGTGCGCCTTCCTTTCCGCAATCGACCGTCTGATGACGAAGGAGGGCGATGGCTTATTGCGGACGTCCGGCGGTGGGGACGGCACGGCTGAATCCGATTGCAATGCCAAGAAACGTAAACCCGTCCGCGGCGTCAAGGTCCTGTATATTTCGCCATTGAAGGCTCTGGGCGTGGATGTGGCCAAGAACCTCCAAGCGCCATTGGCTGGCATCGCCGGACAGTGCGAGGCGATGGGATTGCCATCGCCGAAAGTCAGCGTGGGCATACGAAGCGGCGACACCACGCCGCAGGAACGGCGCAGAATCGTCAGCCATCCGCCGGATATCCTCGTAACCACGCCAGAATCGCTGTTCCTGCTGCTCACTTCCAAGGCGCGACGGATACTTTCCGCCGTTGATACCGTTATCGTGGATGAAGTGCACGCCATCGCGGGCTCCAAACGTGGCGCGCACCTGGCGCTGAGCTTGGAACGATTGGAAAGCCTTGCCGGCCGGTCTGTCCAACGCATCGGGCTTTCCGCCACTGTGGAACCGCCGGCCGAAGCCGCACGTTTCCTTGGCGGCACGCGGCCGGTACACGTCATCAGACCCGAATCGCACCCCGACATGGATCTGAAAGTGGTGGAACCGCTTTCGGCCATGCGCGATCCCGTCTCCGACGACGCCGGGCGGCGGGCAGGCGCCGTGAAACTTCCGAACCGCCATACCACGCATATTTCCGGGGTGAGCCCTGCCATGGAGGCATTGGCGGAACGTAAAGGACTGACTTCGGGCGGGGGAGACGAACATACCTCACGGGTTTCGACCGGAGGTTCGGTATGGCCGGCCATCGAACGCAGCGTGCTTGACGAAGTGCTGAAACACCACACCACCCTCGTGTTCGTCAACTCCCGTGGCCTTGCGGAAAAACTCACCGCACGGCTCAACGACCTGTATGCGCAATTGCGCACATCCCGGAAAACTGGGTCTGAAACCGCCGTCAAAGCGGACGCAGGGTGGGATGCGCTGTCCGACCGTAGGCTTGGCCGAACGGCCTTGAGTGTGTCGGACAACGCATCCCAGCCGGAGTCCACAGCCAGTGATTCCACCCAGACGTATCCGGATCTGGGCTCCCCGGAAGGCCGTGAAGGCTTCGCCAAACACTACGATTCCGTGGTCGGCTCCACCACCATGCTGGTCTCCTCGCATGCGGACGCCGACGCGATCGCCATGGCGCATCATGGTTCCGTTTCCAAAGACCGGCGCAAACAGATCGAAGAGCAGCTCAAACGCGGCCAATTGCGTTGCGTGGTCGCCACATCAAGCCTTGAACTCGGCATCGACATGGGGTCGGTGGATCTGGTCATCCAGATCGCACCGCCATTGTCCGTGTCCTCGGGATTGCAGCGGGTGGGGCGCGCCGACCACAAGGTCGGGGGAGTCTCGCATGCACTGTTCTACCCGATTACACGAGAGCAAATCATCGGCACGGCCGCAAGCATCGAATGCATGCGCTCCGGAGACATCGAAACACTGACCATTCCATGCAACCCCTTGGACGTGCTTGCCCAGCAAACCGTCGCCGCCGCGGCGATGGATGATCTGAAACCAGACGACTGGTACGTGACCGTGCGCAAGGCCGCGCCATTCGAAGATCTCGACAGAACCATGTTCGATGCTGTGATGGGCATGATGACCGGCGCCTACAACGGCGAGGATTTCTCCGCCTTCCGGCCACCACTGCAATACAACGAAGAGGCGGGTCTCATCTCCGCGCGCCCTGGCGCTCAACGACTGGCCGTGACCAGCGGAGGCACCATACCCGACCGAGGAACCTACACCGTGGTGCTTCCCGAAGAAGGCTCCGGACCGGGCCCACGCAAAGTGGGGGAGCTGGATGAGGAAATGGTGTACGAATCCCGGGTCGGAGACGTCATCACCCTCGGCACATCGACCTGGCAGATCCAGGAAATCACCCGGGACCGTGTGGTGGTGGTTCCTGCTCCAGGACGTACCGCCCGACTGCCGTTCTGGCATGGCGAAGGCGACGGGCGGGACGCGGCATTCGGACGGTCCCAAGGCCGATTCATACGCGATATGGCGCAAGGATTACGCGCGGAAGTCTCGGACGGCATCGCAGGAGACAAGACCAGCCGATTCGACACGACAACAATCGCACGTCTACGTCGTGACGGATTGGACGACAACGCCATCGGCAATCTTGCCGACCTGCTTGCCGAACAGCGCGCCGCCACGGGAACGATTCCCAACGACCGTGAGCTGGTCTTCGAACGCTGCCAGGATGAAGAAGGCGATTGGCGTGTGATCGTCCACTCGCCATACGGCAGACGCGTGCACGAACCATGGGCCATGGCCATCACCACACGTATCAAACAACGATACGGGTTCGATGGGCAGGTATACGCGGCCGACGGCATCATCATCCGCCTCCCGGACGGCGACGGCAACCTGCCGATCCGCGAGCTGCTGCTGTTCGACATGGACGAGCTGCAACGCATCATCGAAACACAAGTCGGCGAAAGCGTGCTGTATGCCGCACGATTCCGAGAATGCGCGGCGCGATCGCTGTTCCTGCCACGCGCCAACCCCGGTAAACGCGTCCCCTTATGGCAGCAGCGGCTGCGCGCGGCGCAACTGCTCAACGCCGCCCGAACTCGGAAGAACTTCCCGCTGCTGTTGGAAACCGCACGCGAATGCCTACAGGACGTGTACGATCTGCCCGCGCTGAAACATGTGATGTCCGGATTACGCTCCGGCGTCATCTCTTTGAGCGAGACCGTCACGGAAACGCCGTCGCCGTTCGCGGAAAACATGCTGTTCGGATACGTGGGCGCGGTCATGTACCAATACGACGTGCCGCAAGCCGAACGCAGCACGCAACTGCTGTCCATGGACCCGGAAGTGCTGGAACGTCTTCTGGGCGCCACGGACATGGCTTCGCTGTTGGATGCCGACGTCATCGCGCAGGTTGGGAAGGAGCTTGCCGGACGGACGTTCTGGAACGATTTGGACGAGACCGACATTGCCGGCCGTGTGGCGCGATATGCCAAAACGCATGGCCCATTCACCGCGGATCAGATGATCGCCGAACTGGGATTGGACGCTGTCCAAGGCGTACGCATGTTGGATGAATTACATGCCAAAGGCGAACTGCTGAAAGGCCATTTCGTCGATGATGCGGCCGGAGCGGACGCCAATGGTTCCGATGATTCAGCATCGGAACGGTCACCTCGGCAAACGCTCCAGCAATGGCTCCACAAAGACGTGTTTCGGCGTATCCGCGCGCTTTCGCTTGCCAAGGCACGCAAAGCCATCAAGCCGGTGGAACCGGCCGTCTATCAGGCGTTCCTGTTGGACAGACAAGGCGTCGGACCTGTGGGTGGCGCCCGATATGAGGGCGTCGACGGGCTGATGCGTGTGATCGAACAGCTTGAAGGCATATACCTCAACGCCTCCGTTTGGGAATCCTCGGTCTTCCCCGCACGCGTTCGCGACTACCAACCGAGTATGTTGGACGAATTGCTCGCATCCGGAGACGTGGTATGGGTCGGCTCCAAAATCAATGGTTCCAACGCCAAGGAAGCCGGCGGCATCGCATTCCATCCAGCTGATTCACGGCTGCTGGTGAAACCCGGCGAACAATCGCAGAACAATGCCTATAGTGCCGGAACCATGACCGTGCCGGAGACGATACTTGCCGCATTATCGAATGGGGGAGCCTTCCATGCGCGGCAGCTTTCCACAGCCACCAAAGTCATCTGGCAGGAACATGCGGAAGTCAACGTGAATCCTGAAACAGGGGAAATCATCCTTCCCGCATGGGGCGAAAGCCAGTTCGAGGAAGCCTTGTGGTCCTTGGTATGGCAAGGCAAAGTGACGAACAGTTCATTCGCTCCCGTTCGGGCCTTGGCTCAAGGCACGGTTTCAGTGCGCGCGCCACGCACTGCCGCACGCAGACGCGTACGGATCCACGCCTCGACACCGGCGACGCTCGGTGGATTATGGTCCGTGGTCGACTCGTCCCGGACCAGTCCAATGGCGATACCGGATCAAACGGACGATACCGCCGGCAAACCAACAGCCGGCATCGAGGAATACGACATCGCATTGATCGAATCGCTGCTCGACCGATATGGCGTGATCGCCGCTCCGCTAATCGACAAGGAGCAGGTCGCAGGCGGATTCTCCGGACTATACCCGGTACTCAAACGTATGGAAGAACACGGCAATCTGGTCAGAGGCATGTTCGTCAAAGGATTCGGAGCGGCCCAATTCGCCGGACGTGACACAGTGGCCGCCTTGCGCGGCGACGACGAGGCGCGCAGCCAATCCTGCGTGGCGCTCGACGTGACCGACCCGGCCAACCTGACAGGCTCCGCGATCACATGGCCCGAACAACACCATATGAAACCGGCGCGCAGAGCGGAATCGGTCATCGTGCTCGACCACGGCATGCCGGTGCTGTTCGCCGTGCCGAAAAGCCACAGAATCGTCAGCTTCACCGATGACGAGCGAATATTGCAGCCGGCATGTACGGAACTTGCCTATGCATTGCAGCATCAGTCCAAGGGCAGCGTCAGCTTCGCCGAAATGAACGGTGAATCATTGAAGGAACGCAACGAATACAGACGTTTGCTGCATGCTGCCGGGTTCGTGGACAGCCCACAAGGCATGAAGCTATATGGCTGAACCAAGCCGGAGGCACTTTCACCCAGCCTGCTCATTCAACCTGGCGGCCCAAGTGCGCAAAACGGGAAGGCCCTGAACCGGAAGAAGAACCAGTCCAGAGCCCCGCCAATCGATTTCGTCGAATCAGCCGACCACCGCAATCGGCGCCGACAGACCCGTACCGGAACCATCGCGTCGCATATCAGGCTTCGGCAATTCCACAGGAGCGCCGCTTTGCGTGGAAGCATGCAACGGATACGCGCCCACGAACGCGAGAATCAACGTATCCTGCCCCTTGAGGAATCGCTGCGAACGCACGCCACCCGTACCACGGCCCTTCGTCGGATACATCTCCAACGGTGTGACCTTCGCGGCACCGTTTTCAGTGCCAGGCAACGCTTCGGAATCGCCGGCAACCGTCAACACCACGGCTCCGGAAGCGGAGAACAGTCCATTCTCGCCTTCTTCGTAATTCCATGTCACCTTGCCGTCAGGCACCACCGCGAACGCGGCCGCCGAACACCCCTCAGCCAGACGAATGCCCGCCATGCCGCCAGCGGTACGGCCCTGCGGACGCACATTCTTCGCTTCGAACGTCAACAACGAGGAATCGGTGGACACAAACACCAGACGATCCTCATCACGGGCTTCGGCAGCGGCAAGCACTTCGTCATCATCCTTCAAATCGATGACGCTCCACGAATCCATTGTGGTCGGAGATTCACGGTTCCAACGCTTGACCACGCCGTTGCGGGTGCCCAACGCCAAAGGAACAAGCTGACCGTCGTCATCCGTGGACGGCATATCAATCGCAGCAATCACCCGTTCGCCGCGGATCGGATCGGTGTTCTCCGTCATGCCCAGCAGTTCCTCGGCCTTCACACCACCCGTGACACTGAGCGGCCCATCCGCGGAAACCTTCGGCAATTCGACCACATGGGCCAGCACCAGACGACCCGCTGAAGTAACCAAGCCGTATGAGGAACGTGTGGACGTGCGGAACATCGAAACGATCTGATCATCCTTGGCGCGTCCGTCGGAAGCCGAACGATTCTCCCAACGTTCCACCGCATCCTCGGAAGTGCGTGCGATCAGGCCCGTGGCGGACAGCATCACCGCGCACGGCTCGTCATCAATCTGCAGAGCCGATGCGGTGGCATTCTCATCGCCGGCTTTCTTTGCGGACTTTGCGGCTGCGGCGACATCGGCTGCTGCGGAGGATACGGTCGCGGCGGCGCGCGCGGCAGCCATCGCGTTTGCAGAGACGCCATCATCGCCATGCGCCACAACAGGCGTCAAATTGCCTTCCTCATCCTCATCCAGCAGCACCGTGCGCCGGGGAGTGCCGTATTTGGCCACGGCGTCATCCATTTCGTCAATGACCACGCCGTCAAGCGCCTCATCGGAAGCAAGAATGCGTTCAAGCTCTTCGATACGCCGCTTCAGGTCGTCGCGTTCCGCCTCAAGCTCGATACGACTCATCTTGGTCAGACGGCGCAGCCGCAAGTCAAGAATGTACTGTGCCTGAATCTCATCCAGATCGAATACGGCGATAAGCTTTGTTTTCGCGGCCTCGGCATCATCAGAAGAGCGAATCACCTGAATGACTTCATCGATGTCCACCATGGCGAGCAGCAAGCCCTCCACCAAGTGCAGCCGCTCAAGCGCCTTCTTCCTGCGGAATTCACTGCGTCGGCGGATCACCACACGACGATGGTCCACCCACACCTGAAGCATTTCCTTCAATCCCATGGTGTGCGGACGGCCATTGACCAACGCCACATTGTTGATGGTGAAATTGTCCTGCAACGGCGTGTGTTTGAACAGCTGCGCCAGCACCGCGTTCGGATCGAACCCGGTTTTGATTTCGATGACGAGGCGCGTGCCGTTATGCCGGTCAGTCAGATCGATGGCACCGGAAATGCCGTCCAGCTTACGGTTCTTCACACCTTCGGAAATACGTTCCAACACACGTTCCGGACCCACCATGAACGGCAGTTCCGTCACGACGATGGCCTTTTTGCGAGCCGTCACGTTTTCGATATGCGTCACGGAACGCGTGGTCAACGCGCCACGACCCGTCTCGTACGCCTCGCGGATGCCCTTGCGGCCCACAATCACGCCGCCGCCCGGCCAATCCGGACCCGGCACGTAGCGCATCAACTCCTCTAACGTCGCGTCGGGATGGCGCATAAGATGCTTGGCTGCGGCCACCACCTCGCCAAGATTGTGCGTGGCCATATTCGTGGCCATGCCGACGGCAATGCCGGAACCACCATTGACCAGCAGGTTCGGAATCGCGGCAGGCAGCACAGTCGGCTCCTGAAGCTTGTTATCGTAATTCGGCGTGAAATCGACGGTATTTTCGGCGATATCGGCATTCATGCCCAACGCGGCCGGCGCCATACGAGCCTCGGTATAACGAGAAGCAGCAGGACCGTCATCGAGAGAACCGAAATTGCCGTGACCGTCCACCAATGGCAGCCGCATCGCGAACGGCTGCGCCAAACGTACCATCGCCTCGTAAATCGCGGAATCGCCATGCGGATGGAGCTTGCCCATCACTTCGCCAACCACACGCGCCGACTTCATATACGGCCGGTCCGGATTGAGGTTCATCTGACCCATCTGATAGATGATGCGTCGTTGCACCGGCTTGAGACCGTCCCTGGCATCAGGCAGCGCTCGGGCGTAAATCACCGAATACGCGTATTCGAGGAACGACTTGCTCATTTCCTCGTTCAACGGCGTTTCGACGATGTTCTCCTTGACCGTACGCGGGTCAAAGGCTGGTTTTGCCGGTTTGCGGTGCGACACCATGCGGTGGTTCTCCTCACGGAAAGGTTATGGTAATCAACCTAGCAATATTACCAGCTGGTACTGCCGCGGTGCTTGAATGGGAACCATGAGTGTTGAAGTGCCCGAAATCGACCAGCTGCTAGCCATGACCAGTCCGGCACGATATGGCGACGAACTGCCGGATGAGGGCGGCCGCGGCGGTGCTCTTCACCTATCCTCGGTACTTCCCGCCATTTCCAGCGCCATCGGGCATCCGATTCCAACGGCCATCCATGCCGATCCGAAACGACTCCAAGAGGCACTTGGCCTGCCGGACGCGCGTTCGGCAGTCGTGGTCCTGGTGGACGGTCTCGGATATTGGAACATCAATATGAGATTGGGACATTCACCCTATCTACGGTCGCTGATGGCGGATGGCGTTAACCAGCGGCCAATCGCCACATGCATGCCCAGCACCACCGTGGCCGCAATGTCCACGTTCGGCACCGGCACATGCCCCGGATTAACCGGCATGACGGGATATACGCAGCTCAATCCCGACAATGGCGAAATCTGCCAGCTCATCTCTTTCAAAAACGCGCCCGCACCGCTGAAACTGCAACAGCAGCCGACCATATTCGAACGATTGGCGGAACAGGACGTTCGCGTCACCAGTTCGGGACTGCCGAAATTCGCGTTCTCCGCGTTGACTCAGGCGGCGTTACGTGGCAGCGACTACATCTCCAATGACGATCCACGCCGACGTATCATGACCGCGGCGAAAGCGGCGAACACGCCCGGACTGACATACGTGTACCTGCGCGACGCGGACAAGATCGGACACAATTACGGCTGGGACTCCGACAAGTGGATCGGCACATATGAGCGTATCGACGCCCAGTTGTCTTTGCTGCGTCGAAGTGTGCCGAAGAACACGCTGATCGTCATCGTGGCGGATCATGGCATGATAACCGCCGACCCGGAAGCCTGCATCGACATAGCGTCCGAACCCCAGCTGATGCGGGGCGTCGCGAATGTCGGCGGCGAACCACGCTGTGTCATGCTTTATGGCGAGGATGGCGAGAATCCGGAGGACATCGCCGCTCGTTGGCGTGACGTGCTGGGGGAGCGCGCCCAGGTGCGCACCCGCCGGCAGGCAATCGAGGAAGGCGTCTACGGACCAGTCGATGAACGCGTCAAGTCGATGATCGGCGATGTGGTCGTCTCCGCTGCGGGCTCTACCACCATTGTCGATTCCCGCACACAGGCGGAGAAGGCGATGCATCTGCCCAGCGTGCACGGGTCGCTGACCTACATGGAATCTGATATTCCATGCCTGATTGACGTGGCTTGATCGAATGATCCGAACGTCTGAACGGATGTTGCCGTGGAATGTTAGGGAACGTTAATCAGTCACCGAACAGAATTTCATCCCAACTCGGCACTGCGGAGCGTCCTGCACGGCGCTTCGATTTGGTGGTGCTCTGACTATGAGGATCGGATGATGCCGTCTTGGACTTATCGGACTGCTGCTCGCCGGCGGATTGCGTGTTTTGCGAGTTTTGGGCAGGTTCCGTCGTTGAAGGGGCGGGGGACTGCGTCGTCGCGATTTCCGGACGGTTCGGCAGCGGAACGGTCGCCGATGGCTGAGTCTCAACGGTGGTCTTGATATTCGTGGCTTGTGGTGCAACCGGTTCCGGAGCATTCCAAGCGGACACCGTCTGTTCGATACGTGCGGAACGTGCGGAATCGCCCGGCAAATTCAATGATGCGAGAAAATTCTGGTCGACCTGCTTCTCGGCGTGTCCTTCCGTCGGCGTGTCTTGTTCGCCGATGAGCTTGCGTGCCGTTGCGTTCAGACAGTTGACCGCGTTGTCATGCATGTTCCAAGACCATTCCGCACGGGCGGCATGACCTGCGGAATCGAACTCCGCGGTAATCTTCCACGGTTCCAAACCGCGTCTGGTGGCCTTCCACCGCACATCCTCCAACCGTACGTGGGCTGCGGCGAAAGTGCGTTCGATCAGTTCGGAAAGCGTGCGCACACGGCTTTCCTTCGGCGCGGGAACCGCCAGGAACTGTTCGATCGCATATTGCTTTTCGGTTTCCACCGCCGCCGAGAAACGCCGAACAAGCGCTTCGCTCAACGAATATCGCTCCGCCACGCGGGCCGGATTGGCTCCGGCTCGAATCAAGGATTGGATTTGGGAGATCGGCAGCGTGGAAGGCGCTTGCTGCTGACGCTCCTCTTGGGTTTCGGTGCGAATCTGCTTTGCCTCCAAAATGGCTCTTTCAAGCGCTTCATCGACCTTGACGGCGAATTTGCCGGCACCTGAAACAAAGACGAGCTCGCCGGTTTCACTCACATGATCGAACCGTGCATCTTCGAGCGCATTCTCAGGCACAACACACCACTTTCCCTTAGATTTTTCTATTAATTCTATTGTGCCCCACGTGTCGGATTTTACGAGTATTTCAATTCGTGTATCCTAGCGGGGGAAAAGTCATGTATTCTATGGCGCATAAGCACCATAGATGACGAAAGGAATCTCGATGGCACAGGATTATGATTCCCCGCGCAACAAAGACGAGGACGAGGAGTCGCTCCAGGCTTTGAGCAAGGGTTCTCAGAACAATTCCAACGATATGGACGATGACGAGAACGCCATTGCCGAAGACTACGAGCTGCCGGGCGCCGATTTGAGCAATGAGGACGCTTCGGTGACCGTCATTCCGATGCAGGGCGACGAGTTCATCTGCTCCGAATGCTTCCTGGTGAAGCATCGCAGCCAGCTTGCCTACACTACCGACGACGGACAGCCGGTATGCAAGGAGTGTGCGGCCTGATGGCGTTCGACGAGGCATACAACGAGCCGGAAAACGTCGAGGTTCTGGTAAAGTCGCTGGATCCCGGGCAGCCGGCTCAGCTGCATTACGCCCATGCCGGAGACGCCGGTGCCGATTTGCGCACCACCGAAGAAGTGACGTTGAAGCCGTTCCAGCGGGCGCTGGTGCCCACGGGAGTGGCAATCGCATTGCCTGCCGGCTATGTGGCGCTGGTGCATCCGCGTTCGGGACTCGCCGTCAAGCAGGGCGTCACGGTGCTTAACGCGCCGGGAACCATCGACGCTGGGTACCGTGGCGAAATCAAGGTGCCGTTGATCAACCTCGATCCGGAACGCGCCGTGACGTTCCATCCGGGCGACCGCATCGCACAGCTGGTCATCCAACGCTACGTCGAGGCAAAATTCATCGAGGCGCAGACCCTGCCTGGATCCGACCGCGCGGAACGTGGCTTCGGATCAACCGGCGTTGCGTCCTGACGGGACTGCAATACACAAAGACCGAGGATGTATCCGGCCGTGCAACACGCGGCCGGATACATCCGTCATATGGTGATGCGCGGGTACTATAGGGTACATTCCAAGCGAGGAGGAGCGAAATGAGCGACATGGATCATGAGGTTCGTTCGGCCAGAATGTTGGGCTGCGAGATCAGCACGAATCCGCTTGACCCGCTTGAACCAATCCTCAAGATGTGCGAATACCACCATCCCGACGAGGACATGAGCATTCTCGCGAGAGCCTACCGGCGCGCCGTCAACCAGCATTCGTCGCAACGGCGTAAATCCGGCGAGCCGTACATCATCCATCCGCTTGCAGTGGCGCAGATCCTCGCCGATCTTGGCATGGGGCCGCTGGTTGTGGCAGCGGGCCTTCTGCACGACACAGTGGAGGACACCGACTACACGCTCGACGAATGCCGCGCCGAATTCGGCGACACGGTGACCGGCCTGGTGGACGGCGTCACGAAGCTTTCCAAAATGGAATACGGCGATTCCGCCCAGGCCGAGACCATCCGCAAAATGGTGGTGGCGATGAGCCGCGACGTGCGCGTGCTGGTGGTCAAGCTCGCCGACCGTGTGCACAACGCCCGTACATGGCGTTACGTCAAGCAGTCGAATGCGCAGAAAAAGGCACGTGAAACGCTGGATGTGTATGCGCCGCTCGCCAACCGTCTTGGCATGAACGCCATCAAAACCGAGTTGGAAGAACTCAGCTTCAAGGTTCTGTATCCGAAGATCTACAACGAGATTGTGGTATTGGTGGCCCGTCGCGCCGGACAACGCGACGTGTACCTGAAGCAGATTCTCGCCGAAATCAATGAGGATCTCGACGAACAGCACATCAAAGCCTATGTGACGGGCCGTCCGAAGGACTACTTCTCCATTTACCAGAAGATGATCGTGCGCGGGCACGATTTCGCCAACATTTATGATTTGGTGGGCGTGCGTATCATCGTCGACACGATTCAGGACTGCTATGCGGCGTTGGGTGCCGTGCATGCGCGGTGGAACCCTGTTCCCGGCCGTTTCAAAGACTATATCGCCATGCCGAAGCTCAACATGTACCAGAGCCTGCACACCACGGTGGTCGGTCCCGGCGGCAAGCCGGTGGAGATTCAGATCCGCACGTGGGACATGCACCGCCGCGCGGAATTCGGCATCGCTGCGCATTGGAAGTACAAGGAGAACGGCCAAGCCGGACGCGCGTTGAGCTCGCCTGACAAGTCCGACCGCAAGCGTGGCGAAAACCAGGAGCTGAGCGAGGCCGACAACCTCAAATGGATTCAGCAACTTGCCGACTGGACGAGCGAAACGCCGGATTCCGACGAATTCCTTGGCTCCCTCAAAGAGGATTTGGGCGCGGCAGAGGTCTACGTGTTCACGCCGAAAGGCAAGATCGTCTCGCTTCCCGCCGAAGCCACTCCGATTGATTTCGCTTATGCGGTGCACACCGAAGTCGGTCACCGTACCATGGGTGCGCGCGTGAACGGACGATTGGTGCCGCTTGATACCAAGCTCGAGAATGGCGATACCGTTGAAATATTGACATCCAAGTCCGAATCCGCAGGTCCGTCGCGTGATTGGCTGAGCTTCGCCAAGAGCCCGAAGGCACGCAACAAGATTCGTCAATGGTTCAGCAAGGAACGCCGTACCGAAGCCGTCGAGGAAGGCCGTGACGAGCTGACGCGCGCCATGCGCAAGCGCAACCTGCCAATCACCACGCTGCTGACTCCGGAAGCATTGGTGGGCGTCGCCGACGAGTTGAACCTTGCCAACGCGGAAGCCGTGTTCGTGGCGATTGGTGATGGCCAGATCTCCACGCAGAACGTCATCTCGCATCTGGTCCGTGACGCGGGCAGCGACGAGGTGGATGAGGAAGTCGAGCAGGAGGCGTTGCCGCTCAAGCAGGTGGAGCGTACCAAGAAGACCACCAGCTCGTTGGGTATCTCCGTCAAGGGCGTGGGGGACATCTGGGTCAAGCTGGCCCGATGCTGCATGCCGGTTCCTGGAGACAAGATCATCGGCTTCATCACCCGCAACCAAGGCGTGTCCGTGCATCGCGTGGACTGCCAGAACATGCTCGAACTGGAGAAACGCCAGCCCGAACGTGTGGTGGATGTGCAGTGGACCAGCACCAAGGGCGTGTTCATGGTCAAGATCCAGGTCGAGGCGCTTGACCGTCCGCATCTGCTGAGCGATGTGACACGCGTGCTGTCCGACCACGGCGTGAACATTATCTCCGGCTCGATTTCCACCGGCACCGACCGCGTGGCCACCAGCCAATTCAGCTTCGAAATGGCCGATCCGCAGCATCTGAACACTCTGCTCGCCGCCGTGCGTAAAATCGAAGGCGTGTTCGACGTGTACCGCATCACCGGCGCGAAGGATTCCGCGGAGCCGCGACTGCGCAAAATGTGATGTTGACGAATCACATAAGCCGGTGGTTGCAAGCAAACGCCTCTATAAATAAAATGAAGAAAGCCCCTCAATCGAGGGGCTTCCCTATATTGTACGGCTGTGCGGGAAACGCTTACTTGAGCACTTCCACGGACACGATGCCGACCGGCTCGGTCGGACGGT
>OHKE01000156.1_pt1 | contig 26423 bp, 20 predicted proteins | sample 1568731 | NCBI WGS metagenome assembly OHKE01 (sample SAMEA3879588, study PRJEB24766) | human gut metagenome | biome: human-associated habitat; feature: feces | place: USA | collected 1985/1987 | reverse complement strand
TTGACTGAGCCGACCTATACGAAAACGGAGGTAGCAAGAAATGAAAAAACGAATACTTAGTATCCTGCTCGCCCTTTGTATGCTGTTCTGCCTTGTGCCGACTACGGCGTTTGCCGCGGGTGAGACAAACAGGAAAGTCGAAACGGAACAAGAGCTTGTCAATGCGCTGGCGGACAGCAGCGCAGACATCATCACGCTGAAAAATGACATTGCAATCGGCACGACCCTGACCGTCCTCCGCAAGGTCACCCTCGATCTCAACGGCTATGTTCTGAAAATGACCGGCAGCGGCAGCGTTATTATACTCGATAATAAGAGCGGCATCACCGGCGACCTGACCCTTATCGACAGCAATCCCACGGCGGAGCACAAATTCAAGGTTAACGGCGCAGAACCTTGGGTGCTGGACAACAGCGGTACAGAGACCGTCTATGGTGGCATCATCACAGGCGGCACGGGCAGCCGGATCTTCTTCTCCAATGGGGTGTCAGGCGGCGGCGTGATCATCGGCAGCGGCGCACTCACCATGAACGGCGGCAATATCGTCGGCTGCATAGCCAATGAAGGCGGTGGCCTGTTTCTCTCAGACGGTTCGTTCACCATGAACGCCGGCAGCATTGTCGGCTGCTCAACACCAAACAGATTAACGACCGGAGAGGCCTTTTACGGCGGCATATACGCTTTTGGTCCGATGGCGAACAGAGATACAACCGGCGTGATCACGTTGACCGGCGGCCTGATCAAAAACAACGGCAGATACGCTATCAATGCTGCGTATCATACCACAATTTACGCCAACGGCGGCGAGGTATACGGTGGGGTTTACCTAAAACAGTCAAGTAAGATCACCTGTCTTGCAGAAGATAACGGTATTACCGCCTTCAAAGGCAAGACGGTGATCGGCGGAACTTCCAGTGTATATCCAAGCCATGTTGACTGGGGCCTCTTCTACGGCGGTCTGGATATTTACGGCAATACGACCGGCGTCATCGTGACTTACAAGGACGGCGACAGTGAATACGCAAAGCAGGTTCTTCCCTCCGGCACTCTCGCGACGCGTCCCGATGCTCCCGCCGCCACACCGGGCTATACCTTCGGTGGCTGGAACAAGGCCGACGGCACGGCGTGGGATTATGCAAGCGATAAAGTCACCGATAACATAACATTGTATGCAAAATGGGCAGCGAACACCTACACAATAACCTTTGATACTGTAGGCGGCAGCGAAATTGCCCCGATTACGCAGGACTACGGCACGGTAATTACCGCACCTGAAGCCCCGACAAGAGAAGGATATACCTTTATCGGCTGGGATAAGGAAATTCCCACGACTATGCCCACTGAAAATATGACTGTCACCGCGCAGTGGGAAATCAATCAATACACAATTACCTTTGATACCAACGGCGGCAGCGAGATTGCTCCGATTACGCAGGACTACGGCACGGCAATTACCGTCCCTGCCGACCCGACAAGAGAGGGCTACACCTTTATGGGTTGGGATCAGGAAATTCCCAAGACCATGCCTGCCGAAAATATAACGCTCAAAGCACAGTGGAAAGACAGTGAAAAGCCCACGGGCGAAATTGTCATAGGCACCAACAAATGGCAGGAATTCCTGAATAAAATCACCTTCGGCCTGTTCTTTAAGGATACGCAGACGGTGACGATAAACGCCGCCGACAACAGTGGAACCGTGTTTATCTCCTATTTGGTGACCGATCGGGATCTTTCCGAGGCGGAACTTCAATCTCTCGTATTTAGTGGATATGAGGAGCCGTTTCGCATAGACCGAAACGGGGAATACATTGTTTATGCAATGCTTGTTGACCCGAGCCTGAATATAACATACCTTCGTTCCGACCGCGTAACAGTTGACAATGTTCAGCCGGTCATCGGCGGCATAGAAAACGGCAAGACCTATTGTGAAGCACAGACGGTCACCATTGACGAAAAGTATTTGGACACCGTCACCGTAAACGGCACAGAGGTCACGCTTGACGAAAACGGCAGCTTTATTCTTTCTGCGGCAGACGGTGAGCAGAAGATTGTTGCTACCGACAAGGCCGGCAACACCGCCGAAATGACCGTAACGGTCAACGACGGGCATACCGGCGGCACAGCCACCTGCACCGAAAAGGCGGTTTGCGAAATCTGCGGAAAGGCTTACGGTGACCTGGATGGGAATCATCACGCCAACCTTAAGCATATCCCCGCAAAGGCAGCGACAAGGACTGCCGGGGGCAATATCGAGTATTGGTACTGTGAAGACTGCGACAAGTATTTTGCCGATGCTGCGGCTACCAAAGAGATCAAACAGGCAGATACCGTAACGGCCAAACTGTCAGGCGCTGCCAAATCGCCCCAAACCGGTGGGGACAGCGGCGTTGTGACCGTATTGCTGCTGAGCGGCGGTGCGTTCATCTGCTTGGTATCCCGCAGGAAAAAGCGCACCCACACCGTGTAAACCACACAAATCATTGCAGAAAAAGAGCAGACATCATGTCTGCTCTTTTTAACGCCCGGCAGGAAAGCCCGTTGCGCTCTTTACAGAGAACGATGGGTATGGTAAAATGCAGGGGAGGTGAGCAAAATGTATGAACCCAGCGAAACACGCTACGAGACCATGCCCTATAACCGGTGCGGCAAAAGCGGTCTGCGGCTGCCGGCGCTGTCTGTGGGACTGTGGCAGAACTTTGGCGTGAACAACGATTACGATACCATGAAAGAGATCATTCTAACGGCCTTTGACCATGGGGTGACCCATTTTGACCTGGCTAATAATTACGGGCCGGAGCCGGGGCGGGCAGAGATCAACTTTGGCCGTATATTCAAGGAAAATCTGCGCCCTTACCGGGATCAGCTGATCATCAGCACCAAGGCCGGGTATGAGATGTGGCCGGGCCCCTACGGTGGTCGGGGCGGTAGCCGCAAGTACCTGACTGCTTCCCTGGACCAGAGCTTGCAGCGGATGGGGCTGGAGTATGTGGATATTTTTTACCACCACTGCATGACCCCGGACACGCCACTGAAGGAGACGGCTCTGTGCCTGGCGGATCTGGTGCGCCGGGGTAAGACCCTGTATGTGGGTATGAGCAATTATGACGGCAAAACCATGCACCGTATGTACCACAAGTGCGATGATGTGCAAGCGCCCTTTGTCATCAACCAAAATCGCTATTCCATCTTTGACCGCACGGTGGAGAAAAACAAACTGCTGAAAGAAGCCCGGGACAAGGGCAAGGGCGTGATCTGCTTTTCGCCGCTGGCCCAGGGGCAACTGTCGGATAAATACGCCAAAGGCATCCCGGAGGGCGCCCGCTTGTTTGGCAACGAAAAGCTGCAAGCCCATGTAGGTTATGATCAGCACCGCGCCCAGCAGATTGAAAAGCTCTATCAGCTGGCAAAAGACCGGGGCGAGACCCTTTCTCAGTTGGCAATCCAGTGGCTGTGGCAGCAAAAGGGGGTCACCTCCGTGCTGGTGGGCGTGCACTCCAAGGCGCAACTGCTGGAGAATTTGGCTGCGCTGGAACAGCCTCCCCTTAGCGAGGCGGACCTGATCCGTATTGACAGTTACAGCAAATAACAGCACTTTATACAGAATAAGTAAAACAAAAGGAACGCGGCTGGCAGTCGGGTTCCTTTTTGTTTGACAGTGCCGGCGGAATATGCTACCCTTTTACCAAGAACGGCGGGCGGCGGCCCGTGATTTGGAGAGAAAAGAATGCCCTATATGCAAATGACAGAGGAGCAGTTCAAGGTTCCTGTGCTGAAAAATGTGATCTATGCCCTGCGCCTGGTGTGGCAGATGGATAAGCGCCTGCTCATCGGCTATCTGTTGCAAGAGGGGCTGTATGCGGTGTTTTCCCGCTATTTGCAGAATATTTTGTTCTTAAAGATCCTGCTGGATGTGATCACCGGCAGCGGCGACTTTCGCACTTATGTGGGGGAGCTGGCGGCGTTTGCCCTTTTGGCGCTGGTGGTGAAGGTGGCCCAGTGGGAGGGTATGCGCATGGAGAAGTGCGCCACCAAGCGGGTGCTGAAGTTGCTTAACGACCGGATCTTTGAAAAGGCGCTGTCTGTGGATGTGGCCTGTTATGAGAACCCGGAATTCTACGACAAATATCAGCGGGCAACCATGGTGACCACCAATAGCTTTTTTGACCTGATCTGCTTTGATTTTTCTGCCTTTGTGGCGGATGTGGTGGCGCTGGTGTGCGTGATGGCCACCGTGGCGGCGGTGCACCCGCTGTATCTGCTGTTTTTGGTGCCGGTGTTCTTTGTGTTCGCCGTAGAGGTGTATAAGAGCAAGTGCGTCTATCGGCGGGATATGTCCATGACCGCCAACAAACGAATGCAAGCCTATGTGCAGCGCACGGTGTACCTGCGAGAGTACGCCAAGGATATGCGCACCTCCAATATCTTTGCCGTGATGGTTCGGCGTATGGAGGCGGCCACCAAGGCCAATGTGCGCATTTTGAGGGACTACGGCGTGCGGCTGTTTTTGTACAGCGTAGTCAGCAGCCTGCTTGGTGAGCTACTGCCGGTGCTGGGCACTTATGCCTTTGCCTGCCACAGCTTTGTGCAGGGCAGCGGGCTGACCGTGTCCGGCTTTAGCGTGGTGGCCTCCGGCATTAACGCGGTGCGGGAGTCTACCCTGGACACCACCGAGTGCTTTGACGAAATGACCTTGATGGCGTTGTATTTTCAGAATTTGCGGGAGTTTTTGGACTATCAGCCCCAGGTGGTATCCGGTCCTCTGCCGGTGCCGCCGCTGGAGACGCTGGAATTTTGCCATGTGGACTTTACCTACCCGGGCACCGATCGACGGGTGCTCCACGATGTGAACTTTACCCTGCGGCAGGGCGAGACCCTGGCGGTGGTGGGCATTAACGGCGCCGGCAAATCCACGCTGGTCAAGCTGCTGCTGCGGTTTTACGACCCTACGGTTGGCCAAATTCTTTATAACGGCAAGCCGCTGCCGGAATATGACCTGGAGCAGCTGCGGGCTGCCTTTGGCACCGTGTTCCAGGATTATAAAAACTTTGCCCTGTCCGTCAACGAGAATGTGATCGGCCACGCTTGTACCCCGGCGGAAAAAGCTCTGGCAGAGCAGTCACTGCGCCACAGCGGTGTGTGGGACAAAATTGCCTCACTGCCCCGGGGGGCGGACACGGTGCTGACCCGAGAGTTTGACGAGGCGGGCACCGGTCTGTCCGGCGGCGAAAATCAAAAGGTGTCCACCGCCCGGCTGTTTGCTCGGGACTTCCAGATCGCCGTGCTGGACGAGCCAAGCTCTGCCCTGGATCCGGTGGCAGAGTATAAAATGTATGAGAATTTGCTGCAAGTGACAGAGAACAAGACGGTGATCTTTATCTCGCACCGGCTGTCCAGCGCGGTGCTCAGCGACCGCATTTTGGTGCTGGCCGACGGTCAGGTGCAGGAGAGCGGCTCCCACCGGCAGCTGATGGAGCAAAACGGACTGTATGCGGATATGTTCCGCCTGCAAGCCTCCGGTTACAAGCAGGAAGGGGGTGCCGCCGGTGCGCAAGCCTAAGCATGCGGGAGAGCACTCCATGTTCTCCAATTTATTCTATTTTTTGCGGCTGCTGTTTGCAGCCTCCCCGGCGCTGGTGATCGGCGAGCTGGCATGGGGCGTGCTGACGGTGCTGCCCGGCCAGCTGGTCAGCGTGCTGGGGGTTAAGTATGTGATCGACATTGTCACCTCCGGTCGGGACTTAAAACGGCTGTACGCCGTGGTGGCCGTTGTGGTGGCGCTGCTTGCGCTGTGCCGGCTGGCGTCCTATTTGTATCGGGAGTTCTTTTGGAATGTGCAAAGGGAGAAAGCCTATTACCGGCTGAACCGGCGACTGTATGCCAAGGCGGCGGAGCTGGACCTGGCGTCCTATGATGACCCGGAATTTTACAACCGCTTTATTCTGACCATTGAGTCCTCCGGCGACAACATCCAAAACCTGCTGGGTCTGGTGCGCCGGTACTTTGGCAACTTGATCTCGCTGATTGCCATTTCTTCTGTGCTGCTGACCATTGACCCGCTGTGTTTGGTGATTATTTTGGCGTCTATTTTGCTGTTTTTGCCCCTAAGCAAGGCCATTAGCAACTTGCAGGTGCAACGCCAGGTAGAGAACACCCGCTATCATCGGCGATCAGACTACTTCCAGCGGCTGTTTTACTTGCAGGATTACGCCAAAGAGGTGCGTATGAACGGCATTGCGCCTCTGCTGATGGAGCGCTACGACCAAGCGGCGGAGGATGTGATCGCCTGCCAAAAGAAATATTACGGCAAGATCACTCGCCGCTATCTGCTCCAGGAGACCGGAGTGCAGGTGCTGGGCTTTATGTTTGTACTGCCCATGTATCTGGGCTACCTGGTGCTGGTGCGCCACCAGATCAGCCCCGGGGATTTTGTGGCCAGCTTTAACGGTGCCTATGCCATCGCCATGAGCCTGAATTTCCTCACCGTGTGGGGCGTTGCCCAGTTTGACGAGCGGGCCAAGCTGATCGAAAAGTACCGGGCATTTCTCCACGCCGAACCCACCATTCGGGACGGGGCGCAGGCGGCGCCCAAGCATCGGTCCGGCGAGATCAAGCTGGAGCACCTGACCTTTACTTATCCCGGTGGGGCGGCGCCTGTTTTGCAGGATATTAACCTGACGATTCACCCGGGGGAGAAGATCGCCCTGGTAGGCTACAACGGCGCCGGTAAGACCACCTTGACCAATTTGCTGCTGCGGCTGTATGAGCCCTCCGGTGGGCGGATCCTGATTGGTGGGCAAGACATTCGGGACTGCACCCTGCAAAGCCATCGGGATCGGTTTGCGGCGGTGTTCCAGGACTTCCAGCTGTTTGCCTGTCGGGTAGGGGAGAATGTGGCGCTCAGTCCGCAGTTTGACCCGGAGCGGGTGCGCCGTGCGCTGGACCACAGCGGCTTTCAGCGACCTTTGCCCCGGGGCGTGGACACCCAGCTGCTGCGGGAGTTTGACGATGACGGACTGATGCTTTCCGGCGGCGAGAGCCAAAAGGTGGCGGTGGCGCGGGCATTCTACAAGGACTGCCCCTTTGTGATCCTGGATGAGCCCTCTGCCAACTTGGACCCGGTGGCAGAATACCAGCTGAACCGGGCTATGCTGGAGGCTGCCCGGGATAAGACGGTGATCTTTATTTCTCACCGGTTGTCCACCACGGTGCAGGCGGATAAAATTTATGTGATGGAGCAGGGTCGGATCATAGAGAGCGGCTCGCACAGTGAACTGATGGCGGCAGACGGCATCTATGCTTATATGTTCCGCCTGCAAGCGGAGAAGTATAAGAACGCCAAAAATGAATAACGATAAAAAAGCGAACGATTTTTATATCGTTCGCTTTTGTATTGCTAAAAGATGTTGCCCACCGTTACCTTGCTGTTGTCGTAGATCTCTGCCAGTTCCGTTTGGCACTGGCGAATGGTAGGGCGCAGATCGTCGCTTTCGTCCCCAGCCAAGGGCTGCAGGGTGCCCAGGATTACCCCCGCCTCTTGTAAAGCGCGGTGCTCCATGAGCACGCACAGGGTAGGGTAGCGGGCGGTCCAAATGTTTTGCAGTTGGCGGGCCTTGCGTTCTGCCTCCGGGTAATTCTCTTCTGCGGCGGCTGCGTCCATGCTTTGCAGTAGGGTCTCCATATTCTCAAAGGTGGTCTTGACCGTGTGCTGTTCAAAGATACACAGCCCTGCCACCAGCAGCAAAAACAAAATGGCAAACCATGTGCGTTTCACTTTTTTCTCTCCTTTTTTACGGCAAAGACGGTGCCGCTGTCATCTATGGTCACCACCAGTTGTTCACCGGGGCGCAGGCTCTCCTTTTGCAGCGCCTTGGCAATGGCTGCTGTGTTCTGCACTTGGTCGCCGAAATATTCCGGCACAATGTGGCCGTCGGTGACTACGGGTATGGGAAAGCCGTTGTCCGGCGTCGGTACGCCCAACTGTTTGGGGGTCACCGGGCTTTCCTCCGTACGCAGCCGCACGGACAGGCTGCCGTTGGTCTCTACCACCGCTTCCTCCACGGTGGACAGATCAAATACATCCTTTTGGCGCAGGGCGTCTATCAAGTCGTCTACGGTAAAGCGCAGGCGACGCATTTGCTTTTGATCCGGTTTGCCGTGGCGTATGAGAAAGATGGGTCGCCCTTGCAGCAGGTTTCGCAGCCGCAGGCTTTTCATGGACGCCACGGAGGCGAGAATTTCCAGACTTACCAGTAGCAGCATGGGCAAAAAGGCGTTGGCCAGGGGCATGGTGTTGTCTTGTAGGGGAATGGAGGCAATCTGGCTCACCAATATGGTAATGACCAGCTCGTGAGGGTTCAGCTCGCCGATCTGGCGCTTACCCATGATCCGCATAGCCAGAATGACGGTAAAGTAGATCAGCAGTGCACGAATAAGAGTTACTGTCATTTCAATCACCGGTTGTATTTTGTGAATAAATCCCCCGGTTATGCCAAAATTAGTACGGGTGATAGAAATTGGAAAACCTTAGGCGTCAATATAACGATAATGTACAAAAATTTAAGGCGGACTTTGCGGACTGCTCGGATTTTTTGCTCAAGGAGGCGGAAACCGGCGGTCGCAAGTGCTTTTTTGCTGTGATGGACGGATTGGTGGATTCTTTGCAGCTGGGGCAGATGATTATGGGACCGGTGCTGGGCGCACAGGTGAAGGCCCGCACGCCGGACGAGCAGTTTCGCCAGCTGATGCGCACCTGCGTGCAGTCGGTAGAGCTGAAAGAGGCAGAGACCTTCGAGGATGCTTACTATTATTTGATGAGCGGCTTTTGCGTGTTTGTGTTGGACGGCTGTCCCCGGGCTATGGTCATGGGTATTCAGGGTTGGACCAAGCGCAGTACCGACGAGCCGGAGAGCGAAAGCAATGTGCGCGGCGCCAAAGAGTGCTTTGTGGAATCTGTGAACGACAATAAGGCGCTGCTGCGTAAGCGCATGAAAACCCATCACTTAAAGCTGCGCCAAATCCAGCTGGGCACCGCCGCCCCAACCCCGGTGGTACTGGCTTTTTTGGATGACCGTGCCGCGGCGGAATTGGTGAATGCGGTGGAGCAGCGGCTAAAGGATGCGCATTTGAATACGGTGGCGGATTACGGTGAACTGGTGCCCTTTTTAGACACAAATATGCGTTCCTTTTTCTCTGCCGTAGGCACCACGGAGCGCCCGGATGTGTTGGCGTCCAAGCTTTATGAGGGCCGGGTGGCGGTACTGGTGGAGGGCACGCCCTTTGTGCTTTATGTGCCGTATCTTTTCAGCGATAATTTTCAGTCTTTGGATGATTATGATTATCCGCCGTTTTTCGGTGGATTTGTGCGGCTGCTGAAGTATTTTAGCTTTGGTATTTCCGTATTTTTGCCCGGGGTGTATGTGGCACTGGGCACTTTTCATCAAGAACTCATTCCCACCAACTTGCTGTTTACCATTGCGTCGGCAGAGTTTCGCACCCCGCTGTCCCTGATGAATGAGGCCATTATGACACTGATCTTTTATGAAATCATGCGAGAGGCGGGGCTGCGGTTACCCAAGGTCGTTGGCCACGCGGTGTCTATCATCGGCGCCATCGTCATCGGTGAGGCCACCGTGTCTGCCGGGCTGATCGGTGCGCCTATGTTGGTGATTATCGCCATTACCGCCATTGCCTCTTATGTGGCGTTTCCGCTGTATGACAGCGTGTCGGTGCTGCGGCTCTTGTTTATCCTGGCCGGGGGACTCACCGGACTTTACGGTCTGATGCTGGGCATGGCGGCGCTGTTTGTGAATATTTGCAGTCTCAGCCCCTACGGCGTGCCGTACGCCGCCCCCATCGCGCCGCTAAATATGCGCTCCCTGGGCGATGTGTTTTATCGGGAAAGTTGGACCAAGCTGGCCCGCCGCCGGGTGCGGGTACAGGATCTGCGGGGTGCGCATATTGACCAGTGTGAATAACAGCAAAATTTCTCCGTTCAGTCTGTTTGCCATGCTGTATATCAGCCGCCTGGTGGTGAGCCTGACCCATGTGCAGTCTATTATGGCAGGTAAACTGTCTACCCAAATGCTGATGAGCGTGGGGGTAGCGCTGGTGCTTTCCCTGCTGTTTGCGGTGCCTGTGCTTCTTTGTGTGCAGCGGGACTGCTCACCGTTGGCGCACAGAACGCTGGGCACTCTTTATGCCTGTAATTTTATCTTCTTGGCGGGGATCAATGTGAGCCGCTTTGCCTACTTCGCCTCTGCCCGGTTGAATCCGGAGGCCAAAAGTTGGGGATTTGCCTTGCTGATTCTTCTATTTGCGGTGTATGGGGCGTTGGTTGGGCTGCAAGGATTGTCTCGTTTTTCCGGCTTCGCCTTTTGCCTGATTGTGCTTGTGGTAGCGGTGGTGCTGGGCTTTAATGTGCAGCACTTCCAATGGTTCAGCCTGTTTCCGCCAGGCAGCAACACCGTGGGTGAAGTGATACAAAACGGCGTGGTGCTGTCTGCCAATACGGCAGAGATTACGATCTTTTTGGTGCTGGCGGATCGGGTGGTTATCGGCGGACGTCGTTTTGGTGCCTTTTATGGCGCTATGGGGTGTTCGTACCTGACTACGAGCCTGCTGTTTCTCTTTGCCATCGGTGTGATGGGGGACGCGGCCGGGTTACAGGCGTTTCCGGTTTATACCCTCTCTCAGCTGGCAGGCAGCGGCTCAATGGTGCGTATGGACGCGCTGTACACCGGCTTTTGGATCTTTGCTATCTTTATTAAGGCGGCACTGCTGATTTATTGTGCGGTAGAGACCCTGCCGGGCAGTGGTGGGCACAAGGGCAAGTGCCTGGGCGCCGGTTTGGCGGCCTTTGCCGTCAGTTGTGCGCTGGAACGGTTGATGACTGTGGGTCAGCACTCGCCGTTGATCACAGTGGTGCCCTTCGTAGTGTTTTCCTCTCTCATTCCCCTGGTTTGGCTGCTGGGGCACAGAAAGGCGCGTGGTACAAATGAGACGAACCATTAAGCTGCTTCTTTGCTTTCTGCTGGTGGCGGCTACGCTGTGCGGCTGCTCCGGGCGGCGCACCTTGAGCAATTTGGCGGTGGTGGAGGGCATGAGCATTGACCGGGCGGCAAACGGGGTGTCCGTCTCGGTGCAGACCCTGAATATGACCAAGAGCGGCAACGGCTCGGAGGCCCTGTCCGGCAATATTACCATTAATACCGCAGAGAGCGGCACCGGTATTTCCCAGGCGCTGTCTAAGCTGTCTAAGGACTTGTCCCGCAATTTGTTTTTGGGACAAAACAAGATTACGGTGTTCAGCAGCAGCGTGGCACGGCACGGGGTGGGCGACAATATGGATTACTTTGTGCGCAGCGCCGCAAGTCGGCCGGATGTGCTGCTGTGTGTGGCAGACGGTAATGCCAAGGCGCTGCTGCAGAGTAAGGAAGACGACGCTTTGGTGCCCAGCGCAAATATGGTGCACCTGCTGCAGAATGGGCAGGATAGCGGTATGGGCGCGGTGGTGTCCGTTAATGACGCGCTGCGCTGCTTTGCCAGTCCTACCTCGGATATTTATTTGCCGCTGTTAAAGAGAGTGGGCACACATACGGCTTTTGTAGGGCTGGCGCTGTTTGATGGGGGCAAGATGACCGCCACGGCGAACATGGCAGATACTTTTGGTATTCTTCTGATGAATGGCAAGATCAAAAGCGGGCTGCTAACCCTGCAAAATGACAAGTTGGGGCATATCGGGGTGGAACTGGTATCCTGCAAGGTGGGGACGAAGAGCGCCATAGAGAACGGCCGCTCGGTGTTTCGGGTAACGGTGCAGGCACAGCTGATGCTGGACGAAGTGCAAAAGGGTTATATCAGTACCATAGATAATCGCTCCATTGCCGTCATAGAGCGCCTGGCGGAGCAAAAGCTGGTGGACCTGTGCACCGGAGCTTACGCCTGCTTGCAGGCCGCCGGATGCGACGGCGTGCAGGTTGGGGCGCAGCTGGCCATGTCAGACCCGGCGGGGTATGCAGCGGTTAAAGCGGACTGGAACCGTGCGTTCTCCGCCTCTGTGATCCAGGCTGTCTGCCACTGCCGGATTACGAAAATTAACGATAATTCCATCAGAGAATAGGCGCCGTCAGTACCGCAGAGTGGAGCAGGCTTACCAGATCACTGCTGCCTTGGGTGTGAAATGCGGCGAACATGGGCACCCCGAATGTGAGCAAAAACAGCAGAGCAAACAGGATCAATACTTTTTTCAAAGTGGATCTCTCCTTTCAGATAACTTGACATTTGTCTGTTCTAAATGTATGTTTGAAAGGAGCGATTTCGTGGCTTCCAATTATATTTCGCCCATCTCCATGGACGCACTGTCCAACTTGTGCCAGGAGCTGGGGAAGAATAACTATATCAATGCCCACGATTTTGAACGCTATCAGGTAAAGCGGGGCCTGCGCAACAGCGACGGCACCGGCGTGATGGCCGGATTGACCCGTATTTGCTCGGTTGAGGGCTATTATATTTTGGACGGCGAGCGGATCCCTACGGACGGCAAGTTGTCTTACCGTGGTTATGACATTCGTGATTTGGTGGACAATTGCATTGCCGAGGACCGCTTTGGCTATGAGGAAGTGGTGTGGCTGCTGCTGTTTGGCAATCTACCCACTGCCAATCAGCTGTATTCTCTCCGCGAGGTGCTGTCTGAGTGCCGGGCACTGCCGGACGAGTTTGTGGAAGATGTGATTATGAAGCACGCTTCCAAGGATATTATGAACAAGATGGCGCGCTGCATTTTGTCCCTTTACTCTTTTGATGAGAACCCGGACGATACCTCTATTCCCAATGTGCTGCGTCAGTCCTTGCAGCTGATCGCGCAGACCCCGACCATTATGAACAGCGCCTATCAGATCAAGCGCCGTACATTCTACAACAAGACCATGTTCCTGCACCCGATCAACAAGGAGCAGACCATGGCGGAGTATATCTTAAATCAGCTGCGGGTGGACAAGACTTTTACCCGCGAAGAGGCCAAACTGCTGGACATTTGCTTAATGCTCCATGCGGACCACGGCGGCGGTAACAACTCTACCTTCTCTACCCGTGTGCTTACCTCCAGCGGTACGGATACGTATTCGGCCATTACGGCCGGCTTCGGCTCCCTGAAAGGTCCTCGCCACGGCGGCGCCAACATTCGGGTAACGCACATGATGGAGGACATTATTGCCCATGTGGCAGACCCCACCAAGCCGGAGCAGGTAAAAGATTACCTGGTTAAAATCCTGAATAAAGAAGCCGGTGACGGCTCCGGTTTGATCTACGGCATGGGTCACGCAGTCTATACCAAATCAGATCCTCGCGCGGTGATCTTAAAATCCAATGCCCGCAAGCTGGCTTATGAGGCCGGATTTGAAAAAGAGTTTAAAACCTTGGAGAATGTGGAGAAGCTGACCCCGGAGGTGTTTGCCGAGGTAAAGGGCGACAACAAGGTGATGTGCGCCAATGTAGATCTGTACTCCGGTTTGGTTTACAAGGTGCTGAAGATCCCGGAGGATCTGTTTACCCCGCTGTTTGCCACCGCCCGTATTGCCGGTTGGTGCGCCCATCGGCTGGAGGAACTGATTTCCGGCGGCCGAATTATGCGTCCGGCATACAAGAGCGTGTCTCACGCCAGAACGTACATTGCCCCGGCGGACCGAGAGGTTCAGGGCTGATTTTGAACGAAAGAGGAGCGAAAAAGTGCGTACCAGACCCCAACTGATCCCTTGGATTCTGACTTTTGCGATCACCGGGGCGGCGGTGGTATTGCGCTTTGTTCAGCTCCTCTTTTTTACGGACAGCAGTACCGGGCGGGTCACGGCTGCCGGTGCGCCGTTGACTTATGGGCTGTATGCTTTGCTGCTGTGTGCCGGTGTGTGTTGCACTGTGTGTGCCCTGCACCAAAGCCATACGGCAGTGGCGGTGGCTGCAAACGGCGGCAGCCGCAGGCTGACCGTTGTGTCCTATCTGGTGTCTGTGGCGTTCTTTTTTGATTTTATTTACCGCTGCTTTTTGTGCTACGACTTGGCGGACGGTGCGGTTTATTTACAGTGGAATGACCTAGTCAGCGAAGGGCTGACGGCACTGTTTGCTTTACTCAGCTGCTCCTACTATTTTGTTGTAGGGCGCAGCTATGGGGGCGGACGGTATGATTTTCGCGCTTTCCGCTTCTTTCACTTTGTGCCGGCGCTGTGGGGGCTTTGCCGTTTGCTAACCATTTTAGCTAAGATGGTCAGTGTGCTGGTAGATACCCAGACAGTGTGCGAGGTGCTGTTTTTGGTGGCACTGCTGCTGTTTCTCTTATCCTTTGCAACGGCGGTGGTTACCTCCCGCCATGCAGGGCGTGCGGTGGTGTTCTTTGGCCTGCTGGTGTTTGTGTGCGGCTGTGTGCTGGCATTGCCCGGACTGTCCGTATTGTTTACCGGGCACCGGGGTCTGTTGAACGGCAGCGTGTATTTCGGCCCGGCGGATTTATTGCTGGGTGTATTCGCCTTGGCTTTTGTGCAGGATCTGCGCCGTCGCAGCGCAGCGGATTAGGAGCGTGCCTTTGTTTTTTGCAACCTTAAAGACCGTGGCCGGTCAGGTACTGATGCTGTACCTGATCTCTCTGATCGGCTTTGTGACGGATAAGTTGGGCGTGTTTCGCCAGGCGGATGCCAAGCGAGTGATCGACCTGCTGTTTAATATCGTGCTGCCCATTGCCATTATTTATACATTTATGACCATGGCGTACACCCCGGACCATGTGCGGGGTATTCTTTTGGCGTTTGTGTGCGCCTTTGCCACCCACCTGGTGGGCGGCGTGCTGGGACAGCTGTGCTTTCGCCACCGCAGTCCCATGGAGCGGGGCGTGTACCGCTACGGTATGCTGTTCTCCAACGCCAGCTTTTTGGCGCTGCCTTTGGCACTGGCGGTGATTGGCTCGGAGGGCGTGTTCTACTGCTCCGTTTATGTGGCTGTTTTTAATGTGGTGGCCTTTACCTATGGCATTTATGAGATCAGCGGCCATACCGCCAAGATCGACCTGCGCCGGTTGGTGCTGAACCCCGGCTCCATGGCGGTGCTCATCGGGTTGCCGCTGTTCTTTTTGCAGCCCAGGCTGCCCCAGGTGATCCTGCGGCCCATGGAGATGGTGGGCAACTGTAATTCGCCCTTGGCCATGATGATTTTCGGCACCTTTCTTGCCAATGCGGACTGGAAGCGTATGTTTGCCAAAAAAGAGCTGTACTTTTGCTCCCTGATGCGTTTGGCAGTGATCCCCCTGTGTATGGTGGGGCTGTTTTACCTGTGCGGTGTGCGGGGTGATCTGCTGATCGCTATGGTCATCTCCGCCTCTGCCCCCACGGCTACCAATACGGCGATGTATGCGGCCAAGTACGACAATGACGCCGCCTTGGGCAGCGAGTTGGCCGCCCAGTCCTCACTGTTTTCCATTGTTACCATGCCGGTGGTGGTGGCGCTGGCAGCGGTGATTTAACCCCTAAAAAGGTGAAATTTGTCTAAATAAGTACAAATTGTAAATTTTATTTGAAGTAATAATACAGATAGTTGTAAAGTTACGAATCAAGGCGTATAATAGGAAGCATTAACGGAAAGGATGGATGTTTATATGAAGCTGGTTATGGCTGTAATTTCCAATAAAGATGTTTCCAAAGTTTTGGATGCGATTACGAAGGAGGGCTTTGCCTCCACCCGTATCTCCACCACCGGTCAGTTCTTGGCCGATGGGCACACCACGCTGTTTATCGGCACGGAGGATCACAAGGTGGAGCAGCTGTTCGATGTGCTGAAGAAGCATGTGACCAAGCGGGTGGTGCGCCAAGCGGGCGTGGCCAGCACGCTGGAAGGCTCGTTGCTGCGCCAGCCGGTGGACGTGGAGGAATACGGCGCTGTGGCGTTTGTGATCAATGTGGACGAGTTCCGCAAATTGTAAAGGCAAGTATGGAATTTAAGCACTTTCTCGGGAATGAAAAAATCAAGGCGCAGCTGTCTGCATTGGTAGACGGCGGCCGCCTGCCCCACGCCGTAGTGCTGGAGGGGGAGAGCGGTCTGGGTAAGCGCACGCTGGCCGGTGAACTGGCTGCGGCATTGGTGTGCCGGGGCGAGCACCGCCCTTGCGACAGCTGCCCCCAGTGTCACAAGGCCCGTGCCGGGGTGCACCCGGATATTTTGGTCTATGCCCCGGAGGGGGGCGCCCGTTCGTTTCACAAAAAGACGGTGGATCAAATTGTGGGCGATGTGTATATGACCCCCAACGAGGCGGATTATAAGATCTACATATTGGTTAACGCCCATTTGATGAGCGTGCAGGCCCAGAATGCCATTTTGAAAGTGCTGGAGGAACCGCCGGCTTATGTGCGGTTCATTTTAACGGTGGAGAACAAGAGCGCTCTGCTGCCCACGGTGCTGTCCCGCAGTGTGGTGTTTCGGTTGGAGGGCGTGCCGGTAGAGATCGGTGCGGATTATATTTTGCAGCGGCAGCCGGAGGCGGACCCGGATCGGGTGCGCCAGGCGTTGCAGCTGTGGAACGGCAACATCGGAAAGGCCATGGAGAGCCTGGAGGACGGCGAGGCCGCCAAGTACAGCGCCTTGTCCGCAGAACTGTGCCGCGCGCTGGTGGCGGAGAATGAGTATGCGCTCATTTGCGCCTGTGCACCCCTGCAAAAGGACAGGCAGGCGGTACTGAATATCTGCGGGGTGCTGCGGGATCTGTTTCGGGACGCATTGGTGCTGGACAGCGGCGCCGATTTGCTTTCCGGCAGCGATGAAATTCCCCGGCCCCTTGGATCCAAATGTACAAGAAAACAACTGCTGCAACTGTTATCTGTGGCAGAGGACACATATCAGCGGGCACTGCAAAATGCCAATAACGCCCTGCTGATCACAAAATTTTGCGCCGATTTGCGCCAGGCGATCGGCCGTTAGGAGGATAGATTATGACAAAAGTGGTAGGCGTTCGGTTTAAGGACACCGGCAAAACATATTATTTTGACCCCAAGGGGTTGGAGATTAAGAAAGGCGACCTGGTGGTGGTAGAGACCGCCCGAGGTATGGAATGCGGCGTCGCCCAGTATGCGCCCAAAGAGGTGGCGGAGAATGAGGTCACTGCACCCCTCAAGCCGGTACTGCGTATTGCCACCGCCAGAGACAAGCAAATTCTGGAAGAAAATAAAGAAAAAGAGAAGCGCGCCTACGAGGTGTGCCTGCAAAAGATCGAGAAACACAAGCTGGATATGAACCTGACCGAGGTGGAATACGCCTTTGACGGGTCCAAGATTCTGTTTTATTTTACCGCGGACGGCCGTGTGGACTTTAGAGAGCTGGTCAAGGATCTGGCCTCCACTTTCCATACCCGTATTGAGTTGCGCCAGATCGGCGTGCGAGACGAGGCCAAGATGCTGGGCGGTCTGGGCGTGTGCGGGCGGCCGTTTTGCTGCTCCACCTTCCTGAATGACTTCCACTCCGTGTCTATCAAAATGGCCAAGGAGCAGGGACTGAGCCTGTCCCCTTCTAAGATCAGCGGCACTTGCGGGCGGCTGATGTGCTGCCTGAAATATGAGCAGAACTCTTATGAATACCTGGCAAAGATTACTCCCCGCCGAGGCACCGTGGTGGACTGCAGAGAGGGTCGAGGCACGGTGGTAGACGCTGCGCTGCTTACCGGCAAGCTGAAAGTGCAGCTGGATAATGCGCCGGAGGGTGCACCGGTGATCGTCAATCGGGAAGAAGTGCGCGTAGTGCGTGCGCCCCGTCGCGGCGGCAAAAATGAGAAAAAAGCGGACAAGCCCGCCCAGGCGGAGAAGTAAGGCAAGACTAATTTTTTCGAATTCACTTGCATTTTTAAATCAATGCTGTTATATTTAGGTTGAGAAACATACAGGAGGTGTTTATCATGGCATATCAGATTTCTGATGATTGTATTTCCTGCGGTGCTTGCGCAGCAGAGTGTCCGGTTTCCGCCATCTCCGAGGGTGACGGCAAATTTGTAATTGACGCTGACGTTTGCATTGAGTGCGGTGCGTGCGAGGCAACCTGCCCCGTGGGTGCGCCTGCCCAGGCATAAGCGGATTTTGTAGATTTTTCTGCTTTTGTACAAACAAAAAGGAACACGCCGAGAGCTTTGGCTTTGGGCGTGTCTTTTTTTGTCCGCTTGCCAAAGCGGGGCGGTAGGTATATAATAAGCGCAAAGACCCGGGCACGGCCCGGTAGTGGGAGAGCCTATGAACGAGACGGTTATGCCTTTGGCAGAGCATATACAAATCGTGGTCAGTGACCGCCACACCTTTGGTACGGACGCCGTGGTGCTGGCGGATTTTGCCCGTATTCGCCGCCGGGATCGGGCGCTGGATTTGGGTACAGGTTGCGGAATTATTCCGCTGCTTTGGCTGCGAGATGCCCGGCAAAGTCCGGTGGCATGCCTGGATATTCAGGACCGGGCGGTACGGCAAGTGCAGCAATCCATTGCGCTGAATCATTTGGAAGAGCGGCTAACCGTGCAGCAGGCAGATCTGCGAGATCATCGGCAGCTGTACCCGGCGGGCAGCTTTACTCTGGTGAGTATGAACCCGCCGTACAAGCCGGTGGACACGGGCGTTTTGTCTCCGGAGCCGTGGGATCAAATTGCCCGGCACGAGGTGTGCTGCACCTTGGAGGACGCCTGCGCGGCAGCGGGCTATCTGTTGCAGTTCGGCGGGCGGTTTTGCATTTGCCATCGGCCGGAACGGCTGGCGGATATTGTAACGGCTATGCGTGCCCATGATTTGGAGCCTAAGCGGCTGCGGCTGGTGCAGCACCGGGAGGGAGAGGCACCCTTTTTGCTGCTGATGGAGGGGCGCAAGGGCGCCAAGCCGTACTTAACGGCAGAGCCTACGCTGATTTTGGAAAGTCCGGCGGGCCGGGCGGAAATGGGAAGAATATACGGCGCATATTTTGAAGGAGGCGCAAAGTGAGCGGTACTTTATATGTGGTGGGCACGCCCATCGGGAATTTAAGCGACTGGTCGCCCCGGGCGGTTGACACCCTGGGGACTGTGGATTTTATTGCAGCAGAGGACACCCGGGTGACCTTAAAGCTGCTGAATCATTTTGGTATCAAAAAAGAGATGGTCAGCTATTATGAGCACAACCGTCGGGAGCGGGGCGAAATCATCACTGCCCGCATTGCGGCGGGGGAGGACTGCGCCATTGTAACGGACGCGGGTATGCCTGCCATTTCGGACCCGGGGCAGGATCTGGTGCACCTGTGCCACTTGCAGGGGATCCCGGTGGTGTCCGTGCCCGGACCGGTGGCTTTTGCCACAGCGCTGGCGGTGTCCGGTATGGAGAGCGGGCGCTTTACCTTTGAGGGCTTTTTGTCCGTCAATAAAAAATCTCGCCGGGACCACCTGGAGGAGCTCAAAGACGAGAAGCGCACCATGATTTTTTATGAGGCGCCCCATAAGTTTATCAACACCATTGCGGATCTGCACCGGGTGCTGGGTGACCGGGAGATCGCCATTGTGCGGGAACTGACCAAGGTGCATGAGCAGGTGGTGCGTACCACCTTGGCACAGGCGGAGAAAGACTATACGGAAAATAAGATCAAAGGGGAGATCGTGCTGATCGTGGCCGGCAAAAAGGCCGAGCCAACGGACGCCATCACCTTTGACCAGGCGGTGGAACAGGCCCGTGCGCTGGTGGAGAAAGGCGCTTCCGTCAACGCTGCCGCCAAGGAGATTGCCGCGGTAACCCCGTACAAAAAAGGCGATCTCTATAAGGCACTGCTGTGAGTGGGTGTAATGCCTGCCCCCGCCGGTGCGGTGTTGACCGTACCACGGCCGTGGGTGCCTGTGGCGTGGGCGCTGCCTTTCGGGTGGCGCGTATGGCGCTGCACGCCTGGGAGGAGCCGTGTATCAGCGGCAAATCCGGCAGCGGAGCAATCTTCTTTTCCGGCTGTCCGCTGAAGTGCGTGTTTTGCCAGAATATGGAGATCAGCCGGGGCTGCAAGGGCGTGGACCTAACCGAGGACCAGCTGATCGCCGGTATGCAGCGGCTGATTGACGCCGGGGCGCAAAATATCAATTTGGTCAGCCCCACCCAGTACGCACCGGCCTTGGCGCGGCTGCTGCGCCGATGGAAGCCCCCGGTGCCGGTGGTGTACAACACCGGCGGCTATGAGCGACTAGAGACCCTGCGGCAGCTGGAGGGACTGATCGATATTTATTTGCCGGATTTTAAGTACACCCGCCCGGCCAAGGCGGCGACTTACAGCGCTGCGCCGGACTATGTGGAGCGAGTGGGTCCGGCGCTGCTGGAAATGCGCCGCCAGGTGCAGGACCGGTGGGACGGGGATAAAATGCTGTCCGGTATGATCGTGCGCCATTTGATTTTGCCGGGCAATACCAATTCGGCCATTGAGGCGCTGAACTGGCTGCACAGCCATTTGCCGGGTACCTATGTGTCCCTGATGGCCCAGTACACCCCTATGCCGGGGCTGGAGCGCTACCCGGAGCTGACGCGCACCATCACCCGCCGGGAGTACGACAAGGTGGTGGATCATGCTCTGGCGCTGGGTATAGATCGTGTGTTTTTGCAGGAGCGCAGCGCGGTAGGTAAAGATTTTATTCCGGCATTTGATTTTACTGGCATTGTGTGATAGAATACAGTTAGGCGCTGTGCGCCGAAAAGTGTAAAGACGAGGGAATGTACAAATGAAGAAATTTTTCCGGGAGTTTAAGGCATTCATTTCCCGCGGCAATGTGATGGACCTGGCCGTTGGCGTGATCATTGGTTCCGCTTTTACCGGCGTGGTTACCGCTTTGACGGATTCGATCATCAAACCGCTACTCAACTGTATCGGCGGAGCGGAGATCCAGGGCAAGATTCATCTGCTGGGAGATAATTATTTGGACTACGGCGCGTTTTTGTCCGCTGTGGTGAATTTCCTGATTATGGCGCTGATCATCTTTTGTATGGTCAAGGGGCTGAATAAGCTGTCAGACGCAGTGAAGCACGCCACCCATGAGAAAGAGGCCCAGGCGGCAACCACCACCAAGGTCTGCCCCTACTGCAAGAGCGAGATCGACATTGCTGCCACCCGCTGTCCCCACTGCACCTCGGTGCTGGAGGACGAAAAGACAGAGTAACGACAGCTGAAACTGAATATGTAGCGATAATAATTTTACATAGAATCAGCAGGCATTGCCTGCGTTAAGGGGGATTTTTCTATGAAAACGAAAGCGTACACTTATCCCAGCGCCAGCGCGCTGGCCACCATCCATGCCTGGCAGTGGTATCCGGAGGACGGCAATGTGAAGGCCGTGCTGCTGCTCCACCACGGTATGGCCGAGCACTGCGGCCGCTACGGCGACTTTTTGCAGGCCTTTGCGGATATGGGTTATGCGGTCTTTATGCACGATATGCTGGGCCACGGTCAGTCCTGCGAAACGCCGGAGGACAGGGGGTTCTTTGGCGATAAGGACGGGTACAATGCTCTGCTGCAAGATGTGCGGCGGTTGTATGACATTGCCCGGGGCGAGTATCCGGACAAGAAGCTGGTTATTGCCGGCCATTCTATGGGCAGCTTTATTATGCGGTGCTTTACCGCCCGCTACCCGGATCTGGACTATGCGGCGGCTATTTATGTGGGCACCGGCGGGCCGAATCCGCTGGCAAATATCAGCGTGGCGGTGACCAATGTACTGGGCGCCGTTAAGGGTAAGCGCTACCGCTCCAAGTGGCTGGAGAATACCGGCTTTAAGGGCTATAACGATCATTTTGAGGGTCGCACTTCTGTGGATTGGCTCAGTCGAGATACCGCGTCGGTGGATGATTATGTTGCAGACGACGCCTGCGGTTTTACCTTTACTGTGGCCGCCTACGGCGATCTGGGACGGCTGATGTTGGAGTGCGGCAGTAAGGACTGGTACGCCCGTGTACCAAAGGATCTGCCGATTCTCTTTGTGTCCGGCCAGGAGGATCCGGTGAGCAATTACGGCGCCGGTATTCGGGCGGTCAGCGACCGGCTGAAGGCCACCGGCCACACCCGGGTGCAGGTGCTTTTGTATCCCGGTGCCCGGCACGAGATCCTGCGAGAGACCAACAGCCCGGAGGTGTACCGGGATATAGACGCCTTTATTACCAAAGCGGTTTTGCAGGCGAAATAAACACTGAAAAACAGCCGAGGACTTGTATTTTGCAGGTCCTCGGCTTTCTCTTGCCTTTTTTGCCACGATCGGGTATAATCAAACTGGAATAGAGGCTTTTGTTTTATCAGGAGGTATGGGTATGAAAAGAATGCGTTTGCTATCTCTTTTGCTGGCGCTGGTGCTGGTGTGCACCGCTATGCCGGTTACGGCTGCGGCTGCCGATAGACTGGCAAATGCTACCGTCTGTACGACCCATACCGTCCATACCGAGGGGCAGAGCGCAGAGGACTGTACCGGCCTGGCTCCGTACCTGGCTCCGGACGGTACCGCTTGGGCGGCGGTGGGGGACGATACCACGAAGGTCAAGACCTGGCACTGCTTCCAGCAGGATATAGATGCGGCGCTGACGGACGCGCTGCACCGTATGCTCCGGCGAGAGACTGCTTTTACCCTGTATATTGCGGTGAAAAAAAGCGATTACGACCCTAGCACCCGCAATCTTCGGACGGCGCTGTATGAGCGGTTGCGAAGCAACGCCCTGGCGGAGAAAGCGGGCACCATAGAAGGCGGTGACTTTTTGGACGCCCAGATTCAGGGCTTTCAGGAACAGGATCTGGACACCCGGTGGCTGAATGTGGAGGGCTACAATGATAATACCGGCGCGGTGGCCTTTTATGAGGTGCACTGCACCTTCAAATATTGCGACACGGTGCAGCAAATGGAGATCCTGCGCCAAGCGGCGAAAAAGTGGAACCAACTGTTTGTTACCGACAATCCCACCATTGCGGCGGAGAAGGATACAAACCGCCGCCAGTACCTGATCGTCAAAACCATTTATGACTTTTTGGCGGAGAACACGGTGTACAACACCGCTGCCTATGAGAATTTTATGAATCATCAAGTGACCGACTGGTACGCCCACACCGCCTACGCGGCGTTCTTCGGCCTTACAGGGCAGGGGGCTGCGGATTTGGACAGCACCGGCTACGATTGGTCCGTGCGGCAAAAAAACAGCCTGACGGTGATCGGCACCACCGGCCAGGGCAAGGCTGTGTGCGAGGGCTATGCGGCGCTGTTTTACTATCTGTGCCGTTTGAACGGCATTGCCTGCAACACGGTGATGGGCAGCAAGATGGTGCGCAATGAGATCACCGGGAAACCACAAAAGGATATGCACGCCTGGAACTTTGTGTATTTGGATGACGGCACCGGCAGCGGCTACCAATGGTATCAGGTGGACGCCACCTTTGCCGCCTCCAACAACCTGCGGTTCCCGGGTTTTATCAATTATTACTATTTTCTTTGTGGGTCGAAAAATGCATACTTCACTTTGGAAAACGACCATCAGCAGTTGGACGATACCAAATCGTACCCGCTACTGTCTGCGACGGACTACCGCTTTACCTCTACCGGCGAGGATCTGTCCGATTATGACGGACAGGGCTATATGGTGCTGATGCGTCGCGGTGCCGAAGGTCAAATACGGGATTCTATTCTGATTCAACGGGCGGCGGACGGCAGCTGTGCCTATTTTAAGGCGCAGACGGACGGCAATGGTACGGTGCTGACGGACGAGAACGGGCAAGCCAAGGTGATCCCTCTGCCGGACGGCACCGGGCTGGATTATGTGGGCGAGGAAGGCGAATTCTCTCTGCTGATTCCGGGCTACGTGTTTGGTCGGGAGTACACCACCGTGTATGAGACCGGCGACGATCGTTACGCGCCGGGACAGCACACCATTCTTGCCACGGACGGTACTGCACAGCTTCCTTGCTCCTTTTACCTCAACAAGATTGATGTAACCAAGGAAAAGAACCAGATCGAACTGCACAATCTGGATAAAAACGGTGCCATTACGTATAATGTTTGCCCCATTCAGGTGGATGTGCATGTGGTGGATGGCTACGGTCATACTGCGGTGCGGGATAAGGACTACACCGTATTGTTCCTCGATGAGAACGGCACACAGGTGGATACCCTGTCCGAGCCCGGCAAGTACACCATCGAGTTGGATTTTTCTATCAGCGACCGTTATACCGGCAAGCTGGTGGGGAACAGTACCAACCGGCTGCGGTTTGAAATTGCCAAGCTGCCCATGAACCGGGCAGGCTTTGGCGATGTGCAGGCGCCGTACTCCGGCAAGAGCATTGCAGATGTGATGTCTGCCATGACCTTTGTCGGCACCACCACAAACGGCAAGCCTTACAAAAAGGTGTTCAAAGAGGGCGAGGACTACGCCCTCACATACAGCGGCTCCACGGTGCATGCCGGCAGCGGCACCTATACCGTGACGGCACTGGAAGGATCCAAGTACCTGACCGGTAGCGCGACCTATACTTATACCATCGCCCCGGCGTCTATTGCCGGGTACGGCGGGTCGGATGTTTGCGCGCCGGTGACCTATAACGGCAGTGCCCAGCGCCCCGGTACCGCTTGGTTTGACAGTCAAAGCGGCTTAAAGTCCGGTCGGGACTATACGGTGGTCCGTTACAGTGCCAATACCAATGCAGGTACCGCCAATGTGACGGTGCAGGGCAAGGGCAATTATACCGGTACGGCTGTGCTGCACTTTAAGATCAATCAAAAATCCCTGAACGACAGGGATGTGTCTGTTCGGTGTACCCCTACCGCGAAGGGTGCCACGATCAAGGCGACCTATAAGGGCAAGACCTTGCGGCAAAACAAGGATTACACCGTGTCCATTGCCACCAGCGGCACCACCCGCACGGTAACGGTGCAGGGCAAGGGCAACTTTAACAGCAAGCGGCAATTTAAGATCCATGTGCATGCCTATAAGTGTACCGCCAAAAAAGCAGCCACCTACTTTGCCACCGGATATAAGAAATATAAGTGCACCGCTTGCGGCGCCAAAAAGACGGAAAAGCTGGCACAGCTGAAACCGGCGATCGCATCGCTGAAAAGCAGCCAAAAAGGCCGGCTGACCGTAAAGTGGAAGAAGGGCAGTGGCATTAGCGGTTACCAGATCAGCTATTCCACTTCGCCCAAATTTACCAAATCCACCACCAAGTCGGTAACGATAACCAAGGCGGGCTCCACCGCCAAGACCCTGACGAAACTCAAAAGCAAGAAAAAGTATTATGTGCGTATTCGGGTGTATAAAAAGCAAAAGGGCGGCAAGCTGTACGGCGCCTGGTCCCCGGTAAAAAGTACCACCGTGCGGTAATTGACTTTGTTTTCTCCTTGTGTTATAGTGAGACTGAATAAACAACCCAAACGAGGTGTGATATGAAACAAAAATGTAAATCTCTGTTTTGCGCTCTGTTGTGCCTGGTGCTGATGTGCGCTACCGTGTTACCGGCATGGGCAGCCACTACGGCGCCGGCGTTTGGCACCGATGTGTCTCAGCATAACGGAAAAGGTGTGGATTACACCGCATGGAAGAAGGCGGGCAAGACCTTTACCATGATCCGTATGAGTTACGGCAACGACCACCTGGATCCGCAGTTTTGGGATAATGTGAATGCGGCGGAGGCAGCGGGCGTGCCCTTTGGCGTGTACCATTACAGCTATGCGTTCAATACCAAGGAGGCCACGATTGAGGCCAATTATGTTAAGAGCGTGTTGGCTCAGATGAAGGGCAAGTACAAGTATTTTGTGCTGCCGGTGGCTTATGACCTGGAGGATCAGCTGATCCTGAACAACAGCAACAAAAAGACCATTATTCAGCACGCCATTACTTTTTGCGACGCCATTCGCGCAGCGGGCTACACCCCAATGGTTTACGCCAACCTGAATTGGTTTGCCAATTATTTGAATGTGCAGACGCTGCATAGCAAGGGCTATAAGCTGTGGTACGCCAACTGGCAGCCAAAAACCACTGATTTTTCCGCCCCGGTGCAGATTGGCAAAACCGGCGTGTATGCGGATATTTGGCAGTATGCCGAGGGCGATATGGGCGCCGGCGTGCCGGATTATAATGTGTTGTGGGATTTGTCTGCCCTGTGTGCCCATCATTCTACAAAGATCAGCGAGAGCCTGACCCGGGCCACTGCTTCCAAGGATGGCAAGCGGGTCTATACCTATCGCTGCGCCGTGTGCGGCAAGCAGTACACCAAGACCGTTGCGTACTATAAAGCCAGCAATATCAAGCTGAGCAAAACTGCTTACACCTATAACGGCAAGGTGCAAAAACCGTCTGTGACCGTGAAAAACAGCAAGGGCAAAGCCCTGAAGAATGGTACGGATTATACCGTCAGCTACCCCAAGGGCATGAAGAATGTGGGCAAATACACCGTGAAAGTGACCCTCAAGGGCA
>OHKE01000140.1_pt1 | contig 28594 bp, 23 predicted proteins | sample 1568731 | NCBI WGS metagenome assembly OHKE01 (sample SAMEA3879588, study PRJEB24766) | human gut metagenome | biome: human-associated habitat; feature: feces | place: USA | collected 1985/1987 | reverse complement strand
TTTTGTAGACTCCTGCTGTCAGCATCACGCCTTGAACTGATTCTTTGTCCCCAAGCGCAATCAGTGTGACGGAAATATAGCCATCCGCAGCTTTTATCCGATATTCACCTGCCAACGACCACATTTTTTCAAACTTATCATAATTGTACCCGTCCAGTTTTTCCAGCACGGTATAGTCGAATTTCTGCTCCTCCGCCAATCCAACGCACCCGCACATCATGACCACCAGCATCAGCACCGCCAGAAACCGTTTCATTCGTTTCTCCTCCTTTTTTCGGGTTCACCCCGTTGCAACTATTGTAACCTGTTTCAGGTTATTTGTCAATACTCTGTTTCAGGTTATAATAGAATATTACGCGAGGTGATGTTGATGCGGTATCGTCGATTGCGTGATTTGCGCGAAGACCACGATTTGAAGCAAATCAACGTCGCCTCTATGCTCAACATGTCACAAACTGGTTACAGCAAATACGAAACCGGCGAAAACGATATTCCGACGCACATTCTCATCCAGCTTGCAGATTTCTATCACGTCAGCATCGACTATCTGCTCAATCAAACCGATAATCCGGAACGAAACAAATGACGGATCTCTTCCATCAACGGAATGAGCCGTCATTTTTCATTCCACGCAAAAAGAGCGACCTGCTCTTTTCAGAACAAGCCGCTCGATATTTACGCAACCGTCAAATTACGCGTGGGGGCCAGCTTCAACCAGCGCCTTGCCAGCGTCGTTGCCGGTGTACTTGACGAAGTTCTTCTCGAAGCGGGACGCCAGATCCTTCGCCTTGTTCTCCCATTCGGAAGCGTCGGCGTAGGTGTCGCGGGGGTCGAGAATCTTGGAGTCCACGCCCGGCAGTTCGGTCGGAACCTCAAAGTCGAAGTACGGAATCTTCTTGGTGGGCGCCTTCAGGATGTCGCCGGACAGAATCGCGTCGATGATGCCGCGGGTATCCTTGATGGTGATGCGCTTGCCAGTGCCGTTCCAGCCGGTGTTGACGAGGTACGCCTTCGCGCCGTTCGCCTTCATCTTCTTGACCAGCTCTTCGCCGTACTTGGTCGGGTGCAGTTCGAGGAACGCCTGACCGAAGCAAGCAGAGAAGGTGGGGGTCGGCTCGGTGATGCCGCGTTCCGTGCCAGCGAGCTTCGCGGTGAAGCCGGACAGGAAGTAGTACTGGGTCTGTTCGGGCGTCAGGATGGACACGGGCGGCAGCACGCCGAACGCATCAGCAGACAGGAAGATGACGTTCTTCGCGGCAGGCGCGGCGGACACCGGGCGCACGATGTTCTTGATGTGGTTGATCGGGTAGGACACGCGGGTATTCTCGGTCACGGACTTGTCGGCGAAGTCAATCTTGCCGTCCTTGTCGAGGGTGACGTTCTCCAGCAGCGCATCACGGGTGATGGCGTTGTAGATGTCCGGCTCGGAGTCCTTGTCGAGGTTGATGACCTTGGCGTAGCAGCCGCCTTCAAAGTTGAACACGCCGTTGTCGTCCCAGCCGTGCTCGTCGTCGCCGATCAGCAGACGCTTGGGGTCGGTGGACAGGGTGGTCTTGCCGGTGCCGGACAGACCGAAGAAGATGGCAGTATTCTTGCCTTCCTTATCGGTGTTGGCAGAGCAGTGCATGGACGCGATGCCCTTCAGCGGCAGGTAGTAGTTCATCATGGAGAACATACCCTTCTTCATCTCGCCGCCGTACCACGTGTTCAGGATGACCTGCTCACGGCTGGTGATGTTGAACGCCACGCAGGTTTCAGAATTCAGACCGAGTTCCTTGTAGTTCTCGACCTTCGCCTTGGACGCGTTGTAAACCACGAAGTCCGGGGTGAAGTTCTTCAGCTCTTCTTCAGAGGGCTGGATGAACATGTTCTTGACGAAATGCGCCTGCCACGCCACTTCCACGATGAAGCGGACAGCCATGCGGGTGTCCTTGTTCGCGCCGCAGAAGGCATCGACGACGTAGAGCTTCTTATTAGACAGCTCCTTAATCGCCAGATCCTTGACGGACGCCCACGTGGACTCGGTCATCGGATGGTTGTCGTTCTTGTAGCCCTCGCTCGTCCACCACACGGTGTCCTTGGAGTTCTCGTCCATGACGATATACTTGTCCTTGGGGCTGCGGCCGGTATAAATGCCGGTCATGACGTTCACAGCGCCCAGTTCGGACACCTGACCCTTTTCATAGCCCTCGTTGGTGGACTTGGTTTCTTCTTCGAACAGCAGATCGTAAGAAGGATTGTGCACAACCTCGGTCGTGCCGGTAATGCCATACTTGCTCAGATTCAGCTCTGCCATGTAGAACCTACCTCTTTCTTTAAATTGGTGGGACAATACACTGCGGATTCAGGAAAATTCCCGATTCTCCGCATCTATATCATACACCACTTGCGCGGTAAAATCAAGATGTACTTTGGCAAATTTTCTGCGAACAGCTTGACACTTGATGCTTTTTGTCTAAAAACACAGCAAGGTCAGGGGTAAACCCATGCGGATTCGCCCCTGACCATTATACTATTTCCAGATAAGAATGCGCCAAGATGCGCCGCGAATTTTTTCTTCTGCCTAACGCGAATGGAACGCAGCGTAGCAGCGCTACGCTAAGTGGAATGAGCGGACGGCGGAAGGAAAAAGGCGCAAGCAGATGGCGCAGGCGAATCTGGAAATAGTATTACCTATTAGACAGGCATCGTCTTGTCAGCCTTGTTCAGCATGGTGGAATCCACCTTCAGCTGCTGGGCAGCGCGATACTCGAAGAACTTCGGCGCAACCTTCGGGAACATGGCGTAGGACAGCACGTCTTCCTCGCACTGATACCATTCGCGCATTTCCTCACGCAGCTTGTCGAGTTCCGGCGGAATGTCGTCGGCGTAGCGATGGGTGATGACCTTCGTGTCGCCGATGCACTTCTTGCGCACGTCCTCGTTCACCTTGCCCGGCAGACGGCCGTAGTGGCCCGCCAGCAAGTCCTTGGATTCCTTCGGCACCATCTTGTAGCGCTCGCCGCCCAGCACGTTCATCACGGCCTGCGTGCCCACAATCTGGGAGGTCGGCGTGACCAGCGGCGGATAGCCGAAGTCCTTGCGCACGCGCGGCACTTCCGCCAGCACGTCGTAGTACTTGTCCATCTGGTTCGCCTGCTTCAGCTGGCCAATCAGGTTGGACAGCATGCCGCCCGGCACCTGATACTGCAGGGTCTTGACATCCACGCCCAGCACGCGCGCCGGGTCACGCCAGCCATCCTTGGTCAGGCGATCCGCCACCGTGCGGAAGTGCGCCGCCAGCTGCGCCAGCAGGTCGAGGTCGAAGCCCGTGTCGTATTCCGTGCCCTTCAGGGTCGCGACGAGGGATTCGGTCGCCGGCTGAGACGTGCCGGAACCCAGCGGGGACAGGCAGGTGTCCACCACGTCCACGCCCGCTTCGATGGCCTTGAGCAGCACCATGTCGCCCGTGCCGGTGGTGTTGTGCGTGTGCAGGACGATGGGCAGGTCGGTTTCCTTCTTCAGGCGCTTGACGAGGCTGTACGCCTTGTAGGGCAGCAGCAGGTTCGCCATGTCCTTGATGCAGATGACGTCCGCGCCCATCTTCTGGATGTCCACAGCGAGCTTGACGAAGTAATCCTCGTTGTGCACGGGGGATTCGGTGTACGACATGGCGATTTCCGCCGTGCCGCCGTACTTCTTCGTCGCCTTGACGGCGGTCTGCATGTTGCGCAGGTCGTTCAGCGCGTCGAAGCAGCGGATGATGTCAATGCCGTTTTCGACGGCCTTCTTGACAAAGAAATCCACCACGTCGTCCGCGTAGGGACGGTAGCCCAGCAGGTTCTGGCCGCGCAGCAGCATCTGCAGCTTGGTGTTGGGCAGCGCCTTGCGCAGCTTGCGCAGCCGCTCCCACGGGTCTTCGTTCAGGAAGCGCAGGCACGCGTCGTAGGTCGCGCCGCCCCAGCATTCCAGAGAGTAGTAGCCAACCTTGTCCAGCATTTCGCAGGCAGGCAGCATCTCATCGGTACGCATCCGGGTCGCGGCCTGAGACTGGTGGCCGTCGCGCAGGATGGTATCCGTAATTTGAACCTTTGCCATAGGACGAATTTCCTCCTTCAGTTCGGTCAGAGGCGGAGAAGCACTCCCCTGCCCCTGACCGGATACGTTGGATACGTTTCCATCTGACTGCTGATTTATTCAGCCAATTATCAGCCGAACATACTGAGCAGCACGCCAGCCGCGATGGCAGAGCCGATAACGCCAGCAACGTTCGGGCCCATGGCGTGCATCAGCAGGAAGTTCGCGGGATTGGCCTTCTGACCTTCCTTCTGGGACACACGCGCCGCCATCGGCACAGCGGACACGCCGGCAGAGCCGATCAGCGGGTTGATCTTGCCGCCGGAGAGCTTGTTCATCAGCTTCGCCAGCAGCACGCCGCCCGCCGTGCCCATGCCGAACGCGACGATGCCCATCGCGATGATTTCAAGCGTGCGCACCGTCAGGAAGGTAGAGGCAGTCGCCGTTGCGCCGACCGTGATGCCGAGGAAAATCGTGACGATATTCATCAGCTCGTTCTGCATCGTCTTGTTCAGACGTTCGGTCACGCCGCATTCCTTCGCGAGGTTGCCCAGCATCAGGCAGCCGACCAGCGGAGCAGCGGACGGCAGCAGCAGCGCAACCAGAATGGTGACGACGATGGGGAAGATAATCTTCTGCGTCTTGGTGGCAGGCTTGAGCTGCTCCATGACGATTTTGCGTTCCTTCTCGGTGGTCAGGGCGCGCATAATCGGCGGCTGAATGACAGGCACCAGCGCCATGTAGGAGTACGCCGCGACCGCGATCGGGCCAAGGAGGTGCGGGGCGAGCTTGCCGGTCAGCCAAATCGCCGTCGGGCCGTCCGCGCCGCCGATGATGCCGATGGCGCCCGCTTCCGCAGCGGAGAAGCCGAACACGGCATACGCGAAGATGAACGTCATGAAGATGCCCAGCTGCGCCGCCGCGCCCAGCAGCAGCGTCTTGGGGTTGGAGATCAGCGGCCCGAAGTCCGTGCCCGCGCCAACGCCCATGAAGATAAGGCACGGATAGATGCCCAGCTTCACGCCGAGGTACAGGTAGTCCAGCAGACCCGCGGAAATCGTCTTGCCCGCCGTCGCCAGTATCGCACCGGTGGCGGTGTAGACCGCGCCGTTCTTCAGGAAGGCGTCCTCCAGAACGATGGAAGCCGCGTTGCCGTTGGCGGCGAACTGCGCCAGGATGTCAGCAAAAGGCACCAGCTTCGTCGGGTCGTCGATGGTGACGGCGTTGACGAAGTGACCCAGCACGACATTGTTGCTGGTCAGAATCTGACCGGCGGCATTGACCATGTAGCCCACGGAATCAACAAAATCCTTGCCGTCTATCAAGACCGCGCCGCCGAACAGCGCCCAGTTGGCATGGCCGCCGGCGAAGAGTTCTTCGTGGAAGATGTCGCTGCCCAGCAGGTTGGTCAGCAGCATACCGAAGGCAATCGGCAGCAGCAGCAGCGGCTCAAATTGCTTGACAATGGCGAGATACAGCAGTACGCAAGCGATGGCGACCATGATCAGCGCCAGCGGGTTCGTCAGATACTGGTAGATACCCGAGGTCGTGACGAGCCCCATGAGGGTTTCGCCCACATTGATTCCCATTATATCAGCTCACTTTCCTTCGGGATCGGTAAATACGTCGGATTACGCCAGCACGACCAGCGTGTCGCCCGCGCCGACCGTCGCGCCCTTGGTCACAACGACCTGCGCCACTTTGCCGTCCTTGGGGGCGGGAATTTCGTTTTCCATCTTCATGGCTTCCAGCACGCACAGCACCGTGCCCGCCTTGACCGTGTCGCCAACCTTGACCTTCACGTCCAGGATGTTGCCGGGCATGGGCGCCTTAACGGGTTCGCCGCCCGCCACGGGAGCCGCCGCAGCAGCCTTAGGCGCAGCAGCCGGAGCCGCCACGGGAGCAGCAGCCACAGGGGCAGCAGCACGCACGGGCGCAGCGGTCTGCACGCCGCCGACTTCTTCCACATCCACCACATAAGTCTGACCGTTGACCGTAATATTGAAGGTACGCATGATGGGATTTCCTCCTGTCAAAATCGTTCAATTTGTTGTCATGTTCAAGCCGATACTATTTCCAAATGAGCATGTGCCAAGATGCGCCGCGAATTTTTCTTTCTGGCTAACGTGAATGAAACGCAGCGTAGCAGCGCTACGCTAAGTGGAATGAACGGACGCCAGAAAGGAAAAGGCGCAAGCAGATGGCACAGGTGAATGCAGGAAATAGTATATTAGAAGCGGCTGTACACCTGTTCTTCGCGGCCAGCCTTCTGCCAGGCGGGCGCATTCTGCACGCGGCGGACGCGGCGCACCGTGAAGGCGCTGCCATCCTCCATCATCATCGCCACAGCGGCGGAAATGACCGCAATCAGCTCGCTGTCATCCGCCACGGGCACTTCTTCCACCACGGGCGCGGCGACCGGCGCGGGAGCGGGCTCTTCCGCCTGCTTCTTTGCCTTCTTGCCGCCCTTGCCGAGGTTCGCGGTGGCATTTTCCATCAGCTTGATCAGGCCAATCAGCAACACCAGACCGAAGAAAACGGTCAGCATGCCGATGAGTGTGACAATCAAGCCGAAGCCCAGATTATTCAAAAAGCCCATTTTTTACACGATCCTTTCCTCAATCACAGCGGCAGGTTGCCGTGCTTCTTCGGGGGATTGGATTCGCGCTTGGAGGAGAGCATCTCCAGCGCCGCAATGACATACTTGCGCGTTTCGGCGGGATCAATCACGTCATCGACCATGCCAGCCGCGGCAGCCGCCACGCCGTCCGCCACATCCGCAGCGAACTTCGCTTCCAATTCCGCACGGGACTGGAGCGCGGGCTTCTTATCCGCCTTCAGGTCGTCGGTGTAGAGCACCTGCACCGCCGCTTCGGGGGTCAGGGCGGAAATCACCGCGCCCGGCCACGCGTAGGTCACATCGGCATTGCTCTTGCCGCCCATGGCGACATACGCCTGACCGATGGCGTTGCCGGTGACAATGGACACCTTCGCCGTCGTCGCTTCCGCGTAGGCGTAAAGCAGCTGGGTGGTCGCCTTGATGGTCGCCGCCTGCTCGTCAACCGCCGGGACGGCAACGCCCTTGCTGTTGATCAGGGACACGACCGGCAGGCTGTAGCAGTCGCACAGGCGGATGAAGCGCGCGGCCTTGCTCGCGGACTGCGCCGTCAGCACGCCATCGTTCTCCTTGCCGTTGCCAACCACCAGACCGACCGGACGACCGCCGATGCGGGTCAGCGCAACGCGGATTTCCTTACCGTAGTCCTTGAAAAGCTCCACATACGCCGCGCCGTCCGCCATGGCAGCCAGCTGGCTCTCCGCGTCCGCCGCGTCCAGCACGGGCAGAATGCGGTTCATGTCGTCGGTATCCACAATCGCGGCATCCTCCGCGTTGCAGCCGGGCAGATAGTCCAGCACCTGCACCGCCAGAGAGATGGCTTCGTCCTCGTCCTTGGCCGTCAGTGCGACGCCGCCCTGCGCAGCCATCGTCTTCGCGCCGCCGACCGCCTTGGCATCCACCGTCTTGCCGGAAATGGCGCTCATGACCTGCGGGCCATAGACCATCAGCTGACCAACGTTTTCGGCTTCAATGGTGATGTCAGCCAGCTGGGCGATCATTGCCGCGCCGCCGACCACCGGGCCCAGCACCAGCGCGATGACCGGCACCACGCCGCTGAGCTTTGCCAGACGGGTGAAAACGGAAGCGTAGGCGTTCATCGCCGCCGCGCCCTCGTCAATGCGCACACCGGCGCTGTCGCACAGGGCAATCACGGGCGCGCCCGTCTTCTGTGCCAGATCCAGCACCTTGACAATCTTCTGCGCCTGCATCTGCCCCATCGCGCCACCATGCACCGTGAAATCCTGCGCGAACACGTACACAGGGCGATCCTGCACCGTGCCGCTGCCGGTCACGACCCCGGCGTAATCCCCATTGCGGGATACCAGCGCATCCGTCTCCACGAAAGAGCCGGCGTCCAGCAGCTTCGCCACCCGTTCACGGGCGGTCAGCTTGCCAGCCGTGCGCTGCTTTGCGATTCGTTCCGCGTCTCCCTGCAGGATGCTCTGCTTTTTCGCCAGCACCTGCTTCAGGTTCTGCTCACTCATGTTCAAAACTCCCTCCATGTCATGCCCCTTTCGGGGCGGGAAAAGTTGAGGTTACAATTTAGCCCGACTTTTCTAATTCTACATGTCCCCCCTATTTCCTGCTGCCCGGAAAAATTTTGTGGTTTTTCTGAGGAATCCAGCAGGATTTTTGTGAAAATCGTCCGAACCGATGAAATTTCGTCAAAAAATGCACCCGGCAGGAAACGCGGAATGCGAATCATCCTGACGGGTGCGCCAATGGTTACGCCGTTGTGAAGACTTGATAGGCGCAGGTTACGCGGTAGCCGAGTTTCTGCGCAATGTGTGCTGATGTTTCATTCGCCGCGTCCCACGTCGCGATTTTCCCCTGCTGATGCGCCGTCAAGATGAGCTTCGCCGCTGCCAGCGTCGCGTAGCCGTGTCCGCGGTACGCCGGTGCTGTGTCCACCTCCACCTCGATGCCGCCGGGATACGTCGCGTAGCTGGATGCACCCGACACGAACGCACCATCCGCGCAGACCAGCACCCCCAGCCCGCTGCGCGCATATTCAGCGTCCGTAAACATGCCCACGAAGTCCGCCGCCCACGGTGTCTTGCGGCAGAACGCCATTTCCGCCGCGCCAATCGGCACAAGCGTCACGCCCTGCGGCAGATTCGCCAGCAGCGCAGTCAGGTGCGCATCCTCCGGCTGACGGCACGGGTCAAAGGCGATGCGCTCCGACCACGTTCCCGACCGCTGCGCCTGCACCAGCACGAGAAACGCACTGCTCCCCTGCACAATCCACGCGCGATTCTCCGCGTTCAGTGCGCGCCGCACCAATTCTTCCGACGGTTCGCCGCCGAAGAAGAGGAAATCGCCCGCCAGCACCGCCGCGCTGCTCGGACGCGCCGAATCATCCGTCATCACGCGCCCCTGCCCGTTCAGCGCCGCTTCGATGATGCCGTGCGCACCCGGCAGTCCGGCAAACATCCCGCGAATGTCCGCGCTGCTCACCCCTTCACGTCCTCCTGCACCATCGTGTTCGCCTTGCCGAAGGTCGTTTCCAGCGCCGCGAGGAAGGATTCGTCGCTCTGGTCGGCTTTTTTCTCCTTCACCGCGCCGATCGCCTCAAAGCGGCATTGCATCCCCGATGCCTGCGTCAGCGCCGACGCAATCGCCGCGCGCTTCTTCTCCTGATTCATCAGCCCGACGTACAGCTCCTGCCCCATCGGCGCCTGCCAGCGGTAGGTGTCGCCGTCGCACCCGGCGTATTTGCCCATCGTCAGCATCGCGAATGTGCCGGGGTCGGAGCGCTTCAGGATGTTCATGGCCTCCTTCCACGCGTCCGCGTCGGTCTTGCCGGTCGGGGTCATCACGGCAGGCGCGGCGGGCTTGGGCGCTTCCTGCTTCGGCTCGGATGCAGGCTTTGCCGCCTTTTTCGCGGGCTGCGCAGGGGCAAACGCGCCGCTTTGCAGCTTCTCCTGCAAGGCGGTCAGCTGCTTTTCCAGTTCGCTGATGCGGTCGTTGAGCGCCGCCGTATCCGCCTCGCTCGTCCGCAGGCAGCTTTTCAGCGCGGCGTTTTCCAGTACGATTCGCGGCGACGACGCCCAGCGCAAATCCGTTTCCACGCGCATGAACAATTCCAGCATGTTCATCAGCCGCGTCGTGGTGAATTTTTCCGCCTGCTGCGCGTACTCCTGCGCATCCTCCTGCGTCAGGTCAAGCAGGGCGCTCAGGTCGTCGGGGCTGCACTTGGCAATCAGCAGTGCGCGCAGGTGCTGGCTGACGTCCTTGGCGAACACCATCGGCTCGCGCCCGGCGCGCATCAATTCGTCAATCATCCGCATGACGGCGGACGCGTCCTCTTTTTCCAGCGCATCGGCGAAGCGGAACAGGAAGCTGCGGTCGCTCGTGCCCAGCACATTGCGCACGAGTTCTTCCGTCACCTGATTGGAATAGCCCAGGCACATGTCCAGTATCGACAGCGCGTCGCGCATTCCGCCCTCCGCGGCGCGGGCGATGAGCATCAGCGCGTTCTCCGACGCTTCCGCCTTCGCGCCCTCCGCCGCCTGACGCAGCCGCCCCGCGATTTGGCGCGCCGGAATCCGCCCGAAGTCGAAGCGCTGGCAGCGGCTGAGAATCGTCGCGGGCAGCTTCTGCGGCTCGGTCGTCGCGAGGATGAAAACGACGTACGCCGGCGGCTCCTCCAGTGTTTTCAGCAAAGCATTAAACGCGGAAGTGGACAGCATGTGCACTTCGTCGATGATGTAGACCTTGTATTTCCCCTGCTGCGGCGGATATTTGACCGTCTCGCGCAGATTGCGGATTTCCTCGACGCCATTGTTGCTCGCCGCGTCGATTTCCATCACGTCCATCGACTCGTCCGCCAGCAGGCGGCGGCAGGATTCACACTGCCCGCACGGGTCGCCGCCCACGGGATGCTCGCAGTTGATGGCGCGCGCGAGGATTTTCGCGGTGGACGTCTTGCCCGTGCCGCGGCTGCCGCAGAAGAGGTACGCATGGGCGACGCGCCCGCTCATCACCTGATTGCGCAGCGTGGAGATGACCGCCTCCTGCGCCACCATGCTGGAAAAGTCTTTGGGGCGCCACTGGCGGTAGAGTGCTTGATATGCCATAATTTCTGTTTTACTCCTTACAGTATGCGATTATTGCAGAGGATTTCGCGTCTGCGGACGCGAGGAGGGGGCTTTCCGCTCGCCCCCTCCACCCCTTCGGCGCCGCCACTTGTTTGGGAAGCTCCAATCATTTCAAATCATTCGCTTAAAGACGATAAATTCTTCCCCGCGCGCAACCAGCACGCCCTGATCGCCTTCCGCCGCCAAGCCGTAGTCCTCGCCCGGCACTTCCAGCTCCATCCGCATTCCGTTCACCTTCTGGAAGGTCATATAGTAGACGGTTTTCGGCGCGCCGTCCTCCTGCGTCACCAGCGTGCGTTTGCCGACGACGCTCGCTTCCATGCTGTCAATCGGCGCGCGCGCATCGTCCGCCTCCACATGCACCATGCTCGTGATTTTCGCCACCAGCATCAGCACCAAAATCGCGCCCAGCACCGTGCCCAGCATCGTCAGCACATTCCGCAGCATTTCTGCATCCATCCGTTCGCTCCTCCGTTTGCTTCATCATGGGCATTATACCATAATCGGCGCATATGCACAAGAGTCGCCGGGCAGAAAAGCAGTTTTTTGCGCAAAATAAGCGAACGTGTATTCTGAAATCTGCCCCAAATGCCGCCTGAAAAAAAGTTTGCAATTTTCCCGAAAAAATTTCAAAAAACCCCTTGCATTTTTCCGAGAACTATGCTATAATACTTTCTGTGCTCAGCGCTTCACCGCCTGACACAAAGAGAACAAGCGCTTGGGGCATTAGCACAGTTGGTAGCGCGCGACATTCGCATTGTCGAGGTCAGGAGTTCGAATCTCCTATGCTCCACGGATGGTCAAGGTTGAAAAGCCTTGACCTTTTCTTTTGCTTTCGGAAGATTCCGCAAAAAGCCGACCGGACGGAGGATTTTTCCCCTGTCCGGTCGGGTTCTGTTTGCGAATACTGTTGGCGACTGAAACGCTGCCGGGACGCGGACAGCGATTTTTTACCCCGAACCAGCATTCACGCATCACAAACCTATTGAAAGCGAACGAATGCGGCTGCACAAAACAAAATCAAGTTTCATATTCAAAACACACATGGATTTCCCACTGGAAATAAAGGAAACCGGACAGAGCCATTGCGCCCCGTCCGGTGCTTTCCTATTTATTCCTCTTCTCCCCCGATGGCTTCCTTCAGCGTCCGCCAGCCCAGCACGGCGCACTTCACGCGCGCGGGCATGTGCGAAATGTCCTTCAGCGCCCCGGCTTCTTCCAGCTCGTCGATTTCCTCCGCCGTCGCTTCGCCCTGAATCATCTTGCGGAAGATTTCACCCAAGCGCAGCGCTTCTTCCTTCTTCCGCCCGACAATCATGCCCAGCATAATGTCCGCCGAGGCCTGCGAAATTGCGCAGCCGTCGCCGACAAACGCGCCGTCGGTAATCACGTCACCATCCACCTTCAGCTTCAGCGTGATGTCGTCGCCGCAGCTGGGGTTGACGCCTTCCAGCTCGATGTTCGCGTCCGGCAGGTCGTGCTTGAATTCCGGGTGGATGTTGTGTTCCGTCAGAATTTCGTTATAAAAGCTCCTGTTTTCCATAGCCCATTCGCTCCCTGATTGTTTTCAGGCTGTCCAGCAGCCGATCCACCTCGTCCGGCGTGTTGTAGAACGCGCAGCTTGCCCGAACCGTCGAGGAATAGCCGAGGTGCTTGAGCAGCGGCTGTGCGCAGTGATGCCCCGCGCGGATGCACACGCCGTCCGCCGCGAGGATTTCGCTCACGTCGTGCGGATGCACGCCATCGACCGTGAACGTGACAATGCCGCTGTGTTCCTCAGGAATTGCCGACCCCAGCACATGGATGAACGGCATATCCGCCATCCCCGCCATCATGCAGGCAACCAGCGCCGTTTCGCGCTCGTGCATGGTGTCAAAGCCGACGGACTGCATGTAGCGAATCGCCGCGTGCAGCCCGACCGCGCCGGCGGCATTGCCCGTGCCCGCCTCAAACTTGTAGGGCAGCTCGGCATACGTCGCCCCGGTGCGCGTGACGGACTCGATCATCTCCCCGCCGGAGAGGAAGGGCGGCATCTTTTCCAGCAGCCTGCGTTTGCCGTACAGCGCGCCAATGCCCATCGGGCCGAGCACCTTATGCCCCGAAAGCGCAAGGAAATCCGCGTCCAGCGCCTGCACATCCACGGGGATATGCGGCGTAGACTGCGCGCCGTCCACCACGATGACCGCGCCGACGCGGTGCGCCATGTCCGCGATTTCGCGAATCGGGTTGACGCGCCCGATGACGTTGGAAACGTGCGTCACGGCAACGATTTTCGTTTTCTCGGTGATGATTTCCGATACCTTGTTCAGGTCGAGCCGCCCATCCATTTCGCAGTCGATGAATTTGAGCGTTGCGCCCGTTTGCCGGCACACCATCTGCCACGGCAGCAGGTTGCTGTGATGCTCCAGAATGGACACCACCACCTCGTCGCCCGCGTGGACGTGAGACAGCCCATAGCTGTACGCCACGAGGTTCAGCGCCTCGGTCGTGTTGCGCGTGAAGATAATCTCCTGACTGCTCTTGGCGTGCAGGAAATCGCGAACCGCCAAGCGTGCCTCCTCCACCGCCTCCGTCGCCGCGATGCTCAGCGGATACAGCCCGCGCAGGGGATTCGCGTTCTGCGTCTCATAGAACGTTTTTTCCGCGTCCAGCACGCACTGCGGGCGCTGCGCCGTCGCCGCGTTGTCCAGATACGCCGCTGTTTCCTGCATCAGCAGCGGAAAATCACGCCTGTAATCCGTCGTTTTCATCCATTTCCCCATCCAGTTCGTTCAGTATCGCCGCGCGCGCCGTTTCGCTTTTCACCTGCTGCGCCACGCGGGCAATCGCCGCACGCGAAAGCAGCTTTTCCGCCGTTTCGCGGTCGATGCCGCGGCTGCCGAAGTAGAAGCGCGTGTCGTCGTCCATTTCGCCGATGGTCGCGCCGTGCGTGCCCTCGACATTCTCCTCCGCGCAGAGGATGACCGGCACGGTCTTGTTCACCGCGTCCTCGCCCAGCATCAGCACCGTTTCCTGTTCGCTGCCGACCGACCCGGACGACCCGCGCTTGAAGTCAATCGTGCCGCGGAAAATCTTCTTCGCCGCGTCATTCAGCGCGCCGGATGCGTTGATTTCGCACTTTGTCTTTTTCCCCCAGTGGTTGACGACAAGGTTCATGTCCAGCGTCTGATTTTTCCGCGCCAGATAGCCGATATTCGCCGCAAACGACGCGTTCTCGCCGTCCAGCCCGATGCCCGTCTGCGCGTACACATCGCCATGACCCAGCGTCACTTGCCGCAGCACAATCCGCCCGCTGCCGTGGCAGTGCCCGATAACTTCATCATACACCAGCGCGTTTTCGCCCGGCGCGACCAGCTGAATCAGCTCAATTTCCGCGCCGTCCTCGGCGGTCAGCTCCGTCTGCACATGCAGCTTGCCCGCCGTGCGAAGGGTCTGGAAAAGCGACTTTTTCGCGCCCTTTTCCGCCTGAACGGTCACGCGCTTGCGGGCATACGCCGCGTCCGATGCAATCAGCATATCCGCCTTTTCCGCGGATTCTTCCGGCAGCACGACCGTCGCGCTTTCGTCCCAGTCAATCGTTGCTTCATTCACGCCCAGACGATTCCACGTCCGGCTGGGCAGCTGATTGATGGTCATTTTTTCCATTGATGGATGCTCCTTTCCGCTCAGCCGATGCTGCCCTTCATTTCAAGGCGGATGAGGTTGTTCATCTCCACCGCGTATTCCACCGGCAATTCCTTGGACACGTTGTCCGCAAAGCCGCTGACAATCAGTGCGCGCGCGTCCTCTTCGCTCATGCCGCGGCTCATCAGGTAGAACACCGCGTCGTTGCTGATGCTGCCAATTTTCGCCTCATGCCCGATGGCGGCGTCGCGCGTGCGGATGTCCATCGCCGGAATTGTGTCCGAGCGGCTCTCGCTGTCGAGCATCAGCGACTGACAGGATACCGCGCTCTTGGCCTGCTTGGCGCTCTTCTCCACCACCACGCTGGAGCGGAACGTGCTGATGCCGCCGCTCTTGCTGATGGAGCGCGTGTTCATATACGAGCTGGTATTTTTGCCAACGTGCACGACTTTCGCGCCCGTGTCGAGATTCTGCCCCGCGCCTGCGAACGTCACGCCCGTGAACTCCATGCGGGCGCGGTCGCCCTTCAAGATGCTCATCGGATACAGGCAGCCCACATGCGACCCGAACGAGCCAGAAATCCACTCAATCGTGCCATCCTCCTCCACCAGCGCGCGCTTGGTGTTGAGGTTGTACATGTTCTTCGACCAGTTTTCAATCGTCGAATAGCGCAGCTTCGCGCCCTTTTTGACGTACAGCTCCACGCAGCCGGCATGGAGGTTCGCCACGTTGTACTTCGGGGCAGAGCAGCCCTCGATGAAGTGCAGGCTTGCGCCCTCGTCCACAATAATCAGCGTATGCTCAAACTGCCCCGCGCCCTTGGCGTTCAGGCGGAAATACGATTGCAGCGGAATGGACACCTGCACGCCCTTGGGAACGTACACAAACGAGCCGCCCGACCAAACCGCGCCGTGCAGCGCCGCAAACTTGTGGTCACGCGGGGTGACGAGCTTCATGAAGTACTTGCGCACCATGTCGGCATATTCGCCGTGCAGCGCGCTCTCCATATCGGTGTACACCACGCCCTGCGCCGCCACTTCCGCGCGCACGTTGTGGTACACCAGCTCCGAGTCGTACTGCGCGCCCACGCCCGCCAGCGACTTGCGCTCCGCCTGCGGAATGCCCAGCCGCTCAAACGTGTCCTTAATGTCCTGCGGCACGTTCTTCCAGTCGTTCTGCATCTTCGTGTTCGGGCGGACATACGTCGCGATGTGGTCGATATCCAGCCCGTCCAGCGACGGCCCCCAGTCCGGCACGCGCATATTATTGTAAATTTGCAGCGATTCCAGCCGGAACTGCTCCATCCACGCCGGGTCGTTCTTCTCCTTGGACAGCTTCTCGACGATGGCGGGGGTCAAGCCGGCTTCCATGCGGTACGCGTCATGCTCCGCGTCGCGAATATCATAAATGCTGCGGTCAATGTCCGCAACTTGGCTCTTCTCTGTCATGCCGCTCCCCCATCAGCCCTTGAAGCCCTTTTCGTTGATTTCTTCCACCAGCTCCGCGTCGCCCTCGCGCACAATGACGCCGTTTTCCATCACATGCGTGCGGTCAACACGCAGCGCCTCCAGAATGCGCGTGCTGTGGGTGATAATCAGCAGCGAACCGTGCGTCTTTTCGCGGAACAGGCGGACGCCCTCGGACACCGTGCGCACCGCGTCCACGTCCAGACCGGAGTCGGTTTCATCCAGAATGGCGAGCTTGGGTTCGAGCATCAGCATTTGCAGGATTTCCGCCTTCTTCTTTTCGCCGCCGGAGAAGCCGACGTTCAAATCGCGCTCGGCGTAGCTTTCATCCATCGACAAAAGCGCCATCGTTTCCTTCAGCTTCTTCTTGAAGTCCCACAGGCGGATGCGGCTGCCGCTCTTCTGCTCCAGCGCCGTGCGGATAAAGGCGCTCAGCGTCACGCCCGGCACTTCCAGCGGATTCTGGAAGGACAGGAAAACGCCCTTCTTCGCGCGCTCATTGACGGGCATCGAAGTAATATCCTCGCCGTCAAACGTGATGCTCCCCCGCGTCACCTGATAGGCAGGGTTGCCGGTGATGGCATAGCCGAGGGTGGATTTGCCCGTGCCGTTCGGGCCAAGGAGGACATGGGTTTCGTCCGTGCCGACGGAGAGGTTGACCCCGTGGAGGATTTCCTTTTCGCCCACCTGAACGTGCAGGTCGCGGACGGACAGCAATTCAGCGTGTTTCATATTGCAAAAGCCCTTTCTCTGGCTGATTGATGAATCATTCTTGTGCGGCAGCTTATAACCTACTTCCGCAATAGGATTTTACTCCCGATTCCCATGCTTGTCAAGAGGAATATGCAAATTCCTATGGATTTTGAGTGTTTTGGAATGCGTGCGAACGCCGCAGATTCCCCGAAAAAAAGCGCACCCCCTTCGCGTTTGGAAGAGGATGCGCCCCGTTTGTCAATCAGCCCAGCGGCTTGATTTCGGTGATTTCAAAGAACAGCGCGGTTTCGCTGCCCTTGACGTTGAGCACCTTCAGCAGTTCTTCGTCCGTCACCTGCTGGAGCACCATGCGCGCACCGGCGGTGATGTAGGGCTTTGCGCCTTCCTCGGTGGAGGGGTTCGCGGCGTAGACCGCCAGCGCTTCGCCCGTGCGGAGCAGGTTCTGCTTCGTCTGGTTCTCCGCCAGACCCATCTGGATGTAGTACTTGTCCTCGTTCTTCACGCACGCGAAGATGAACACGCCCGCGTTCGCCGTGCCGTCGGGGTTGGTGGTGCACACGAGGTACGTGCCGGAGAAGGAGTTGATGGCGTTCATCAGGTCATCCCCGGTCAGGGCGGAATCCGCGTAGTAGCTCGCGACGGACGCGGAGGTGAACGCATCGGTTTCTTCCGCCAGCACCGCCGTCATCGACAGCGACAGGACAAGCGCGCACACCAGCGCAAGCAGCTTCTTCATAAATAGAACCTTCCTTTCGCGCGTCCAGATTTTTCCCCGGAATCGCGCCTGTGATAGTTCTATTTTACACCCTACCTGCGTTCTTGTCAAGGTTTTCACAAAGCATTTTCCCCGCCCATTTTTAGGCACTCCAGCACCGTTTGCAGCATCTTTACCGAATCCACCGGCTTGTTCAGGAACAGGTTCATGCCCGCCTCGCGGCTGCGCTGTTCGTCCTCGGAGAAGGTATTCGCGGTCATTGCCACAATCGGGATGGTCGCCGCATCCGGGCGCTGCATCACGCGAATCGTCCGCGTTGCTTCCAGTCCGTCCATCAGCGGCATCATCACGTCCATCAGGATGCAGTCAAACGTACCCGGTTCGCTTTCGGAAAAGCGGCGAACCGCCTCCTGCCCGTTCCACGCCTGAGCGACAATCGCGCCCGCACCCTCCAGTATGTACTGGCTGATTTCCATGTTCAGCTCGTTATCCTCCACCAGCAGTATGTGCGCGCCCTTGATGGACGCCGCCTGCTCCGGCTTGGCGGATTCCGCTTCCGGCGGATTCGGATCTACGCGGAACGGCAGGGTGATGTAGAACGTTGTGCCGACGCCCAGTTCGCTCTCAAAGTGGATTTTGCCGCCCATCTGCTCGACAAGTTCCTTGGCAATCGGCAGCCCCAGCCCCGTGCCCTTGTAGGCCGTGCGCGCGCCGGATTCCTCCTGCGCGAACGCCTCAAACGCGTGCTGCTGGAACGCCGCACTCATGCCGCGTCCCGTGTCGGCACAGGTGAAAAGGAACGTCGCCGTCGTGCCGTCAAAGCCTTTCTCCTCGCAGGAGATGGTCACGCTGCCGCCGGGGCAGTTGTACTTGACCGCATTGCCGACAACGTTTTGCAGCACCTGATGCAGGTGCATCGGCGAGCCAATCAGGTTTTCGTGATTCCACGCCAGCGTCTTGCAGGACACCTGCACGTTTTCGTGCCACGCCTGCCCCTCCACCATCGTCACAATTTCGCTGACCATCTGGCGCAGGTTGAACGGCTTCTCTTCCAGCGTCACCGCGCCGGATTCGAGCTTGTTCATGTTCAGCACATCGTTGACCAAATCCAGCAGGAAGCCCGATGCGGTCATAATTTTCTCGCGGCACTCTTCCTGCTTTGCTTCGTCGCCCACATATCGGCGGCTGATTTCCACCATGCCGCGGATGCCGTTAATCGGCGTGCGGATATCGTGGCTCATGCGGCGCAGGAAGTCCGTTTTGACGATGTTGGCGCGTTCGGCGTCCTCCGCCGTCTTTTTCAATTGCAGCTGATAGTCGCGTTCGCGTTCCTTCTCCGCCGTCACGTCCTGCGTCACCATCAGCACCGATTCGAGCCTGCCGCGGCGGTCGTAGTTCTGCGGCAGCGTCGTCATCAGGTACACCTTTTCCTTCGGGTCGCGGAACTCCAGCGTCAGGTTCGGGTTTTCCTTCAAGCGCTGCGGCAAGGTCGTCAGGTCGCAGTAGCTGATGAACGCCTCGCGGAAATCCGGCGCAACGTTTTGAGCCGCCTGCATCTGCACCACTTCGTTCATGCTCCACGTGCGGTCCATCTTCATCAGCTGCTCCATCGGGTGCTTGATGATGCGTACTGTGCCGCGCTGGACGTTAACAAGGAACGTGAAGCAGTAGATTTCACTGATGGCGCTGATAATCCGCGCCTGCTCGCTGTTCCTCTCCAGTGCGCGGCGGGACTGCTGGGCGCGCAGCCACGCGAAGCAAAGCCAGATTGCCATGTAAAGCAGCGTGCCGTAAAGGAGAATGGTGTTGCGGGAATTGTAGACGGCAAGATCCGGGAACATGGCGTACACCGAGTAGTTCTCAAACGCCGTGCGCTTGCCCGACCACGCCGTCATACCGTCAACAATGTGCAGCCGCCCCGATTCGTCCCACTGCGCATGGGGGATGCTGCCTTCCTCGATTTTTTTTACGTCGCGCCCGACGATTTCGGCGCTGCTGGAAGCAATGATGGTTTTGCCGTCCGACACGGTGACCGTGCCGTTCATTGCAAACGTGAAGCCGCTGAAGAGTGTCTCCAGCTTCATGTCGCTCGCGTCCTCTTCCTCGCGCTCGGCGTATGCCACCACAAGGCCCGGCGCGTCCTCGCGCGCGACGGCGGCGAAATCCACCGTGCGGTCGCCCACCTGCATCCGCGTCATGTATGCCTTCACGGGGTAATCCACAATCTCCCGCACCGTCGGCTTTTGCAGCATTGAATGCAGCGCCGCCGCTGCGTCGCCGTCAATCGTCGTTTGGATGACGGCATTCATGTCCGCATCAAGGATGACGATGCCCGTCAGCCGCTGCGCATAGGCGTACTGGTCAAGCTGTTCGTTCGTTATCACCCCTGCTTCCGCGATACGGGAGTTGAGCTCCGCCGTTTTGTCCAGCAGGCGGATTTCGCTCTTGGCGCGTTCGTTCGACATGGCGTTGAAATACTGTTCGAGCCGCGCCAACGCAAAGTCAAGCGTTGCATCCATTGCCTGCCAGACATTGCGTGTATCATGCCACGTCAGCACAACAAAGGATGTGACAAGCATTACCAGATACAGTGTCAGCGGCATCCAGAGCATGCTGATGAAGCCTCGCCGCTTATGAGAGGTTTCCTGTTTCATTTGCTTTCGATTCCTCCCATGCGGACGGTGCCGTTGATGCCGTATGCCGTCAAAATCTCCGCCATCGTGCCGTCCGCCGCCATTTCAGCCAGCGTCTGCTCCAGCTGCCGCGCCAGTTCCTCGTGCGTCCCCTTCTGGAACGCGACGCCGAGTTCCGCCGTGCCCAGCAGGGTTTCCAGCTTCCGGTAGCGCCCTTCATTCTCCGCAAGGAAGATGTTCAGCACGCACTCATGCCCGACAATCGTGTCCGCGTAGCCCTTGCGCATGACGGCGAACACCTCATCCATCGACGAGAAGCTGTACACCGTTTTGACCTTCGGGATGCCCGGCTGATCCTGCCGAATCAGCAGATATTCCGCCCAGCTCGTCGCCTGAACCGCCGCGCGGCAGCCCGCCAAATCAGCCAAATCCGCATAGGCGCTGTCCGCGCGCACCACCGCCACCAGACGGCTGAACAGGTTGAGTCGCGCCCATGTGTACTTGTCCTCGCAATTGTTCATCATGAACCCGCTCCACAGGCAGTCCACCGTGCCGTCTGCCAGCGCTTCGTCCTTATCCTCCCACGCCACATGGCGGAAGACAGGCGCATACCCCATGCGCCGGAAGGCTTCGCGCGCCATTTCAACATCCACGCCCTGCGGCGAGCCATCCACGTTGTAGTAGCTGTACGGCTGATATTCGTCGCTGCCGATGATTATTTTCGGCAGATTCTCCCCTTCCTCCGCCCGCGCCGACGGCAGGAAGAGCAGCGCAAACAGGAGAAGCAGCGCACTGCTCCTCCCGATAAACCGACCAAGATTCCATTTCTGTTCACGCATGTTTTTTGTCCTTATGCCAGCTGCCGCACGGCGTCTATCACAATCTGCTGCTGCTGCGTCACGGCGTCGTAGAGGGCAGTGTCCGTCAGCGGCTTGCCCCCGCGCATTTCTTCCGTCAGCGCGAACGCGGCGCGGTACAGCCCGTCAAAGCCGAGGTTCTGCGCCACGCCCTTGAGCGTGTGCGACGCGCGGAACGCCGTTTCCCAGTCCTGCGCTTTCACCGCTTCGGTCAGCTGGGCGTAGGTTTTGTCGTCGGCATATTTCTTCACAAAACGCAGCACCATCGACTCCTTGGGGATTCTGTTCAGGGTTGCGTCATAATCGCCGCCGACTGCGGCATAAAATTCCTTGAGCGTCATGTGCATTTCCTTTCTTTTGCGTCCAGCAGCAAAAATGCCGTATAATGGAAAATATTCATCCGAATGCGGAATTCCACTTTCCATTATACGGCGACAATGGAGATTGTCAAGCGGGTTACATTGCAGGTTGTCAATATCCGCGTGTTTTCCCGGATTATACCTGTTTGGACTGATTCTCCTTGTGGAAGAAACCGTCGTTGACCTTCTGCACCGTCTGGTCGATGGCATATACCTGCGGCGATTCTTTCCCAGCCGCGTTCACAAAATATTCGCGCAATTCCGCAGCCTTTGCCTGTGCCTCGTCGTCTCGATTCGTCATCGCCAAGCAGGAAATGTACGCAATTTGCACCACCTTTGCGTTCCATTCGCCCATGTGTGTCACAACAATCGGGTAAATTTCGTCCAGTAGCCGCATTGCTTCTTCCGGGCGGCGCAGTTCCATCAGCACCTTCGAGTAGGAATGCGCCCAAATGGCATACAGTCCGTTGTTCTTGCCGAATTTCTCCGCGATTTTCGGCAGTTCTTCCTCCAGTATTTCCTTGTTTTCCAAGCAGCGTCCACTTTCCTGCTTGATAACAAGGTAGTTCGCCATCACTTGATAATATTGCAGCGTCTCCGGCTGAATAGCATCAACCACATACTTTTCGTACATGAGGGCTTTGTCAAATTCCTGCAAATGGCGGTAAATCATGCCCAACGCATGGTCAGATTCCGTGTTGCGGATATGTTTTTCATCCACAATCTGCGCCAGTTCATCCGCAAACGGCTTAATTTTTCCCCACCATCCGCTCAGCATCGTGGTGCTGAGCAGCGCTCCCAAGCGCCCTGCGGCATCATGAAGCTTTTTCGGATTCTTCATCTGTTCTTTGAAGTACGAAATTGCCTGATTAACCTCTTCCTCCGGCACGGACACGCCCACAAGCTGCTTGGCGCAGACAGATTCCGCACGGTATACCGCATACTGCGGGCTATCCGGCTGAATCAGCTGATCCGCCTGTTCGATAATCCGAACGCAAAGTTCCCGATTCACGCGCTGCACAAGAATCGTATTGATGGTCAGGAAGTCCATTGCATTTTTGTCGGATGCCCCCGGCAGCTGGGCAATAATCTGTTCTGCATCCGCCTGCAATTCGCCACCCTGAATGGCATCGAGTACCAGCTGCATTTCTGCATCAAGGAAGCGTCCCTTCGCTGTCTGCTGGGACTCTTTTTGCTTGTACTGCCGCCAGATTGCCAGACGCGCCGCCGGAATTTCCTCCCGCGACGTGTCCAGCAGTTCCACCACGCCAATCGAAATGCCTGACATCAGTTCAACCGGCGCATCGAAGAAATCCGACACCGCATGAAGGGCAAGTGCCAGCGTCGTGCCCTTGCAATCTTCCAGCGAACCGGACTGCGTTGCGCGTTCCCGGAAAATCTCCGCCAGCCTCGGCACCTTCTCCATCGGCGGCAGCAGCGGCCGGAAGCTCTCCGCCAGCACGGGGTGCATGGCGTATCCGCGCCAGTTCGATGTCAGCAGCCCGTAATCCGCCGCGGTTTCGAGCGCGGAGAGCAGCTCATCCTCCGTGCCGAAGTCGCGCAGGAGGGTCAACGCGTCCCGCACCGGGATTGTCCACGCCGGAAACGTGGCGAAAACCGCCAGCACCTGCCTTTCGCGGTCGGTCAGCGCGTCGGAGGACACCATCTGGGCGATTCTCTGCGCAATCGCGCTGAATTTGCCGCCCGCCAGCCGCAGTCCCTCCGGGCTGATGCGGTCAAGCTCTTCCAGCAGCTGATGCATCGTCCAGCGCTTCATCTTCGCCAGATGCGCCAGCAGGATAATCGCCAGCGGATGCCCCGCCACGCGCGAAAGCACCTGATGCAGCGCCTCCGTTTCCGCGCTGCCCATGCCCTGCAAGTACGGGTCGTGCTGGACAAACAGCGTCCGGCTCGCTTCCTCTGACAGCAGCGGCACGGCGATATTCCGGAAGCCCGCGCCCAGCGGGAAGCGCGTCGTCACCAGCACATCGCAGCCCCAATGCTCTATCTCGCGCAGCCCCTCGTCCGCTTCCGGCGGCATATCCACACTGTCAATCAGCAGCAGCGTCCGCCCCTGATAGGGCGCTTCCAGCTTCTCGCGCACTGTTGAGAGCACGTTCTCCTCCGCCACGCCGTCCAAGCCGTCAAACGCCATGCGCAGGCTCGCCGTCAGACTTTTTTCGTACTGCACCCACGCCATGCGGCTGAACAGCTCTTCCTTCGCCAGCAGCGCCAGCGCCTGCCGGGTCATTTCCGTTTTGCCGATGCCGCCCATGCCCGTCACGGCGATTTTGCCGCCCTGCCGAATCGCATCCGTCAATTGCGGCAGGCACGAAGCCGCATCCATGACGTATTCATCCTTTGATAGCCCCTGCCGGCACAATTCGCAGTTGCGCCCCGTCATCGACAGCGGCACGCGCCGCCCGAACGTGACGTGCGACGAAAGCAGATACAGCGCCTGCGCCGAGTGCTCCTGCGCCTGACAGAAGTCCAGCAGCTCGCGGCTGCCCATTTCCGGCCCGTAGAACGCCAGCAGCACCAGCCACGAGAGCGTCAGCATGTCCACAAACGTGCGCGGCAGCGTCTCCCGCGATTTCTGCAGGTTCTCAAACACCTGCTCGTGCTCCGGCTTCATGCACTCCTCGTTTTCCATCATCATGCGCACGAAGTCGGGCAGGGCGCGTGTAAGCGCATCGGCATCGTAGTGCGCGCTGCGCAGGAAATCCTGCACCTGCTGGCTCAGGCGAATCAGCGTCTCCCCGGACAGCAGTGCGTTCATCTCCTGCTGCAATTTAGGCGGAAGCGGCTGTACGCCCGTGCGGTTCATCATGTCGCTCAGCCGCCGCGAGCGCTGCGTGCCTCCAAAGAGCGACGCGTGCCATTCCGGCGGAATGATTCCATCGAGCACTTGCGCCCAGAACTTCACCAGCGTCAAGCCCTTGCGTTCCGCCACCGGAATCACCCCATGCGGATACAGCCCCGGCAGATTGTCCGTCAAAAAGCGATAGACGTTTTTCGGGGTCAGTACTTCCTTTGTGTTTGCACCGCTTTCCATTTTTCAATTCCACTCCCTCAACCTGATACGATTTCCGAATGTAAACAAGCCAAAATACGCTGCGGATTTTTTCATCTGGCTGCCGCGAAGTGGAATGCGCGGACGTCAAAGGGAAAAACATGCAGGCTGATGGCTCATGTTGTTTCGGGAATCGTATGAATTTACCTGTTTAATTATGGCGATTTTCGGCAAGGATTGTCAAGTGTTTTTTCCATATTTGGCTATCATTTTCCTATTTTTTTCGGCAACAAAAAACTCCGGGACGCAATGCCCGGAGAAAGAAATGACAGCTTTTCATGCCGTTTCCAATTGTTTTGGCGCGGCGCAAAATTCTCCCGCCCTGCGGGATATGCATTTGCTCACTCGTAAGACACCGAGCGTTTCGACGCCGCGTCATCGGGGAAAATGACAATCAGCGTGCGTCCGCGCAGGAGGGCGATTTCCTCGCCGCTTGCATCGTAGTAGACCGTGCGGGAGGTCATGCCGTCGCGCTTCCAATAGCCGGAAATATGCTTGCCGCCCAGGAAGAAATCCGCATTGCCCTCCGCCGTTTCGCCGTTTTCGCCGATGACGTACATAATCGGCTCATTCTTGTTGTTGTGGTTGTAGTCCACGCGCGTGAACTGCACAATCACGTTCTGGAAGGCAATGGCGCTGTCGTCCGAATCACGGTCAGCGTACCAGTTCGTCTTGCTCGTGCCCATGTAGCGCAGGTAGCCGTTCCACTCCTTGCGGTAGACAAGGCGCGAGTTGTAGAGCTTCGCGCTGTCCCCCCATTTGATGTAGACGCGGGTGGCGCTGTCGCCGTCGGGCGCATCGTCGGTGAAGCGGAAGGCGTGGTTTGGCGCGACGTGGTCTTCCGGCACAAGGCGGCTCATCGCGGCGACGTTCGCATCCACATCATAAGGGGATTTCGCGCCCGCGCGGCTGGTAAAGTAGCGCTTGAAGTTCGTGCCGCCCGTAATGCCGCTGAAGATAACGCTCCTCAAGTCCGCGCCGAGCCGCTTGATTTCCGCCTTCACGTCGCTCCCTTCCACCTCCTGCTGACCGTAGAACAGGAAGCCGCCGCCCCACTCCTCGCTCAGCCACACATGCCCAATGCGCGCCGAGCGCACGAAGCCGACCGAATCCGGGATCATATCGGAAAAAACGGCGGTGATGCGCGTTTCGTGGCTCCTTGTCAGCGGCGTTTCGTAGAGGATATCCGCACACGCCACGCCCCACGGCGCACGGTTGCCCACGCCGCCGCCGTCATTGCCGATTTGCACCAGCATGGGCAGATAGCGCCCCGTCGCCGCCAGCCCCGCGTACCCCTCCGGCACATAGAGCTTGCTCAGCGTCCGCCCGGTCGTCGGGCTGATGCCGTCGGGCGTTTCATTCTCCCCCGCTTCCGTCAGGGGGATGTTTCGCGCTTCCTTCGGGTCGATGGTCGTTTCTGCCAGCGCCTGCGCCAGCAGAAGGCACAGTACCAGCAGTATCGCGGCGATTCGCTTCATCCCTTGCGCCCTCCGTTACTTCTTAATCGTCGTCACGCCGTCGTCGCAGCGGAAATACACCGTGTCCGGCTCCAGCGTCACGCCGTCCTTGGCGAACAGCTCATCCACCGTCAGCAGAATGTACCCCTGCTCGTAGAGCCATTCTGCCATCACTTTCGCGGTGTTTGGCGTGTTGTCCTTGATGTCGTGCATCAGCACAATATCGCCGTCGGTGAACTGCTTCTTGGTCTTGCTCATAATCAGCGACGTACTGCGCCCGCGCCAGTCGTAGGTATCCACCGACCACTGGATGTACGACCAGCCGACTTTCGCCTTGATCATCGCCGGATACACGCCGTAGGGCACGCGGTCATAGCGCGTCGGGATGCCGATGATGGAAATCAGCGCATTGTTGACCTTCTCCGGCATGGCGCGGAGGGTAGCGGCGCTGATTTTCCGCGCGTCGCCGTGCGTCCAGTTGTGGCTGGCGACGGCGTGACCCTCGTCGTGCGCGCGCTGCACCAAATCGGCGTAGGGCTTCATGTTCTTGCCTATCATAAAGAATGTAGCCGGCGCGCCGACCTCCATCAGGCTGTTGAGGACTTTGGTGGAGTTGGTGCGCGTCGGGCCGTCGTCAAACGTCAGCGCGACGGTCTTATAATAGGAAAGATTGTCCGTCTCGATTTGCGCCTTTTCGGTCATGTACTCTCGGATGTCGGGGTAGAACAGCGTCGTCTCAATCAGCGTGTGATGCTCCGGATAGAACGCGTCCGCCGAGAGGTGAATGACCAGCGACATGCCGTGCAGCGTGAAGTCGAGATTCCGCAGCCCCTCGTCCGACAGCACCTGCGCAACGGCATCCGGGTCAGGCGTTTCATCCGGGAAATAGTAGTTGATTTGGGCTTCGAGCTTCTCGCGCAGAATCGTCCAGCCCTCGCTGCCTTCGGGGAAAATGTCCGTCAGCAGGATTCTTTCGCCGGTCGTCATGTCGAACGTGCGGCTGGTGAACTCCTGTGCAATCAGGTCGCGGTGGTAGGTCGTGCGCGCCTGCACGAGGAAGCTCATCCACGTCAGCCCCGTTTTGCTATGGCGGATTTCAACATCCAGCCGGCTATTCTTATCGCCGTTCGCTTTCCCTGCTTGGAGCGTCGGGGCGATTTTGTCCGCGTACGCCTGCGCCAGCCCGTTGATTTCGTCATCGACGCTCGTCAATGCGGTTTTGACCGACCACAGCCGGATGCCGCTCTTGTTGCTCTGCTTGGAATCGGTATACTTCGCCGTCACGCGGTGGCACGCCTGCATTCCGCCCTCCGCCGATGCGGATGCGGGCAGCATCGTCAGCAGTAGGATAGCCGCAAGCAGACAGGCAATGTACTTCTTCATCATCGGAATGCTCCTTTCCAATGGGATGCGGGGGATTTTTCCCGTAGAAACTGCAAATTTCGCGCATTTTCGTGCGAAAAAAGGGGCAAACGCGCATCAATACTGCGTCGTGACCCCGTCCAGGCAGCGCCAGTACGCCTGATTCGCTTCCAGCGTCACGCCGTCCTTGGCGAACAGCTCGTCCACCGTCAGCAGCATGAAGCCGCGCTCCTCCAGCTTCGGGATGAACATCTCCGTCGCCTTGGCGGAGTTGATTTTCATGTCGTGCATGAGGATGATGCCGCCGTCCTTGGTGCTGGCGGCTATGGTGTTGGCGGTGCGGTAGGCATCGGGGCCCTGATCGCCGCCGCTCCAGTCCTGCGCTTCCACCGTCCACTGAATCAGCGGCCAGCCGACGCCGTAGCTGCCCATGCGCTGCCACTGTCCACCGGGTGCGCGGGCGTACGCCGGGGCAATGCCGATGGCGGCGATATGCGCGCGGTTGACCTTGTCGTACATGGCGCGGAACTTGCCGCCCTGCTCCTGATTCGCGTACAGGTGCTCGTAGAAGTGCGTCGCAATCGCGTGCCCCTCGTCGTGCTCCTGCCGCGCCAGATAGGCGAAGTCGCTGACGCGGCTGCCGACGAGGAAGAACGTCGCGCGCGCGCCGGTTTTCATCAGCGCATCCAGCACATGCGGCGTAATCCACTGGTTCGGGCCGTCGTCATACGTCAGCGCACAGAAGCGGTACAGGCTCGCGTTGTCCGTCTGCCGCTGCGCTTCTTCGGTCATGTACGCGCGAATCTGCGGATAGTACAGCGTCGCCTGCATCAGCTGCGGATGATTTTCGTACACCGACGGCAGCGGAATGACCAGCGACATGCCGTAGAGCATGAAATCCGCCTGAGCGAGATTTTCGCAGAGCGCCTCGACCGCCGCCGCATCGGGCGTTTCGTCCGGATAATAGGCGTTTGCCGCGTCGCGCACCGCTTGTTCCAGCAGCGTCCACGCGGGCGAATCCGCCGGGAAAATGTCGGCAAGCGTGATTCGCTGCCCGGTCAGCATATCGTAAGTGCGCGTGGTGAACCGCACCTGCTGAATCTGCCGATGGTACTCCTGCCGCGCCTGCACCATGAAGCTCATCCAGCTCATTCCCGTCCGGCTGTGGAGGATGCGCACGGTGAGCGCGCTGTTCTGCGTGCGTTCCTTCCCCGGCTTTCGCAGCGCGGGGGTGATTTGCGCCGCGTAGTCATCCGCCAGCGCGTTCAGCTCGGCATCCACCGTGCCCAGCGCGGTTGTGATGTGCCACACGCTGATGGACGCGCCGCTTTGCGCGGTGGATTTCCGCTCGGCCATCGTCACCCGATGGCAGGGCTGAATCGGCGTGCCGTCCGTTTCGGCGGATGCGACCGTCACCATACACAACGAAAGAAGCAGGCAAATCCATCCCAGAAGCAGTCGCTTTTTTCCTTTTTTCATGGGCGGATGCCCTCCTTTCGCGCAGTGTTATACTATTTCCAGATAAGAATGCGCCAAGATGCGCCGCGAATTTTTCATT
>OHKE01000039.1_pt1 | contig 49277 bp, 54 predicted proteins | sample 1568731 | NCBI WGS metagenome assembly OHKE01 (sample SAMEA3879588, study PRJEB24766) | human gut metagenome | biome: human-associated habitat; feature: feces | place: USA | collected 1985/1987 | reverse complement strand
CACCGCGCGGCGCATCGAAGAGCTCCGCGAACAGGCCGATGCGGAAACATTGAAGCTCACGCTGCGAGCACTGCCGGTGAGCAAGTGGGCGCAGGCATTGGCCGCGCACCGCAACGAGTCCGGCACGAACGACATGTTCGGCACCGCCGCCGCGGCATTGCCGCTCATGCTTGATTCCGCGACCATCGGCGGCAAACCGGTGGCCGACGAGGACAAGACCGAACAGTCGTGGCGCAATCTGTTCGACGAACTCACCGATGGCCAGTTCACACCGCTCTGGCAGGCCATCGCCGAACTGAACGGCACCGCAGCGGACCCAAAAGCGGCATTCGACCTCGCCTCGCAGGTTCTCCGCAACTAGTCGAGGACCTACGCATCTGCCGCCAGCTCGGCATCAGCTACAAGCGTTTCCTTGGTTGGATGCCGAGCAGGGGCGATGAGGTCGAATGGGATGAGACGGAGCGTAATTGGATGCGCTCGTTGGCGGAATACGAACGTTCGTTGTGCCCATTGTGTGGCTTGCCGCGTTCGATCTGCCAAGACCCGAAGGCCGAACTTACATTGCATGCCGAAACCAGCGTTTGCTGGGCCACCGCGCACATGCAGCAGGCCATGAAACAGTGGATTGACAACAATGGCAGGGACAATCCCACGGCGAACGCGTTGACCGCGCATCTGACCTGCTGACATTTAGGAGGATGCTTTGGCCGAGAACAAGAACATCGTCATCCGACTGATGGCCGACACCGCATCCTACGAGGCATCAATGACCCGCGCTGGATCGACCGCGCGAAGCGTCGCGTCCGGCATGGAGAACACTGGACGCAAGTCCGCGCTCATCGCCAGTGGTATGACCGCCGCCGGACTGGCCGTGGCCGCTTTCGGCGTGGCCGCCGTGAAGATGGCCGCAGACTTCGACCAGCAGATGAGCACCGTGCAGGCCAACACCGGAGCGACCAGCGCCCAAATGGACCAGCTGCGCGCGGCCGCCATCGAAGCCGGTGCGAGCACCGTGTACAGCGCCAGCGATTCCGCCGACGCGATCAACGACCTCGGCAAGGCCGGTATGAGCGTCACGGACATCCTCACCGGCGGATTGACCGGCGCTTTGAATCTGGCCGCATCCGACGGCATGGCCGTCGGCGATGCAGCAGAGTATATGGCGAATGCGCTTTCCATGTTCCACCTGAAAGGCTCACAGGCTTCTCAGGTGGCTGACACGCTCGCGGCCGGCGCCGGCAAGGCCGTCGGCAACGTTTCCGATTTCGGCGAGGCGTTGAATAATTGCGGCGCGCAGGCCAATAGCTTCGGCATGAACATCCAGGAGACCACCGGCGTGCTCGCTTTGTTCGCGCAGAACGGCACCATCGGCGCCGAGGCCGGCACCCAGTTGAACAGCATGCTGATGAAACTGGCCGCGCCGTCCACCGAAGCGTCCAACACGATGAAGGAATTAGGCATCAGCGCATATGACGCGCAAGGCCACTTCGTCGGCATGGCTAAGTTCGCTGGACAATTGCAGAAGGCCGAAAAGGATCTGACGGACGAGCAGCGCAACCAGGCGAACGCGACCATCTTCGGCAGCTATGCCATCAAGGCCGCGAACTACCTGTACGAGGCCGGCGAATCCGGTGTCAACAAGTGGACGAAGGCCGTGTCCGAAAGCGGCTACGCCGCCGAGCAGGCGGCTGCGAAGAACAACAATCTCAAGGGTGATCTGGAGAATCTTGGCGGTTCGATGGAGTCCTTGATGATTTCCATCGGCGAGGGCGCTCAGGGGCCTTTGCGCAAGATGGTTCAGGGCTTGGATACGCTGGTTGACGCGTTCGCGGGATTGCCGTCAGGCGCGCAGCAGACGCTCGTGGTCATGGCATCATTGGCCGGTGTGTTCGGAGCGGTGCATAAGGCCGCGGGCAATCTCAACGGCAGCACCAGCACGATGGCCAACAACATCGGTCTGGCCATCGATCCGATCCAACGCGTCAAAGCCGCGCTCAGCTCAGCCAAGACCGCCTTCGAGATGTTCCGCGCATCCGGCATGAGCGCGCAGGAGCAATTGGAAACGTTCGGCACGAGCGCCAGCCGCGCCGAACTGAAGACCGCCGGATTCAAGGCGGCCGGCAGCAGCGTCATGAGCCTGCTCGGCGGACCGTGGGGCATCGCCCTCACCGTCGCCGGAGTGGCGCTCACGTCATTCATCGAGCGTCAGCAAAAGGCCAAGGAAGCCACCGAACAGCTCCAGTCCGCCCTCGAATCCGGCAGCGACGTACGCTCCACCATCGCCAGCGATTACCAAAAACTCAATTTCGCCGGCGCTGACATGACGCATTGGATGGGCGAGGCAAAGGTCAGCCTGACCGACATGACCAGCGCCGCCATGGGCAACAAGGCCGCGACCGACAAGGTCAACGCCGCGCTGAGGGAATATGGCATGCAGGGCCATTCTCAGATGGCCGTCGCCCAGAAGATGCGCGACAGCATCAAGGACGAATCCAAGGCATACCAGGAAGCGCAGGTGCAGGCCAAGCAGAAGGCTGCCGCGACCAAGAACGCCGTGGACGCCGACGGCAACGCGTCGAAGGCCGCAAAGGACACCGCCAGCGCCAACAAGGATCTCGGAAGCAGCGCCAAGGACGCGGCCGAGGAAATCGACGGACTCGTCAAATCGCTCTTCGGACTCGAATCCAACAACCTCACCGCCGACGAGGCGGTCGACCAGCTCAACCAGAAGATTGGAGAGCTGACCGACACCTGCAAGGACAATGGCGTGGTCTTCGACCAGAACGGCAACCTGCTCGATAGGTTTTCCGAGAAGGGCACGAAGACTAAGCAGGCCCTCGAGGACATCGCCAGCAGCGCGCAGAACGCCGCCGAGAAGATCCTCAAGCAAGGCGAGAACACCAACTTTACGAATGGCGAGATCGACCGCGCGAAAGGCGTGCTCGCCGACGCCCGCGAAGCCCTCATCAAACAGGCCGAAGCGTCGGGAATGGGGGAGCAGGCAGCCAACGACCTCGCCGACCGGTGGGGTCTGAGCTCCGAGAGCATCAAGGCCGCGATCGACAACATCAAGAAGACCTCGGAAGGCAACCAGCCGAAACTCGACGTTGACGATTCCAAAGCCAAGAAGAAAACCAAGGGCGCGGAAACCAACCTTGACAAATTCAGCAAGAAGATAGCGAAGGCCAAGCTCGACGCCGACGCCAAGAAGGCCACGGCCAGCGCCAAGAAGGCGCGGAAGATGATGGACGACTTCAACAGGAAGCACGTCAACGCCACCATCGACGCGACCGATAAGGCGTCGAAGAAAGCCAAGACGGCCTCCGCGAACGTCGGCAAGCTCAACGGCAGGAAGGCCACGGCCAAGCTCGACGCAAAAGACAATGCGACTTCCAAGGTCAACGCGGCCAATGCGAAGAAACTCACCAACAAGCGCAACACCCTGACATCAAACGATATCGCGTCGCAGATAGTCGCCCGCGCGAATTCGCGTAAGCTGGCGAACAAGCGCAACACGCTTGATTCGACCGACAAGGCCGGACCGAAGGTCGACGCTGTCAACCGCAAGAAGCTGAACGACAAGAAGAGCACCGCCTCGGTCAACGACCAGGCTACTCCGGTGCTCCGCTCCATCAACAACTTCAAGATCGCGGACAAGAGCTTCACCGTCACGGAGAAAACGAAGAAGGAGGGTGGCTATACCGGTGGAATGTTCACCGACGGCACCTTCCAGCAGTTCGCCGGAGGTGGCATGTTCTCCGGCTACGTGGATCCGGCATGGGCGCCTGGCAATGGTTTGAGCGACAGCGTGTACCTGCTCAACGCGCGTCTCGCAGCGGGCGAGTACACGCACAATGCCGCGGCCACGGCTTATTACGGCGTCGATAACATGCGCTTGCTGAACGAGCGGAAGATTCCACGCGAAGTGTTTGCCGCGGCCAATCAGATGACAGGCAATCAGGTCAGCATACAGGTTGATACCGCTTCCGTAGTGGCGGCGATAACCAGCCTGCACAACGATCTTGGCGCGATCATCAGCGCCGCGTCCGATGATTCGACGGTCAGCGACCGTGACTTGGGGAGGTTGATCCGCAAATATGCGCGAGCTTAAATACACGTCGCGTGACGGCACGGTCATCGACCTCAACGCCGATAATCTGTGGGTGGCTGACCTGCAGGAAATGCGCGGATACGCATGGACGTACACGCTGGCCACCCGCGGCATCAAATCGGTGAGCAGAAACGCTTCGACGGCGAAAATGACCGTCCGCACCAAAACGCCAGCCATATTGGATGCCGCTCAGACAGCCTTCGATGCTGACGTGCAGGCAGTCCGGCCTGGCACGTTGACGGTCGATGGCGAATGGACGCAACAAGCTTATGTCGTCGGTTCTTCGCTCGGTCTCATGCCATGGCCGGAATACGCGCAAGTCGATTACACGATTGTCCTTTGCGATGGCGTCTGGCGTCGCGCGCTGCCGGTGCAGCATTTCTTTCCGATGACGGCAGGCACCGGTTCGCAGATTGACCTTCCACTGGACTTGCCGACCGATTTGGCTCTGTCGAAAATCGCCTTGCCGGTGCATAATCCGACCGGCAAGGCCGCTGAGTTCGCTGCGGTCATTTTCGGCCCTTGCGTCAACCCGTCTTTCCAGATTGGCGGCAACACTTACGCGGTTGATGCGGCAGTGCCGGAAGGCGGTCATATATCACTGTCGGCCACCGGATTACGGAAGACGATAACGCTGACAGCCGAAAACGGCGACGTTTCGGATGTTTTCGACAAGGGCGTTCGCGGCAACGGCAGTGGAAGCGGCTCATATGTTTTCGAGCCGATACCGGCAGGAGATTCGCTGTTGACGGTTTCCGGCAATTATGGCATCGATTTGACCCTGTATGACGTTTCTGGAGGTGTGCCATGGCTGACGTTATCCTCGCCGATGGCAAGCTGACGCCACATGCGAGCGTATCGCGGGTGACGTTGGATTGGGCTTGCGGCACGGACGAAAACGATTTCGAGCTGACCGTCGACGATCCGGATGCGCCGGGAATCGAACGTGGCTGGTATTTCTGGATTGATGGAAGTGATGTTGGAGGCCGAATAGTCGATCGTCGCGTGTCCGTCGTCGGAGGAACGTCTACGACAACCTGGATAGGTCAATCGTGGACTGGCATGTTGGCGGCGAAGATATTGCAGCCGGAGGTGAATCAAGATTACCTGACCGTCTCCGGCAAGCTGCCTGACATCCTCAAAAGCCTCTTGAAGCGCATCGGCTTGGATTCGGTGTTCACCGTCGATTCCTCCGATGCCTCCACTTTGTCGAATTGGATGTTCCAGAATCCACGTTATGTGGACGCCTACACAGGCTTCCGCAATCTGCTCGCATCCTGCGGCAGACGCCTCGACTTCCAAGCCAAGGATAATCACATCCTGCTTGGCATCACGCCGGTCGGCATCATCACCAATACGGTCGATTCCGACTTGGTGGATTTCAAGGCCGAGACCAACCGTCGCGCGGTGAATCATCTCATCGGCCTTGGCTCGCAGGAGCTCAAGAACCGTCTGGTGGTCAATTATTTCGCCGACGCGACCGGCGTGGTGAGTCAGACGCAGACGCTCGTTGGAGCCGATGAAGTATGCGCCACATACGACTATTCCAACGCGGATTTGGGCACGCTGCAATCCGAGACGAAGAAGCATCTGCAGGAATTGCAGACCGGAGGATCGGTCGAGGTGACGTTGTCCGATGAGGTCGGAGACGGTCTGCGCGTGGATGACAAGATCGTCGCGACGGATCAGGCTTCCGGCATCAACGTCACCGCCGTGGTGACGAAGCGGATCGTGAAAATCGATTCCGGGATTTTGACTTCGACTTTCGAGGTCGGACTGCCGGTGCAGTCGGCGAATGCGAACTATTCCGGTTCTTCCTCTTCGTCTTCCGGTGGTTCGACCGGTGGTGGCATGTCTTTGACGGCTGGCCGTGGCCTGTCGATTTCAGGCGGCACGATCAACGCGGAGGTCGCTTCCGAGGATTTGGATTCCGTCAGGCAGGTCGCCGAGTCGGCGAACAGGACGGCTTCCGGTTTCGCGGCGCAGATCGGCAAGGCGAATCAGACAGCCGAGGATGCGAAGAACGTCGCCGATGCGGCCAAGACCGTGGCCGACAGCACCAAGTCGGGCATGATGACCGATGGCGAACGGTCGAAGCTCGCTTCGGTCGAACGGGGCGCGAACGCCTACACGCTGCCGAAGGCATCCACGGACGTGCTTGGTGGCGTAAGGGTGGACGGCAGCACGATAGTCTCCGTTGACGGTGTGATCAGCGCGCATGTCGGCGACGGCGCTTCCGGGAGGGTCGTGTTCCCAATCGGATACGTGGTCCAGAACACGACGGGCATCGACCCTTCCGTTGACTTCGGCGGCACGTGGAGGCAGTTGCCTTCGCTTGGCTGTTTCACGTTTGAAAGGATTGGATAGTGAAATCTGACGGTTACTCGAAGTATGTGTGCGACAAGTGCGGCAAGACCGCCTATGTCGCCGCTGGCGATACGGAGGCGCGTGAATGGTTCACCGTGCGCCGCTATTCGGCTGGCAAGGCGACCCGCATCGCGGATGATGTGGCGCCCGACATCTACGAACTGTGTTCCCAATGCAATGCGTCTTTCATGACGTTCATGCAGGAGAATGATGAATCGTTTGAAGCATGGTTGAAGGAGGTTGGACAGTGACCATCGAACTGGTTGACGGCAAGGCCGGAGTTGCACACATCTCAAGTGAGGACAAGGCGATCATCCATCAGGCCAAGTTCTCGAAGTCCGACGTGGTGTACGACTGGGGAGACGCGTTCGAATGCTCGATGAGTTCGTCCAACAGGGCGACGGTCGGCACCGGCTGCGCGTCGATTCAAGGCTTGGACTGGCATATCACGTCGGCGGAATCGGTGACGATCTCCAACGGGTCGCAGGGCATGAAACGCAATGACATCATCTGCGCACACTACCATCGAGATTCCAAGACCGGTAATGAGAATGTGGCATTGACCGTGTTGAAGGGTTCGCCGAACGCGACGACTGCCGCTGATCCGGCCATTCCGTCAGGGAAGATATTGTCCGGCGCGGTTGACGCGTACATGCCGTTGTGGCGTATCCCATTGAATGGCATCACGGTCGGTACGCCGGTGCGCCTGTTCACGCCGAGGGGGGCTTTGTGGGATTCCGTAACCCAGCCGTGGAAGCCGCCGTATACGAACAACAACCTCACTCTGTGTCGGGTCGGTCGCATCGTCACGGTCAACGGCAACGTCAAGTTCGCCGGCAGCGGAGTACAGAACTACACGATGGCGGATGAGACCATCCCGGAAGAGTTCCGCCCACTCGCCGATCAGAGCATCATATCGTTCCCGTCCTGCTGTTTCAGCCTGCTTGTCATGCGCGACGGGAAGGTGCAGATGCTTGGCGACCCGCGATCCGCCTACTCCACGGCGCACGGCTGTTGGATGACACTGCAATAGCATTCCGTAACTCAGACATGTCAACTGCAATGGCAGAATACGGGGTCTTTCGTCGGGGTGGCGTATGGCGCGACGAACACCATCACCGTCAAAGACGGTCTGATATTCGTCGATCTCTCGTCGTTCCGAAGCTCCGTGAACGTCGGCAACTTCACTGTCTGGATGTTTAAATCGGGCGTGAAACCCTCCAAAGCGGTCGGTTTGGGGTGCGTCGCGAATGTGGCCGGCATCGCGTACGGAAAACAGGCGACTTGGAACACGGACGGGTCGGTGACCCTCGTCGGCGGCGTCGGTTCAAACGATGTCGTCCAATGCTTCCAGAGGATTATCCCAGTGCCCGATGGCGTGACTTTCGCCTAGGCGAGCGGCACTGTGATGGCTCCTTCCACCCATCCCCAAGTCGCTCCGATGCTCATCTTCGCGGAAGAGCGCAATGCGATGACGTCCTGCGCCACCTGCACTTCGACGCCATGCAATCCGACGCTCGAATTGGACACGGCGGCGCAATGCACCTCGAAGGACGCCTCCAAACCGGCTGGGAGTGTGAGAATCGTGGATGTCTCCCATTCTTTCGCCGCGTTCCAGTCGCTACCGACTCGGATTGCGTGGAATGCGACGATCAACAGCTTGCCTACCAGCGCGGTACGATAATCCACTTTCCAATTCGGATTCGCCTTGATGAGGGTTACGGAAAACCATTCAGGCGATGACGTAGCTGAAGCTGATGTCGATAAACGACCATATGACGTCAGCGTCGTTGAATTTGTGGGTCAGCGTGATGTTGCCGCCCGTATCAACGCAGACAATGCCCCACACGCCATTGTTGGTACCGAAGAGGCAGCGCACCGGCACCGCAGGCCTCGAATCATCCTCGACGGTACCGATTACCACGCCTTCTGCGGTTGTGCGGATTGAACCGACCTGCGCGACCCAGATCGTGACTGCCCCAAGGTTCCTGACAGCCAATACATTCATCCCACCGAACGTTTTGGACTTCAGAACATTCCTGTGTTTCGGCTGGGTTACGGAATGCTAGAATTACGGTATCGGGTAGCAGAGTGAGCCGACGCAACCCTGATTGCTGCCAGCAGCTCCCATGTTCGCACACCGAATGGTTCCGTTCGGATTGACGACGAGCATTCTCGCCGTCTGCCCGTTGGAGACGCACACCATCGCGTTGACTTCGATTGGAGGGCGCAGTTCGGCGGGCAGCGTGTAATCGCATTGAACGGCATCCCAGCTGCCGCCGTTGCCGAACGTTCCAGCATATTTGACGAGCATCATCCTGCCAGCGCGAATGACTGTGAAACCTTTCGCATTGTACAGGGTTACGGAAAGCTATGCAGTTCGAATCCACATATTCACGTCGCCGAACTGTTTGGTGAAGAACCAGAACTTCTGACCCGCACCGTCGTTCCATCCGTAGATCCTGATGTTCGCGCCGTTTTTGCTTGTTTGCGCGTTCTCGATGTCGAACACGAGTCTGTCTTTGTCTGCGATTGCCCAATCGGTTTTCACCCACGTGCCGGGAAGCCCTACCGACTTCGGCGTCTGACCGCTGACCAGGAATACCGCCGAGCCAACCGGGTGGATCTGGTTTACGGAAAGCTATTTCACCGGCCAGCAGCCGCAGACGCGGAAATAATATCCGCTGTTCATGCTGCCGCTGATCGTGACCTTGCCGTCAGAATCGAAGGACAAGGCTCCATGCTGCCCGTTCACACCTTCCAGCAGTATCGTGCCTTCACCCTCCGGCAGGAAACCGGCATCCATCGTCTCATTCATGATCTGGCCGTTGGCATTGATGTTGGATGTGAAGGACGTGTTGCCAAAAGCGAACGCCATCATTCCGACCTTGGCGAGATGTACCGTCATGCCGTAAGGCCCATGCCAGATCTGCCGTTCAAGGGTTACGGAAAGCTATTCAGCTGGTCAATATGAGTTTCTGCCAAGCTTTCTGCATGTCCTTGAGGACGCTCAAATCGGGCTTGAGGTAATACCGTGCGGTGGTTTGGATGTCGGAATGCCCGAGCTGTCGTGCGACCACGCTGATGTCGGTTCCGGCCTTGATCGCCAACGTGCCGAACGTGTGGCGCAGGTTGCGTGGAGGCACGCATGGGAGTTTCATGCGCTTGCACCAACTGCGGTAGTGGTTTGCCACTTGGTTCGCGTTCAGGTTGCCGACCAGTCGGCCGGTCTTCGTGCCGTGGCGTAGTTCCGCCAATCGTTTTATCGCGAACCGTGGCAATGCGACGGTTCGTCGGCTCAGATCGGTCTTCGGTTCGGTGACAGTCTCATGGCCCGCCACCCACTGCACCGACCTTTTCACCGTGACGGTGCCGCGACGCAAATCCAAGTCGGCCCATTCCAGGCCGACCGACTCGCAGCGGCGCAATCCCGCGCACACGGACACCAATAGCCATGCTTCGAGCGGGTGCCCGTAGAAGCCTTTCAACAGTCTGCGTACTTCCGACGCGGACAGTACTTGCGGCTCGTAGTGGCGTAGGTGTGGCAGGCGTATCTCGCGTCTGGTCACGTCATTGTCGGCCAAACCGCGTTTGAATGCGAGTCGCAGTATCGCGCGGAACACCGCGTAGGCTTTGCGTGCCGCTCCAGGCTTGTCGAAGGAGTCCAACCATGATTCGATGTCCGCCACCGTGATTGAGTCGATGTCCTTTCCTCTCCATCGCGGGAGTATGTGACATGCGAGGGCGCTTTCGTAACCGACCTTGGTGCATTCGCGGAGTTTTACGCATGATGGTCTCCAAACGGTGTCTGCGAACGTGTCGAACAGCATTGGTTCCTTCCTGTTTTCCTGATTTAATCCCACACGTTGGCGTGTTGTCGTTGGTTGGTGGCGTGTGTGGGTTTTCTCATTGTTTTTGTATCCCTGTTTTAGGAGGTTGTTTTGACTCAGATCAAGTTTGATTTCGGCCATCCGAGTGCGGATGGTATCGCTGACTTGGCGGGTGAGACGGTTCATGTCGTTCCGACGAGCCGTTTCAACAGCGGCAAGCGCATCGTGGTGCGCGACTCGTTCGAGGTGAGACTGGACGAGCATGGCACAGCGACCGTTACGGTGCCGCCGACCGATAACACGTTCGCCTACGAGGTGACCGTCGGCGACAGTGCCGATTCCTGGCGGTTCATTCGCGTCGTGCAGGTGCCTGATTCGGCCAACGTGTTGGACTTCGCTGATTTGGTCGAAGTGGATTCTGACACGTTGACCCCCAGCCAGACCGGCAATCCGTTGGCCGACATCGATCAGTCCGATGTGGATTGGGCTGTGTCCGCGATCAATGCCTGAGTTTTTAGAGGAGGTTTGTTTTGGCTAACCCTGATAAGTTTTTGCGCCTGCGTGACTACGCCCGTTTGGAGCGCGCGCAGAAGAATGGTGTCGTGGACGGCACCAAGTTCGCCTACGACAGTGCGAAACGCGTCGTGTCGAACGTGCGCGAGTATTTCGACGCGCATCGTGACGGGCGCACGTATGGCGTGCGTTTCCCGCTCTATAGCTTCTCCAATTCGCCGGACGGCGTGAAGGTCGGCGACAATGCCGGTCTGACCGTCGTACCGTCCACGAATTATCGCGCCGGACGTGACGATTACGCTGGTTTGAGCGCGTTCCGTGTGTTCGACGCGAACGTGGCCGTGGCCGATGATGGCACGCCGGTCGTGAAGGCCATCAAGGGCTTGGCTGGCAATTACGCGAAGGACGGGTCGAATGGCGACGTGTTCGTCATCACCACTCCCGGCTTCTACCGGTTCGAGTTCGACACGAACCATTGCACCATCTGGTATTCGGATACCCAGTACGACGGCTATTCGCCGATGCCGGGCGCGCTGCTGCCGGACGGGTCTCTCCGCCCGTGCATGGCGTACGCGAAATACCCGCTGTCCAATTACGGCGGCAAGGCCTCGTCCGTCTCGGGCCAGATTCCAGCCTCCATGAGCGAACAAGGCTCCGTGGCCGTAACCACCAGCAAAGGCAAGGGCTACAGCGGAAAGACCTCCGCCGACACGTTCTACACCCAGCTCATGCACATGCTCAAATACGCGACCAAGGACATCGAACGCTACTTGGGCGGCGACTTCAACGGTTCCGGCCAGGTCAACGTCAGCAAGGCCGAAACCAACGTCACACGAGCACTGGTCAAGGCCACTGACGCGGCAAGCATCGACCTCGGCTCCTACGTGAGCGTCGGAACCGGCACCGACCGTGGAGACAATAAGACCGGCGAGGCGGCGGCATACCGCAAGGTCATCTCCAAGACCGTCGTGGACTCGGCAACCACCGCGATCAACGTGTCCGGCGCGGCCTTCACGACCACGACGGCCATGCATGTCACCCAGATGCCGTACCTGACCGGTTCGACGGATGGCGTGCTCGGCAACGACGGCATCCCCCGCGAGGATGTGTCTAAGACCCATCAGCCGATCAAGTTGCAGGGCATCGAACTGTTCGCCGGAGTTTACGAGACCGAAGGCGACATCATTCTGAAGAACGTGAAGGATTCGGACACTTCCGGCCATACAGAAGTGTGGAAGGTGTTCGACACCACCAAGGCTAGCGGCACCGCCATCACCGCCGACTACGTGCATGTGGGCGACTATCCAGCCGTCAACGACAAGACCGACAACCAGTGGCAGTGGCAGACCGACTTCACCGAAAAGCACGGATTCCTGCTGCCTACCGGCGTGGGTGCGACAAGCACCAGCGGCCTGACCGACGCTCTGATCATCAACCCGATCAGCGCTCCGGGACTGCACGAATTGCGGCGCGGCGGCTTTCTCTGGGACGGCTCGCTCTGCGGGTTGTTCTGCGCGGGCGGCGGGAGCGACCTCTCGACCGCGTGGTGGAACTGCGGCGGTCGCCTATCCGTTCTTGGCCGCACGCACGCCTAGTGCGGGCGGTTGGGGGTGAGCGCCAGCGAGGGGGCGAAAGCCCCCTTATCACCCTCGTATGACTCTTGATAATATTTCAGGGATTCGTGACGGTTTCGCCGGGTTCCTCCCGTCTCTTGCAGCGCGGCGGCAATCTCAGGGACGGCTCGCACTGCGGGTTGTTCAACGCGAACGGCAGGAACGACCTCTCGAACGCGTGGTGGAACTACGGCGGTCGCACATAAGGGTTAACCATTTTCCGTCACGACTACCCTCCGCTTTCGGGGATATGCGAGAGGGCAAGCCTCGGCCACGCCGAAAATCAAATCAAGCACGCGACCGGTAGGCCACATGGCCGAACGCCGCCAACATTCCCCTTATAGCTTTCATGAAAACATATTGCAAACACAGTCGCATCACCGAACCAGCGTTCGTGCGCGAAAGCATCGAACGATTCCTCAAAGGCAAACACTCCCGCAGGGACGTGAACGAATTCCTCAGCCGCCATCCCGACTTGGATTCGCTTTCACGGCAGATAGCAGACGAGATAGGACGCGGCCAATACGGGTTCGCGCCCATCCGCTACTTCCGCCGTGTGGAACCGATCTCAGGCAAGATACGCATCATCGGACGCGAAAGCATCCGCCATCAGATCTACGATTACGTCTGCGGAACCGCGTTGATGCCATTGTTCCGCGCGAAGGTCGGCAGATGGCAGACGGCGAGCATCCCCGGCAGGGGCATAGCCGACGCGCGTCGCGCGATCAAACAATGGGTGCGCGAACCATCCAGCAAAGCGTTCGTGAAACTGGACGTGCGCAAATGCTATCCAAGCATCAGCCGTGAAGTGTTGAAACGTCTGCTCTCGCGTGACGTGGGAGACAGGCGGCTACTGGATTTGACGTTCCACCTCATCGACCAATACGCGGGCGATGACGGACTGAACATCGGCTCCTATCTGAGCCAGTGGCTCGCCAACTACTATCTGAGCTACGCCTACCACTATTGCGAACGGCATCTTTCCAAGGAGCGCGTGAACCGCAGGACAGGCGAAACCACCACCAGACGGCTCGTCACGCACCTGCTGTTCTACATGGACGACATTCTCCTGGTCGGCAGATCGAAGCGTGACCTGACCATCGCCGTCAAACGCATACGCGACTACCTGCATGACACGCTCCGACTCGAAATCCATCCGACATGGAACGTCAAGCACGTCGGCGTGGAGCCAATCGACATGGTGGGCTTCACCTTCTACCCGGACCATACCGGCGTCAGGGCGGGTATCTTCCTGCGCGCACGCCGCTCATTCCGCCGATACGCGCGGAACCCTACGAGTCTTCGGCTCGCATACCGTTGCGCCAGCTACTACGGCTGGCTCAAAAACAGCGATTCCATCCAATACCGGCGTCGAAACAACGTCGATCAAATCGTCCGCCGCGCCAGAAACACCGTCGCGGCAAGCCGAAAGAAAGGATAACAGATGATTCAGAACGTCTCTTCCGCAACCCCGTTGGAAAAGGTGGACTACCATCTCCGCGATGACGGACTGGCCGACATCCGCATCCGCCGCAACATCAGGACCGTCACCCATCAGGCGACCGACAGCCAGCCGGAATACGTGGAGTACACGGCAGTCGAATCATATCAGGTGCTCCCGCTGCTTGAACAGGAGGCCATCGAACAGGCGGATGTCCTGTTCGAGGGTGACGCCACCAGTTCCAGGCCGGTGCTCGACAGGGTGAGCGCACTGGAACAGGCAAGCCTGGACAACGCGCAACTGCTGGCCGACCTGATGGCGGGCGAGGACGGGGATACGACGGATTCCACCGATTCCGACACCGGCAAGACCGATGGCGGCGATGCCAACGACGGCGGCAAGAACATCGCCGACGATTCCGCCGACAACAAGGACAAGGAGTGAGAACAATGGTCAGATTCAATCATGCCGCAGCGGTCCGCATGTACACCCGTCTGGTCAAGGCCGGACGCAAGACGCTGGACGAAGTACCGAAGGAATACCGCGCGGAGGTGCAGCAGAACCTTCTCGACCCGTGGTTCTGACGTAAGAAGGCATAGGTGAATCAGGAAGCAATCACCATCATCGTCGCCATCATCGGTTCCGGTGGTTTCGGAGCGTTCGTCCCATGGGTGCTCGACAGAATCGACAACAGGCGCGACCCTCTGCACGAGGGCGTGAAGGAGCTGCTGTTCTGCAAGCTTGAACTGCTGCACCAACAAATGGTGGACAACGGCGGCGTATGCACCGTCGAGACGAAACGGACCGCCGAACGCATTTATCGCGCCTACAGCGGTCTGGGAGGCAATGGCGTCGGCACGGAAATGCGCAACGACATTATCAACGCGCACATACAGGAGGACGGGAAGTGACACATCTCATGATCGCAATTGTAGCGTACCTGGTATTGCTTGCGCTCATCCTCATGTTCAATCACGGCGCGTCCATCCGCTGACATCGATTTTTCAAAACCAAGGCCACCCCGTGGGGTGGCCTTTCTATTTGTCCCTGACTTGGGGGCGGGAAGGAGAGGATGTGGGCATCCTCAACAACAAAGGCAAGCCGAAGCACAAGCGTCTGCGTCGGCATATGGGCAGGCCGTTGACCGCGTTGGCTGCGGTGCTGTGCGTAGCTGTCGCGCCGGTCGCCAGCGCGAATATGAACGTCATCGACGTTTCCGGCTGGCAGTCCGCCGACGTGACGCGCGTGGTGGACGCGGACGCGGCCATCGTGAAGATCACGGAGGGTGGCGGCTACGTGAATCCGTCTTGGCGCAGCCAGACCGATTGGGCGCGTCAGACCGGCAAGGCTTGCGGCGGCTACCATTACGCGGACGGCGGCAACGTCACCGCCGAGGTGAACCATTATCTCAACCAGTTCAACGGCTATGTGGGCCAGTGCGTGCTCGCGTTGGACTGGGAGTCCAATGGCAACGCCGCTTGGGGTAACGGCGACTGGGTGCGCCAGTGGGTCAACCAAGTGTATTCGCGTACCAAGGTCTGGCCCATCGTGTACGTGCAGGATTCCGCCGTGTATCAGATTCCGTCCGACGTGCGCTCCCATTGCATGCTGTGGAAGGCCCAGTACGCTTCCATGAACGCGACCGGCTGGCAGTCCACTCCGTGGAACGCCGGCAGCAAGGGCGAGGGCATGGTGCAGTATGCGTCCACCGGCTATCTGAACGGTGTCGGCCCTCTCGACCTTAACTTGTTCTTCGGTGAGCGTGACGCTTGGCAGAAGATCGCGAACGGCGATAGGGGTAAGACCCATGCCGAGGTGAGGCATGATCCGGTCAGGCCGCAGGTCACTGCCACGCCCGACTACAACGACATGGCCACGAAGGTCATTCGCGGCGTGTACGGCAACGGCAATGAGCGTCGTCAGGCTCTTGGCGGAGCCTATGACACGGTGATGGCGATTGTGAACCAGCGTCTCGGCGGCTCTGGTGGCGCGTCCACTGCGGTGAACTGCGGCAGCTTGTGCGTGACCGTCAAGTCCGGTGACACGTTGAGTTCCATCGCAGCTAGCAATGGCGGTTCGTGGAACCAATACACGGGATACCGTTCGGGTAATCCGAACGTCATCTACGCTGGCGAGACCGTGTGCCGTCGCACCGGCACGGGCACGGTCGCCACCGGTGGACGGTACGTGGTTCGTTCCGGCGACACCCTCGGCGGCATCGCCGCATATTACAGGGTCAACATGTACAGCATCCACGGGTACCGTTCCGGCAATCCGGCGTTGATCTATCCGGGCGAAACCCTCTACTGGTGATTGGAGTAACTATGGTCGATGAAGTCAAGGAGACTCAGAATGACGGCGAAAAGCCGCAGGAAGAAACTGGCGAGGAAAACAACTACCTCCTGCCGGACGAAGCGTACAAGGTGCTGAAGTGGTTGGCGCTTATCGCGTTGCCCGCTTTGGCCGTGTTCGTGCATGTGGTAGGTCCCGCATGGAACCTTCCATGCGTTGACCAGATCGTGACCACGTTGAACGCTCTGGCCGTGCTGGTTGGCGCTTTGATTGGCGTCAGCGAGTTGAAGGCACGGTATTCCGAGTAGAAACCTTTCATTTCTCTAACATGATGTTGGAGAAGTGTAAGAATACTATGCCCAACTAGTACGTCCTGTACAAGTTTGCCCCTCTCTCAGCGATTACGCTGGGGGAGGGGCGTTTTCTTGTTATTCGGCGTGTTTGCGTGGCCTTCCTCCGCCGACACCGCGGCCGGGGCGTTGCGCGTTCCATTGGTCGATGGTCTCTGGCAGCCAGCCGCGCGTGCGGCCTATTAGGGCGTCCGGTTGGGGGAGCTTGTAGGCGCTGACGGCGGCTGTGCTGATGCCGAGGCGCTTGGACACGTCGGTGACGCTCAGGTATTCGATGGTCATGTCAGTCCTTCCTTCCGGCGATGAGCGCGAATACGGCGCTGACGACGGCGCATCCGGCGGTGAGCGCGAACGGCCAGCCGAACCATGCGCTAGCGGCGGTTCCGAGCGCGAACACCGCGCTGACTATCGATTCCGTTCTCATGATGTCCCATGGCATAATCGGAGATATGGGGTTCCGGCCCCTAGGTCTGGCCGGAACCCTTGCTCACTTCCTCTTCTTCGGTTTCCGTCTCATCTCCTTGATGAGTCCGGTCACTGCTTTGATGAGGGCCGCGAGGCTCGCGACGAGAAGCGAGATGCTGGTGATTATCTCCGATGGTGTCATGTTCACCTCCTTTCCTTGATATAAACTATATTAGCGCAGTAAATAAAGTAATGCAAGCCGAAACACGAAAAACATAAGAAAAACAGCGGATTGATAGGCTCGACACCATGTAGGGTTGGAAATGGACAGAGATGGAGTCGATTACGGACCTGCCTTCACCGCTCTAGCTGCTTCACGACGTCAAAAATAGCCGATTTTCATATATTTGAGACAGTGTAGAGGTGGTAGCCTGAGTGGTAAATCATCACTCAGGCATATAAAAAGCCAATAAACAGAACGGTTTTCAGAGAATCAGCGATATTTCTGCTGGACGAACAGCCATACGAAAAGGTAAACGGCCAGGGACACGACGATCGGTACGGCCACGGCGACGCCGTCATTATGCACGATGGAATTGGCCGCATCGGCCATCGACAGAATGACCGAACCCGATGAGAACGAGTTGAGCAGAGACGCGAACACGCCGCGTTTACGCCCCATCATGGCATTGGTGTCGTTTTGCACGATCTGCTCCTGATTGTGCTCCACTTGCCTGCGTGCCTGGCTTTCATCGCCGACAAGCAGGTTCTCCAACACTTTCGACACGTTGTCGGATTGCGCTGTGCCATCCTCCTGCACGGTTGCGGACGGGGAACTGGCGTTCACCGACCATGTCGACGAACTGTAGGCGACACCGAACACCGAAGCGAACAGGCAGATGACGACTATCATCCAATAGTGTCTCTTATAGGCTTTCCTTGCATTGGCCTTCATGCCTTTGCGATCCATGCAGACCTCCCTTCTTCTCGTCGATGAGATTCCATTTTTGATTTTAACCGGCATGTTCCGTGATCGCTTTGATAAAAACATGGAAAACGGCACACGCGGCTGTCTGTGTCTTCTGCGAAACTGTAGGGTGCGTAAAACGCGGTAATGTCCACAATTCGATAGGGAGAAAGCACAGTTATGGCTCACGTCATCGATTTCAAGGAGGCCGGTTTCGATTCCGTCCTCGATGAACTGGAATGGCGCGGGTTGATTTCCCAGTCCACTGACAGGGATCGACTCGCCGAAGCGTTGAACGGAGAGCCCATCACCTATTATTGCGGCTTCGATCCGACCGCCGCCTCCCTGCACATCGGCAACCTCGTTCAGCTCATCAACATGCGCCACCTGCAGGCCGCAGGACACCATCCGATCGCGTTGGTCGGCGGCGCCACCGGCCTGATCGGAGATCCGCGCCAGTCGGGCGAACGCACGCTCAACCCGAAGGACGTCGTGGCCGGCTGGGCCGATCGTCTGAAGAAGCAGATCGGCGGCATCCTCGAGACCGAAGGCAGCAATCCGGTGCGTTTCGTGTCCAACTACGATTGGACCGCTTCGATGAACGTCATCGACTTCCTGCGTGATGTCGGCAAGAATTTCCGTATGGGCACCATGCTCGCCAAGGACACCGTGGCCCGTCGCCTCAACTCCGAGGAAGGCATCTCCTTCACCGAGTTCAGCTACCAAGTGCTTCAGGGCAACGACTTCCTGCACCTGTTCGACGAGTACCATTGCGTGCTGGAGATCGGCGGCTCCGACCAGTGGGGCAACCTCACCTCCGGTCTGGATCTGATCCACAAGGTGCGCGGCGTGGACGTGAACGTGTTCACCAGCCCGATCATCACCGACGCGCAGGGCAAGAAGTTCGGCAAGTCCGAAGGCAACGCCGTCTGGTTGGATGGCACGATGCTCAGCCCCTACAAGTTCTACCAGTTCTGGTTCAACCGTCCCGACAGCGAGATGGAGAACCTGCTCAAGGCGTTCACCTTCCTGCCAAAGGCCGAAATCGAACGGCTTATCGAGGAAAGCAAGACCAATCCGGGCGCGCGTGAGGCGCAGCGCACCCTCGCATGGGAGGTCACCAGCTTCGTGCATGGCGAGGAAGCCACTCGCCAGGCCATCGAAGCTGCTGGCGCGTTGTTCGGACGTGGCGGCGATCTGGCGGACATCGACGAGTCCACGCTTGAGGCCGCTATCGACGGCATGAAGGTCGATGGGGAATTCGCCAAGGTCGCAGCCGGCGACCGTGTGGCCGAGGCTGGTATGAAGGCAGGCCTGTTCAAGTCGATTTCCGAGGCGCGCAAGACCATCAAGTCCGGTGGCGTGTACCTCAACAACACGCGCGTGGAGGATGAGGAACAGACGTTGCAGGACGGTGACTTCCTGCATGGTCGTTTCGTGCTCATCCGCCGCGGCAAGAAGGCGCTCGGCGTCGTCGAACAGGCGTGAGACGCATAGGCAATCGTAAGTAAATAATCGCAAGTATCTCAAGACCAATAAGGAACAGCATGGCAGAAGAACAGCGCGGATCGCGCGGCAAGTCCTACGGCAACCACAAGTCCTACGGCTCGGGCAGGCCGGGTAACCGCGGTGGCAAGGGATTCAAGCCGCGCGGCAACGGCGGCAAGTCCTACGGACACAAGTCCGGCGGCTTCCACAACGATGACCGTAAGGGCGGATATCGTAAGGGCAATGGCGGCGGATACCGTCGTGGCGACCGCGATTTCCATCGCGATGGCGAAGGCGAAGGTCAGGAGCGTCGTTTCCACAACGGTCCGCGCAAGTTCAACCGCGATGGCGAGCGTCGTGACGACCGCCGCGGCGGCTATCGTGGCAATCGCGGCGACAATCCGCGCTACCAGCGTGATGGCGAGCGTTCCGGTTTCCGCCATGATGACCGTCGCGATGGCGAGCGTCGCAATTTCCGTCATGACGGTGACCGTCGTGACTTCCGCCGTGACGATGGTGAGCGTCGTGGCGGCCGCAACTTCCACAAGGACGGCGATCGCAGAGACTTCCGCCGCGATGACCGCCGCGGGGAGCGCCGTGATGGCGAGCGTCGTAATTTCCGTCGTGATGACCGTCGTGACGGCGATCGCAGGGATTTCCGCCGTGACAACCAGCGTCGTGACTTCCACAAGGATCGCGACCAGCGTCCGGAAGGCGAGGAGCGCCGCGAATTCACCCGTGAAGAGAAGATGGAGTACCGCGAGGCGAAGCGTGGTGAATACCTGTCGAAGCCGCGTCGCAATTCCGACGGCACGATGAGCTTCCCGTCGCAAAACCCGTACACGCATCGTCGCCCGGGCGAGCCGAAGATGCCGAAGGGCATCGAGTGGAGCATGCTGTCCACCGATGACCGTGAGCGTCTGCGTGGCCTGTCCAAGGAACATGCGGAGAACATCGGCCTGCACATCCTCGCCGCCTACACGCTTGAGGAAAGGGATCCGGAGCTGGCGCTCGAACACGCCAAGTGGGTGGCGCATCAGGCTTCCCGTATTGATTTCGCGCGTGAGACCCTTGCGTTCGTGGCCTACCGTCAGGGCGATTACAAACTTGCCCTGCGTGAGTTCCGCACCGCGTTCCGCATGAACGGTTTCCTTGACTATCTGCCGTTCATCGCCGACTGCGAGCGTGGTATGGGCGAGCCGAAGAAGGCCATCGAAACCGCCATGAGCGATGACGCGAAGTATCTGCGCGGCGAATCCAAGGCCGAGATGTTCCTCGTGTACGCGGGCGCGCTGGGCGACCTCGAACTGTGGGATAAGGCCATTGAGATCGTGCATACGCTGGGCCGTTCCAAGGGTCTGGCCGGCGAATACCGCATGCGTGCGGTGCAGGCCGAACAGTACTTCCTCGAGCAGGCCGGACGCTCCGATGAGGCCGTGGCCCTCGACCAGCTGCTTGACAAGCTTGAGCTGCAGTACGCCGATGCCGAAGAGGACGAGACCTCCGACGATCTGGTCATCGAATACGACATGCAGGAATTGAACGACGAGCTTATGGACAAGCTCGGCATTTCCGAAGATGACGCTCAGTATGCGCCGGAAGACGAGGATGAGGACGATTCCGAGGCCGTCGACGAGAACGGCGAGACCAACGATGAGACCCAGCTTGATGCCGAAGCGGCCAAGGAAGGCGCCGAGTCCGACGACGAGCCTGCCGGTGACGGCGAAAACGCGGGCGACTCCGAAGACGACCAGACTGAGGATGAGGTCGAATCCGCAGCCGATTCCGACAACGAGTGAGGTGCGGCAAAACAATGCTGAAATCCACAACCCGTCCGCTGAGCGAAGCCTACCAGCTGGCGCTGCTTGATCTTGACGGCGTGGTCTACCGTGGCAAGAATCCGGTGGAACATGCTGCAGAGAGCATCCGCAAGGCCGAAGGCCTCGGCATGACGGTGGAATACACCACCAACAATTCCTCCCGACTGCAATCCGTGGTGGCCGACCAGCTTAAAGGCTTCGACCTTGACGTCGAACCATGGCAGGTCATCACCTCGTCCGTGGTGGCTGCCCGCATGGTGGCCCGTGCGGTGCCGCAAGGTGCGAAAGTGTTTGTGCTCGGCGCACAGCATCTGCGTGAGGAAGTCGCCAAGCAGGGTCTTGAAGTGGTTGATTCCGCCGAAGACAAGCCGGTCGCGGCCATCCAAGGCTGGTACCCGGACATGTCTTGGAACCAGATGGCGCAAATTGCCTACGCCGTAGAACAGGGCGCCACGTATTTCGTGACCAACCGCGACCTGACCATTCCGCGTGAGCTGGGCATCGCCCCCGGTTGCGGTTCCATGATCATGGCCGTCATCAACGCCACTGGTGTGGAGCCTGTTTCGTCCGCAGGCAAGCCGGAATCCGCCATGTACGACGAAGCCCGACTGCTTGCCGCGCATGATGGTGCCGAACCAGTGGCCAAGGAAGCATGCCTCGCCATCGGCGACCGCCTCGATACCGATATCGAAGCCGGCAACCGTGGCGGCTATGATTCCCTGGCCGTGCTGACCGGCGTCACCAATCCGCATGAGCTGATGTTCGCTCCGGAGCATCTGCGTCCGACCTACATCGCCAAGGACCTGACCGGACTTAACGAGCCGGCCCCCGAAGTCGTGCATGAGGCTGGCGCTTGGAGCTGCCGCGACGTGCAGGCGCGCGTCGACGGCGATCGCCTTTACGTCACCGACATCACCAGCGTCGACGGTCTTCGTGCGGCCTGCGCCGCCATGTGGGATGCGGCGGATCGCGGACACAGCGTCGACGGCATGATCGTGCCGGAATTCCGAATCGCCTGATTGCCGCACGTGCGTATGCGCAACATGAATGACGATTCCGGTGCCGTCGTCCGACTCGACATCGCGCTGGTGGAGCGTGGCGTCACGGATAGTCGCTCCAAAGCACAACGGCTGATCGAATCCGGCAAGGTCCGGGTGAACGGCACCGTCGCATCCAAAGCGTCGCTCAAAGTCACGGCCGCCGACACGCTTGATGCCGATCTGGGAGACGATTACGTCTCCCGTGGAGCCTACAAGTTGGTCGGCGCGTTCGACATGTTCTCCCAGACGGGCCTGCGTTCCGCGGAAGGATTCGATTGCCTCGACATCGGCGCGTCCACCGGCGGTTTCTGCGACGTGCTTCTGCGACGCGGTGCCGCACATGTGATCGCGCTCGACGTGGGGCACGGCCAGCTTGACCCGCGCATCGCAGGCAACGAGCGCATCATCGAAATGAGCGGCGTCAACATCCGCGACGTCGAAGCGGATGATCTGCCGTACCGGCCAAGCATGATCGTATCCGACGTGTCATTCATCTCGTTGACATACGTGATTCCCGTCATCGCGCGCATCGCCGCGCCCGGCGCACACGTCGTGCTGCTGGTCAAACCGCAGTTCGAAGTCGGCAAAGGCAACCTCGGCAAAAACGGCATCGTGGAAAGCGAAACCTTACGCAAACAGGCGCTCGACACCGTCACCGCCTGCGCGAAAGCCAACGGACTGGATGTACGCGCCACGGCGGTCTCACCGATCGAAGGCACGCACGGCAACATCGAGTATCTGCTGTATGCAGTGGCGTAAACCGTTCTCCGCCAATCGATAGCGTAAAAATGAAAGGCCGGCAGCCCATATGAAAAATCCCATATGGACCGCCGGCCTTTTGCATGTTCCGCGGGCCTAGCCCCTCAAAAACTTGTCGATCTGATCCTGCTTGCCCATGATGATGAGCTCGTCGTTACGGTGCATAATCAGCTCTTTCGAACCGTATTCGAATTCCTTGCCCGGCGATTTGACACCGACCACGGTGATGCCGAACCGTTCATGCACGCGCGCATCCTCGATGGAGTAACCGACGACATGCGGGGGAGTGTGGATCTTCACCACGCTGTACGCGCCTTCAAGCTCGATGTAGTCCAGATAGTTGCCGGACACCAAGTGCCCCACGCGCTTGCCGGCATCGGTCTCCGCGTTGATGATGTGCCGTGCGCCGATACGCTGCAGAATGCGGGCGTGTTCCTTCGACACGGACTTGGCCCAAATGTCGGAGATGCCGGCATCAAGCAGATTACCGGCGGTGATGACGGACGCTTCGACGCTGTCGCCGATGGCTACGACCGCCGTGTCGAAATCGGACGCGTTGATCTGCTCCAACGCCATCACGTCGGTCATATCGGCCTGCACGGTGGGAATCTGCGACGACCAGCGGTTCACCAGTTCGCCGTCCTTGTCGACGGCGAGCACATCCTGTCCCATCGCATCCAATGTGGTGGCTACGGAACTGCCGAAACGGCCGAGTCCTACCACAAGAACGCTTCTGGTGTTGTTAGCCATGATTGTTCGCGTACCTTTCGATGTTCTGTTCCGGATTCAAGTATAGGAAGTTGCGGGTATAGAAACCGTATCGACGAATCCGCTCAGCCGACCACGATCTGCTCGGTGGGATAGCGGACCGGCTCCACATTGCGCGGCCTGGAGATCGCGTAGGCGATGGTAAGCGGACCGAGCCTGCCGATGAACATGGTCGCGGCGAGAATATACAGCACCGTCGGATTGGACGCACTCGCTACGCCGACCGAATAGCCTCCCAGACCGAACGCGGAGCAGGTGTCGAACAGTGCATTGGACAGGGAGCATCCGGTGATGGCCATCAATGTCATGGACACTATGGTGACGAGTGCCAGACATGAGGTGGTGACGGCCACGGCCGTCATGACGGCTTGCGAATGGATGCGACGATGGAACGCGTTGACGTCATGGCGTCCGGTGAACGCGGCACGGCAGGTCAACAGAATCACGGCGAATGTGGTGACGCGGATGCCGCCTGCGGTCGAAGTGCTGCCGCCGCCGATGAACATGACGATGGACAGGAACACCTTCGTCGCGTCGCTCACGCCCGGCATCCATGACAGGTCGAAGCCGGAACTGCGGGGCATGACGGCCGCCACCATCGCATGCCACAACCGCGGTTCCACACCTTCGGTGGCGAACAGCAGTTTGTTGTTCCATTCCATGAGGAGGAACCAGGTGAACGAGGCGAGCACGATGCAGAACGTGGTGGTCAGCGTGAGCTTGGTATGCAGGCTCCAACGCTTCGGCGGACGATGGTTGCGCCATGAGCGCATGAGGTTAAGCAGGACGGGAAAGCCGAGCGTGCCGCAGAACGCGCTGACGAGGATAGGCAGGCCAACAGCCCAATTGTTGACATGCAGGCCGGCGCCGTCAGGGGTGAAGCCGGCGTTGTTGTATGCCATGACCGCGAAGAACAACGATTCCCACAGCGTGTGCCGCACATTGCCATGATTGACTTTGTACAGGCCGGGGAACAGCGCCACGAACGTGATGCCTTCGATGGTGAACGCGGTGGCGATGACCACGGTGAGCACGCCCTTGATCTCGCCGAGTTTCGTGGTGCCCAGCTCGTTGGCCGTCAGCAGCTTTTGCGTGGCCTTGAGATGGTGGTTCACGGCCAAGGCGATGAGTGAAGCGAACGTCATGACACCCAAGCCGCCCATCTGCACGGAGAAGATGAGCACGGCCTGGCCGAAAGCGGACCAATGCGTCGTCGAATTGACGATGGAGATGCCACACGTCGAAATCGCGGAGATCGCGGTGAAGAACGCGGTGGTGAATGTCGTTTGCTCGCCTTTCGGCGTGGCGGTGGGCGTGAGCAGGAGCAGCGTGGACAATGCGCCCAACATCATGAAGTACAGGATGGTCAGACGTCCGGGATGTGTGGTGAGTCTGTGCATTAGGCTGCGCTTGCGCGGCTTGCGCTCCTCCGCCATGGCCTTCTCGAACGTGTCTCCGGAGAACCACCAGGCATAGCCATGTGAGGCCTCGCGATTGGAGGAGGACTCGTCGAAGACGAGGTTGGACATGCTGTTCCTCGCTCCTTGTCTGTATAAACGGTCTTCGTTTCCTTGAGCTATTGTAGACGGTAGTGTGACGAACGGTGCAGAGACATACCATTCGGCCTGTTCGGCGGATTCGTGGGAAAACGACGAACAGGTTTTGCGGGTGGGATGTACGTGGCTCGTGAACGAACGGAAACGTCTGCGGCGTGTCCGGACACCCGCTACCGCCATTCGTTCATTTGTTCGATTACAATGGTAGGCATCGGCGTCCGTCGAGGACGTGGTATGTACGAGAGTTCTCGGAAAGGGCTTGCGATGCACGGTACCCGGCATGCGGTGGTAGTGACGCATACACGTCTGCGTGAAAGCGGCACGGTGGTCGAGGAAGCCGTCGAACAGCTGCGGCGCGCCGATTTCGAAGTGACGATCATCGACAATATCGAAGCGCCCGATTTCGGCAGCAAGACGCCAGTAGTGCCGAAAAACACGGAAATCGTGGTCGTGCTTGGCGGGGACGGTACCATTCTGCGCGCGGCCGAACTGGTTCATTGCACTGAAGTGCCCATCCTCGGCGTGAACCTAGGGCATGTCGGCTTTCTTGCCGAATTTGAAAGCTTCCAGATGAGCGAGGCGATCCGTCGGATCGCCGACCACGACTATTCCATCGACGAGCGCATGATCGCCCACGTCGACGTGTGGCTGCCGGGCGCGACGGAACCCATCGAGGACTGGGCGTTGAACGACATCACGCTGGAACGCGCCGACCGTGGCAAAATGGTGGAACTGTCCATCCGTGTCGACGACGTGGAGATGAGCTCCTTCGGTTGCGATGGCGTGATCGTATCCACGCCGACCGGTTCCACCGCCTACGCGTTTTCCGCGGGCGGGCCGATCATGTGGCCGAATGTGAAAGCCTTGCAATTGGTGCCGTTGGCCGCGCATGCGTTGTTCGCACGTCCGCTCATCATCGGTTCCGGCTCCACGTTCGCCATCGACATTCTTGAGGATTCCACGTCGGATGGCTGGATCTGCTGCGACGGCCGTCGCCAACGCGCCCTGCCCAAAGGCACACGTGTCGAAGTGCGCGAATCGAAATGCACTTTGCGATTGGCTCGTTTGTCTGGCGTGCCGTTCACGAACCGGCTCGTCACCAAATTCGACCTGCCTGTCGTCGGCTGGCGCGAGCAGGCGCGCAAAACCGGTGGCATACATCATGGACGGTCGTTCCCTGGAAACGGCGAACCGGAAAGCGGGAAGTGACCGGGCATGCTGGAAGAGCTTGAGATTCACAATCTCGGTCCGATCCGTTCCGCTCTGATCGCCCCGGCAGGTGGTATGACGGCGATCACCGGTGAGACGGGAGCCGGCAAATCGATGCTGCTCAGTGCGATCCGACTGATTTCCGGCGGTCCGTCCGATGGAGGCCGCGTTTCGGTGGGCGCTCAGGAGGCGTGGGCGCAGGGTGTGTTCGAAGTCGCCTCGTCGCCGGCCGCGGTGGCCGCGGCACGGGAAGCCGGCTTCGAACCGGAGGATGGCGAGCTGTTTCTGTCGCGTAAAGTGCCCGCTTCCGGGCGATCCCGCAGCATGCTGTCGGGACGTAGCGTGCCGCGTTCCGTACTCGCCTCCGTCGCCGCCGAACTGGTGACGATTCACGGACAGGCCGACCAATTGCGCATAGCGACTACCTCACGTCAGCGCGAATTCCTTGACCGCTATGCGGGAGACGAAGTGGCTTTGGCCGCCTACGGCAAGTCGTGGAGCGCGTTGCGCGCGATGGACGAGCGGTTGGAACGGCTCAACAGCCAGGAATCGTCCATGCGCCAGCAGGCGGATTATCTGCGCGAATCAATCGAACGCATCAACCGTGTCGACCCGCAGCCGGGGGAGATGGACGAATTGCGTGCGCGCCGCGACCGCATCGAAAACGCGGCCGAGATCGCCGAAGGCGTGACGCGAGCGTTGGGCGCGTTGGACGCCTCGCAGGTGGCGGACGATGTCGAATCGTCCAGCGCCGCCGATTTGATCGACCATGCTTCGCAGGCGTTGCGCGCCATCCATGTGGAAGGCGTGTTCTCCGAGCTTGCCGACCGGCTTGACTCCATCAGCACCGACCTGTCCGACGTGGTGTTCAGCCTGTCGGGAGAAGTGGACAACGAAGCGAGTATGGAGGATTTGGACGCCATCAACGGGCGCATCCACGAGCTGGACGAGCTGACCCGCCGATGGGGGCCGGAATTGTCCGACGTGATCGCATGGCGAGACAAGGCCGTATACGATCTGGAGGATCTGGACGCCTCCCCGGAAAAGGTCGAACAGCTGGAAACCGAACGCGCCCAACTGCTTGAGGCTGCGAAAAAAGCCGCGCAGGCTGTAAGCAAACGGCGCAGGGCCGCGGCCAAGGAGCTTGCTTCCAAAGTCACCGCCGAACTTGACTCGCTGGCCATGGGCACTTCGAAACTTGAGATTCGCGTGGCCGAACGCGAACAGTTGGACGCCACCGGAGCGGACGACATCGAATTCCTCTTCACCCCGTTCCCCGGCTCCCCGCAACTGCCGATGGGCAAAAGCGCATCCGGCGGCGAGCTGAGCCGTCTGATGCTCGCGCTCGAATTGGTGGCCGCTGAAAAGCATGTCGTGGCCGGCGGAACCGTGCCGCCGATGACGTTCATCTTCGATGAGGTCGACGCCGGCGTGGGTGGCAAGGCCGCTGTGGAGCTGGGTGCCCGCTTGGCCAAACTCGCCCAATCCGCGCAGGTGCTGGTCGTCACGCACCTGCCGCAGGTCGCCTCTTGGGCGGACGAACAGTATGTGGTTGCCAAAGGCGAAACCAAGGATGGTTCCATCGCCACCACCATCAGCCAGGTGCGCGGGGATGAGCGCGTGCACGAAATCGCCCGCATGCTGTCCGGCAGCGAAAGCGAAACATCTCTGGAACATGCCGAGGAACTGCTCAAATCGTCGGTGCTTGACTGACGGCGGATTCAATCGTAAAAAGTAATCGCAAATCGTAAAAGCGGTAATTGCAAAACAAAGGAGCCGATATGACACAGGAAACCAAGGCGAACCAAGGCAAAGGCGCCATCTTCGACCTTGACGGCACGCTACTCGACTCCATGGGCGTGTGGGATCAGGTGGACGTCGATTTCCTTGCCAAACGCGGCATCGAGGTGCCGGATGACTACATGCAGAAGGTCGCGGCCATGCAATTCCGCCAGATCGCCGAATACACAATCGCACGATTCGGCCTGTCGGACACTCCCGAAGCGTTGATGGAGGAGTGGGACCATATGGCACGTGTCATGTACGCCACGGTGGTTGAAGCCAAACCGTATGCGCGCGAATATCTGGAATCGTTGAAGGCGAGCGGGGCGAAACTGGCCGTGGCCACGTCATTGCCGCCGATGCTGCGCGAACCGGCCATGAAGCACGTCGGCATTTTCGACTATTTCGATGACGTGGTCAGCGTCGACGATGCTGGCGACGTCGGCAAAACGGAGCCGGACGTATATCTGCTGGCCGCGTCGCGTCTCGGCATCAAACCAAGCGACTGCACCGTATTCGAGGATCTGCTGGTCGGCATGCGCTCGGCCAAGTCGGTCGGCATGCATGTGTGGGCCATGCACGACGATTCCTCCGACGCCGACTGGCCTGAGATCTGCGATCTGGCCGACGGCGTCATGTTCGACTTCCACGACGCGCCCGTCATACTGTAACGGTTTGCATCATCGCCTGATGTTTCCGGGCCATTGCGTGATTCGACCGCTTCACGCTTTCATGACGCCGATCAGGTCCATATCTTGTTGAGCCTCATGAAGACGCGGCTCATGATTGTTCCCTATACGCCTTCTCGAACATGCCAAGCAGATCAAGCAGGCTGATGTCGGCGGCCTTGGCGGCGGTTACCGTCTGTCGGAACACGTCCATGATGCGTTCGCGCGCACGTTCCTTCATAAGCTCGTTGCCGTGGGCCAGCACGAACGTGCCTTTGCCCTGCACATTCTCGACAAGCCCCTCATCCGCCAGCTCGCTGTACGCTCTGGCGATGGTGAGCACGCTGATGTGCAGTTCCTTGGCAAGCTTCCTGAGGGAGGGGAGCGCCTCGCCGGTTTGCAGTTCGCCCGACATGATCGCCGCTCGGATCTGATCTTCGATCTGTTCGTAAATCGGTTTGCCGGACGCGGATGAGATGTTCAGCTTCACTGTATCCCTTTCTGCGAGTGATATATATCCTGACCGAACAGTGTACGCAAACTGTTCAACAGTTATATATAACAGTAACACAGATTTGGCCATGCTGTTATTATATGATCTATAACAGCATGGCCGTAATTGAAAACCTTGGTATTCCGCCATTCTGAACAGTTGGTGCCTACCGGCTGCGGTGCCTGTCCGTTACTTGTGCGACGGATGGATGAGACGGTGGAAGGACAGGTAGATCAGCCAAGACACCGGCAGCGCCAGCATGAACAGGGGATAGAACCATGCGATCGGCAGGTGCCCATAGAGAACTCCAGCCAGCACCGGCCCCAACGCCATACCCAAGTCGATGCCCATATAGTACGTGCCGTTGGCCAAGCCACTGCGCTCCCGGCCGGCGATCACCACCGCCTGCGCCTGCGTGACGGAACTCATCAGTCCATAACTGGTCGCCATGGCGATGCCCGCGCCAAGCAGATACCAATCGTTCGTCATGAACGTGAGAAAGGCAAGCGACGCCAACATCGCAAACGAACAGACGACAAGCCAGAAACGGAAACCCTTCGAATCGAACAGGTCGCGCAACGTGAGCCGCAGTACCAGCAGCGCGGCCGCATAGAACACGAAGAACAAGTCGGACGAGATACGCAGATGTCGTGTGGAAATGTAATCCACCAGGAACGACTGGTTCGCGAAATAAGGGATGGCGAACATCATGAACACCGCGGCCAATGGAATGGCCCGTGGCTCCACCAGATTGCGAAGACGCAGACGATGCCGTAACGACTGCTCGGCGGCAACGGTTTTACGAGCCGGCCTGCCACCGTTTTTCACCAGCAGAACCGTCACGAACGCGCACACGTTAAGCGTCAGCGATGCGATGAACGTCCACTGGTAGCCGACGGCCGCCTGCAGACGGATGCCGAGTGCCGGGCCGACCGCAATCGCCAACGCGTTGACGATGCCGTACAATCCCATGCCCGCGCCCATATGCCGGATCGGAAGCAGCAGCGACACCCACGTCGCCAGACAAACCGTGCCGCATGCGAAGCCAAGCCCATTGACCATGCGCGCCACGACCAGCATGCCCGTCGAATCGGCAAGACAATACATGACGCCCGCCACGATGTACAGCACCGTTCCCGCAGCCACCAGCAACCTCTTGCTGACCAAATCCGACAGATTGCCCGCGATGGGACGGCAGAACAGAGACACGAAACTCATCGCGCCGGCGATCACGCCCATCAGCGCGCCCGTCGCTCCCATCGACTCGCCATAGCCGGCGATGACCGGCGTGATCACCATGTTGCTGGTCATGAAGAAGAACGTCGCCAGCATCACCAGCGCCACGTCACGGGTGATGAGCCGGTCCTTCCTCGGTTCCGCGGGTTCATCCGGCCGATTTGCCGTTACGCTCGACTGCGATGCTGAAGCTACGCTCATGATTCTCCTGCCTTTCGGGAACGCACTGTACCAGCGTCAATGAAAAACGGCCGCCCGCGTATCGCGGACAGCCGATTCTTCTATGTATCGTTGCCGTTTTGCCTGTCGAAACCTTACAGCGCCTTCGCGGCCTGCTCGACGAATCCTTCCATGCCGTCGATTTCGACGACGTTATCGAAACGCACGTCGGCGGTCTCAAGACCGCGCAGCGCGGCCGGAGCGGTGGTGCCGGTGGCCTTGGCAAGCACGTCCATGCATTCGAAATCGGTGCCGGACGCGTCAAGACCCAGAGATTCGTTGACTACGCGCGGGAACTTGTACGGGCTGGCGGTGGACAGCAGCACGCGCGGCGTGAGCGGATCGCGCGGCATCTGCTGCATGACGTAGTAGCCGCATGCGGTGTGCGGGTCGATCACGTAATGGTTCTTGTTCCAGCAGTCCGCGATCATCTCGCGCACCTGGTTCTCATCGGCCCAACCGGTGCCGAAGATGGAACGAATCTTCTTCATCATCGGCTCGGGAACCTCGTAGGCGCCCCACTGGCTCAGATCGTTCATCAGCATGGAGATCAGGCGTGTGTCCTTGTCGGACATGTAATACAGCATGCGCTCCAGGTTCGATGAGATGAGGATATCCATCGACGGGGAAATGGTCTGGAAGAACGGACGCTGACGGTTGTACGTGCCGGAAATCAGGAAGTCGAACAGCACGTTGTTCTTGTCGGACGCCACCACAAGATGCTTGACCGGCAGGCCCAGCAGTTTCGCGTAATAGCCGGCGAGGATGTCGCCGAAATTACCCGTCGGCACAACGAACTCGACCTCGTCGCCCACATTGATGACCTGGCGTTCCAGCAGCTGCGCGTACGCGGAGAAGTAATAGACGACCTGCGGCACCAGACGGCCCACATTGATGGAATTCGCGGAGGAAAGCACCACATGCGAATCATCGGCGAGACGTTCGGCAAGCTCCTTGTCGCCGAAGATGCGCTTGACGGCGGACTGCGCGTCATCGAAATTGCCCTTGACCGCGCACACGTTCACATTGGAGCCGGACTGCGTGGTCATCTGCAGCTCCTGCACCTGGCTGACCTTGCCTTCCGGATAGAACACGGTGATGCCGGTGCCCGCGGCGTCCGCGAAACCAGCCAACGCGGCCTTGCCGGTGTCGCCGGACGTGGCGGTGACGATCATGATCTTCTCATCCGCGTCGCCATCCGCCGGAGTGGTGCGCGCCATGAAACGCGGCAGAATCTGCAGCGCCACATCTTTGAACGCGGAAGTCGGACCGTTGAACAGTTCCATCACATAGTCATCGCCGAGCGGCTTGACCGGAGTGATCTTCTCGTCGGACCACTGCGGGCCGTACGCCTCGTCGATGCACTCCTTGAGCTCGGCCTCGGTGTAGTCCGGCAGCAGCACGGACAGCACATCGAACGCGATCTGCTGGTAGGACTTGCCGGCCAAGGAAGCGATATCCACATGGGTCTCACCCAAGGAGTCGGTCACGAACAGGCCGCCATCATCGGCGATGCCCTTGCGGATGGCCTGCTTGGAGGTAAGCGAATCGGTGGTGCTGCGTGTGCTGTGGAACGTGGTCACTTGATTTCCTTAGCAATAGAACGGACAGATTACGTCAAACGTGCTTCTCAGTGTACCGGCACAGGTGGGAAGAACGTCGCCTCGCGTCCGTGGAATGGGACGCCGACCCCATACGATTGCCGACGGAAGGTCCTGCTTTTCCACGTGGCACCGCGATCGTGCCGTCCATGTCTTCGCGCGCAGGCGGTGCCATATTTCCCACATGTTTCGAAACCCGGTTTTCCTCCGATCGTTTTCACACGTACACTGCTCTGTAACCCGCGGTACAGCGGATGATCATTCCGAAGTCAAGGAGGGCTTCATGACTGCATCACCTCTTGCGCAAACACCGAACGACATGTTCAACGCGCCCATCGCCGAAGCGGATCCGGAAATCGCCGAAATCCTCGACGCCGAACTGTCCAGGCAGCAAAACGGACTCGAAATGATCGCATCCGAGAATTTCGTGCCTCGCGCCGTCCTACAGGCACAAGGCTCCGTGCTGACCAACAAATACGCCGAAGGCTATCCGGGACGCCGCTACTACGGCGGCTGCGAGCAGGTGGACAAAATCGAAACCATCGCCCGCGAACGCGCCAAAAGCCTATTCGGCGCCGAATACGCCAACGTACAGCCGCACTCCGGCGCACAGGCCAACGCAGCCGTCTACCAGGCGCTCGTCAAACCCGGCGACACGGTCCTCGGCCTCGCCCTCGACCACGGCGGCCACCTCACCCATGGCATGAAAATCAACTTCTCCGGCCGCTTCTACCACGCCGAAGCCTACGGCGTGAATCCCGAAACCTTCCGCATCGACCCGGAAATCATCCGCCAGCGTGCGCTCGAAACCCATCCCGCCATGATCATCGGCGGATGGAGCGCCTACCCGCGCATCGAAGACTTCAAAGCCATGAAGGAGATCGCCGACGAGGTCGGCGCCAAATTCTGGGTGGACATGGCCCACTTCGCCGGCCTCATAGCCGCCGGACTGCATCCAAGCCCCGTCCCATACGCCGACGTCGTATCCTCCACCGCGCACAAAACCCTCGGCGGCCCACGCTCCGGCTTCATCCTCGCCAAGCAGGAATACGCCAAGAAACTCAACTCCGCCGTATTCCCCGGCCAGCAAGGCGGCCCGCTCATGCACGTCATCGCCGGCAAGGCCGTCGCCTTCAAAGTCGCCGCCACCCCGGAATTCAAAGACCGCATGCAACGCACCCTCGACGGCGCCAAGATCCTTGCCGAACGCCTCATGGCCGACGACGTCAAAAACAACGGCATCAGCGTCCTGACCGGCGGCACCGACGTGCACCTGGTCATGGTCGACCTACGCAACAGCGAAATGGACGGCAAACAAGGCGAAGACCTGCTCGCACAATGCGGCATCACCATCAACCGCAACACCGTCCCGTTCGACCCACGCCCCGCATCCGTGGCCTCCGGCCTGCGCATCGGCACCAGCGCACTCGCCACCCGCGGCTTCGGACCCAAGGAATACGAGGAAGTCGCCGACATCATCGGCACCGCTCTCGCCGCAGGACAGGACGCCGACGTCGACGCGCTCAAGGCGCGCGTCGACAAGCTTGCCGAAGACTTCCCGCTTTACCCGGGACTCGACCAAATCCACTGATCACCAGCCTCGACTGACGAAATCGCGTCCCGCCGCGCAACCAACGACCCGAAAATGGCCGTCATTGCCCAGCGAGGCGCGATTTCGCGCTATTCTAAGAGACTATGACGAATCCACAGAACCAAGGCACCGCCATGAACGCCGACGTGTTCGAAGCAGTATGCGCCATGGGCGACGCAGCCCGCACCGCGCAATCGCAACTTGCCCAGGCAAACACCGAAGCCAAAAACCAACTGCTCAACGCCATCGCCGACGCACTCGACCAGCATGCGGACGACATCGCCGCAGCCAACACGCTCGACATGAACAAAGCCGAAACCGACGGCATGGACGCCGGCAAACTCGACCGACTCAAATTCGACCAGCAGCGCATCACCGCCGCCGCGCAAGGCGTACGCCACGTGGCATCCCTACCAGACCCCATCGGCGAAATCGTACGCGGATACCATCTGGAAAACGGCCTACGACTGCAGCAGGTACGCGTCCCCATCGGCGTGCTCGGCATGATCTACGAAGCGCGCCCCAACGTCACCGTCGACGTTGCCTCCCTATGCATCAAATCCGGCAACGCCGTCCTGCTGCGCGGCGGACACGCGGCCGAACACACCAACGCGGCAACACTCGCCGTCATCGCCGACGTACTCACCAAACACGGATACGACCACAACATGATCGCCACCGTAGACCAATACGGACGCGACGGCGCCACCGCCATGATGGAAGCACGCGGCCACATCGACGTGCTCATCCCACGCGGGGGAGCAGGACTCATCCAAGCCGTGGTACGCAACTCCAAAGTCCCCGTCATCGAAACCGGAGCCGGCAACGTGCACATCTACGTCGACAGCACCGGCAACCCCGACAAAGCCATCCCCATCCTCATCAACGCCAAAACCCAACGCGTCGGCGTATGCAACGCCACCGAAAAACTCCTCGTCCACAAAGACATCGCCGAAAGCTTCCTGCCGAAAGCCGCGGCAGCGCTCGCCGCAGCGGGAGTCGAAATGCATGCCGACGAACGCGCGTATGACATCATCGAACATGCCGGAATCGCAAATGCGCAACTCGTGCATGCCACCGACGAGGATTGGGACACCGAATATCTGGCACTCAAAATCGGCATCAAGGTGGTCGACTCGCTTGACGAGGCCATCGCGCATATCAACCGCCACTCCACCGGGCACACCGAATCCATCATCGCCGAAGACTATTCGGCCATCGAGGAATTCACCGCCCGCATCGACTCGGCGGTGGTGATGGTCAACGCCTCCACACGTTTCACCGATGGCGGCGTGTTCGGATTCGGCGCGGAACTTGGCATCTCCACACAGAAGATGCATGCGCGCGGTCCGATGGGGCTGCGCGAGATGACCACGACCAAATGGATTGGCTACGGAACAGGACAGGTGAGAGAATGAGCGACGAAGTCATGCAGGACAATATGCAGCACACCATGCAGGACAACAAGAACCCATGGAACGCGGACTTGACCGACCCAATGCTCAGATTGCGATTGGCGTCCGAACGATTGAGCATCGTGCGGTATGTGTTCCTTGTGCAGGTCGAAGACGGTATCGCGTCAGCGGACGAACGCGCCTCGCTCGAATACGCCGACGCGGTGCTGATCGGCTGGCCCGAAACCGACGCTTCGGACGTCATCACTCCCGATGCCGCCCAGCTTGACGATATCGACGAGCAGATGCGGGTCATGGAACAGCACATCGCCAAGTTCAGCGCGATGGAACGAGACCATGACATCGTCGGCATGACCGACACGCTGATTCGTGTCACCGAGCGCGTTGCCGGAATCCGCAGTATATACCAGCCGGATTTCCCGCTGCCGACATTCGCCGAGATTCGACGTGTGGTGCAGGACGAGTGGGATGAGGATATGGACAAGATCGATCCCGACAACGCCTCACCGACCGCGGACAGCATCGAGCAGGAAACCGCCGACGCGGACAAAGAGCAGCAGGCCGAGAAACAGGCCGAACAGCAGGCCGATGGCGCGCAAAAGAGCGGAGCGTCCGCATGACCGGACCAAAACGCATGCGGCCGGAATCTGCGGAGGCCGATCCCGAACTGACCGTCAGCTACGTGGTCGAGCCGGAACGACGCATGTCGGAACTATCCGTAGACCGGCCGCAATCAGCCGTGACCACCGGACGCAGGTCCGCACGAGGCAACTGGCACAACCGGTTGCGCATCGGCATCATGGGCGGCACTTTCGACCCGATCCATAACGGCCACTTGGTCGCAGCCTCCGAAGTGTCCTGGGTGTACGACCTCGACGAGGTGATCTTCGTGCCGACCGGACGGCCGGTGTTCAAGTTGGACAAGAAGGTCACCAATGCGGAGGACCGGTACCTTATGACGGTCATCGCCACCGCGTCGAACCCGAAATTCACCGTGTCGCGCGTGGACATCGACCGTCCCGGCGTCACCTACACCATCGACACCCTGCGTGACATCCGCGCCCAGTATCCCGATGCGGAACTGTTCTTCATCACCGGCGCCGACGCCGTGGCGGAGATCATGCAATGGAAGGACACCAACAAGATGTGGGAGCTGGCGCATTTCGTGGCCGTGACACGTCCCGGCTATTCCTCGCCGGACGGCGTGAAATTACCTGAAGGCAAGGTGGATACGCTGGAGATTCCCGCATTGGCGATTTCCTCCACGGATGTGCGTCGCCGCGCCGAACATGGCGAACCCGTCTGGTATCTCGTACCCGATGGCGTGGTGCAATACATCGGCAAACACGGCCTATACCGATAGAAGATGGATGGGGCCGTCCGCATGGCCCCCCGAACACACGGGGTCGGTGAGGTCTGCGCGGCCGGTTAGTATGGGTCACATCCACTTCGCTAGAACAGACGTTTGGAGACACGGTGAGCGCAATCCTTGAAGGAAAGCCGGATAAGAACCTTATCCTTGTCACAGGCAGAGCACACCCGAAGCTGGCGGCGGAAGTCGCCGAACAGCTCGGCATTGATGTTCTGGAAACCACAGCATACGATTTTGCGAACGGCGAAATGTACGTGCGCTACACCGAATCCGTGCGAGGCGCGGACGTGTTCGTACTGCAGAGCCATTCCAATCCGGTCAACCAGGCCATCATGGAACAGCTCATCATGATCGATGCGTTGAAGCGTGCTTCCGCGCGTTCCATCACCGCGGTCTGCCCGCTGCTGGGCTATTCCCGTCAGGATAAGAAGCACCGCGGCCGCGAGCCCATCTCCTGCCGTCTGGTGTTTGACCTGCTCAAGACCGCAGGCGCCGACCGCATCATGAGCGTCGATCTGCATGCGGCGCAGTCGCAAGGCTTCTTTGACGGCCCGGTCGATCATCTCATCGCCATGCCGGTGCTGGTCGATTACATCCGTGACCGTTTCTCCAACCAACTTGACAACGTCGCCGTCGTCTCCCCGGACGCCGGTCGTATCCGTGTTGCCGAACAGTGGGCGCAGCGCCTCGGCGGCGGTCCGCTCGCCTTCGTGCACAAGACCCGCGACATCACCCGCCCGAACCAGGCGGTCGCCAACCGTGTGGTCGGCGACGTCGCAGGCAAGGACTGCGTGCTTGTCGACGACCTGATTGACACCGCGGGCACCATCGCCGGCGCATGCAACGTGCTTAAGGATGCCGGAGCCAAGTCGGTGACCGTCGTCGCCACGCATGGCGTGCTGTCCGGCCCGGCCGTGGACCGACTGAAGAACTGCGGGGCACGCGAGGTCGTGCTCACCGATACCGTGCCGATTCCGGAAGAAAAGCGTTGGGACGGTCTGACTGTTCTGTCGATCGCGCCGTTGCTGGCAAGTGCCATCCGCGCCGTATTCGAAGACGGTTCCGTCGCCGAACTGTTCGACACGTATCCGGAACATCACGGCCAGGGCTTCCTGTTCGCCTGATTTTCTAGGAAACTCGGATACTTCTGACACTTCAGATATTTCGAGGTTTTACGTTATATGGGTTCCGGTTCATTCGGAACCCGTTTTCTTTATGCTTTTCGCTGCATTGCACGCTGACGGTTGCGCGGGTGGGGGTGTTTCCGCCATGCCGTACAGGCCGATCCGACTTGTTCGAATGGTAATGCGTGTGGAACGTCATGATGCCCCCGCATCTTAAAAAAACGTCAGGCCGGCATCAGACCTGTACGCCTGTGAGCTTCAGGAACTTCTTGTCGGACTGGATGCCTTGAGTCAGGAACTCGCCGTCCTTGAACAGCGCGTAGGTCGTGACCGGAGCTGGCGTATTCTGGGCCTGCTCACGGCTGATGATGTGAATGGTTTTTAATGGAATGCTGTGCTCTTCCGCCACCGCTTTCACGCGTGGCACCCAGTAGTGGGTGAACGGACACTGGTCCGTGTAGTAGAGAACGAATCCATCACCATCCGCCGTGGGATATTTGGCGCATTCTTTGAATTGCGGAGGCTCCGTGTCCGAACCGAACGGCAGTTACATGAGCATGATTCCGCATGATGACGTGTCCGCAACCATGAAACCCTTGTGCGCAAGGTATTTCGCGTCGGAGAGGAATGCGCGCTTGCGTCCTTCGGCAGACAAAATACACAATCCCTTCCGCCCCTGCTCCTTCGCATCCCTCACGCACTCCCGTAACAGGTCGTTGGAATATCCGTGCCCTTTCATGGAGCCGGCGACCCATAGACAGTCGATGTAAAGATACCCGTCCGCTTGGATAGGAACCCACGCGTTCTCCGCGGGGATATATTCGATGAAGCATTTTCCGCGTTCTACGCTGCGGTAGAAGATCAATCCTTCGTCGAATCGACGTTTGAGCCACTCCTTTTTCGCAAGGGCCTGTTTGCCGGACATGGCGCAGCAGACGTGCTCTGCATCGATGTTGTCCCTGGTAATTCGAAGGTATTCCATTCGTGACCTCCTTGTCTTGCGCGGTTCCGCCCATGTTGCCGCCTATGGCGTGGGATTATTGCCGAGTCTACTGGAAGGCGCCGTTCCTTGACATCAGCGTTGCTCCGAAAAAACGAGATTCCGGTTTCCATGACGTTTTCAGACTTCCGTATTTTAGATATTTAGACAAACGTCTAAATATCTGGTAGGATGAATATCGCAATCCGATACTGGAAAGAGAGCGATGATGGCAGGAGAAGGATTCAAGGCGCTCGCCGACCCCACGCGGCGTCGTATCCTCGAGCTGCTGCGTGCGGGGGATATGACCGCGGGGGAGCTCGCGGAGCATTTCGACATCAGCAAGCCATCGCTCAGTCACCATCTGGCGACTCTTAGGAACGCTGGTCTCGTAACGGACGAACGACATGGGCAGAACATCGTGTACAGCCTCAATACCACAGTTATGCAGGACTTGGTCGGATGGTTCATGGGCTTCGCGGACGATCCGGAAGACAGGCAATGAAAGGTCTGACAATGCAAAAGCAGGAAAAACCCGAGACAACCAAAGCCTCGACCGGTATTCCGGCCCGTGTATGGGTCGTTCTCATGCTGCTTTGCGTGCTGAACGTCGTGGCGCATCTTGCCGCCATGCCGGGGCTACCTGAGCGCATTCCCATGCATTGGGGTACTGACGGCGGTGTGAATGGATGGGGGCCACGTTGGATGGCATCCGTTCTGGGTGCGCTTCCATTGACGTTTCTCGCACTGTTCTATGTGGTGCCGCGCATTGATCCGAAAGGTGCCGCATATGCCAAGTTCGGCGGATTCTACCAAGGATTCGTGATCTCGTTCACGGTATTCATGTGCGCCATCAGCTGGCTTGGGGAACTCACCGTCTGGAACCTCCTTCCTGGCAAGGGCGCGGTCAACGTCATCGTGTCCGGGGCGATCGGCGCGTTCTTCATCGGCATGGGTAATTATCTACCTCGTGTGCGGCAAAACTACACGCTCGGCATCAAAACGCCATGGGCGCTCGACGACCCCGACAACTGGCGCCGCACCCACCGTTTCGGCGGAGCCTGTTTCATGGTGGTGGGCGTTAGCCTGATTGTGCTGGGATTTTTAGGAGGTATATTGCCTGAAACCTGGATTCTGGCAGTGATTATGGTGCTTGCGATTGGCTCGGTCGCAGCCATGTATGTTTACTCGTATCTCATCTGGCGCAAATCCCACAACAGCTGATTGGGTAGCACCCCCGGTTTTCTTCAGCGAAACCACAGGGGAGTCCGACCCGAATTGCCTGACCGTGCGGGTCGTGTTGACGCGGATAAACGGATAAAAGACGCCCCGGTGACATGGAAACCAGCGGTTAGCATGGGGACTCGTACTTGTAAGTGCAACAGGCATTCCGATGATGTTTGATTTTCCTGCATGCAAACCCGTCGTGTTCTTTATTTCTGTTGTATTGCGAGCAGTACGGTGGCGCGCAGGACGTCCTCGTCGGTGAAATTCAGGCCCCATATGATCTCGACCTTGTCGGTGAGGCGCTTCTGCACGCCACCGACGATCGCCGTGGCGTCGGACAGTTGGAGGCTCTTCGGACCTTCGATGGCGATTATCGCTCCCGTGACCTCATCGGACGCGACGCTCGAATCATGGAACCGTCCGTCGAGCGCCTCCACGATGCCCGTCGACGACCCGCTTTCCACGCGGATGACCGTGGTCAGGGCGCCGGCGCAGACGCTTCTGACGTCGTCCCCATCGATGTGGATGTACTTGTTGTTGCCGAGGAATCCCTCCAACGCCGCGACGGCATCGTCCATCGTCGTGGCGGGATCCTCTCCCGGGACGGGCAGGAGGTCCACGTCCACGCGGTCCGTGGCGTCCGTTCCGGCTGCCGGCATGCGGACGGTCAGTTCCCGTTCGCCGTCGTTTTCGTTCCATAGGATCTTGACGACATGGCTTCCGTCCGTCTTGTCCGTGGCGTCGATGTGTCGTGCGGTCATTTTTGGTTCCTTTTCGATGAGGCGGGTTCGTTTCTTTCCGGGGCATGTCCCGGCCGTTCTTACTTCTGTCGATGCCGGACGGGCGTGTGGTCCGATCGGGGCGAGTGCGAATCAGGACGGGGGTCGGCATGGGCGTCGTGGATCGGCGACGAGTCCCAAAAACGTCACCGATCCACGACGCAATCCCGACACCCGTTTCGCAGCCGAGGACGATGGCGGAAGGGGCATTGGCGCGGTTCTTGCCGGCCACGACGGAAGACGTGGTCTGTGCGAGAGTGCTATGCCTTGGCTAGCTTCTTATGTCTGAGGGTGTAAACGGCATCGGCGGAATCGGCGACACGCTTGGAATGCGTCACCACAATGACACATTTACCGAGTTGATGAGCGGCATGCCGCAAAAGATCAATCACCTCATCAGTCATTTCCGGATCCAGGCTGCCAGTCGGTTCATCCGCCAGAATCGCGCGGCCGGGCGCCACTAGGGCGCGGCCGACCGCCACCCGCTGACGTTGGCCACCCGACAAGTGCATGATGTTGCGCTTCGATTCCTCACGGCTCAGCCCCAGATCCTCGAGGATCTTCATATCGGCCTTGGGATTGACCAGGCGCAGATTCTCTTCGGGGGTGAGATAGTCGATCAGATTATGGTCCTGGAACACCAAGGACACGTGCTCGCGACGGTGCTTTGAATAACCCGTCGTAGCTATATCCTCGCCCTCAAAACGAACCACTCCATCAGAGGGGGCATCCAGACCGGCCAACAGAGACAGCAAAGTGCTCTTTCCCGCTCCCGATGGACCGGTTATCGCATACATCTTTCCGGATTCGAAATCTGCGTTCACGTCCGAAAGAACGCGAATCTTCGCCGCGCCATATGAGTAATTGACATGGTCCAATTGCAGACAGATAGTCATGATTAGTATCTCCTAACGCATAGAGGAAAGAATGGATTTCGGGGATTTGGCCAGCACTGCGGCGCACGACACGGCAAGCGCGATTGCGATGACCGCGCATCCGAGCAGCAGGATGAGCAGCGTCTGTTCCGGCGGCAGAGCCTCCACCTGCAATGATTCAAGAGGTGCGACTCCCGAATCGTGCAGCAGGAGCGAGGACACGTAACCGGACAATAGGGAGCCCGTTCCCAGCGAGCACAGGGCGGCGACCACAGCCATGAGACCGGTTTCGATCGCGAACTGGGCGATAATCTGCATCTTGCCGATGCCGAGGGCCAGAAGGGTGCCTATCTCATGGATGCGTGAGCGGATCCAGAAGACAAGCGCCATGCCCAATACCAGCACATCGGCCAGGCAGACGGACAACAGCACCATGCGGACCAGATCGCGTACCGTTTCCACCGACTGCAGCACGCCGGAAAGCTGCGCCGAGTCATCGGTGACGCCATACTCGCTTCCGGCGATTTTTTTTGCTTGGGCCATTGCTGCGGAAAGATCCCGCGGATTATCCGAGAGGCACCGGATCGTGCCGACCCGTTCCTCTCCGGTCAGCGCGGAAACCACTTGGGCGCCCGAATAGATGAGATTCTCCGATGCGTCCGATGGCATAGGGCTCTGTGCCTGTACATTGCCAGAGAAGATTCCGGCCACGCGAACGGTGGAATCGCGGCCTTCCTGACTGAGTCGGAAGGTCGATCCCACCGATAGTCCATTCTCACGTGCGAAATCCCGGTGAATCAGTACGTTCCGGCCATTACCTGAAATGTGGTGTCCTTGTTCCAACCGGTACAGGCCGCTTTGGAACTCTTCGGACAACGAGGAGTCAGTGGTGCCCAGCACGCTGACCTGCGTGGATAGGCCGGAATCCAGTCGAGGACCATGTTCGGGGACAACCGGATGCGCGCCATCCACCTGCGCCAGGGTCTTACGTTCGTAAACGGTTTTCCCTACGCCGGGGATGCGTGAGAACCGGCTCGCTTCCTTTGGGCTGACGGGATTCTCGCCGGTGTCGACGGTAAAACCTATTCCCAGGCTTCCGCCGATATCGTCGGACATTTTCTGAAGCGCCGTTGACGCTCCGACCTGAGCCACGAGACTGGTGAAAACCATCAGCATCAACAGTCCGATGATTCCGCTGCGTACCGGTTTACGTACGATTGCCAGCGTGGCACGCTTCCACACGTTCATGCCCGTCATCGGAGCTCCGACAGGCTTCGTGGCGACTTGCGCAGCATCGGTATGCACGATATGGCGACGCATACCAGCATCACCGCCAGCAGGCCGAGCGATACATACAGTACGGCGGTTGTGTCGATCGATACCGTGAGCGAATCCAAGGTACGGACCGACATATTGGACTCAAGATCGCCGCCGACCTGTCCCATGCTGCTCAGTTCCTTCGCCGCGGAGGCGTTCACGGAACGGAGGGCCGAGGTGCCAAGCCATTGGGCCGCTCCCCGTGCGCACAGCCATCCGAGGACCAGGGACGGCAGGCCGATCAGAATCATCTCGGTTAGATATTGGGCGATCAGGGATGGCTTGCCGATGCCGAGGGACACCAATACGCCCATCTCCTGACGTCGGTCGTTCATCCACAGCAAGAGCATGAGGCTGAGGACTATCACTGCCGAGATGGTCACGCCGATCAAAGCGCCGCGCATCATGGAGCGCACACTTCGGGCGGCATTCAGCATGCTCGACGTATATTGGTCATTGCGCGTGATCTGGTAGTTGTTCCAATCCACCGGAAGCTTCTTCGCCGCTTCCATGGTTTTCTCCACGTCGACACCCCTGTCCAGAACGAAAGTGGCATCCTGGTATATTTCCTTGCCGGCCTTGTACTGGTACAGAGTACTTGTAGTGTCCAAATCGGTGTACACGGTGTTGGAGGTGAGTTCCGCGCGGCTGGATACCTTTCTGTCGCTGTCCCCTTTGAATATTCCGACGATGGTGGTTTTGACGGTCGCCGTCGAATGCGACTCATTGTCGGCATCATATGGATTGGCCTTGAGCGTGAGGGTATCGCCGACTTTAAGCCCATTGGTTTTGGCGAGATCCTCATGGACCATCGACATATGCTTATCGGACGTCTTTAGATGACGTCCTTCGACCATGCCGAGCGTGTGGGACGTGAACACATTGAGTTTTGACGAATCGTTTGTGCCTATGACGTTGGCCGTATTGCCGAACTGCTGTTCTTTCTCCGCATCGTAATCATCGCCGCCGGGGACCTTCACCACGCTGGCTCCCACGAGATCGGCGGTGGCGTTCTGCCTGACCATGCACGAGCCAACCCCGGACAGCTTCGAGATTCGTTGCACATCGGCGGGGCGGACCATTCCGCCTCCGCGAGGCGTCAGCATGCTGCCTTGCAGGTTACTGGCCAGCACGAATCCGCCGACCGCCTGTTTCTCAATCTGTCCGGCCTCATGTTGAGCTGCCTGAGAAACCGCGGTCGCGGACAGCATACTCGCCGTTATGATGGTCAGCACAATGAACAGCACCGCGGTGCGCACTCGTTTTCTGAGCACATAGCGCGCCGCCCGTGAGATAAAGGTCATTAATACCCCCTGTAAAGCTGGGACCTTCTCGGTAGTGCCCGAAAAGATGTGCACTTTGGACCATGGCCGTCCATGGCACGATGATCAGTTCGCTTCCGCGAGTTTGTCATCGAGCCGGGACCTGTCGAGATAGCGGCGGGTCGACGCTTTCCTCGCGCCGTCTGTGGCGCTCGATGACCGCGGATTCGAAGACCTCGCCCTTGAGCTTGGGCACCTTCAGGCCGAGCCTGCCGGCCTTGGCGGTCAGGCTCCGGTCGTAGTGGCCGGCGCGGTACACCTTCCGCTCCCCGGCGCGCTCGTATCTGGCGGCGTTGGCGATCTCGTCGGCCTGAAGCGCCGGGCATCGCGTTCAATGGTTCGGTGACCTTCTCGGCGACCAGGCGGTCGAGCTTGGTCTCGAGCAGGTTCCGGTCGATCTGTATGATGCTCGAGGGTCTTGCCGACTTTGTCGCGTCCGCGCCGAGCGGATTCCTACACTCTTTGGCGGCCCTGTCCAGATCGGCGGCCGCGACACGCACGTTCCGCGCGCCATGGCCGTCCTGTGGTCCTCATATGCCCGATAGCCCAGGCGGCCGCCCACGACCACTGCGGTAGACGCGGCCGCCGCCACGCCGCTGAAGCGGCCGGAATGACGGACTGGAACCCGCCATCGTCGGCATACGTCGGTGTATGCGGTCGGCGCGTTGGGCAAACCCATGCCGCACCGGCCGGAGGCTGAGGGGGCCGTTCGACCGGAAAACTCAATGGCCGTAGGATTCCCGGATGCGGGCGTCGGGCCCGGTGGCAATCCGGACTGGAACCCTCATACGAAAAACGGGCTGCCGTGGTCCGTTGGGAACCGCGGCAGCCCGCCATGTGATTCGTTGGAATCGGAAAGCCTTACTTGTTGAGGACCTTCTTCATCAGGTCGGAGGAGGCCTTGGCGAGTGCGAACTGGCCGAAGCCCGGGTCGATGGAGGCGAGGTTGGCGTTGATGATCTGGTTGAAGGTGTCGTTCTTCATGGTGCTTCCTTTCGGACGCCCGCTTGGTTTCTTGTTTTTCTGTCTTCTTCTGCATCGTGCGGTGCGTCGCTATTGGTTGTTTTCTTTGCTTCGTTCTTCTGTTGTGCCTTCACTATAGGCAGGCCGGCGCGCGTCCGTCATGCCGCGATCGACGTTTCCATTGCAAAATCATCGGCACATCTTGAAGAAGATGTGAGCGTGGGTGGTGGTTGTCCGTTTATCCGTATGCTGGTCCCCGTTTCCGCGGGTGTCGCGCAGCATGAAGCCGTTGTCGGCCGTGCGGTCCGCGGAAACGGATGGGCTGATCAGGTGGATGGTTCGTCAGTAGACGCTGTAGCCGCCGTCCACGCGCAGGTCGGTGCCGGTCACGTAGGAGGACGCGTCGCTGGCGAGGAACAGGACCGCGCTGGCGATCTCGTCGTTGGTGCCGAAGCGGCGCATGGGCACGACCTCGAGCATCGCGTCGTGTCCGGCCATGTCGATGCGTCCGTTGAAGATGCCTGACCACACGTAGCCGGGGGAGATGGTGTTCGACCGGATACCGTAGCGGGACAATGCGGCCGCCAGGTAGCGCGAGTGCTCCATGATGGCGGCCTTGGTCGCGCCGTACGCGTTGACCGGGGTCGGGCCTCCCGCCATGTAGTTCGCGTTGTGTCCGGACAGGGAGGCGGTGAACACGAGGGATCCGCCGTGTTCGTGCTCGCGCATGATCTCATGGGCGATGCGGGCGGTGCGGTACGCGCCGTTGAGGTTGATCTCGATGGTTTTGCCCCATACCTCCTCGCCGGCGTCCTGGTCGTCGCCGGGGATGTTGACGCCGGCGTTGAGGAACGCGAAGTCGACCGTGCCGAGCCGGTCGACGAGACGTTGTTTGAGGTCCTCCACCTGCTGGGGGTCGGTGATGTCGCATGGTTCGGCGATGACGTTCGTGCCGAACAGCGCGTGCATCTCGGAGGCGAGTTCCTCCATCTGGTCCTTTTTGGAGGGCAGGTCGACCAGGGCCACGTCCGCTCCGGCCTGGGCCAGCGCCGCGGCCGCGTTGCGTCCCAGCCCGCCGGCGGCTCCGGTGACGAATCCCTTCCTGCCTTTCATGGAGAGCTTGTCGGTGAACGAGTATCCGGGGTCCTTCCACCTGTCCAGCGGGTAACGCTCGTCGAAGATGTCCTCGATGTCTGCCATGTCATGCTCCTTCGCATGTCGGTGGGACCTGTGGTCCCGTCTTGTGTGTGGGGCCACGTCCGTGTGGCCGTCCGAGGTTTCTCGGATTCGACCAATTCTACCCGCCAGGCGAGGAATCATCGTTCATATATGCCTCGCCTATGAATCCGATTGGTTCGATGGTATGCCGCGGGGGTTGGCTCACCTCTGGATTGTCATCCATGATTTGGTATCCGTGGTGGTTCGGTTTCTCCCTCTCAGGTTTGCTTCGCTTCAAACGCATCGGTGGCTGCCTGTCCAATCCGTTCGGATGCCTGCCGGACTGGCGGCCGAACGGGATAAAGACGGTTGGCGACGGAGGCTTTTGCGATCCGGTCTGCCGGCGATTATTCAGAACCCCGGTTCCTCGAGCGGGACGACGTACCAGCCCTTGCGGATCGTATGCGCGTCCCCGTCGAGCATGGCGAGAGCCGCCTCCACGAACGAGTCGGCCTTCCTGCCGGCTCCCAAAACGGATTCCGCGAAGGCGCGGACGTCCATCTCATCTCCGGTGGTCGTATGGGACGAGTCGTTGATCATGAGTGAATATTCCATGACAGGCAACACTAGCATGCCGAGAACCTGCCGGCGGAATGGATCCTTCGCCGGCCCCTGGCCATTGACGTTCTTCGCACCGGCCGCCTGGCGGGGAAAGACCGTGGGGCCATGCCCGTCGCTGTGGGGATATCCTTGAAGCTGGTGTCCGGTTTCCCGATGGATCCCGGATGAACCGCCGTATCGAATCCATGAGGGGAGTGGTCGCGACGATGGATCCCTTCCTTGTATATCTGATCGCCGTCAACGTGGTCGCGTTCCTGCTGTTCACCATCGACTATCTGATCATGGCGGGCAATGACTACGATTGGGACACCGGTCTGATGGACGGGCGGATCCTGTCGCTCTTCGCCGTCGCCGGTGGCGCTCCCGGAATGCTCCTCGCGCTGGCCGTATGGGCCAGGCGCGTGAACAAGCGCAACATCGCCTGGTGGTTCACGGCCATCGTGTGCCTGGTCGTGTGGGGCATGGTGTGCGCGTGGAAATGGGGCCTCGTCTCGTTCGACGGTTTTTGGGATGCCGTTTTCCATGGATTCAACCGCGGTGTCCTGCATGGACTGGGCGTCTACCTGCTGGTGGCGAACGTGGCCACGTTCCTGGCGTTCGGCTTCGACAAGCTCATCGCGGCCGACGATGGCATCGACCCGCGGCGGAAAGGCGGGCTGCGCCTGCCGGAGCTGTGGCTCATGGGGCTTTCGCTGCTGGGCGGATCGGTGGGCGGCATGGTCGCGATGCGACTGTTCCGCCACAAGACAAGGAAATGGTATTTCGTGGCGGGACCGCCGTTGTTCGTCGTCCTGCAGACGGTCCTGTTCCTCTACCTGCATGCCGCGGGATTGTACTGACCGTAGCGCGTCGCTCGGCCGACTGCGATTGAATCCTTGTTTAGGCGTTGCGTTGCGATGCGGCCGCAACGCTTAAACACAACGTAGGCTCCGATGATGTCGGACTGCCTAACCGGTGCGTGTCCGACAGAGTATCAGGCAGCTCGAGACGAAAGGCCTGACGCATACGTAGATAGCCAGGGAACTGGGCGTTAACGCGGGATTCCGTGCGTCAAGGGCTTTGACGGATACGACTGGGGCATGGCTCGTTCCCCGTCGACTGGAGGCGCGAGCAGCTCATGGACCTCGGTTTCGTGGACCGAGCCGAGGACCTCGTGCTCTACGGCGACGTGGGATGTGGCAAGACGCACATGGCGATCGCCACGGGTATGCTGGCGTGCGAGAGACGAGAACCGGCTTGACGCGGAACTGCGCGCGATAGGCCGCGCCAGGCTGCTGGTCATCGACGAGCTGGGCTACCTGCCCATCGACATCGACGGGGCCAGGCTCCTGTTCCAGGTCGTCGCGGATTCCTGAGGGAAGCGGAGCGTGGTGTTCACCACGAACCTGGAGTTCGGACGGTGGGGCGAGGTGTTAGGCGACGGCGACATGGCCGCCGCGGTCATCGACCGCATCGTGCACCACGGAAGGATCGTCAGGTTCCGTGGTGAGTCGTACAGCAACAGCCACTCCCTGATGAGATAAACGAAAAGAGGGAACCCAGCCGGACCACCGGTGATGGTGTCCATTTTGAACGCCGATGGTGTTCAGATTAACTGGTGACGACACGCAGATTTATTTGACGAAAGGACAGACGTGGCCCTGCCATACGGGAAAGGATTATGAGCATGGCGGAACTGAAGACCACGACCGGATACCTCGACGCGACCCTCCTGGAGCACTCCCTGCTGCGGAACGCGCGACTGCGCACGCCATACGGTATGCAGGAAGGCGTCCCCGCGTACACGACCGAGACGGAGAGCATGATGCTTCACGACCTCACGCTCGCGTTGGCGGACATGGCGTGCAGGACCGGAATATCGTGGAACACCGACCCCACGCCCATCTTCCGCGACGGAGACACGGAGATCGGCGTCGTTCTGGAACGCGACCGGCCGAACGACCACTACTCGCACCTCGACGCGCAGGCGTACCTCCACGACGCGGACGGGCCGTGGTGCTTCGCCC
>OHKE01000022.1_pt1 | contig 60720 bp, 41 predicted proteins | sample 1568731 | NCBI WGS metagenome assembly OHKE01 (sample SAMEA3879588, study PRJEB24766) | human gut metagenome | biome: human-associated habitat; feature: feces | place: USA | collected 1985/1987 | reverse complement strand
ATGCTCCTTGTATTTTGCCGGTGAATGATTATTTTTTTCCGGCGTTTTGTTAATTTACCCGCGTTTAAGGACTTTTCCTTCGGGAACTGACCGGGCCGAAAGTTTAAAGACAGGGACGCCCTTTGCCTTAGAGCGGTATTCAGGATAATAACATCGTGCTAAAAAGCATCTTATTCCTGTTGGTTTTGATCAGTTTCATTACCACACCTACCAGAGCTTATGAAGCATACAGCATTTCAAGCCTTAATTTGACAGAAGAACAAGAAGCCGCCGAGGCGGCAGCTGCGGAACCCGAAGTTTATGAATTGTGCGAGATTGCCGCAGACAAGGCCGAAAAAGAATACAACATCAAACCAAACCTTTTGCAGACCATAGCGTCGGTTGAGAGCGGGCGCTGGAACGCCAAAGCCGGGCGTCGCGTTGCATGGCCGTGGACGGTACATGCCAACGGCAAAGGGCGCTATTACAAAACCAAAGCAGAGGCGGTTGCCGCCGTGCAGGCGTTGCAAGACCGCGGCATCAGAAACATTGACGTCGGCTGCATGCAGGTTAATTTGAAATATCACGGAAAGGCATTCAGCAGTTTGGACGAGGCGTTTGAGCCGGAAAAGAATGCGGCTTACAGCGCACAGTTTTTGCGTCAGCTCTATAAGCGCAACAAGCAAGACTGGACCAAGACCGCCATGCATTACCATTCGCGCAACCTGCGCCAGGGGACGAACTACAAGAACCGTCTGGAAAAGCATTATGCCGAGTATGTCCGCGAGGACGGCGAGGGCGCGAAACTGTTTTAGCGCAGCGAAGCCGCAAAGCTGTTTCAGGACGGTGCGTTTGGGCGAAAATTTCAAGGGCGGACATCAAAATGCGAAGCTGTTTCGATGTTGCGTCTGATTAAAGAGCCTCCGGCAACGGGGGCTTTTTTGCGGTGATATGCTTTCTGCTGGACGGGTGATGAGGATGCCGGGGAGAAAATTCCGGGGTGCGGCGGGCTTCGGAGGGCGGCAGCTGGAGAGCATAAATTTCACAGCGGGTAAGGTGGAAATTTTGCTTGCAATTATTAAATTTAGCGCTTAAGTTTTACGGGATTGTTAAGAGTTTAGAGATGATTATGGAAAATATTGAAGAGAAAAACAAGGACGAATCGCTGGGGGAAACCTTTAAGACGGTTATTTATGCGATTGTCATCGCCGGGCTTATCCGCACTTTTTTGTTTGAGCCGTTTAAAATCCCGTCGGGGTCAATGTATCCGACGCTGGAAATCGGCGATTTTTTGTTTGTTTCCAAATATACTTACGGCTATTCGCGCCATTCTTTTCCTTTCAGCCGCCCCGCGTTTGAGGGACGGGTGTGGGAAGATTTGCCGGAACGCGGCGATGTGGTGGTATTCAAATATCCGGGCGACAACAAGACCGATTTTATCAAGCGGGTTATAGGGCTGCCGGGGGATACGGTACAGATGAAAGGCGGGCACCTTTTTATCAACGGCAAGATGGTTGAGCGCAAAGAGGTCGGCAAATATACGATTGACGAATATACGGTCATTCCGACGACGTATACCGAGTATACCGAGACGCTGCCGAACGGCAAAAAGCACCGGATACTGGAGCTTTCCGACGACAAGAGCGTGGACGATACGATTGAGTTTAAGGTGCCGGAACGACATTACTTCATGATGGGGGACAATCGCGACAACTCCAATGATTCGCGCAAGGATGTCGGGTTTGTGCCGTTTGAAAATATTGAAGGCAAAGCGCGGTTTTTATTTTATTCGCATGACGACAGCGTGGTCTGGTATAATCCGATAAGCTGGATTGCTGCTATTCGCTGGGGGCGGCTGTTTAACACGATAAAGTAGGAAGCCCGGAACCGAGGGCATATCCGAGCGGTGCGGCCTATCCGAGCGGTGCGGCCTATCCGAGCGGTGCGGCCTATCCGAGCGGTGCGGCATATCCGTATGAAGCACATAAAAAAACAGTGCCCGGAAGGCACTGTTTTTTTGAGGGGGAGAGTTTGTGCATCATCTTAGATTTAATGTATGAGATACAATCTCTTTATGCGCGCGAAACATATTTCGTAAGCGTTTGAAAAAGTTTCTTTCCCCAGAGAGCTGGGTTGCAGCATAAAATTTTCTCCAGTTCATTTTGCCAGCTTTTTCCTGCTCGGCAAACCAGGCGATGTGTTTGCGCCATTGGTTTGGCTGAGCGTAATGGCGGAAAATGGTTTCCTCGTCGGCATACTTTTCTGCCCATTGCCTGGCAAGGGTGTAAAGCAGTTTGCCGTTCGGAGCGTAGGCCACGGTACCCAGCATATAGCCTTCCTGTTCTTCGCCATCTTCGTTCAGGTAATGTACCAGGCCGAAAGCGATTGCCAGAGCATGGCTGCGGGTTTTGGCGTGTTCAAGGCAGACAGGCAGAGCATTGACGATGAAGTCTTCGCATTCTTTGCCCATCAGCCCGGGTTCGCCGCCCAGGTATCCGTTTTGCGAACCGTACGTGCGGTAAGCTTGGGGCAGAGCCTCAAAGGTGGGCGTCGGGTCGTCAGGATGAAGCACGGCGCCGTCAGAAATGCGCTGCATGGCAATTTCCAACATAATCTCGCCGAGGTGTTCGTCCTTACGACAGACGTCTTGAGTGAATTCCGCCATAAACTTCATAAAAGCATTACCGATGCGGTTGCGCTGGTTTGCCGGATAAGCCATCATAGGCAGAATGATATTGTCAACGACGTCCTGCCAAGAGCGGTTTTCCAGGTTGTTTACTCCGGTTACTTTCTCTAGATAAGAAAAAAGTTTTTCCATAATGATAAAAAAATTTAATTAAACATAATTTGTATATTCACGTTTATATTGTACCACGTTTCCGGCGGGAATGCAAGCCATTTTTGGACAAAAGACGGGACGGCAAGTTGGAGGTGCGGCGGAGAGGCGGTGAGCGGCGGTAAGATAAAAATATAGTTGACAAAAATAATCGCGCGTGCTAGCGTTTTGGCAATTAATCTATTATTGTTTTTTAAATCTTATCATTTATGGAAAAGAATACTATTTTGGAACAAGTCAACGCTTATGGCGCGAAACTTGGCTGGCCTTTTTATGTTTACCCTGACGGAACCTGCGGCAAGAGCATCGTTTCTGCGGGGGGAAAGCTGAATGCGGCGATGTTCGTGAAAAAGAAATTTCCGGTACGGGCGTTGAATTCCGAATTTTTGACCGGAACGGCCGGTGCGGAAGACGATGTTCTCGCACATTTGTGCGAAGTCGGCGACAAGCTCGGCTATCCGCTGTATGTTTATGCAGACGGAACGTGCGGGACAACGCCGGTTTCTCCGGAAAACAAATTTCCGTTCACTCTGGTCGTGAAGAAGAAATTTGTCGTCAACCAGATGGTGCTGGAAACAGAAGAGCCGGTCAGGAAGGAGGCAAAGGATGCCGACAATGCGACAGATGATATGGCTGGAAATTTCGCTTTGGCGAAAACTATAAAGCAGGCGAAAGCTTTTAACGAATCGGAATTCAACGAATTTGAACGGATATGTTTGGCATTGCTTTTAGGCTAAAAGGAAAGACGAATTTTTGAGTTTCAAAAGCTTTAATGTGTTGGTAAAAAAGCGTTCTCCTTCGGAAGAGCGCTTTTTTGCGTATGAATGGCAGAAAGATGGAAAGGGGTGGCGGGCAGTGCGAGGCGGCAAAGCATGAGGTAGGGCGCGGGGCGGGAGAGCCAGGCGGAGCGCGTCCGGAGGCGGGCAAAAAAACGCTTGCATTTGCGGCGATTAGGGCTTATTTTGGCGCTAACGGTTTAATTTATTTATAAACAGAAGAAGAAAAGAATATGCAGGAATTGGAAGAAAAAATCGGTTATACCTTTAAGACGCCGAAATTGTTGCAGCAGGCGCTGACGCATTCGAGCTTTACGCCTGACATCCATAAAAATTACGAGCGGCTGGAATTTCTGGGCGACCGGATTTTGGGCGTTACGGTGGCGGATATGCTGTGCCGCGCGTTTGCCAATGAGCCTGAGGGCAGCCTGTCGCAGCGGTTTGTTTGTCTGGTGTGCAAGGAAACGGTGGCGGAGATTGTGCGAGGTCTTGGCGCGGACAAATACATCATTGCGCGGGATATGAGCGTTGCTTCCAGCGAAAACGTGTTGTGCGACATCGGCGAGGCGCTGATTGCGGCGGTTTATCTGGACAGCGGCGACATTACGGCAGCACAGGCTTTCGTTCGGCGCTGCTGGACGCCGTTTATCGACCGCAAGTCGCGGCCGCACAAGGACTTTAAGACGCGGTTGCAGGAGGCGGTTTATCATCTGGGGCTGGAGCAGCCGAGGTATAAAATGCTGAAAAAGACCGGCAGCGAGCATGAACCGGAATTCCGGGTGCAGGTTGATGCCGGGCAGGGCAAGACGGCCGAAGGGCGCGGGCGCAACGTCAAGACCGCGGAACAGAATGCGGCGCAGGCACTGCTGACGGCGTTGGGAGTAAAAGACAATGCGTAACAAGGCGACGGCGGAAGAAGAGAAGCCGAAGACGGCCGAAAACGGGACGATTGCGGCGGCGGTTACGGATGAAGAGGCAGCCGAGGCGGAAACCACGGGCGATAAGGCGTACGGTGCGGGCGGCCGGAATGGACCAGCCGGCGGTGAACCCAGCCGGTGCGGGTTTGTGGCGCTGCTGGGGGCGCCGAATGCGGGCAAGTCTACGCTGACCAACAATTTTGTCGGTTCCAAAGTCAGCATCGTGTCGCCAAAGGCGCAGACAACGCGCACAACGGTCAAGGGCATCGGGATTTGGGGCAATACGCAGATTATCTTTCTGGACACGCCGGGGATTTTCAAGCCCAAGCGGCGGCTTGACCGGGCGATGGTCGCTTCGGCATGGGGTGGCGTCGGCGATGCGGACATAACGGCGCTGGTGGTGGATGCCAAGCGCGGTTTTGACGACGAAACGCGGGCAATTATCGCCAAGCTTAAGGAAAACAAAATTCCGGCGGTTCTGGTTTTAAACAAGGTCGATTTGGTCAGCGGCGAAACGCTGTTGCAGTTGTGTGCGGCGCTGAACGACGCTTATGCTTTTGCGGAAACGTTTATGGTATCGGCGCTTAACGGCAAAGGCGTAGACGATTTTTACGACTATCTGGCGGCGCATCTGCCGGAGAGCCCGTGGTATTATCCTGAAGAGCAGATGTCTGATTTGCCGCTTAAACTGCTGGCGGCGGAGATTGTGCGCGAAAAGCTGTTTTTGTATCTCAGGCAGGAAGTGCCGTATGCGCTGACGGTGGAGCCGGAACTGTGGGAGCGCCGGGCAGACAATTCGGTGCGGGCGGAGATGACGATTTATGTTGAGCGCGACAGCCAGAAACAGATTGTGCTCGGACGCGGCGGGACGATGATTAAAAAAATCGGCCAGGCGGCGCGGCGGGAGCTGGAAGAGCTGCTGGAAGACCGCATCCATTTGTTTTTGTTTGTCAAAGTGCGCGAGAACTGGGGCGACGACCCGGCAAGATATGCGGACTGGAATCTGGATTACAAGGCTTAAGTTAAAAATTGTCGGTTAATGACGAGATGCGTTACGTTTGAAGAAAGCGCGGCGCATTTTTTATGCTCTGGGAGCAGAAGAGAGCGGGCGGGGTTTAAATGGCGGCGGGCGAGGCTTATATCTGCGGTGGACGTCAAAGTTTTAACCGGGAGAAAAATAATGGAAACCTATTTGTTTATCGCGTTGGCGTTTATCTACCTTCTGACGGCGTTTATCCTTTCCAAGCAGGTGCAGAAGCGGATTTGGACGGTGGCGTATATTCTGGCGTTTGCGATTACCTGCGTCGCCATTTTTTTCATCAAGTCGTATGCGGGGGAAACGCTGATGCGCGTGGGTGAGCTGAACTGGTATTACATCCTTTACGTTTTCGGGTCAATCAGCATTATTCTCGGCGTTATCAACCTGTGGATGTACAAAAGAGGGATTATCCGCCTGTTTACGGAAGACGGCGACGATGACGAGGAGGACGACACGGCAGAAAAAGGCCGCAAATAAAACCCGTTGACGGATTGCGGCACGCGGAAAGCTGTATTCTGCTCCGGCTTAATTAAAACGTTCCTTTTTTTTCTTATACTTTGGTTTTATATAAGGGGCTATATTTACGTTATAAATATCCACACGTTTGTGCTGAAAAAAAAGGAACGTTTTTTTTCAGCAGGCAGGATATTTATGGGACATCGGACGAGGGCAGTTACGGCAAACCGGATTGGGGCATTTATCGCGAACCGGGGCAGGAAACTTGCGGCAAACCGGGGCGGGACATTTATTGCGAACCGGAAAACAGGTCAGGCAATGCGCCTGCTTAACACCGTTTTTTATGCGGCAATGGTGTTGTTTGCAGCCGTGGCCGTCTGGCGGGTCTGCCGAGGCTCCGGATTTTTTATGGATACGGCAGAGCATATCCATTCTTCCTGGCTGGTCAGCATAGGAAAAGTGCCGTACCGCGATTTTTTTCAACATCACAATCCGTTGTTATGGTATTTATTTGCACCGGTAACGCAGCTTTTTTACCGCGATACGGCGATAGTTTATGCGGCGCGGGTTGTTGCGATTTTAGGCTGGGGCGCGGTGCTGTATAAATTATATGCGTTGGTTTGTGCGGGGTTTGGCGGCCGGGCTGCGGGTTCGGCTGGCGACGAGAGCGGGCCGCGGGCGGTTGCAGATGCGGGATTTTCCGGGTGCCGGGGGGATGCGTCAGATGTCGGGCTGGAGGCTGATGCGGCAGCGAAACGGATGACGGCGCAATGGGCGCTGCTGTTTCTGTTGGCGCTGTCGCCGTTGTGGAAGGACGTACAGAACCTGTGCCCGGACATTTTTATGCTTTGGGGCATGCTGGCAGGGACGGAGCGTTTTTTTGCCTATCTCGACGGGCAGCGGCGGCGGGATTTGGTTTTGTCTTATTTGTGGTGGACGGCGGCATTTTTGTTTTTGCAGAAAGCCGTGTTTCCCGGGGCCGGATTTGCCGCGGCGAATCTGTGGCTGCTGCTGCGGGGGAGAGTGCGTTTTGCAGACTGTGCGGCGGCATCGGCGGCGGCTTTGGCGGTATTGGCGGCTGCGGCGGCATATTTTTGGCATGAGGATGCCCTGAAGCAATGGTTTGACTATAACTTTTTATTTAACCGGCAGGTTGCGGCGTATTATGGCAACTATACTTCCGGGGTCGGGACGGCATTGAAACTATGCGCTGCCGGAACGGCTGCGGCGGTTATCCGCTTTTGCCGGTGCGGGGAAAAGGAAACGGCGTGGCTGCTGTTGCTGGCCGGATGTGCCGGTATTCTGTTTGTTTTTGCTCCGCATCCACGATACTATGTCCCTTATTTTTTGCAGGCGGCGCCGTATGTCGGCCGGGCGGCGATGCGCCTGATGGCGGCGGAAAGGCTTTCCGGGCGGTTGAAAAAAGCGGCGATTGCGGCAGCGGCGGCTGGATTTGCCGTTTCTTTGTGGACATTGGTTCCGGCGGGAAAAAAAGCATCCGCCTTTAAAAAGCATATGGCGCTGGCGGAATATGTGATACGGCATACGGCGCCGGACGAAGCGCTTTTGAACGGTGTGAACGCATATGCCGCCAATCTGTACAACCCGGACGCGGATTATTTTTGGTTTGGCTTCCATAATACTGTTAAGATTGCCGCGTACTGGGGATATGGGAAGTTTGACTACAATACGGCGATAAAACGCCTTAAGCCGAAGATTTTGCTGCTGGGGGAAGACAGCCCGCTTGATGTAATCGCGATGTCGCAGACGAAATGGCTGAAAGAACGCAATCTGCGCGCCGCTATGCTGGGGCGGGGAAACGTTGCGGGACGGAATGATTTTATCCGCCTGAACTACAGCTGTTGGAACGAAGATATGGATTATATTAAAAAACATTATGATTTGGTGGAAGCCGGCAGCGAGGCAATGCTTTGGGTGCGCAAAGACGGCAGCGGGACGGGCAATGGCGGCGGTTCCGGGCAATGAGGCGGAAGATGGCGGTTATTCCGGCTGGCAATGAGGGGGCTGGCAGAGATGGCGGGTGTTTCTGCTGGTGATGACGGGACGGAAGATGACGGCGATAGCGGACGCGGGTGGCGGGTGCGGGTGGCGGGTGCGGTCGGTGCCGTCATTTTTTTGTTGTAAAATCCGGCGCGGGAGCGTATGGTACGGTTCAGGTGAATTTTACGAAAGAAGAGGTGCGGAAATGACGCGTTATCGTCTGAACAACATCAAGCTGCCGTTAGAGGCCGGAGCGGAGGAAGTTTGGGCACAGACTGTGCAGCGGGCAGGGAGTTCGGCATTGCGGAATTTCCGGGTAGCGAAAAAATCGCTGGACGCGCGGCGCAAGGATAATCTGTTCTGGGTGTATGCGGCGGAGTTTGAGCATGATGGCGTGCTGGAAACAGGCGGCGACCTGTTGGAGCTGGCACCGGAAGAAAGGCTTGATTTTACGGCAGTGTGCCGGAGCGGCGGCGCGGCCGGTATGAACCTTACGGCCGGTATAAACCTTACGGGCGGCATGAAACTTTCGGGCGGCACGGGTATCCGTGCGGCGGGGGACGGTTTACGGCCGGTGGTGGCCGGTTCGGGGCCGGCGGGAATGATGGCGGCGCTGTGTCTGGCGGAAGCAGGGCTGCGGCCGATTGTGCTGGAGCGCGGGGCGGCGGTGCGCGAGCGGCAGAAAGCGGTGCAAAAGTTTTGGGCAACGGGCGAACTGGCGCCGGAAACGAACGTGCAGTTCGGCGAGGGCGGTGCCGGCACGTTTTCCGACGGCAAACTGATGACCGGCATCAAGAAGGACAAATATACCGCCAAGGTTTTGGAGGAATTTGTCAAAGCCGGAGCTCCGGGAGAAATTCTTTATCTTGCCAAGCCGCATATCGGTACCGACAATCTGGCGCTGATGGTGGAGAATATCCGGCATAAGGTGGAGAGCCTCGGCGGCGAATACCGGTTCGGGGAAAAGCTGGCGGATTTACGGATTGATTATGACGGTGCCGGGGCAGAGGGCGATGGAAGTGACGGTGCGACGTGCGGCGCAGTTAATGAGGGCGCGACGGGCGACGCCATCGGTGCTGGCGGTGCGGGCGGCGTTTTGCGTGCGGCGGTGGTTGAACGGGCGGACGGGACGCGCTATGAGCTTCCGGCGGATACGCTGATCCTGGCGGTCGGGCATTCGGCGCGCGATACGTTCCGCATGCTGTACGGGCGCGGGCTTGAGATGACACAGAAGCCGTTTGCAGTAGGGGTGCGCATAGAGCATAAACAGGCGGACGTCAATTTGGCGCAGTATGGAAAGAAATACTGTTGCTCGAGGTATCTCGGGGCGGCGGATTACAAACTGGCAGAACATCTGGACGGCGGAAGGTCGGTTTATACGTTCTGCATGTGTCCGGGCGGGACGGTGGTGGCGGCAACCAGCCTTGAGGGGCACGTGGTTACCAACGGCATGAGCGAGTTTGCGCGCGATAAGGAAAATGCCAACGCGGCGGTGCTGGTCAACGTGGACGAGAGAGATTTCGGCTCGGCGCATCCGCTGGCAGGAATTGAATTTCAGGAAAAGCTGGAGAAAAAGGCGTTTGCGCTCGGGGGCGGCACCTATTTTGCGCCGGTGCAGAAAGTCGGGGATTTTCTGGCGGGAAGAGGGACGCTGCGCCTCGGTGCGGTGAAACCGTCGTATAAACCGGGCGTAATGCCGGCCGATTTCCGGGAGCTGTTTGACGCGCCGCTTTACAAGGCTTTGCAGGAAGGCATCCAGCGTATGGACAGAAAACTGCGCGGGTTTGCCGCGGACGATGCCGTGCTGACGGCGGTGGAGAGCCGGTCGTCGTCGCCGGTCAGGATTGTACGCGGGGCGGATTATATGAGCAACATCCACGGCGTGTATCCGGCAGGAGAAGGCGCGGGATATGCAGGCGGAATTACGAGTGCAGCGGCCGACGGGGTGAAATTGGCGGCGGCGATATGCGGAATCGGGTGAGCGGAGAGGAAAATGCGTAGCGGGGCGGCCGGGGCGATGTGGATGAAATCCCTGGGCGACGTGGATGAAACCGGAGCGAAAGTGAGGCGGGCGGCGTGGGTAAGACCTCGGGGCGGTGTGGATGAAATCCCCGGGCGATGTGGATGAAACCGGAGCGAAAGTGAGGCGGGGCGGGTTGTGTGAGGCAATAAAAAAGCCCCGTGCGGCCAAAGGCGGCAAGGGGCAGATGCTGCAACCGCTGTCGGCGTACGGCGGCAGGGCTGCTTTTTTCAGAGCAATTCCTGATTGAAAACCCGGCATTTGTAAGTGCGCAGGAAATCAGCCATTTTGTATTCCAAAGGCAGGGGAGACTGTGCGTGATGGAAGTCAATCCATTTTTTTTGCACATCTGCCTGAGCGGGAACGAGTTCCACGTCCGGCGCCAACCTGACAAAACGGGCTTCGACGAGGTCGAACGCATATTTGTCAAGCCCGGTGATGCTGATTGCGGGATGCTGTACCTTTCCGTCAATGCCGTCTTCGTTAAAATGGCGGATTAAAACGGCAAAGTGCAGCATGGACGTGTCTGCCCAGATTAAGCGGGCGAAAAAGCCGAGCGAAAATTCGATTTTCGGTGCCGGCAGATTTATTTTTTCCATAATTTACATAGTTTTATTGTTTCGCTGTTAATAATAGCACAAAATTTTGTCTAATGCAAGCGCTTTTTTTCGGTTTACAGCGGCTTTTTTTTGCGTTATACTGTTTTTATACGATGTTTTGCGGCTGCCAACAGGGCAGACGGCGGCCGGGGAAAAGCCGGAGGCAGTCTGGCGCAATGAGGCGCGCGGGCGGCGGGAGCCGGGGGTGAAACGAGCCGGAGGCAGTCTGGCGCAATGAGGCGCGCGGGCGGCGGAAACGGCGGCCGGGGAAAGCAAAACTTGAAGAAAGGCAGAAACGATGACCGAGTGGAAATTGCAGAGTTATCCGGAGATGCTGCAGGCGCTGTATCAGCTGAAAGCGGCGACGCGCATTTACCGGCAGGAAAGAACGGCGGAAAACGCTGCCCTGATGCTGGAGAAGTTTCCGGCGGCGGCGATGGCGGCAGCAGAAGACGCGGCGGCATGGAAACGGGTTATGTCCGGGGCGGCTGCCGGCGTGCTGGAACGGGCGGCGGACGGCGCCGATGTTGACAAGCTGGCGGCGCTGGGCAGAAATGACAGGTTTTATACGCTGTTTGCGCACGAAGATGCGGCTGCCTTTCAGAAATTTTTAGCGGAAAGGGAGAAAAACAAAGCGGACATCGCCGTGTTGGAAGGTGGAGGCAAAGCAGATAAAAAAGCGAAAAAGCCTGCCCGCGGGAGCAGCGACGCGGCAAAGCCGGCAGCCAAAAAAGAAGATGCGGTTGTCGGCGAACTGCGCCGGGAAATCGAGGCAGCGGTAATGCGGGACAAAAAGCTTACGGACACGGAAAAGCGGAATATGCTGCAGGCACTGGCGGAAACGGCGGAAATCAAAGCGGCGGCAAAGGGCGCCAAGTGCAAGCTTTCTTTCGGGGGCTATGCGGTCGATACGGTTTTGGCGCGGGAAGGCATTGTCTTTGAGGGCAAATTTTCCAAATACGGCGGACTGAGTGCGGAAACGGCGAAAACCCTGAAGAACGGAAAATACGTTACAACGGCGGGGCTGGCCGCCAAAAGTACCAGGGCAGCAGAGAACCGTGCGGCGAAAAAGCAGGAAGAAAGCAATGAGAAGCTGGCGGTACTGCGGCAGAAGGAAAAGGCTTATGACGAGGCGCTGGTTCCGGCTTTTCGGAAATTTTTGCAGCGGGCGGATGCGGCAGCGGTATATGACGACGTGCAAAACGGGGGCGGCATTCTGGCTTCCGTTTGCCGCGAACCGGACGAGGCCGCAGCCGGCTTTAAGCGGGAACTGGCGCGGGCGGCGGAAAACAGCCGCGAGGTCTGGGGGCTTTTCCGCGGCAAAGGGGACGACCATTGTTTCGATACCAGCAGCTTTTATGAAAAATGCCTGCAAAATACGGTGGCGGAGCAGGGGATTTCCGCGGCGGAACAGGCGGCGGGCCTGTTCCGGGACTATACTAAGGGCAAGGAAGGCGGCACCGTGTTGGATATGAAGCGTCTGGTTACGAAATACGCGATGGCGACGGCGGGGATGTCGCTGCCGTATGAAGAAGCGAAACAGCTTTTGCAACGGGAAGTCTACCGTATGGGAATGGCATTGCGGCACAGCGACCGGTTTGATTTGGAAAAGTTTAACTTTATGAACGAGGTGCTGGCGGCAGACGGCTATAAAATCGGCATTCAGGAACTTCCGGTCAAGGCCAAGAACGGCAGGGAAGCCAAACCGCTGGGCGAGGAAATCCTGAAAGACATGCACAAGCCCAACGGCGTCAAAAGTATTAAAAACCGGACTATCGCGCTGCTGTACCGGGTGGAGGAATTCCGCCGCGCCCATCCGGGAACCGATTTGGGCAATCCGGGCGTATCGCCGCAGGCGGAACGGCTTTACAATACGTTCATGCAGGTGTTTTACGGCCGGGAGGCGCGCAAAAACGGCGGGCTTTATGACAATATGTACGAAAAACAGTGGCGGGCGTTTGTGCAGAACGGCGGCAATGCGCAAAAGGCAAAGGACGTGTTTGACTATTTTAACGGCGAGGCCGGCAGCCGGGAGACGCTGCAGCGCTGGATCGGCGATTTGGAGAAGGGGAATTCCGTCGGGTATGCGAGCATGCACCATATTTTTTACCGGCGATTTGCCGGGGCGGTGCAGGACCCGGCGCGCCAGCTGAACGCCGTGCCGCGCGTGGTGGCGACGATTTCGATGCATCCGGCCGATGCGGATATGCACAAGGATGAAGAGCATAAGTTTGATATGAAGGAAGTTTATCTGTTCAGGCGCGGCAAAGACGTACTGACGGGGTCGTTTAATAACGTGCGGGAAGGGGATGTCCTGCTGATGCCGGTGGTGATGAAACGGCAGGGCGACGGTTTGTTCCGCCCGCTGATGGAGCAGGGCACGCTGCTGATGACGTCAAAGCTGACGGTCAGGGAACCGGAGGTTCAGGGCCGCTCGTTCGGCATTCCGGAAAGGGATATGCTGGCAGACGTTATGCGGGGGGCGAACGGTGCGGCTTACGGCGGGCGTTAAAAGAGCCGGACGGAACGGTGCGGCGGATGCGGCGTGTTTTCTGTGATTAAACTGCGATAAAAGATTGAGTGCGGCGGAGGCTTTGTTAAACTAACGGACAGGTTGTTTTAACAAAGGGAGGCATTTATGAAGCGTAAGATTTTGGCGATGGGCGGCGTGTTGGCAATTGTTACGGCCGGCGGGGCGGCGTGGCTGATGCTGGCGGGGAGCGGCGAGCCGAAAACGCTGGCGGCCTATTGGGACGGTGCAGCCGAAATCAACGCGGCCGACAAATCCGGGCGCCTGCCGCTGGTGATGGCGGTGGAAGCCGGAGACGAAGCGGCGGCAAAATACCTGATTGAGCAGGGGGCGGATACGGACAGGGCTGACCGGAACGGCGTATCGGCGCTGGCTGCTGCTGCGGCACGAGGGGATTTTTCGCTGTTTGAAGCGGTGGCGGCAGCGAGCAAAGCCGACCTTAAAGCGCCGCAGCTGATGGACAAGGCTCTGGACGGCGGCAATGTCAAAATCGTTAAGCTGCTGTTGGAAAAGGGGTGCGATGCCAATGCGGTTCTGGTGTTCAAAGGCAAGCACAAGCCCGAAGAAATGCCGGACTATAAAGACCCGCGCGTGATTACTCCGTTGAAAAAGGCGGTGGCGGCGGGACGGGCGGATATTGCCGCGGTGCTGCTGGACAAAGGGGCGGACGGTGCTGTGTATTTTCTGGCCGAAAACGTACGGACGGCAGCACCGGAACTGGTGCGTGCGCTGGGAGACAAGGCGGGAGATTTGCGGGAGATTGAAACCGGAAACACGGATTTGCTGACGTATGCGGCGGAGACGGCTCCGGCCGGCACTCTGGCGTATCTGATTGAAAAGAACGCAGGCGATGTCAATGCAGCGTTGCAAAGGGTTTTGACGCACCGCAAAGACGCGGAGAGGACGGGAGCAAAGGCGGAGAACGGCGCAGCCGGCGCGATGTCTGGCACGGGCGGGGCCGAAAGAACTGCCGGGACGGAGAACGGTGCAAACGCAGCGGAGAAAAATCCAAGCGAGACGGCGCAAATTATAGAGCTATTTTTGCAAAACGGGGCGAGGCCGACGGTGGCGGCGATGGAGCTGATGCTGGCCGAGAGGCGGACGGATGCTTATCTGGCGCTGGCGCAGTGCAGCCCGAATCCGAATGCGCTGACGGCAAAAAACGAGAGCATGCTGATGTATGCGGCGGAAAACGGCTATGTCGACGGCGTGCGTTTTCTGCTGGAGCAGGGGGCGGACATGTGGCAGGCGGAGGCCGACGGGCGCACGGTTATCGGGACGGCGGTTAAAAACGCGGCGAAGCATCCCGAGGTTGTTGCGCTGCTGGAAGAGAGGCTTAAAGACATCAACGAGCCGGGATATAACGGCGAGACGCTGCTGATGCTGTATGCGGGCAGCGGGCGCGATGCCGATTTTGCCAGAGTGGCGGAAAAAGGCGGCGACATTTTTAAAGTCGACAATGCGGGCAAGACGCTGCTGATGTATGCGGCGGAGGGCGGCAATACGAAAATTATCGATTATCTGCTTAATAAGGGCGCCAATATTGCGGCAAAAGACAATGCCGGGCGGACGGCGCTGATGTATGCGGCAGGAAGCGGACGAGATGCGGCGGCACGGCTGCTGGCAGAAAAGGGTGCCAAAACCGGCGAAGCGGATTATGAGGGCAAGACGGTGCTGATGTATGCGGCGGAAAAAGGCAGCCCGGAAACGGCGGCACGGCTGATTGACGACGGGATAAGTTTTGCCGCGGCGGACAACGAGGGGCGGACGGCGCTGATGTATGCGGCAGGCAGCGGCAATGTGCCGATGGCGGAGATGCTTTTGGAAAAAGGCGACGATGTTGACAAAACTGATGTTAGGGGACGGACGGCTCTGGCCTATGCGGCGAAAAACGGCAATGCGGAAATCATCCGGCTTATCCGCGATTACGGCGCGGATATCTATCTGGCGGACAAAGACGGCAAGCAGCCGGTGGTTTATGCGATTGAGCAGGGAAACGCCGAGGCTTTTGACCTGCTGACGGATGGTTTTATGCTGTTTGGCAGTGCTGTGGGCAGGAACGGAAAAACGGTGCTGATGTATGCGATTGAAGGCGGCAATGTGCAGATTTTGCGCAAGGTGATGGATCGCGGGCTGACAACGCTGAATAAAAAGGACCGTTTCGGGCGGACGGCGCTGATGTATCTGGTCGGCGAAGGGCGTCCGGACATGGTGCGCGAACTGATACAAAAAGGCGCGAACGTTACGGCACGCGACAACAACGGTAAAACAGTGCTGATGTATGCGGCGGAAGGGACGGCGGGCGTTAATATGGTAACTGTATTGCAGAATTTCTGGGTTGATGCCAACACCAATATCAATATGCGCGACAGTGACGGCAAGACTGCTTTGATGTATGCGGTCAGCGGCAAAAACAGCCAGCTTATCAAACCGCATATGCTGCTGGCACGCAATGCCAATGCCGACGCGACGGACGATACCGGCAAAACGGTGCTGATGTATGCCGTGGGCAACCATGAAGCGCGGGTTGATGCCAAAGCGATTGAAGAATTGCTGGCGGCGGTCAAAAGAATTGACCAGAATGACGACAACGGGCGGACGGCGCTGATGTATGCGGCGGCAAATCCGACGGCCGATACGGGGATTTTGGAACAGCTGATTGAAAAGGGCGCGAACGTGCAGGCGGCGGACAATACCGGCAAAACGGCGCTGATGTATGCGGCGGAAGGCGGCGATATCGGCAAAGTGCGCCTGTTGCTGGCGGCAGGGGCAAATGCTTCCGTGCAGACGCAAGACGGCAAGACGGCGGCGGATTTTGCCAAGGGCAACGGCAAATGTTTTGCCGATGCGGTTCGCAAGCTGCTGAAGTGAGTGCGGGCGGCGAGTGTCAGTAATGGAATGGCAGGGAGGCTGGACGACTGAACGGCGTATGTACGGTGGTAAGGGAAAATGCAGATAATCGGAAGGGCGGTTGAGATGAGAGTGGGAGAAAGATTTGCCCTTCCGATTTCCGTCTTGGCGATGATGTCTGCACCGGCCGCCGTTATTGTAATCAGGGAAAAGACAAAACAGTCGGAGCAGAAAAGCTCATCTTGTTTTATGTCTTTGGTATAGCAGAAATTATTGCATCTGGCAAGCGCTATCTGCGGTATGATAATACAGATACCTGCAAGAATGTATGTAAACTAACGGGTTGCAGCGGTTCGGGCGGGTGTGGATAAGCCTGTGGATAACTCTGTAAATGCGAAATAACGCCTTGAAAACAGGTCATGAAAAATTTGAAAAAACGCGTAAAACGGGACCGGAAAAAGTTTCTGAATAGGAGGAAAGCATAAAACAGACGTGAAAGGCGAGTGTTTTGTCGGAAGCGGCGGGCGGTTTGCCTGAGGTGAGGGCTGCGAGTGTTTTGTCGGAAGCGTCGGAAAGTTTGCCGGGGCTGCGAGTGTTTTGCCGGAAGCGGCGGGCGGTTTGCCGGGGCGGCGGGAACTGCCGTGACGGGGATATTCTTCAGCGGCCGGAGCGGGAGGCCTTTTTTCTTATTATCACTTTGGGGACATTGGGGGTAAAAGCCTGGCGGAGCGTGTCTTGCAGGTTTTGTCCGGGAGTGTTGGCTATGCGGTTAACGAGTTCTGTCGAATCTTTGGGCAGGCCGCCGTTTTTATGTCCGATGGTGTATATGCCTCCGATAGAAACGGCCGAGAGGTCCAAAGCGTTGTTTAGGCTGTCTGCCTTAGCCTGGTCGAGAATGATGTCGCCGAATAAAATCCGGGTTTCAAGGTCGCGTCGGTAACGCAGCTGGGGGAGGGCGCGCCCTTTGGCATAGATTTTGGCATTAATCAGTTTTTTTACAATGTTTTTATCTTCTTCCCGGCCGTCTTTTTTATAGCGGGCAAAGGCAGCGGAGAGTTCCGTCGGCGTTTTGTTTCTGCCGCGCAGCACGCCGGGGCCGCAGTTGTAGACGAGGCTGCCGAAAGCGGCTATTTCGCCGCAGTTCATATCTTTGAGCGGCAGGTATTGTTCCATAACGGGAAGGATAATTTTTTCAACATGGGTTTTGAAATAATTCATCAGTTCTTCCTGGCTGCGGATACGGTCAAAACTCCGAACCGGGCTGCCGTCGGGGCGTACGGTATTGCCAATGCCGATGGTCCATTTTTTGCCGTTCGGATCCCAATAGGCTCTGGTGCGAACACCTTCGCAATGGGCTATCAGCAGGAGCATATCTTCTTCGGCGGCCACAAACCTGTCGTGCGGAGACAGCAGCGTATCGGCGGCGAGAGAGTCTGCGGGGAAGGCGTTTGCCGCGAGCGTATCGGCAGAGAAACGGGTAGCAGATGTATTGTCGGAGAGACGGATTGCTGCCGTGTCGGCAGAGAAGCGGATTGCTGCCGTGTCGGCAGAGAAGCGGATTGCTGACGTGTCAGCGGCATGGGGCGATACGGTTCCGGTTTGAACCGTATCGGCAGGTGATGCGGCGCGTTTGGGGGCGAGACTGTCCGTATTATATTCGGCAGCGTTATATGCGGGGCGGCTGTGCCCGGGGATTTTGGCGAGCGTTTCCTGTTTCGGGGTACGGGCGGAGTCGCTGTCCTCTTCGTATTGTTCGTGTGCCTGAGATGCCGTCGACATTCCCAAAAATCCGCCTAAAAGCCAATATTTCCACTTCATTGCCTTGCCGTTCTTTCATTTCTGTATGATGATGTATCTGATGAAAAAAGTATAGCCTGTTTTCAGTGCAAAATCAAGAGGTTTAATGCATTTTTTGTAAATGAGGATTTTGGGAGGAAGGCAGACGCGCCTGAAAAAAAGCTCCCGTTGCCGGGAGCTTTTTTGTTTTGCGGTTGCATATCCGGAGCTTTTGAGCATTCCGGAGAACCGGTCAAAATTTCAACGCTTAGAAATCAGCCAGAACTTCTGCAGATTCATGCGTATTGTGAATATTAACCATTGCAATCGTGTTGTAGCCGTTATCAACGTGCAGGACTTCGCCGGTAATGGCTTCGCCGAGCGGCGACAACAGAGCCAGAGCGGCACGGCCGACCTGTTCCTGCGTAACGTTTGCCTGCAGCGGCGCGTTCAGTTCGTTCCAGCGCAAAATCTTGCGGAAATCGCCGATGCCGGAAGCGGCCAGCGTTTTAATCGGGCCGGCGGAAATCGCATTGACGCGGACTTTCTGCTGTCCCATATCAACCGCGGCATAACGTACCGAAGCTTCCAGCGCAGCTTTGGCAACGCCCATAATGTTGTAGTTCGGCAGGACGCGTTCGGACCCGAGATAGGTCAGGGTAACGATGGCGCCGTTTTCGTTCATATACGGAGAAGCGCAGCGGCAGGCTTCCAAAAACGAGTAGCAGGAAATGTGCATCGTGTTGGTGAAGTTTTCCAGCGTCGTATCAATGGTGCGGCCTTTAAGCTGGTCTTTGTCCGAAAAGGCAATCGCATGAACCACAAAGTCAATCTTGCCCCATTTTTCGCCCAGTTCCTTAAAGCAGGCTTCGACCGAAGCGGAATCGGTTACGTCGCATTTAATCAGCGTCGGCGCGAAAGAAAGTTTTTCCGCCAGCGGGACGACCCTTTTTTCCAGAGCTTCGTTCTGATAGGAAATGGCGATTTGCGCACCCTGCGCATCAAGCGCCTGAGCAATGCCCCAGGCAATGGATTTGTCATTGGCGAGGCCCATAATCAGGCCCTTTTTGCCAGCCATAAGCGGTTCAGCTGTCATAGTTTAATTACCTCATCTAGTTCGTTACAGTAGTATGTTTTTAGAAACTAACTATCCTCGCTTTTACAGAATTAAATGCGTTTTGTAAACCTTTTTTTTCATAAAATCCGTATGGGAAATGTGAAACTTTTGTAAACAAGTGCGAAATTTGGCTTGCGCAGCGGGCGGCTGGTACGCTATGATAGCGGCAATGACGGAAAATTGTGTTTTATCAGTTTGTTTTTGCACGATATTTTAAAATAATTGCGTTAAGGGCAAAAAAATGCTTGCAAATCGAACAAAAGCAGAACATAATAGCGGCAGAAATTAAATGCAAGGCTGTTTGCGGGACTTGAATGCAAGACTGGTTGCAGAAATTAAACGCAAGGCGGCCTGCTGATTGAACGCAGAATAATTTATGAGGTACAAGATGGAAAAAGACAAGGCGTTAGACGCGGCGCTGAGCCAGATTGAGAGAGCTTTCGGCAAAGGCTCCATCATGCGGCTGGGACAGGACACCAAGATTGATATTGAGGCGATTTCGACCGGTTCGCTCGGCATAGACATCGCGCTCGGCATCGGCGGGCTGCCGAAAGGGAGAATCGTCGAGATTTACGGGCCGGAAAGCTCCGGTAAGACGACGCTGGCGCTGAGCGTTATCGCGCAGGCGCAGAAAAAGGGCGGCACGTGCGCGTTTATCGACGCGGAGCATGCGCTGGATCCGTCTTATGCCAAAAAAATCGGCGTGGATATCAATAATCTTCTGATATCGCAGCCGGATGCCGGTGAACAGGCGCTGGAAATTGCCGATACGCTGGTGCGTTCGGGCGCGATTGACGTGCTGGTCGTCGACTCGGTGGCGGCGCTGGTGCCGAAGGCTGAGCTTGAGGGCGAAATGGGCGACTCGCATATGGGGCTGCAGGCGCGGCTGATGAGTCAGGCACTTCGCAAGCTGACGGCGACGGTGTCGCGTTCCAATACGCTGATTATCTTTATTAACCAAATCCGTATGAAAATCGGGGTTATGTTCGGCAATCCGGAAACGACGACGGGCGGCAACGCGCTGAAGTTTTATGCGTCTATCCGTATGGATATCCGGCGTGTCGGCGCGATTAAGGACAAGGACGACGTTATCGGCAGCCAGACGCGGGTCAAAATTGTCAAGAATAAAGTGGCTCCGCCGTTTAAGACCGTAGATTTTGACATTATGTACGGCGAGGGGATTTCCAAGGTCGGCGAACTGATTGACCTCGGCGTCAAGGCCGGCATTGTCGAAAAAGCCGGCGCGTGGTTCTCGTATAACGGCGAAAAGCTCGGACAGGGCAGGGAAAATGCCAAGCAGGTGCTGCGGGAGAACCCGGCGCTGGCAGACGAAATCGAACGCAAAATCCGTGCCGATGCGGGACATCTGACATCAGAGCTTATCGGCGACGACGAGGGCAGCAGCGAAACGGTTGACCCGGTAACGGGCGAAGTGTCGTAATGCGATAAAACGTTGCAACGCGAAAAGAACGGGCGCCGGGGTGAAATCCGGCGCCCGTTTGGTACTGTGTGAGCCGCGGCGCAGTGGCGGTGTTTTTGTTTTTATCTCGTGCGGCGGGAGCGGGCGGCAGGCAACAGAAAAGCATCGTCGTTGGCGGGGCGGCGGGCTGCTGCGCCGTTGATTGCGATATTGTTGCCGGTGTTGGCGTTGATTGCGATATTGTTACCGACATTATTGCCATTGGCACTGTTTCCGGTGTTGGCGAATTCGCGTCTGTTTTCATTTTCCGGCTGCCGTTTTATGAGTTCCGCGATGCGGGAAACGGCGGTTGAAGCCATTTCGATTTCGTTTTTGTAAGGTGCGTAAATCCGGTTGTCGCAGCGGTATTGGATGCTTTGGCGGATGCGGGTCAGCTGTTTGTTGACGGAAATCAGTTCAAAATCGGTCAGCGGACGGGTTTCTTCGCGTTCAATCGCGGCGCGGACATCCAGTTCGTGCGGGCGGCGGGAATCATACAGCACTTCATTGGCGCGGTTGATGACCATCAGGTCGACGTCGCGGCTGTTTTGCCGTTGGAAAGCGTCAATCCTGCCAATCATGTCGGGCAGCATTTTAACGACGCGGGAAAAGTATTCGTCCGATACCAGCCGCGGATAAAGCTCCTTGTTCTGAAAAATAATCTTATCATAAAGGTCGGCGCTGCGGTAGACGCTGCTCAGGTAAGCAATGTCGGGATTGACAGACATATAAACGGCGCAGGGTTTGTAGCCGCTGGCAATGGCCTTGGCGGCGTTGTCCTTGAATTCGCTGCCGGCGCCCATGGAGCCGATGGACAAGATGGAGCGTTCGCCCCGAAGCAATGAGAGGTCTAAAATCCGGCGCACATAGTCAATTGTGATGCCGGCAAATTTTTCGCATTCGTCGAGGTGTCCGTTTTTGAGGTGGTTGAACAGATTCGGAAACAGGTCGCGGTGCTGGTCTTTGTCGATAATGTTAAACGGCAGGCAGTCTTCTTCGCGGCCGAAACGGTCGATAAGCTTTTGCGCCATAAATGATTTGCCGGCGCCGGGGTAGCCCCAATACACGACAAAGCGGCGCGTCTGCGGCGAGCGGGAGTCGGCGTTGCTTTCCTGAAACTGCGATACGGCGCGGTCGTAGTTTGCCTGCGTTTGCGCGGTTTCGGCGGCAATGATGCTTTGCACTTCCGCTTCGGTAAAGGGCGTGCTCGGCTCAAGGTTCAAGCTGTCGAGATATTCCAAAAGGCTGTCGGTTTGCGTCAGAAGTTCGTTTTTTATATTGTTTAACATTTTGTTTTTAACCTGTTGCTTTATTGTTATTTATATCCTAATTCCTGCAGTTTTCTGATGGTTTCATCGGCGGAAGTGTGAAGAATGCCGATGCCGCCCATTTGTTCCCAGCGGGCGATGTTGGCGGGCAAATCGTCGATGAGGATATCCTGCCGGGCGCCGAAGTTCTGTTTGTCTTTGCTCAGGCAGCAGATGACGCCGTCTTCTTTGTTGTAGTGTTTTTTGAGCCAGAGGCGCTTTTCCTTTTCCGCTTTGTCGTAGCCGTATGCGGGCAGTCCGGTCAGGATGCAGAAGCCGAAACGGCTGAGGTAGCCGACAAGCTTGTCGGCGCCGCCGGTTTTGGGCAGGTCGTACCAGTAGTCTTTGGCTGCGAGGACTTTTTCCCACAATTCAGGGCGGGGAATAGCGTGCGGCGGCATACCGAAGCGGCGTTCAAATTCGCCGTCAAAGTCTGTCAAAACGCCGTCCATATCGCAAAAAATCATTGTTTCAAAGCTCCGTTGCCGTTAAAGGTTTGCCTAAAATTCCATACGGAAGGAAACTTATACGATATTTGCGGGAAAAACAAAGGTTTTGTGCGGATTTTTCGATAATAAAATATTACGGAATGTTACACGGGGAGCTGACGGGCAGGAGGGCAGGGAAAACTTTTGATTGGGGGCGGATGTGGGCGGTTGGTTTTAATAGGGCGGGGAGGGGCAGCGTGGGCAGGGGTGCGAGAGTGCAGCCATGCCGGGACGGAACGGAGGCAGGAGGGCAGGGCGTTGTGAGCGTGCGGTCGTGCCGGGATGGGGCGGAGGCGGGGTGCAGGCATAAAAAACGAGCCGCCGGAGAGAACCCGGCGGCTGGCGTTTTCTGTACTTTTGCTTCAGGCGGCAGGCTTGTCCGCGATATACGGGAACAGCGGGTCGCCGACCGTGGTTTGGCTGCCGGAGGCAAGCTGCTGCGGTTTGAAGTCCGCAAGCGACGGTTTTTCGCCGATACCCAGCGACGCGAGAATTTTTTGCGAAACGGCCGGCATAAACGGATATACCGCCGCGGCAATCAGGCGCAGGGCGTCAAGCGTGGTGTAAATCACCGCTTCGTAGCGCTCTTTCTTGCTCTCGTCTTTGGCGAGCACCCACGGTTCGTTGGCGGCGAAATAGGCATTGACCGCGTCGCCGGCCTTGAGGATTTCGTTGCTCAGTTCGGACACGAGTTCCAGCGAGCTTTCGCCGTATTGGTAAATCCGCGCGAAAGTGCCGGCGATGTTGTCCAAAAGCGCTTTGTCTTCCGCGTTCAGCGACGCGGCGGACGGAACTTTGCCGCCAAGATTCTTGGCTATCATTTTCAGAACGCGCATCTGCAGGTTGCCGATGTTGTTGGCAAGCAGTTTGTATCCCTGTTTCAAAAGGTCGACGCTTATCTGCGAATCTCCGGTCAGGGACATCGCGTTGCAGAGGTAGAAACGCAGCGGCTCAATGCCCATCAAATCCATAACCTCATACGGGTCGACAACGTTGCCCAGCGACTTGGACATCTTAATCCCGCCTTCGCCGAGCCAGTAGCCGTGCACAATCAGGTGTTCCGGCGGCTGGATGCCCAGAGCTTTCAGCATAATCGGCCAGTAGACGGCGTGAGTCTTTAAAATATCTTTGGCGAGCAGGTGGGTGCAATGCGGCCAGAGTTCGTTGAAACGGGCGTTTTTGCTTTCGTCCGGAGACCAGCCGAGGCTCGAGATATAGTTAATCAGCGCATCAAACCATATATAGGTTACGAAATCATGGTCAAACGGCAGTTCGACGCCGAGCCAGACGCGGCTCTTGGGACGGGAAATGCACAAATCGTCCAGCGGTTCGGACAACATTCCCAGCACTTCTTTGGCGAAGCGCCTCGGCTTTATCCAGTCCGGATGGGTGTTGATATAATCAATCAGCCATTGGCGATCCTGCTCGAGCGGGAAGAAATAGTTTTCTTCGGTAATCAGCTTCGGCGCCTTCTGGTGGTCGGGGCAGAAACCGCGCTCATCCAGGTCAGAGGGCTTTTTGAACTGTTCGCAGCCTTCGCAGTACAGGCCTTCGTACGACTTTTTGCGGATAAGCCCCTTGTTGTAGATATAGTTCAGCGCTTCGGTTACGACGGCCTTATGTTCATCGGAAGAAGTGCGGACGAAGTGGTCGTAATCAATGTCCATCTTGTCAAACAGGTTGCGGAAGTTGTCGCTGCGCATTTTGAGGAATTCCGGCAGGGGAAGCCCGCTTTCCTGACAGCTCGTCTGGTTTTTCTGCCCGTGTTCGTCGGTGCCGGTGGTATAGAAGACGTCAGCGCCGCGCATTTGCTCAAACTTTTTCAGGACGTCGCCCAAAATCGTCGTATAAGCGTGGCCGATGTGCGGCGAACCGTTGATGTAATAAATCGGAGTGGTGAAATATTTTTGCATCGTAACTTCCTTTGCGTGGTTAATAAAAAAGACGGGTTGCCCCGCCTGATATAAACTTGTCTGACAACGCCGACGGGAGCGTTATTTTTGCCAAAAACGCCTTGCCATTCGCATCATCATGTCAATTTTGTTTCTCATAAGGAGTAATATAGCGCGGGGATTTTATTTTGCAAGAATTTTTTGACGGAGACGGTGAGGAATTGGCGCGAGAAGGGACGTTGCGGGGAGCGTTTTTTTGAGGAGCGCGGGAAGGGCGCCGGGGATGCGCGGCGGGTTGAGGACGGCGGTTATGGGCGGCGGGGAGGGGCAATTCGGGAAAAAAAATCGTCAGTGCGGGCGGGCTGCAGAATCAGGAACCGGAGAAGGCGGGAAGGCAAACTCAGCGGCAACGTCATCATACCTTTCGTGTCGCCAGTTGATACCGCGCTTGACGATTTTGGCCGGATTGCCGGCAATTACGACGTTAGGTTCATCAAATTTTGCGGTAACGCTGCTGTTCCAACCGATAATTGAATAAGGCGGAATTTGTGTGTTTTTGCCGATGTGGACATCGCGTCCTATCCATACATGGTCGCCAATGACAACAGATTGCCCTTGATTGGTCGGGAAACCGTTTATGTCGGTTACGGTGTGCATATCCGTACACCAAATCAAAATGTTCCAAGATATCATACAGTCGCGGCCGATGGTGACTGATGAATTGTGTTCGTAAAGAAAAATAAAAGTGTCCCAGCAGGAAGTCTTTTCTCCGATAGATACAGTGCAGTTATGGCTGAAGCTGTTGCTGTCGCCGATTTTGATTTTTAATTTCAAAAATTCCGCAGAGTCAATTCTGATGACGTTGTTGTTGCCGTGAATGTTAATGTTTAAGGTGCTGTCAGGGTGTATTTTCTCGGGAAGTATGACGGTGTTGTTGCGGCCTTTGATTTCCAAGCGGAAAGTACAGCCACGGGGGATAATTACGTTATTGTGTTTTAAATCGGCTTTTATGCGGGATTGAAAACGAGATTTGATATTTTTGCGAAGCTTTTTTAATATTTGTTTTAGGAACATTGTTTGATTTTCCGGTATTGAATTAAAACGTACGTTTTAATTCAACACTTGCCATTATATCAAAATTGTGTAGTTTCAACAATTTTACTTGCATCTCAAATCTAAAATATAGCATAATTTAAACGTACCATAAATTTCATCATTTTGTAAATATGGGGCTGCGGCGGTTATGGGCGGGAGAGAAAGCGTGCGAGGTACGGCGGCGGGTTCTGCCGGATTAACGCAGCGGGCAGGATGTGCGGGCGGCTTTTAATACGGCCCGGGCGGCGGCGGCGTTGGTGAATTTTTCGAGCGTTATGCGCCGGGCTTTGGCGGCAAGGGCCTGACGCTCTTCTTCGTGGGTCAGGTAATACCGAAGCAAACCGGCAAGCTCTTCCTTGTTTTTATACATCGGCACGGCATCGCCGTAAGCGGTCTCAATTTCGGGCATATAGTCGGAAATGACCAGCGCGCCGGCGGCGGTGGCGTCATAAATGCGGTTGTTGACGAAACCGAAATCTTTCATATCCGGGCGGTGGTCGTTTAAGACAATCTTCGCCGAGCTGTAATAACGGTTCAGTTCGGTGTTGGCAATATACGGCGCTTTATACATTTCCGGCGGGACAATCCCCTGCCAGTTGTAGCCGTAGACAGCGACGGTAAATCCCGCTTCCAGCGCGTAACGAAGGCTGGTACGGTCGTGCCAGTTGGAACCGACGAAAAGGATATCCGAGGCCAGCGCCGGGTCTGGGGCGGGATAAAATTTTTCCGGATTGGTGAATTGCGGCACATAAACGGCTTTAATGCCGGCGCGGTTTAATTCTGCGGCATAGGCGGGCGAGGCGACGGCGATGACGTCAAAGTTCTGCCAGTCGTCGTCCAAATTGGCGTTTTGGGGCTGCGGGGGGCGCCGGTTCAATGCGGATTTGGAAAGAGGATGCCTGCCAGCGGCGGCAGTTTTAATCGGAGCGGCGTTACGGGCAGAAACGGAGGGGAAATTGTCGGCGGTATCGGATGCCGGGGCAGAGGGGACAGTATAAGCCATCGGGTAATATGCGTACAGCACGTTGCAGCCGGACGGGAACGGCGGGATGAAGTCGGTATAGCCGCGCATATAGAGGTTTAGCGCAGGTTCGGGAGAATGCGGGCGGTGATATTCGCCGCGATAGTCCATGTCTGTCATTGCGCCGAGAGTTTGGAAACCGGCGGCAAAATCTTCGCCTATCCAGTAGTCGCCGACGTTTGTTTCGCCACGGTTGGCGGTGGATTTGACGACGACGGAAAGCGGGGCAGCCGAAACCGGGGTCGGGGCTGGAACGGCCGGGGCAGACAGAACCGGGGCTGGAACGGCCGGGGCAGACAGAACCGGGGCAGGAACAGCCGGGGCAGACAGAACCGGGGCAGGAACAGCCGGGGCAGGAACAGCCGGGGTTGAGGGGGCGGCCTGTGCGACGGGTGAAGATGCGGCGGCCGGATGTGCGGGGGAAACGAGGACGCAGAAAAGGAGCATGGCGCGCAGCGAAGATAGAAAGAAGCGTTTAACCATAGTCAGGCCTTTCAAAACAAGGAGTTCTTTTTGTTTTCCTGCGCCAGACGGGCTTTCAAATCCTCGGCGCGCAGTTTGATATTGGCGGGAAGCGGCTGTTTCAGGGCTTTGGCAAGCTGGCGGGAAGCAACGGCATTTTCGCCGACGGCAGCATTGTATTCGGCGGCGAAATAGTCGGCAACCGCTATCTGTCCCAGCCCGGCATATACCTGTCCGAGATAGTGCCAGGCCGAAGGCCAGGCGCGGCTGCGATTGGCCTGCTCCAGCAAAGGTATCAGGCTTTGCAGTTCCGGGCGCGAGGGGGAGGCGGAAAGCACGGCTTCGGCATAGGCAAGTTTGAACTGGTCGGACGACGGTTTCAAATCCAGCGCACGGCGATAGGCTTTTACGGCGTCGCGGGGCCTGCCGCTTTCAAAAAAGGTCTGCGCTTTCAGTTCCCAGAAATACGGGTTTTGGGGTTCGGCGGCAAGCAGGCGGTGCAGATATTTTTGGGCGGCGTTAAGGTTTTTCTGCCGCATATAATAGACGGCGTGGGCAATGTCTGCGGGGACGGACGCGTCATCCAAAGGATAGCGGCGGATGACCTGCGGCAGCGGGGCGAGATAGGCAAACAGTTTGGCCTGTATGCGCTTGAGGCGCGCGTCCATTTCGGCTTCTGAGGCGGAGGGGGCTTCCTTTTGCAGCTTTTCGTTAAAAAAGGCGACGCGTTCGGCGGTTACCGGGTGGGTGCGGAAATAGGGATTTTCCTCAATGCCCTGCAGGCGGTTGGCAGATTGGATTTTCTGCATAAAGTCTTTCAGCCCGCGGACGGATTTGCGGTTTTGGTGCAGGAGGGAAACCGCGGTTTCGTCGGCGGCGCGCTCCTCGCTGACCTGATAGGCGGTCATGGCGTTGATGGCGGAACTCTGGGTGCCGAGCACGACGGCAATCGCGGCATCGCCCCGACCGCTGGCGGCGGCTGCTCCGGCGGCGGCAATCAGCGAGGCAAGCGTGGCTTTCTGCAAATCCTGCATTTTGATTTTCAGACGCAGGATGTGGCCGCCCAGAATGTGTCCGGTTTCGTGGGCGAGTACGCCTTCGATTTCGTTGCTGTTTTTGGCTTTGAGCAAGGTGCCGGTGTGGACGAACATATGGTTCTGGTCGCCGACGAACGCATTGAGGCTGTCGTCTTTGACGATATGTACATAATCGCGGTTCAACGGCAGATTGGCGGCGCGGAATATCGGCGTCAGCAGGTCATAAAGCCAGCTTTCCGCCTCTTCGTCGGAAATCAGGCTGACGGCGGCGGCAGGCAGAGCCAGGCACAGAAATATCAGGGTAAGAAACAGGCGGCGCATCTCGGTTCTCCATATTGAGGGTATCGTAATATATAGTTTGCGGCATGTCAAACGGAAAGGGGGAGATGTTCGCAGGGAGGAGAGAGAAGGCGGAGAACGGGGCGGAAAAGGAGGAAAAACGGGAACGGAGAAAGGGGGAGGAGAGGGGAACGGAGGGGATAAATTAAATTTTAAGTATTGGCATCATATAAAAATGCAGAGTAGTATTCAGCGAGCGAAAGGTATGGCTATGAATAAGGTGTTGGTTTGGGCTTTGGTTTTGGCAATGATGCCGGCGGGCGGGCAGGCGTATGCTGCCGATAATATTGATGGGCTTATCAACGGTTTGTTTTGTAAGGATGAGCAAGGGGTGCACGTTTGTGCGGATTTTATACCCGCGGACGGAATTTTCTACTACGGAACATATCCGAACGGGAAATTAATTGGAAAAGGGTATGCTAAGGGCGGCAAGATTGATGGACCGGTTGAAATCTATTATGAAAACGGGCAGTTGCAGGTGGAGATGAATTATAAAGATGGCAAGCGGGACGGGGTGTATAAAAGTTATTATAAAAGCGGGCAGTTGGAAGAAGAAGAAAATTATAAAGACGGCAAGCCGGAGGGTGGATTTAAAAGGTATTACGAAAACGGGCAGTTGGAAGAAGAAGGAAATTATAAAAACGACCAGCCGGATGGGGTGTGGAAAAGTTATTATGAAAACGGACAATTGCGGGAAGAGAAATATTATAAAGACGGCAAGCCGGACGGGGCGCCTAAAATTTATGACGAAAACGGGCAGTTGGCTACGGAAGAATGTTTTATGTGAACGGAGAGAGGAAGGTGCGGACGTGTTATGACGAAAGGGGAGGCGTTATATCGCGCAAATGAAAAAAAACCGCTGCGGCGGCTTTTTTTCGGAGAAGGCAGGCATTGGAAGGTGTCTGCCTTTTTATTTACGGGCGGATTAGCCGATGAGCTTTTTCCACCAGGTTTTCTTTTCCGGTTTCGGTTCACCGTCCGGAGCTGCGGACGAACTGCCGGCGGAGGAAGCGGAAGACGAACCGCGGTCGGATGAGGCGGAAGCCTGGGCGCGTTCCGAGGCAGCTGCGGGCGAACCGCGGCCTGAAGTTTCGGCGGAGCGGGCATTGCCGCTGCGGGAAGAACCGTCCCGGGAGGTGCCTTCATCGGTGTCGGGCGCGGTATTTCCGCCGTTACGGCTGCTGCGTTCACGGTCGCGGCCGCGCCCGCCGCGATGTCCTCTGCGGCGGCGGTCGTTGCGTCCCCGGCCGCGGGAGCGTCTGCCGGTTTCTTCTTCGGTGCTGTTTTCGTTGCCGCTGCCGTTTTCGGTATCAGCGGGCGTGCAGGCGTTGTCTTCGTTTTCGTCATCGTCTGCAGCGTTATTGTCATCCTCGGCATAACCTGCGGCGGCATACGCGGTGGCCGCGGCAACGGCTTCCGGTTTCGCTTTCGGCTGGCGGCTCTTTTCAATCTTGTAATCGCAGATGTTTTTAATTGAGCCGTCGGCGGAGATGATGATTTCCAGACCGTATTTTTCTTCCATATCGGCTAAAATGCGGCGCTTGTGGTTTAGGATATAAATCGCGGTATCCTGCGGGAGGCGGACTTCCAGGCGGTTGTATGCGCCTTTGATGCCTTCTTCCTCAATCGCGCGCAGAACCAGCATGGCTCCGGACTCGGTCGAGCGCAGGACGCCCTGGCCGCGGCAATACGGACAGGTTACATAGTTGCTTTCGACAAACGACGAGTGCATCCGCTGACGCGAGATTTCCAACAGCCCGAAGATGCTCATTTTGGCAATCTGCACCCGGGCGCGGTCAGGTTTCATCGCTTCTTTCATCCGCTTTTCGACCGCATGGTTGTTGGCCGGTTCTTCCATGTCGATAAAGTCAACGACGACCAGCCCGGCGAGGTTGCGCATCCGCAGCTGCTTGGCGATTTCGTCGGCAGCTTCCAGATTGGTTTTCAGCGCGGTTTCCTCGATGTCCATTTCGCGGGTGGCGCGGCCGGAGTTGACGTCTATGGACACCAGCGCTTCGGTCGGGTTAATCACAAGATAGCCGCCGGATGCGAGCTGAACTACCGGATTGTGCAGCTTGTCCAGCTCCTTTTCGACCTGATAATGCTGGAAGACGGGGATTTCGCCCGGTTTGCGGCATTTTATTTTGCGCCCCATGTTCGGCGAGAGAATCTTGCTGAATTCCTTGGCGGTCTTATAGGCATTGTCGCCGTCGATGATAACTTCGCCGATATCTTTGGTGTACATATCGCGCAGGGCACGCTTAATCAGGTTGCCCTCTTCATAAATCAGTGCCGGCGCTTGGGTGCTCAACGCCGAGTGGCGGATGTGGTTCCAGGTGCGGATAAGATAATTGTAGTCGCGGACGATGTCGCTCTTCTGTTTGTCTTCGCCGGCAGTGCGGATAATCAGCGACATATCGTCGTTCAGCGGCAATTCGCGCATAATGTCTTTAAGGCGTTTGCGGTCGTTGGCCGAGGTGATTTTGCGGGAAACGCCGCCGGATTTGATGCGGTTGGGCATTAAGACGCAGTAGCGGCCGGCGAGCGACAGGTAGGTCGTGCAGGCGGCGCCTTTGTTGCCGCGTTCTTCCTTGACAATCTGAATAAGCAGGGTCTGCCCTTCGCGGATAACGTCCTGAATCGCTGAGCGGTGATACAGCTTGCGTGCGAAAATCAGCTTGCGCTGGATTTCGAGATAGTGTTCGGAATCGGCGTCGTCATCGTCGTTGTCGAATTCTTTGCTGCTGCCGGTGCCGAAATCGTCATCGTCGTCATCAGCACGCGAAGCCGCAGCGGCGTTGACATCGTCGTCATCGGCGGATTGAACCGGAGCGGCGCAGGCTTCATCCATATCGGTTTCGTCTTCTTCGCCGATTTCTTCGGCAACGCTTTCACCGCGTTCAATGCCGGCGGTTTCGGCCGAGACTTTGTAGCCGTCTTTGGTTTCGGCTTTGGCGGCGGATTTGCCGGACGAACGGCGGCCTAAAAAGCGCGTGCCGCGGCGGCGGGTACGACGGGCCGGTTTGTCTTCCGTTTCGGCTGAGGCTTCACCGGATGCTGCCGCGCTGTCGGATGCATCGTCGCCGGACCGGGTGTCAGATGTTGCCGTGCTGTCGGATGTATCGCCGCCGGACCGGGTGTCAGATGCTGACGTGCTGTCGGATGCATCGTCGCCGGACCGGGTGTCAGATGCTGTCGTGCTGTCGGATGTGTTGCCGGCGGCAGATGCTGCCTCTTTCCGGCAGGCGCTGCAATGGCATTCTTCATCGCAGGTGCAGACGCCGTTTTCTTCGCAATGGCAATGTCCGTCTTCAGCACGGCAGGCACAATTTGCCGAACAGCCGCAGCCGTCGGCGGCGGTTTCGTCTTCGGCATTTTCCGTTTCTGCGTCGGGGGCAGTTTCGGACGAAGCCGGGGTTTCCGTTCCGGCAATGGAAGCGTTTTCGGCTGAAGCCGGGGTTTCTGTTCCGGCAGTGGAAGCGTTTTCGGTTGGAGCCGGGGTTTCCGATGTCATTTCGGCCGTGTCAGAGGCGGCGTTTGCAGCGGCCGCAGCTTCAGCTTCCGCTTCGGCCAGTTTCTTTGCCTCGTATTCTGCGCGTTTCTGCTCGCGTTCAAGGCGGCGGCGCTCCTGTTCGGCCTTGCGTTCGGCCTGAAACTGGCGCTTCTTTTCGATAATCTCGTCGACTTCCTTTTCCACTTCCGCCTTTATCTCATCGGAAACGTTGTAGTAGTCGGGGTGGATTTCGCCAAAGGCCAGAAAGCCATGGCGGTTGCCGCCGTAATCAACAAAAGCCGCCTGCAGCGACGGTTCAATCCGCACGACTTTGGCGGTGAAGATATTTCCTTTTATCTGTTTACGGAGACTCGATTCAAATTCTACATCCTCAACCTTGTTGCCGTCAACGATTACGACGCGGGTTTCCTCAGGCTGAGTGTCATCAATCAACATTCTTTTCATATATTCTGTTTCCTAACTAATAATTATCGCGCCGCTTATGTCCGGGCGATACGATTGGGTCATTTCCGGGCGGCAGAGTGTGCCGCAATCCGCTGCTGCGGCGGCAAAGACGGCTTGTCCGCGGGGGTTTTTGTTGTTGATTAGGTGCCGCGGGGGAGGCCTTGCCGGCCGGATGCCTTTAACACCGCAGGCGGGCTGAATGCCGCCGACAGGCTGCCGGTTATGCTAAACGGCGCCTTTCCGCAAGGCAGGGCGGTAAAACTCTAAGCTATCATTTAAGCCGCCGATGCTTGGGAAATCCGGATTAAAAACATCAGGCGTATTTATAATGCGTTTTTTCGGCATTGGCAAGAAAAATTTTTGATTCCGGGGGATTTTTTGCGAAAGATACGGGGACGAACGGGGCGGGAGGGAATTTTGCGGAGCGGGCAGAATACGGCACGGAAGATGTTTTTTGCCGGAGGGGCGGAAAAATGCTTGACTTTGTGTCATGGCTCTGTTTAAATAGCATCACAATGGACAAATGGGCGTCGGCAGTTGCGGGCGCTTTTTTTGTATATTGCCGCATTGGGCGGGCATCGGCGCTTTAGGGCGCTTTTTTATTTGCATATACCGGGCTTTTGTTTGGGGGCGCCGGTTTTTTTGTGTCAATTTCGGGCCGGAGCCGCGAGGCGTCCGGCTGTTTTTTTACGGAGGAAATTTTATGTATGATTTGAGTAAATGGTGCGACCGGCTAATCGCGCATGAGGGAATGAAACTGATGCCATACCGCTGCACGGCGGGGAAGCTGACTATCGGCGTCGGGCGCAATCTGGAGGATAATCCGCCGACGCCGGAGGAGGCGCGGGCGCTGGGCGACTATATGCACGGCATTACCGAAAACGCGGCGAAGATGCTGCTTCGGAACGATATCGCGCGCTGCTTTGAGACGTTGAAACGGATAGTCGAAGGGTTTGAAGAGCTGGACGAAGAGCGGCAGTATGCGCTTTTGGATATGTGTTTCCAAATGGGAGTGAGGGGGTTCAGACGCTTTAAGCGCCTGTTGAAAGCCGTAGAGCAGCGGAACTTTGAACTGGCGGCGTTTGAGTGTCTGACTTCCAAATACGCGCAGCAGACGCCGAAACGGGCGAAACGGATTGCGCAGCTGCTCAAGACCGGCGTGTGGAAGTAGAAACCGGGAAAGAGCGTGTGGAAGTAGAAACCGGGAAAGAGGGCATGCGGGGAGAAGGCGGCGGGGGCGGCGCATAGGCGACAGGCAAGAAAGGAGAGCGGGCGGAGCGGGAAGGCAGCGGGAGAGAGCGTGCGGGGAGAAGGCGGGAGAGAGGACGGCGGCGAGGGCAGCAGTGTGACGGTGACGGGGGAAGGGCCGGCGAGCGGAGAGGCGCCGACTTATATCTTAAAGAACATAACGACGGCGCAGTTGGTTCTGTATTCCCCCTTTTCCCCGAGACACAAGGCGCATTGCTTCTCTATTTCCTCCACGGAAATCCGCGACAGGCATTTTAAATTTCCGTTGTTGCAGTAATTCGTGCCGTAAAAATGCTGCACATAGTCGTTGCCCCAGTAGTTTGCGGCCATATAGATTTCAGAGGCGAGTGGGCGGAGCACGTTGTTAAACAGAATGCGGCAGAGCCCTTTCTGATTGTATGTCATCCCCTGTTTTCTGCCCATTTCAAAATTTATCTGAAGTTTACGGCTGCCGTTGTCCTGCAGAAAAAGCACCTGCCCCATATCGTTTTGCAGATAGCCCGCTTTGTATTTCCAGCCGGCCGGCATCAACGGCGATTTGGCTATGTCGCTGCTGATGTTGCGCTGGTCTTTGGGGAGGCGCAGCGCGTTAAAATCTGCCACGACATTTTGCACCAGCCAGGCGTATTCTTCGGCTATCCGTATTTGCCGGAGCTCGGTTAAAATCCGTCCCAAATGGTATATGCCGCCGACGGACAGGATGCCGACGATTGACAATACGCCGAGCATTTCAATCATGCTGCGCCCTGCCGCGGAGCATTTGCCGGCCGCTACTGCCGCAGCGGGGCGGTTTGGGCGCTGATGTTGTGTGCGGGCAGCCGGATTGTCGTTTTTCATATTGTTGTTTCCCTAAAAAATAAACCACCCTAAAAGAGAGGTGGTCAGGGAGTTGAACAATCATATATGCTTAGATGACTCTTCCAGCCTTTGGGATATTATTTCAGAGACAGAAATATCCTTGGACATACGCTGAAAGCTCCCCGGCCGTTGTCGGGGATATATTTGTTGACGGTGCTATATCAACACCGAAGCATATAAAGAGCCGTTCAAAGCTCCGCACCTCTTTTTCAGGCACTGCGGATACCCGTGTATCCGATAAACGGCAGTTTAGGGATAAAATGTTAATATACGGTTAAGAAGGGGCAGGCGGAGCGAAAAGTTTGTGCGGCCGACGGGGGAGACGGAGGGCGGGGAGAGCGGGCGGAGCGGGAAGGCAGCGGGGCGATACATACTTTTTTGTTAAAGATTTTGCGGTTTGGTATTTATTTTTTAATAACTTATGTTTATATTCAGTCCCGTAGATTTATTCGGGAGGCATATATGAGATTGAGAGCGGCGGGAGAGAGGACGGCTGCAGGCGGTGTGAGCGCGATGGCTGGCGGTGTGAGCTCGATGGCGGGCGTTGTGAGCGCGCTGGTTGGCGTTGTGAGCGCGCTGGTTGGCATGATGAATGCTGCGGCCGGCGAAAGGGCGGCGGTTCGGCTGACGGGTTCTGCGGGAGGGGCGCGATGATTTTCGGCGTTCCGGCGGCGGTGATTGCCAGCGTTATCCTGATTTTGAGCTACGCGGTTCTGTTTTCAGAAAAGCTGAACCGGGCGGTAGCGGTTATGCTTGGCGCGGCGGCGATGGTGCTGCTCGGCGTTTTGAGCTACGATCAGGCGCTGAAAGGCATTGATTTTAATACCATTGCGCTGCTTATCGGCATGATGATTATGGTCGGGATTATGGAAAAATCCGGCGCGTTCCAGTATGCGGCGGTCAAGTCGGCGAAGCTGGTGAAGGCGAATCCGCGCGGCATCCTTGCAGTGCTCGGCGTGGTAACCGCGGTGTTGTCGGCGTTTCTGGACAACGTAACGACGGTGCTGCTGATTGTGCCGGTAACGATAGAAATCACCCGTAAGCTGAAATTAAACCCGTATCCGTTTCTTTTAATGGAGATTTTCTCCTCAAACATCGGCGGTACGGCAACGCTTATCGGCGACCCGCCGAATATTCTTATCGGCGGCGCCATCGGGCTGTCGTTTACGGATTTTCTTAAAGAGCTGTCGCTGCTGGTGGCGATTAACCTGGCGCTGCTGGTGGCGGCGTTTGACTTCTTTTTCGGGCGGAAGATGACGGCGACGGCGGCGGCGCGCAATGAGGTTATGAGCATTAACGAGCGCGACACGATTACCGACGCGGGGCTTCTGATAAAGTCGGCGGCGGTGCTGGGTTTGGTTATTCTCGGCTTTATCGCCGGCGAGCACCTGCATATCGCCAACGGCACAATCGCTCTGTTCGGAGCGGCGCTTTTAATGATGCTGTATACACTGGGGCTGCCGCATCAGGAGCGCGACAAACGGGTGGAAGACGCGTTTTCGCTTGTGGACTGGACGACGATTTTCTTTTTTACGGGGCTGTTTGCGCTGGTGTACGGGCTGGAAGTTACCGGCGTGCTGGAAATGCTCGGGCACAAGGCGCTGCTCCTGGTGGACGGAAGCATTCAGAAAGCGACGTTTCTGATTTTGTGGTCGTCGGCGGTGCTGTCGGCGGCGATTGACAACATTCCGTTCGTGGCGACGATGATTCCGCTTCTGAAAACGATGGAAGAGGCGCTGGGCGGGCGCGAGGCGATGATGCCGGTATGGTGGGCGCTGTCCGTCGGGTCGTGCTTCGGCGGCAACGGATCGCTGATTGCGGCTTCGGCAAATGTTATCGTCGCGGGAATTGCGGCGCGCGAGGGGCATGCGCTGAACTTTCTTAAATTTCTGCTGTGGTCGCTGCCGGTAATGCTTATTTCCATTGCCATATCGAGCGCTTACCTTTATATTGTGCACTTTATGTAGAGGGAGAAGAAATGGTACGCTTTATACGGCAGGGGGAGAAAAGGCGCGGGGAGCGGCGGAAGTTCCGGACGAAGGAGCAATTATGCGGAGAGCAACGGTTGGCAAGAGGGACAGCGGAGCAATGGTACGGCGGGCAACGGCGGTGCGAACATGTACCGGGGCGGTGAGATGGCGCGGGGAGCGGCGGAATTACCGGGCGAAGGAGTAATGGCGAAAAGAGCGAATGACGAGAGGATGAGGAGACAGGACGGATATGAGCTTTAAGGGATTTGACGGATGCAGACGACGGACTTGATTTTCGGCTTTACCCACCAGACGGTCGCGCTGGCGGCGATGGGGCTGTGCTACTTTCTTTTGTTTACGGAAAAGCTGAACCGGGCAGTGGTTACGCTGCTGGTCGGGGCGGGGCTGGTGCTGTGCGGCGCGGTATCGCAGGAGGCGGCAATTGCGGCGATTGACTTTAACACGATTTCGCTTTTGACGGGAATGATGATTATCATCAATATCGCGGAGAGAACCGGCATGTTTCAGTACGTTGCGGTGTGGGGGGCGAAAAAAGTGCGCGCGCACCCGCTGGGCATCTTGATTGTCATGGGCTTTGTGACGGCGGTGTTTTCGGCATTTCTGGACAACGTAACGACGGTGCTGCTGGTTGTGCCGGTAACGATGCAGATTGCCAACAAGCTTGAGGTCAACCCGTATCCGTACCTGCTTATCAATATTTTCGCATCCAATATCGGCGGTACGGCAACACTTATCGGCGACCCGCCGAACATCCTCATCGGGTCGGCGCTGGAGCTTTCGTTTACGGATTTTCTGTTCCATCTGACGCCGGTGGTGCTGACGATTATGGCGGCAGTGGTCGGCATGTTTGTCTATTTTTGGAAAGACAGCCTGACGACATCGCTCAAAAACCGCGCGCTGGTGATGAACATTAACGAAAAAGACGCTATTACCGACTTTAAGCTTTTGAAAAAGGCGCTGTGGGTGCTGGGCATGGTGATGGCGGCGTTTGTGGTCGCGCACGACATCGGGTTTGAAAACGGGTTTATCGCGCTGGCCGGGGCGGCGGTGATGCTGCTTCTGTATACGATGGGGCTGCCGCATACGCAGAGCGACGAAAAGGTGGAGGACGTGCTGCGGCGCGTGGACTGGACGACGGTGTTCTTTTTTGTGGGGCTGTTCGTCATTGTCGGGGCGCTGGACGAAAGCGGATTTCTGAAAAAAATGGGCGACTATTTCGTCGGGGTAACCGGCGGAAGCATCAAAAAGAGCGTGTATGTCATTCTCGGCGTATCGGCGGCGGCATCGGCAGTGGTGGACAACATCCCGTTTGTGGCGACGATGATTCCGACGCTGAAGGCGATGGAAGAAGCGCTGGGCGGGCGAGAGGCGATGATGCCGGTGTGGTGGGCGCTGTCGCTCGGGGCGTGCCTGGGCGGCAACGGGACGCTTATCGGCGCGTCGGCGAACGTTATCGTTGCGGGGATTGCAGCACGCGAGGGGCATCCGATAAGCTTTCTCCGGTTCCTCATCTGGTCGGTGCCGGTGATGCTTTTGAGCGTGGCGATGGCCGGGGTGTTTCTGTATCTGGAATATTTTATCTGAGGCGGACGACTGGCGGCGAACCGTGCGTCCGAACAGGCGGCGAACCGTGCGGCCGGACAGGCGGCGGGCAGAGCGGACGACAGGTGGTTGGCAGAGTGAGCGAACGGGGGCAAACAGAGCGGACGGCAGGCGGCAGCCGGGGATTGCCGCGGTGCAGAAATGGCCGGGAGAACGGCAAAATCCGGTTGAAAGGCAGTTTAAAGGGCTTGACAACCGTTTGCGGGCGAATATTCTGCCATCAGGTAAATACCGGTAAGGTATTGGCAAATACCATAAATTGGAATATGAGGGAGATATGATGAAACGGAATCTTATTTTCGGCATTGCAGTGGCTGCGTGTCTGGCCGCGGCGGGATATTACGCCTATGACCGCGCGCAGGGGAGAAAAGCTTTAATCGAGGCGGAAGAAGAAGTTACCGCGCCGGGGGAATTTTCGTTTAAGAAACTGCGGCAGAAAGCGCAGGCGATGGCGGCAACCCCGTACCAAAAGCCGGCAGAACTGCCGTCGGGAAAATTCCGCGGGCTCGACTATGACGAATACCGCGACATCCGCTTCAAACCCGCGGACGGGCCGTGGGCAAAGAACAAGCTGAAGTTTGACCTGCAGCTGTTCCATGTCGGCGGGATGTTTACGGCGCCGGTGGCGGTTAACGAGATTATCGACCGCAAGGCGGTGCCGCTGACATATCATCCGGAATTTTTTGACTACGGCAAGAACGAGATTTCGCCCAAGGATTTTGAGGAAGTCCGGGGCGGCGGCTATGCCGGGTTCCGCCTGCATTATCCGCTGAACAGCCTGACGTATCTTGACGAAGTGGTTTCTTTTCTGGGCGCGAGCTATTTCCGCGCGCTGGGGCAGGGGCACAAGTACGGGCTTTCCGCCCGCGGGCTGGCGATTGACACGGCGTCGATGAAAGGCGAGGAGTTTCCGGCGTTTACGGAGTTCTATATCCAGAAGCCGCGCCGCAATGCCCGCGAGATAAAGATTTTTGCGGTGCTGGACAGCCCGAGCGCGGCGGGGGCGTACCGTTTTACGCTCAAACCGGGCAAGGATACGGTAATGGACGTCGATGCGGCGCTTTATTTCCGCAAGCCGGTGGAGAAGCTCGGCATCGCGCCGCTGACCTCGATGTACCTGTTCGGCGAAAATACCAAGAACCGCTTTGACGACTATCGTCCCGAAGTGCACGACAGCGACGGGCTTTTGATGCACAACGGCGCTGGCGAGTGGCTGTGGCGGCCGCTGGACAATGCGAAGTTTCTGCGCGTCAGTTCGTTTGAGGACAACAATCCGTCCGGTTTCGGGCTGATGCAGCGCGACAGGTCGCTGGAGCATTATCTGGATTTTGAGGCCAACTATCACGAGCGGCCGAGCGTCTGGGTCGAGCCGGCGGGCGACTGGGGCAAAGGGACGGTGCAGCTGGTGGAAATCCCGTCGCAGCAGGAAATCCACGACAATGTGGTCGCATACTGGATTCCGGCGGAAAAAGTCGAAACCGGCAGAGAATACCGCTTTAAGTACCGTCTGCACTGGACGGACGACGTGGACGGCGAAGACGTTGAGGCGCGCGTGGCGGCGACTTATACCGGCGTCGGCGGCGTGATGGGCGTTCTGGGCAATACGGGGCGCAAGTTTGCAGTTGAATTTACCGGCAGCAGGCTGCGGCGTTATTTCGGCAACGGCGAGCTGGAAATCGAGGCGAGCGCGTCGGAAGGCGAAATCAAGCGCGCGCATCTGGAATACAGCACCGTGTCCAAAGGCGTTATCGCGTATGTTGACTTTGAGCCGGACGGCAAAACTTCCGAATTGAGGATTGCGCTCAAACGCGAAGGGGAGATTATTTCCGAAGTCTGGACGTATCAGTGGCTGCCGCAATAGGAGGGGAAATGACCGCATCGGAAGACATTGACAACCTGGTTATCGTGCCGCCGGAAAAACCGCTGAAAATGCGGGCGCAGCCGATTATGCCGCCGCGGGTCAAGCGTATGTGGCAAAAACTGTGGCTGAAGCCGCGGGAAGAGCGGCGCGAGGCAGACAGGGGGCGGAACGGTGCCGGCGCGAGGGAGCATGCGGGCAGCGGCGCGGGCGACGGCAGGAACCGCCCGGTGCTGCGGCCGTGGTACGGCGCGGAATATGCGATGCTGGTGCACAGGCGCCGGCGGCTGCTTTCGACACTGGTCATCGTTACGGTGGCGCTGGGACTGCTTAAGTGGGCGGCGGCGATGCCTTCGGACATTACGGTTTGGACGCGGGCGGCGGTGATTGTGCTGTTTGTGCTGACGTTCGGGTGGATTGCGCTTTATTTTTGGTCGAGCATTCTGGGATTTTCGCAGCTGTTGAAAAGGGCAAGGATGCCGGGGATAACGTATCCTGCCGACGTTGAAGCGGCGTTGGATGCTGAGGCAGGCATTGCGGCGGACGACCTGCGGGCGCGGCAGAACCCGGCGGCGCCGAAAGTGCGGGAGATGGCTTCCTTTATTAAGGCGAAGACAGCGGTGCTGATGCCGATTTACAACGAAGAGCCGGCGCAGGTGATGGCGCGGCTGCTGGCTATCGGCGAAGATTTGCAACAGGCGGGCGCAGGCGGCAGGTTTGATATTTTTGTTCTGAGCGATACGACGAATCCGAAAATCTGGGTCAAGGAAGAGAAAATCTGGCTGGAGGCAAAGCGGATTTTGGAAAGCGGCAGTTTCGGCGCGGAGAGCGGGGAGCTGCGGGAGAGTGTGGCTGGAGCGGTCGAACACGGCGTTCGGGCAAGCGGAGCGGAGAGCCGTTCGGATACGGAAGCAGCCGGGAGGAGCGGCGGAACTGCCGGCGGCGCGGGGCTGCATATCTATTACCGGCGGCGGGCGCAGAATACGGCGCGCAAGTCCGGCAACATCGAGGATTTCTGCAACCGCTGGGGGGCAGAATATGACTTTATGCTGGTGCTGGACGCCGACAGCCTGATGACGGCGGAAACGATTGTCAAAATGGCGCGGCTGATGGAAGCAAACCCGCACGCGGGGATTATCCAGGCGTCGCCGCAGATGGTCAATTCCACGAGCATGTTTGCGCGGATGCAGCAGTTTGCGGGCAAGGTTGCGGGGCCGGTGGTCGGTGCCGGGCTGGCATACTGGCAGGCGGGCAACAGCAACTACTGGGGGCATAACGCGATTATCCGCACGCGGGCGTTTATCGACTGCTGCGGGCTGCCGAAACTCAAAGGCAAAGGGCCGTTCGGCGGCTTTATCCTGAGCCACGACTTTGTCGAGGCGGCGCTGATTGCGCGCGGCGGCTGGTCGGCGTGGCTGCTGCCGGAATTGAAAGGCAGCTATGAGGAATGTCCGCCGTCGATGATTGATTTTGCGGCGCGCGACCGGCGCTGGTGCCAGGGCAATTTGCAGCATATCAAGGTGCTGATTTCGCGCGGGCTGCATCCGGTGAGCCGCGTGCATTTTCTGACCGGGATTATGTCGTATCTGTCATCGCCGCTGTGGCTGCTGTTTCTGCTGGCGGGGCTGTCGATGGTGTTGTTCCGCGAGTTTATTCCGCCGCAGTATTTCGGGCAGACGTATTCGCTGTTTCCGAACTGGCCGGTGTTTGACAAATATGGCACTATCGGGCTGTTCGTACTGTCGATGGCGATGCTGCTGGTGCCGAAATTTCTGGGGCTGGCGGCGTATCTTAAAGGTAATGCCGGGAAAAATGGCAGAACGGACGGCGTTTGCGGATATGTGCGATCTGCATGGAACGCGGGCAAAAGCCTGGGGCTGGAAATCGTGGTGTCGACTTTAATGGCACCGGTGATGATGCTGTTTCAGAGCAAATTCGTGTTTGACATCCTGCGCGGCAAGTCGGTGGGGTGGAATGCGCAGAACCGCGGCGACGAGGGAACGAGCTGGCAGACGGCCTGGCAAATCCACAAATGGCATACGGTGCTCGGCGCGGTAACGGCGCTGGTGGTCTGGAAATATGCGCATGTCCTGTTCTGGTGGCTGCTGCCGATTACGCTGGGACTGGTTTTGGCGGTACCGCTGTCGGTCATCAGTTCGCGGGTCAGTGTCGGACGGTGGCTGAGGGAACGCGGGTGGTTTGTCATTCCTGAAGAAATCTGCGAACCGAAAGTGCTGGCGCGGGCGAAATACTGGGCTGGTATTCTGGCGCCTTTTGAAGCGGGGAACGGCGGGCTGGCGATGCTGCAAAACGACCGGACGCTGCGGATGCTGCACTGCCGGATGCTGCCGGTAAACGGGCCGGCGCCGGAGTTTGCGCCCGAGGTGGCGGAAACGGCTGATGCCAAACTGGCGGACGGCAGGCTTGACGACCTGACGCGGGATGAGGAGATGTGGGCGCTGTATGAGCGCGCGTGTTAAATGAGAGCTGCAGCCAGCCGAAACCTGCGAAAAACCGCGGCCGGTGAGGGCGTATTGAGCGTGAGAAGAGAGCGCGGCGGCAGAAATTCTTTTCGGCAGGCGTCTGGCTGAATGGCCGGCAGGGCGGGTGCAGGTACCTGCGCGGGAGCAGGAAGTTTGTTTTACCGCACTTTCAGATATTCGGGGTCGACCCTTACGAACGTAAAACGGGCGGCACCGTAAAAATAGGCTTTGGCGCGGCTTATTTTCAGCCCCGGGGGCATTTCAAGCAGTTCCATTTTGGCGGTTTCAACGATGATTATGGCATCGTTCGTGAGCCAGCCCTTTTCAAAAAGTTTGGAGAGGGTAAGAACCGACAGTTCCATATTGTACGGCGCGTCCATAAAAACAAGGTTAAACTGTCTGGCGGCGGGCGGCAGGCGGCGGACGTCTTTCTGTATATAGGAAAGTTTCGGCAGGCGGCAGGCGGCGGCATTCTTTTTGACCAGTTCCAAATCTATGTCGATGAATGTTACCGAGCGGGCGCCGCGAGATGCCGCTTCCAGGCCGATGGCTCCGGTTCCGGCAAAAACGTCAAGAAAATCATATTCGGAAAGCGGCGCGGGAAGCATGGATTCCAGAATGTTGAAGAGTGCTTCGCGCGCGCGGTCGGAAGTGGGGCGGATGCGGTCGTTTTTCGGGGCGAAAAGCTTTTTGCCGCGGCGGGTGCCGGAAATTATGCGCATGGGGTCGTGCCTCCGGTACCGGTACGGTTGCGGGAACGGGGAGACGCGGCCGTATCGGCCTCGGGCCACAGGCTGCCGAGCTGTTCGCGCAGCGTTTTCTGCGGAACCTCGCGGACTTCTCCGGGTTTTAGCGAACCAAGCTGAAACGGGCCGTAGGACAGGCGTATCAAACGGGCGACTTCCAGGCCGACGGAGGCCATAAGTTTGCGGATTTCACGGTTTTTGCCTTCGGTTAGCGAAACGGTGAGCCAGGCGTTGGTGGCGGTACGGGAGGCCGGGGCGGTTTCCGGCACTGCCGCGGCAGTGCCATTGCGAACCGGCGCAGCGGCGGGTTTGGGGCGGCTGTCTATGGTGATTTTGCAGGGACCGTAAGCGATACCGTCGATAGTGGCGCCTTTTTCGAGCTTTTTCAGGCGGCGTTCGTCCAAAAAGCCATGAACTTTGACTTTGTAGCGGCGGCTCCAGCCGTTGGATGGGAGTTCCAGCGCGCGGGAAAGCCCGCCGTCGTTGGTCAGCAGGAGCAGCCCTTCGGAATTGAGGTCGAGCCTTCCGACGGAGATGACGCGCGGCAGGCCGGCGGGAAGGTGCGCAAAAACGGTGTCGCGCCCTTTTTCGTCTTTGTGGGAGGTAACGAGCCCGGCAGGCTTGTGGTAGAGCCAAAGGCGGGTTTTGTCTTTCGATTTGATTCTTTCACCGTCGAAGAGCACGGTTTCGGAACCGTCGACCAGAAAGGCCGGCGCGGCTACGGTTTCGCCGTTGACGGTGATGCGCCCCTGTTTTATCAGTTCTTCGGCTTCGCGGCGGGAGCAGACGCCGGAGCGGGCCAGAAATTTTGCTATGCGTTCGGGCATTTAAGGTTCCTTATTTGTTAATCCGGAGCGCCGGAGGTGTTTGGTGCCGGGTAGCCGGAGGGTTAATCCGGAGCGCCGGAGGTGTTTTGGTACCGGGTAGCCGGAAGGGTTAATCCGGAGCGCCGGAGGTGTTTGGTTCCGGGTGAGCCGGAAGGGTTAATCCGGAGTGCCGGAGGTGTTTGGTGCCGGGTGAGCCGGAGGGTTAATCCGGGAGTGCCGGAGAAAGGATGCCGTACGGAACAGGCGGCGCGTGCGTCAGGTCCAATGTTCCTGTTCCAAGAGAATGCAGGCTTTCTGCGATACCGCCAGATATTCGTTGACGACGGCATTAATTTCCTTGACGCGTTCGGGTTCGATGTGCATTGCCGCGGCGATGTCAAGAATATAGTCGATTTCGCTGTCTTCAAGGCTGCTGTCGATATTGGCGACCATACACATATCCTTTATCAGCATCAGCGCCTTGGCGCGGTCGGTTATCATCCTCGCCTGCATCATCAGGGCGGTGCGGTCGGAAGACTTTATCATATTGGCGAGGCTTTCGCCGCTGACTTCATATTTCAGCGCCGCCTCTTTCAGATAAAGCAGCTCTTCGCGGCTGACCTGGCGGTTGGCGGCGACCGTGCCGCAAATGATTTTCAGAAAAATAAAACGCTCGCCGTTGGAAAGCGTGTTAATAAAATTCTTATCCGGGTAAAACATTGCAGACCTCCGTTGTCTGACAGGCATTGTAGGCATTTTTTTGCACGATGTAAAGAGTTTTTTTACTGTCGGCGGTTAGACTGGAAACAAATACGGCGGAGAAAGCGGCCGGGAAGAGTTGCGGAGAGGGGCGCAAAGCGCCTGGCCCGGCTTTGGGACGAAGAATGCAGCCGGGAGCAAAGCCGGGTGCGGTAACGGAAACAGTAACAGAATTATCAACGGGAGCGGAACGTTATGGAAGGAATGAGAGGTTCGGTATTTAAGGCGGTGTTTTTGAACCCGCTGGTATGGATAGGGCTGGTGCTGACCGGTTTTACGCTGCATTACGAGGGGTATGAGGGGGCTTTTAACGTTTTCTTTGAACTTGAAACCTATCGCAATCTGGCGCTCGGAGCGGCGGTTTACGTTGCCCTGTTTGACCGGCGCTATAAGCCGGGCGGGGGCAGGCTTGACATTTCGGAAACGCTGGCGGCAGTTTTGGAAGCGATGTACGTTATTGTTCTGACATGGGGAATTACGCTGTTTGCAATCGTTAACTACCATCTGGGCGGCATGAGCTACAGCGCGGGGCTGCGCGAGCGTTACCGCGCCAACGGCTGGATTAAAAACGACAATGCGGCCGAAGACGCCGCGGCAGTGCGCGAGATGACATCCGGGGTTTTGGAAGACGGCGGCGTGGAGCTGGAAAAGGGAAAACGCTATAGGATTATGCCGCAGGAAGACGGCAGCATGGTGATTGAAGTTATTGAGGAGTGAACGGAGAGAGGCAACAGCCGGAGCAACCATAAAAAAAGCCTCCGGAAATCGGGAGGCTTTGGGGTTAGCAAGGCGTGTTTCAAAGCGGTCGGACAGCTCCGGAACCGCCGGGAAACATTGTGTTTGTTAAAACTTGAACCACGGTTCCATTTCTTCGGCCTTTGTCCAAACCGAGGCAATGAAATTCCGAAGTTCGGGCGGACGGAGCGGCAGCTTACAAACATCGACACCCCCTCGGAAATTTTTAAAAAAGCGTCTGACGGCGAAAAAAACGGGGTTTATGGGGATAAATCGAAAATCAAGCTTTTTATTTTGGGGCGTTGTGGTAGTCTGGGGGCAATAAATCGCACCGATACGGCGTCCGGGCGGGAAGTTCGCGCGGCGGTTTCGGAGCGGCAGATTGTGTTTGACGAGAGGTTTGCCCACGATTTCGGGGCGGCAGATTGTGTTTTAACGAGAGGTTTTTTATAAAATGGCTGATGAGAATGACGAGATGAACGGCGGCAACGGTACGGACGGGGCGATGAACGGCGGCAACGGGGATAACGGCGCGGCAAGTGCGGGCGCGCAGAATGGCGCGGGCGCGGACAAGGCAACAGGAACCGGCGCGACGGCGGCGGCGATGGTGAATCTGCCGAAGGAAAACATTGCGCCGACAATGATTGTCGAGGAAATGCGCCGTTCGTATCTGGACTATGCGATGAGCGTTATCGTTTCCCGCGCGCTGCCGGACGTGCGCGACGGCTTAAAGCCGGTGCACCGCCGCATTATCTACGCCGCGTATGAAAACGGCTATGACTACAACAAACCGTTTAAGAAATCGGCGCGTATCGTCGGTGAGGTTATGGGTAAATACCACCCGCACGGCGACAGTTCGGTTTACGAGGCAATGGTGCGCATGGCGCAGCCGTTTTCGATGCGCCTGCCGTTAATCGACGGGCAGGGCAACTTCGGTTCGATGGACGGCGACTCGGCGGCGGCAATGCGTTACACCGAGGCGAGGCTGGCCAAGGTGGCGCACGCGCTGATTGAAGACATTGAGTGCGATACGGTCGACTTTATGCCGAACTATGACGAATCGTTACAGGAACCGACGGTGCTGCCGGCGCGGTTTCCGAACCTTTTGGTCAACGGCACGAACGGCATTGCGGTCGGTATGGCGACCAACATTGCGCCGCACAATCTGGGCGAAGTTCTGGATGCGTGCACAGCGTATGTGGACAATCCGGACATTACGATTGAAGACCTTATCCGCATCGTGCCGGGGCCGGACTTCCCGACCGGCGGGCTGATTTTGGGCTACGGCGGGGCGAAAAATGCGTATCTGACCGGGCGCGGCTCGATTATGATGCGGGCGAAGTGCACAATTGAGGAAATCCGCAAGGACCGCGAGGCGATTGTGGTGCACGAAATTCCGTACCAGGTCAACAAGGCGATGCTGGTGCAGAAAATCGCCGAACTGGTGAAGGAAAAGAAAATCGAAGGCATTTCGGACATCCGCGACGAATCCGACCGCCAGGGCGTGCGCGTGGTTATTGAAGTCAAGAAGGAATTTCAGGCCGACGTGGTGCTGAACCAGCTCTATAAATATACGCAGCTGCAAACCAGTTTCGGCATGAATATGCTGGCGATTAACAACGGGCGGCCGATGATGATGAACCTCAAGGACATTATTGCGGCGTTCGTCAAATTCCGCGAAGAGGTTATCCGCCGGCGCACGGTGTTCAAACTCAACAAGGCGCGCGACAGGGCGCATGTGTTGGTCGGTTTGGCGATTGCGGTCGAAAACCTCGACCCGGTCATTGAGCTTATCCGCACCGCGGCAAACCCGGCGGAAGCAAAAGACGCGCTGCTGGCGAAAGCATGGCCGGCAGGCGATGTCGAAGCGCTGGTTAAGCTGATTGCCGAGCCGGGACGCGAGGTTGTTAACGGAACATATCGTTTGAGCGAGGCGCAGGCCAAGGCGATTCTGGACTTGAAACTGCAGCGCTTAACCGGTCTGGAACGCGACAAGATTCACGACGAGTTGCGCGCCATCGGGCACGAAATCGAAGAGTACCTGTCGATTTTGGCAAGCCGCGAAAAACTGATGGGGATTATGAAAGACGAGTTTGCGGCGATTAAGGCCGAATACGCGAACCCGCGGCGCACGGTGATTGAGGACATTGAGGTCGATACCGACATCGAATCTTTAATCCAGCGCGAGGAAATGGTGGTTACGGTTACCGAGGCGGGCTATATCAAACGCGTGCCGCTTAATGCCTACAAGGCGCAGAAACGCGGCGGCAAAGGCAAGTCCGGCATGACGACCAAAGAGGAAGATTTCGTTACGCGGCTGTTTGTGGCGAGTACGCATACGCCGGTGCTGTTCTTCTCGTCCAAGGGCATTGTGTACAAGATGAAAGTTTACAAGCTGCCGCTGGGGTCGCCGACATCGAAGGGCAAGCCGTTCGTCAACCTGCTGCCGCTGGTTGAAGGCGAAAACATCACGGCAATTATGAAACTGCCGGAGAACGAGGACGAGTGCAAGGATTTGTCGATTATGTTCGCGACGGCAAGCGGAAATATCCGCCGCAACTCGCTGATGGATTTCGTCAACGTACAGGCGAACGGCAAAATCGCGATGAAACTCGACGAGGGCGACAAGCTTGTCAACGTGGCGCTGTGCGACGATGCGTGCGACGTTATGCTGGCGGCGAAGTCGGGCAAGTGCAACCGCTTCCCGGTTGCGGACTGCCGCGTGTTCGTCGGGCGCAATTCGTGCGGCGTGCGCGGAATTAAGCTTATGGACGGCGACGAGGTTATCTCGATGTCCATCCTGAAGCATACGGACGCAACGACCGAGCAGCGCGACGAATATCTGCGCCTGTCTTCGGCATTGAAGAGAATTGAGGTTCCGGAGAACGGCGACTTTGACGAAGAGGCCGCGTTTAACGGGCTGGAGCCGCAGATGAGCTTTGAAGAGTTTAAGGCTATGCGCGAGAACGAGCAGTTTATCCTGACGGTTACGTCCACCGGCTACGGCAAGCGCACCTCGGCCTACGAGTACCGGATTACGGCGCGCGGCGGCCAGGGCGTGGCGAATATGGAAATGTCCGAGCGCAACAAGGCGGTGGTCAGCTCGTTCCCGATTGAGGACGACAACCAGATTATGATGGTTACCGACGGCGGCAAACTTATCCGCATGCCGGTCGAGGATATCCGCATCGCCGGACGCAAGACGCAGGGCGTTATCCTGTTCCGCACCGCCGAAGACGAGAGCGTGGTTTCGGTAACGTGGCTGGACGCGGACGATGACGACGAAGACGCAGAGCTGTCTGAGGAAGTCAACGAGTTTGACGGCGTGGCCGCGGCGGACGAAAGCGAAGAGTAGCGCGGGCGGCGGACGGCAGAACAGGGAAAGCGGCGGCAGATGACAAATTATGCAATCGACATAACGGAGCTTTGGCCGCCGCTGAAAAGTTTTAACGCGGTTCGCGGAGCACGGGTGCTGACGCCCGAAGCGGCGCGGGATATCCTGACCCACAGCAATCATCCGCGGGTGATGGACGAACTGGCGGCAAAAACCGGGCAGGCGCTTGCCGGAGGCGCGGATTACGGCTTGTGGCGGGAAGTTGTGCTCGGGATTGTTGCCGGGAGGGCAGGGCGCGATACGACGCGGGAAAAAATGCGGGCGCTGGCGGAAGCGAACGGCGACGGCGAAGCGTTTGCCGCGGCGGCGGGTCAGAAAGTTTTTATCGGTTTGGGCGGTATGCGCAGAGACGTGTATGATGCGCGCGGCCGGGGTAAAAACGCCGAGCTGAACAATATGGAACTGGCGGACTATGCCGACATCGTGTTTGCGGCAGACGTTGAGCGGATAAGCATTCAGAAAAGCAACGACGTTCCGGCGGCAGTGCTGGATTTCCGGCCTTATCCGAAACTGGAAGTGCTGGCGTTGGGGCTGTCGGCATTGTCCGAAGAGGCCGAATTAAAACTGCCGAAGGGCATCCGCTGGCTGGACGTTCGCGGCAATGTGCGGCTTTTGGGCGATTTGAGCGGGTTTGCAAAGCTGGAAACCCTGTATGCGGGGCTTTTTGACCGTACCGATTTCGACGGGCGAGGTTTTGCGCTGCCGCCGCATTTGCGGGAGCTGTCGCTGCCGGGGGCGACATTTCCGCGGGACGTGCTGGCGCAGCTTAAAGGCTGCCGCGATTTGAAAAGGCTGATGCTTTCAGGCAATAAGACGACGGCGGGAGAAAAGGCGGTTTATTTTGAGCTGCCGGAAGGGATTGAGGAACTGGAACTGTCGTCGGTTCACGGGCTGCACGGGGATATGTTTAAGCTGGAAAAGTACCGGCACTTGAAGAAAGTCGATTTGTCGCATACCAATCTGGAATTCAGGGAACTGCGCCTGCCGGAAGGGATTGAGGAGCTGACCCTCAACTATACCGGCGGTTTGGCGCAGGACGTGCTGGATTTGAGCCGGTACGGGCAGCTGAAAAAAATCGGGCTGCGTACGTGCAGACCATCGTTTAAAGAGGTTTTGGTGCCGGCGGGCTGCGCGGTCGACCGGGGAATTGAGTCCGGGCTGGAGAAACCGGACGTCAAAGTGCGGAAAACCGGAGGGCTGAACGCGGGAAAGATTTTCGGCAGGCTTTTCGGGCGCGGCGGAAACGGCGGTTAAGAGGCATGGGCGTGTTGTGGCAGGCGCGGCGGAGACGGTGGTTAAGAGGTGCGGGCGTGTTGTGACAGGCGCGGCGGAAACGGCGGCTGCGTGAGGGAAATGCAAGTGTGCGGATTATGGCAGCAGATAGTGCAAGTGCGGCAGAAGATGAAGCGAATGGGGAGAAACAGCAGCAAATGAATTTGACAGTCGTTTGGAGACAACCGGGAATGTAATGAGCATACAGTCATAAATGTATGTTTTAAAATTTTGTTTTCTAAATGTTTTTTTATATATGGCATTGACAGGGACGGAGAAATGTGGTATCCTTTTTAAAAGGCTTTGCTTTCATTGCAGTTGTGCGGGCAGTGCGCCGGGAGGCGGCCGATAACGGAGGAGGATACAATTATGACTGATAAACGGGATTATATCATAGAAATTACGGCAAGGAGAGATCCTCTGGCCTGTTTTAAAATGATTGAGGAACAGGACGGTAAAGGGTTTTCTCCGGCGTTTGGCGAGAAAATGCTGACCCATACCAATAATCCAAAGATTATATCCATGCTGGCGGAACGCACTGCGGCGGCTTTGGCGCAGGGGGGAGATTTTGCCGCGTACGAAGCGCTGGTTTTCGGCATTGTCGCGGGGCGGGAAATTAATGACGATACGCGCGGAAAATTGCAAGAAGCGGCTGCAGCCCACGGGAGAAAGGCGGATTTTGACTATATTGACGGTTTGCCGAAGTTTATTGATCGCGACGGACGGCGCAGTAATCTTTTTGACGCATGGCATATGGGAGAACACGCCGATTTGGCCGGACGGGATTTTACCGGTTATACGGGGATCGGGTTTGCTCCGGAAGTGCGGGAAATTAATCTCTCCCAGGCGAAGAATCTTCCGTCGGAAGCGTTTGATTTCAGCGGCTGCAGGAACTTGCGCACCTTATCGCTCCGCGGTGCCGACGCGCGGCGGGCGGACAAGGTAAAACTTCCGGAAGGGCTGGAAGAGCTGGATTTGTGCCGCAATATGCGTCTTGCCGGCGATTTGAGCGGACAGAAAAAGCTGAAAAAACTGGTACTGGAGGGAGAAAACCTGATTGAAAACAGAATCAGGCTGCCGGAGAGCCTTGAGGAACTGCATTGCAGCGAGACAAAGGGAATTTTGGCGATTACCGGCAATTTGGCGGATTGCACAAAATTGAAGAAGCTTTCGCTTATCGGGTGTGATCTGAGGGGGTGCGGACTGTCCCGCCTGTCAGAAAGCGTTGAAGAGCTGGATTTATCGTTTTCCTACAATATGAGTCGGTTTATGACAGATCTTTCGGCATATAAGAATTTGAAAAAAGTTACGTTTAACGGTACGGATTTTGCCGTTGGGGATTTGAAGCTGCCGGAAGGCTGTGCAGCGGTGATTAACGGAAGGGCGGCAGTAGGCGCAATGTCCGGCATAGAGACGGCAGAGGCTGTGCGGACGGATAAAGTTGTGAAGGCCGGCAGGTCAGAGAAGGCGGCGCCGGAGCGGAGCAAAGTCTTGCGCGGGATGATTGCAGGAAAGCGGGCAATGATGTCGCGTAATCGGGCGTGAGCGCTGCAGCGCAGCCTGACCGGACAGGCGCAGCGGCGTGTCCGGCAGGTATTTTATGTTGTTGAAAAGCGGAGTGAAGCGAAGAGAGGCGCGGCGGAAGCAGCGGTTAAGAGGCGCGGGCGTGTTGTGACAGGCGCGGCGGAAACAGCGGTTAAGAGGCGCGGGGCGGAGCCGGTATGGTCGGCGAGAGAACGATGCGATTCGGATGCTTTGCATTTAAAAGGTTAAATTCAAGTTAAAATCTGCATAAAACCAAAAAATATGTTGAAAAATTATTTTAACGGCGCTATACTCCGCACGACTTTAAAAAGATAAGAATTTGTAATTACAAAATTATTCTACATCATACCGGAGCTGACGAGCCAACCCTTTGAAAATAAACAGTTTCAAAGGCGCTTGCGGACTCTGGGAACATATTTTAAACTTAAGTTTTTCGTATAACCTTCTGCGGTCGGGGTTGAAAGTGGCTCAGGATGTTTCCGATTTGGGCGCGAATCGTGCCAAACGGCGGGAGTCCGGGTGCATATCATAAGTATTGTCGCAGAATCTAACCAGTAAGGATTAAAAAAGATGAAAGAATCTTATACGAGCAAGAAACGTGTAAGAAAAAATTTCGGGCGGATTGATGCCGTTATCGACATGCCCAGCCTGATTGAGGTTCAGACCGGTTCGTACAACAGCTTTATCAACAACGTTGACATGTACGGCAACCATTGCGAGTTCGGTTTGGAAGAAGTATTTAAATCCATTTTCCCCATCCGCGACTTTTCCGGCAACGGCGTGCTGGAGTTTGTCAAGTACGAACTGTCGCAGCCGAAGTACGATGTCGAAGAGTGCATGAAGCGCGATCTGACATACGCGGCGCCGGTAAAAGCGACGCTGCGCCTGGTCGTATTTGACGTGGACGAAGCCACGGGCGCGAAATCCGTGCACGACATCAAGGAACAGGACGTGTTTATGGGCGATATCCCGCTGATGACAGACAAGGGTACGTTTATCGTCAACGGCACTGAGCGCGTGGTCGTTTCGCAGATGCACAGAAGCCCGGGCGTATTCTTTGACGACGACAAGGGCAAAACCGTCGCTTCAGGTAAGAAACTGTTTGCGGCGCGCATTATTCCGTACCGCGGTTCCTGGTTAGATTTTGAATTCGACGCTAAAGATTTGGTTTACGCGCGTATTGACCGCCGCAGAAAGCTGCCGGTTACGACGATTTTCTATTCCCTGTATTCGAAGGAAACCGAAGAAAAAATCGCCGAGCTGAAAAAGCAGGGCAAGCGCATTGACCCGTCGGAAATTACGGGCATGAGCAAAGAGGAAATCCTTTCCTACTTCTATGACATCGACCATGTCGAAAAGCTCAAAAAAGGCTGGAAAGTCGCGTTTGAACCGGCACGGGTCAAGGGCGTCAAATTCCCGTTTGATTTGGTTGACGCCGACACCAATAAGGTTGTCTGGGAAAAAGACAAGAAGCTGACGGTGCGTTCGGCACAGAAGCTGGTTGACAAAGGGCTGAAGAGCTTTTTGGTTGACGACAACTACCTGTACGGCAAATTCCTGGCGAAGGCTCTGGTTATCGCCAAGACCGGCGAAGTTATCGCCGACGCGGGTGCCGAGCTGAACGAAGAGCTGCTGACCGCAATTAACGAAGCAAAAATCAAAGAACTGGATTTGCTCTATATCGACAACGTCAATGTCGGGCCGTATATCCGCAATACCCTGGAAGCTGACCGCAATACCAACCGCGAAGAAGCTCTGGGCGACATCTTTAAGGTTATGCGCCCGGGCGAACCGGTTACGCTGGAAGCGTCGGAAGCGATTTTCAAGATGCTGTTCTTTGATGAAGAAAGATACGACCTGTCTTCGGTCGGCCGCGTGAAGATGAATTCGGCGCTGGATATTCCGTTTGCGGAAGCTCCGGATACCTGCCACATTCTGCGCAAGGACGATATTCTGCGCGTGGTTAAGCACATGGTTGAGCTGCGCGACGGCAAGGGCGAAGTTGACGATATTGACCACTTGGGCAACCGCCGCGTGCGTTCCGTCGGCGAGCTGATGGAAAACCAGTACCGCATGGGCCTTTTGAGAATGGAAAGAGCCATCCGCGAAAAGATGAGCTCGGAAGTTTTGAACAACGTCAAGCCGCAGGATCTGGTCAATGCAAAACCGATTGCCGCGGTTATCCGCGAGTTCTTCGGTTCGTCGCAGCTGTCGCAGTTTATGGATCAGAACAACCCGCTGTCGGAAGTTACGCACAAGCGCCGTCTGTCGGCATTGGGCCCCGGCGGTTTGAGCCGCGACCGCGCCGGCTTTGAAGTCCGCGACGTACACCCGACGCACTACGGGCGTATCTGCCCGATTGAAACGCCGGAAGGTCCGAACATCGGTTTGATTAACGCTCTGTCCACATACGCGCGCATTAACAAGTACGGCTTTATCGAATGCCCGTACCGCAAGGTGGTTGACGGCGTGGTTACCGATGACGTGGTTTATCTGTCGGCGGACGAAGAGTCCAAGTACATCATGGCGGAAGCAAACGCAAAAGTCAAAGAAGACGGACACTTTGAAAACGATTTGATTACCTGCCGCAAAGCGGGCGAAGTCATTTTTGCAAAACCGGAAGAAATCAACTTCATCGACGTTTCGCCGAAACAGCTGGTTTCGGTTGCTGCGGCATTGATTCCGTTCTTGGAAAACGACGACGCGAACCGTGCGCTGATGGGTTCGAACATGCAGCGCCAAGGCGTGCCGCTGCTGCGTTCCGAGGCGCCGCTGGTCGGCACCGGCATTGAAGCGACGGTGGCAAAAGATTCCGGAGCGACGCTGGTTGCCAAATACGACGGCGAAGTTGTGGCGGTTGACGCGAACCGTATCGTTATCCGCAGCCACAACAACGACAACGTGGCCGATATGGGCGTAGAAATTTACAGACTGTCCAAGTTCCGCCGCTCCAACCAGGATACCTGCATCAACCAGGTGCCGCTGGTTAAAGTCGGCGACCAGATTCACGCCGGCGACATCATTGCCGACGGCCCGTGTACCGATATGGGCGAGCTGGCGCTGGGCAAGAACGTTCTGGTAGCGTTTATGCCGTGGAACGGTTTGAACTACGAAGACGCGATTTTGCTGTCGGAACGCATTTCCCGCGACGATGTTCTGACCTCGCTGCACATTGAAGAATTTGAAGTTATGGCACGCGACACGAAGCTCGGGCAGGAAGAAATCACCCGCGATATTCCGAACGTCGGCGAAGACGCGCTCAGAAACCTGGACGAATCCGGCATTATCTACATCGGTGCCGAGGTTAAGGCCGGCGACATTCTGGTCGGCAAGGTAACGCCGAAAGGCGAGAGCGTGGTTACGCCGGAAGAAAAACTGCTGCGCGCCATCTTCGGCGAAAAGGCAAGCGACGTCCGCGATACGTCTTTGCGTGCCCAGCCGGGCATTGAAGGCGTTGTTGTTGACGTTCAGGTGTTTAACCGTCGCGGCGTCGAAAAAGACGAACGCGCGCTGGCGATTGAGCAGGGCGAAATTTCCAAGCTTGCCAAAGACCGCGACGACGAAATGAACATCGTCCGCAAGAGCTACAACCAGCGCCTGAAAGAAATGCTTTTGGGACAGACGGTGGTTGACGCGCCGAAGGGCATTGCGAAGAAACTGGTACTGACCGAGGAAGTCCTGAAGAATATTCCGGAATATCAGCTCGGCAAAATCGTCATCAAAGACGAAGACCTGATGAGCAAAATCGAAGAATTCACCAATGCGTTTAATGCGCGTCTGGACAGAGTACAGAAGCACTTTGAACAGAAGGTTGAAGAAGTTCAGCGCGGCGACGACCTGCTGCCGGGCGTTTTGAAACAGGTCAAAGTCTTTATCGCAACCAAGCGTAAGATGCAAACCGGCGACAAGATGGCCGGACGCCACGGTAACAAAGGTACGGTTTCGCGCGTTCTGCCGCTGGAAGATATGCCGTATATGGAAGACGGCACCCCGGTTGACATCGTGCTCAATCCGCTGGGCGTGCCTTCCCGTATGAACGTGGGGCAAATCCTCGAGACGCACCTGGGCTGGGCGGCCAAAGAACTCGGCAAACAGCTGAACGACCTTTGCGAACAGTACAAGCGCGGCGAAAAGACGATTGACGAACTCAACGCGAAACTCAAGGAAATCTACGGCGAAAAGCAGTACAAGAAAGAAATCGAGACGCTGACCGAACCGGAAAAGCTGGAAATGGTCGGCAATCTCAAAAACGGTATCCCGATGGCGACCCCGGTATTCGACGGCGCGAACGGCGACGACATCAACCGCATGCTGAAGATGGCGGGACTGCCGACGTCAGGCCAGATTGACCTGTACGACGGACGTACCGGCGAGAAGTTTGACCGCAAGGTTACGGTCGGCATTATCTACATGATTAAGCTGCACCACATCGTCGACGAAAAAATGCACGCACGTTCGGTCGGCCCGTACAGCCTCGTTACCCAGCAGCCGCTGGGCGGTAAGGCGCAATTCGGCGGCCAACGTTTCGGAGAAATGGAAGTTTGGGCGTTGCAGGCATACGGCGCGGCTTACACGCTGCAGGAAATGCTGACGGTCAAGTCCGACGACGTCAACGGCAGAACCAAGGTTTACGAGGCGATTGTCCGCGGCGAAGACAGCTTTGAATCGGGCATTCCGGAGAGCTTTAACGTTTTGGTCAAGGAAATCAAGTCTTTGTGCCTGAACGTTGAAATGTTGAACGAAGAACAAGCCTAAGCGATAAAAGGAGTTTTACAAATATGAACGATATTATGAATTTTTTTGGTCAGCAGGCTGTTTCCGAGTCTTTTGACGAAATCAAAATCTCCATTGCTTCTCCGGAGCAAATCCGTTCGTGGTCTTACGGCGAAGTCAAAAAGCCCGAGACCATCAACTACCGCACTTTTAAGCCGGAACGCGACGGTTTGTTCTGCGCGCGCATTTTCGGCCCGGTTAAGGACTACGAGTGCCTGTGCGGCAAGTACAAGAGAATGAAATACCGCGGCATCGTGTGCGAGAAGTGCGGCGTCGAAGTTACGCTGTCCAAGGTTCGCCGCGAGCGCATGGGGCATATCGAACTGGCGGCGCCGGTTGCGCACATCTGGTTCCTGAAATCCCTGCCGAGCCGCATTTCGATGATTACCGACATCCCGATGAAGCAGCTGGAGCGCGTTCTGTACTTCGAAAGCTACATCGTCATTGAGCCGGGTCTGACGGATTTGAAACTGTATCAGCTGTTGACCGAAGACGAATATCAGGAAAAGCTGGACGAGTTCGGCGAAGACGCGTTCAAGGCCGGCATCGGCGCGGAAGCAATTAAGGAAATTCTTGCCAACATCGATTTGGAAGCGGAAAAGAAAGCGCTGCGCGAAGAACTCAGCGATTCAGTTTCCGAAGCCAAACGCAAGAAAGTGGTCAAGCGCCTGAAGATTATCGAGGCATTTCTTGATTCCCACACCAAGCCGGAATGGATGATTCTGGACGTGCTGCCGGTTATTCCGCCGGAGCTGCGCCCGCTGGTTCCGCTGGACGGGGGACGTTTTGCGACTTCTGATCTGAACGATTTGTATCGCCGCGTCATCAACCGCAACAACCGTCTGAAGAGATTAATCGAACTGCACGCGCCGGACATTATTATCCGCAACGAAAAGCGCATGCTGCAGGAATCGGTTGACGCGCTGTTTGACAACGGTCGCCGCGCAAGAGCGATTACCGGCACCAACAAACGCCCGCTGAAGTCGCTGTCCGATATGCTGAAAGGCAAGCAGGGCCGTTTCCGTCAGAACCTGTTGGGTAAACGTGTTGACTACTCCGGACGTTCGGTTATTACGGTCGGCCCGCAGCTCAAACTGCACCAGTGCGGCCTGCCGAAGAAAATGGCGCTCGAACTGTTTAAGCCGTTTGTGTATGCGAAGCTCGAACTGTATGGTTTGGCGACGACGATTAAGGCGGCAAAACGCATGGTTGAGAAAGAACGGGTCGAAGTCTGGGACATCCTGGAAGAAGTTATCCGCGAGCACCCGGTACTCTTAAACCGCGCACCGACGCTGCACCGTCTGGGTATTCAGGCGTTTGAGCCGGTTCTGGTCGAAGGCAAGGCCATCCACCTGCACCCGCTGGTTTGTACCGCGTTTAACGCCGACTTCGACGGCGACCAAATGGCGGTTCACGTTCCGCTGTCGATTGAAGCACAGCTGGAAGCGCGCGTGCTGATGATGTCCACCAACAACATTCTGGCGCCGGCATCGGGCAAGCCGATTATCGTGCCGTCGCAAGACATGGTTCTGGGTATTTACTACCTGTCGTATCAGGCGGACGGCGTTACCGGCGAGGGCAGCATTTATTCCGACGTTAACGAGGTTATGCTGGCACTGAACGCGAAAGCGGTCGACCTGCATGCGAAAATCAAATGCCGCATGCACTATGTCAACGACAAGGGCGAACGCGTTTACGGGCTGCTGGAAACAACGCCGGGACGTATCATTATTTCCGACATTCTGCCGGACAATGAGAAAATCTCGATTTCTCTGGTAAACCGCCTGCTGCGCAAGAAGGAAATCGGCGAAATCATCGATACGGTTTACCGTTACTGCGGGCAGAAAGAAACCTGCATCATGGTTGACAAGATTATGACGCTCGGTTTTGAAAATGCGTGCAAGGCCGGTATTTCGTTCGGCAAGGACGACCTGATTGTTCCTGATGCGAAGAAGAAACTTATCGCCGAAACCTCGAAGCAGGTTAAGGAATTTGAACAGCAGTATCAGAACGGCCTGATTACGAGCGGCGAAAAATACAACAAGGTTATCGATATCTGGGCGGCGTGCGACTATAAGCTGACCGAGGAGATGATGAAAGGCATTTCCAAGATTGACCACGGTTATATGAACTCCGTGTTCATGATGGCGGATTCCGGCGCGCGCGGTTCCAAGGCGCAAATGAAACAGCTGGCCGGTATGCGCGGTTTGATGGCAAAACCGAACGGCGCGATTATTGAGCAACCGATTATCTCAAACTTTAAAGAAGGCCTGACGGTGTCCGAGTACTTCAGCTCGACGCACGGCGCGCGCAAAGGTTTGTCCGATACGGCGCTGAAGACCGCGAACTCCGGTTATCTGACCCGCCGTCTGGTTGACGTGGCGCAAGACGTCGTCATTACCGAAACCAACTGCGGCACCGAACGCGGTATTATCGTCCGTCCGGTCGTTGACGGCGGCAACGTTATCGCCTCTATCGGCGAGCGCATCCTCGGCCGTACGGCGCAGGAAGATATCCTCAATCCGGAAAACGGCGAAGTTCTGGTTCCGAAAGGCAAGCTGATTGACGAAAACGATGTTGATAAGGTTGAGAAAGCCGGCGTTGAACAGGTCAAAATCCGTTCGGTACTGACGTGCGAAAGCGAACACGGCGTCTGCGCGGCCTGCTACGGGCGCGATCTGGCGCGCGGCACACCGGTCAATGTCGGTGAAGCTGTCGGCGTTATCGCGGCGCAGTCCATCGGCGAGCCGGGTACGCAGCTGACGATGAGAACGTTCCACATCGGCGGCGCGGCTTCCGCATCGGCCGAACAGTCGAACATTGAAGTTCCGTTTGCCGGTATTCTGCAGCTTGACAACGCCCGCACGGTGGTTAACGCCGAAGGCAGCGCGATTGTCCTGTCCCGCAACTGCGACGTTGTCATTACCGACGCGCAGGGACGCGAGAAATCCCGCCACAAGGTTCCGTACGGCACCAAGATTCTGGTCAAGGTCGGTTCCGAAGTCGAGAAAGGGCAGAAGGTTGCCGAGTGGGATCCGTTTATGACCCCGGTTATTTCCGAAAAGGGCGGCCATGCCGAACTGGTGGATTTGATTTCCGGCATATCGGTTAAGGAATCACAGGACGAAACCACGGGTATCGTTTCCAAGGTCGTTACCGACTGGCGCGGCGGCGCGAGCGCGCATGCCAACCTTAAGCCGTCGGTGGTGCTGAAAGACGCGAAAGGCAACCCGGTTACGCTCGACAACGGGCACGAAGTCCGCTACTACCTGCCGGTTGACGCGGTTCTGGCGGTCGATAACGGCGACGAAATCAAACCGGGCGACATTATCGCGCGTATTCCGAGAGAGAGCCTGAAGTCAAAAGACATTACCGGCGGTCTGCCGCGCGTGGCCGAGCTGTTTGAAGCCCGCCGCCCGAAAGACCCGGCGATTATCTCCGACGTTGACGGCGTGGTCGAATTCGGCAAGGACTACAAGGCGAAACAGCGCATTGTGGTTCGCACCGACGACGACAAGGAATACGAATACCTGATTCCGAAGGGCAAACGCCTGGCGGTTCAGGACGGCGACATGGTCAAGAAGGGCGATATGCTGGTTGAAGGTACGCTCGCTCCGCACGATATTCTGCGCGTTCTGGGCGTCGAAAAGCTGGCCGAATACCTGGTTAAGGAAGTTCAGGACGTTTACCGCGCCCAAGGCGTTAAGATCAGCGACAAGCATATCGAAGTCATCGTTTCGCAGATGCTGCGCAAGGTCGAAGTTACCGCTCCGGGCGATACGACCTTCCTCGTAGGCGAACAGGTTGACGCCGACGAGTTTGAAGCCATAAACGCCAAGACCGAGAAAGAAGGCGGCCGTCCGGCAGAAGCGACACCGGTTCTGTTGGGTATCACCAAGGCAAGCCTGCAGACGAAGTCGTTTATTTCGGCGGCATCGTTCCAGGAGACGACCCGCGTTCTGACCGAAGCTGCGGTCGAAGGCAAGGTTGACCACCTGAGCGGCCTTAAGGAAAACGTTATCGTCGGGCGTCTGGTTCCGGCCGGAACGGGCAGCGTGCTGCGCTCGCTCAGAAAGGTTGCGGCGCAGAATGACCGCGAAATTGAGCTGATGAAAGCCGAAGAGGCCCAGGCGGCTCTGGGACATCAGGAAGCCGAAGAAGCCGAAACCCCGGCTCCGGAGGCGACCCCGGCAGAATAAACAAGCGGCAAGTTGCAGGCTTGGGGAAAAGGGGAGCGTTTTGCGGCGCTCTCCTTTTTGTTTGTCTGAGCGCGGCGGGGCGCGGGGCAAGGCAGTGTTGGGGGAGGAGCAAAAGGCAACGGAATAGGGAGATTTCTGCGTTCTGTTATTTTTTTTGCCGTTGTGCCGGGGGAAAAAATTGTTGCACCAGGCTGAAAAATATGGTAAAATGCTGTTTGTAAATATAAGGGTATGTCTATTATTTGGAAGTTTTTCATAATTTGTTTTTTTCGGGGTTTTTCTTCGTGACTGGTTATGCAAAATTTTTTGTAACGGGATGTTCCTTATTTTACAAAAAATGTTTAACTTTGAAATGGTATCGCATGGTGCCGTTTTGCGAAGGAGTAGGGAAAGGCCCGAACCTCGTTAAAAAAAGAAAAATTATGGAAAAAATGTTTTCAATTTCGCGGAAAATGACAGGATTGCTTTTAGTGCTTTCCGTAGTTGCAACTATTGAC